>Ga0058701_10005228_pt1 | contig 10728 bp, 8 predicted proteins | sample AgamicOrMae_FD_97039 | JGI IMG/M metagenome (GOLD analysis project Ga0058701, IMG submission 97039) | Agave microbial communities from Guanajuato, Mexico - Or.Ma.e | ecosystem: Host-associated > Plants > Phyllosphere > Phylloplane/Leaf | place: Guanajuato, Mexico | collected 2012-06-04 | reverse complement strand
CTTCAAAAAAAGAACACTTATTATCATTATTATTTGCTATATTTTATGAACGAAATACGGTAAAATGTTAATCGCGGACGGGGAAAGAAAAGGTGATTGCGGACGAAGAAAAGGGGCGGCGAGAACCCGAAAAAGATGCGCATTCAAAGGCTCCGTCTCTTATGTGCCGGGTCTCACCACGGTTTCAACCAAAAGGCAGCAAAAAAAAAAGACCACGTAATTTTTTGTCGAACCCCCTTCTGCCCTATCGTGGTTTAACGTGGTTTTACAAGGAGCCCCCTTCCCCTTAACGAACCACGTGGTTTGTGTACCGTCCCGAAGTTGTCAATAGCGACACATATATCTCTTGTCCAGCTTTGTCGTTTTATGTTTGCTGGTGATTATGGTCAACCTTTAAAACTTCCTAAAATATAGAACCACGTAATTTTATATTAACCCATAACAGCCCAAGGTTTTTGGAGTGAAATAAAAGTTTAAGAGATATTGAAAGGGTTTTCTCCATTAAAATACGCAACTTTAAACTTTGGGAAAAGCCTGAATAATTACATTTAAGGTTTCCTGGGGGGTTGATGTTTTTTGAATTGTGTCAATACTGAACTGAAAAGATCCTCTAAAATATTTTTTTCGTCTGTTTCCGAACGGCATCGCTGGGCGGTAGTGTGTTAATACAAGTATATGGACACCTATAAGAGGTCATTTTGTTTCTTCACCTCGTATCGTCATGAGGAGCTTCCGCAGTATGAGGAAGACTGCCGAGCCACCGGCGCCGACGACGAAGGCGCCCCACGGAGGCAGCAAGTTGGCGCCTGCGCAGACCGCGACACAGCCCGACAGGATCCCGTTCCCCGATGCGCTCGCCAGCCACTTCCGCGGCGCGCCCGCCACCAGCCCAAGGCGACCAGCGAACAAAGCCACCACAGCCCCTCCGGCGCCGGATAAGATGGTGTTGGCTGCTGCCCTCGAGATGGTTTCGCCGTCTCCAGGCTCGGTCATGTGACCCTATGGCGACAAAAAAAAACAGGATTAGTTTATGAAGTGGCTATTCACCCGTCCGCTCCATTTAAAATACCTTCGAACCTTTTTTACGTGCGTTGAAGTCTCCCCCATGTAAATGTCATTTTACCCGAGCGTTAATCTTTTGTTGCAGTAGCTTTCCAAATCTAAAATACTGTTTAAGGGACGAGTGTGCCTTTTCCTTTGAGGTGGTTTCAGCATGGTAGTCTAAAATGAAATGAAGACTTGAAAAAGGTTTAAGAAAGGGTTCAGAATAAAGTGCACCTATCGAATAGCAAAGTTAGAAAATAATTGGCCGTCCCGTTTTTACGATATTCAATCGCACAGTGAGGGAAAATGCTCTTATGGGAGTTTTGAGAAATGGCCGACAATTTGTTGAATTTCGATTTTTTACATCTACTTTAAATTAGATTAAGGGAAGAAAAAACTACCTCAGATGAAAATAGGAATATTAGGATGTGTTCAAGTTTGCCAATAATCTACCGTTTAGTTATTTTAAAGCACCTCATAAACAACAGCGTTTTGATGTAAACTGAATCAAATCAGCGACGGAATGATAATTCATAATTCATAATACACCTAGCTTCTCTTCATCAAGAAATATGAAAAACAACTCAAGCGATTGCTTGCCAAACGTGATATTTTCCCAAACATTAAGATTTTTAGAAAGCTTTTTGGATTTTTTATGAGATTGGTATGCATCGCTGGAACCACCTTAAAATGCATGAGAGTTCTTACGTGTTTTCAAGTCTCCCTATATTAATGCATGTCTGGTCAATCATAACATTTGTTATGGTGGCATCCACGGAAACACAAATTCATAGATGGCTAAACGATGGAGAGTAGCTCCAAGGCCATACACAGTAAAAAAAAACAAACCCCTATGTTTGAGGTACCGGTATGAAGGTAAAACATAGGAAGAGGGTAATTCGGTTATTTTTAAAGATACCCCATGAATAACGACATTAATGGAAAGCTCGTGACGAGACCTTTTCGTCGATACTGCTGTTGAAAGGAATATCTTTGAAAATAACCAAATCACGCTACCCTCTCGTTTCACCTTCATATATCCAAAACAGGTGTGACCTAAAACAGGGGCTACATTTTACCGTATTGCCCGCATGTAATACTACTGATTCTTAGTGATTTGCTAAGATAACTAACAATAAGCGGTGTAAGGGAACCAGACTTAAAGATTCATACCGCTTAACCTTAACCATATCGGAGTGGAGCCTCTCGTCTGAAGGCGCGGACTCACAGACAAGAATTTTTATTTTGATGTTTTATTTACCTGCGATCCAGCGTTAAATGCGAGAAAACCAGTGACTAATAAGAGTGTACCAAGACCAAACATCGGCGTGGAATGACCAGAGATTGGAGATGAAAAGGCCTCCTTGAATCTGCCTTTCCGGGGACCCAAGATGGCCGCCGCCACAAGAGATGCCGTCCCTCCCAAAGCATGCAGGACGCAGCTCCCGGCAAAGTCTCTCACTCCCAGTGTTGCCAGCCACCCCACTGGGTTCCAAACCCATCGGGTCGCCAAAGGATATATAAAGCCTGCAGAAAGTGAATAATATTTTCAAAAAGAACGCCAACTTTTCTCTTTTTTCCGGCGATATTTTAATGTGATTCCATCGGCAATGCCTTTCTTGTGTTTTTCAGGAATTACAATGTATTAAAACTTCAGTAATTCATTGGCAATTAGAAGAGTTGTTATTGCAGGTTTTCAAGGCAAAGCATAGCTTTAGGCAACCGACAACGCACGAATGTCATGTGGGTTGCCTACAATGTGCCTTTCGTGCGTCAGTTCGTTCTTTATACTTTTAAACTTAAACTGTTTTATCCCTATGCGCTTTTCTTTACCCTTTAAATTTTTATCTCAACGCTGAAACAAATCTATTTTAATCGCAAAATCGTTTTTAAAAATAATTTTGGGGCCACGAATTGATAAAATGTACATATTTTGGCTTAATTACTAGACGAACGATTGCTGGTAAAAGTGAGGCTCCTTCAGAGTTCATCATAAAGAAATTAAAGCTTGCAAATGAAAGCAAGGTCTTCATACCTATGCCGTGGTTGATGGAGCTTGTTCCACAAAACCAAAATTCTAGATCAATTTGGTGAGTTTTGAGCCCAGCTTTGAAAAATAGAAAATGCACGATTTCCCGTTTCCCCGAAAGAAGGGGTGAGTGCTGTGGTCCTCGTCTGAGGGTGTGAATCCGATTTCCTCTCTGAAAGATTTTTTTCCTGCTCAATGTTGATTTTTCTCGCAACCTTCCGTGCTTTCCAATATCGCTGAGGGCGGATCCGGCCAACGATTCCGGTCATGCAAAATTCTTTTATATGGACTTAAAACTTCAACATCTGTGACTTTTTTCTCCTTGGACGTGGAGGTAGATTTTTAGTTGGCACCAAGCGAGTAATGTACGACAATTCTAGCTCACTTCGAAAACAGTTTTGCCCGCAATAATTATAAAAAAAAGTGAGAAAATAAGAACAAAAAAATCAAACATATCTATGGATATGCTTGATATGATTGATATCATTCATCTCAAGCATATACAACAATATCATGAAAGCATTTCTTGTGACTGAGCAGAACGGAACTTCAAAGAGTTGCCAATTTTCACAACATGGCCAAATTTTACCGCGGGGTTAAATGGATAACGATGAGATATTACTTATCACGAAGGCGCATTTGGAAAGCTCAGAGTGAGCGATGCTGAGGTCCATTACTCACTGGTCAGTTATGTTTACCGATTACAAAACTAATCACGTTTTGATTAGTGCAAAATCTTCCCGTTTATCTCCGGCCTCGGGAAAAGTGAGACGTGTGGCCTATGACGAGAGTTGCAGTGCGCCTTGCTTGCCGCTGGAGTACTGTACTTGTGAAGTTACTTACCAGACATAGCAGCGCTGTAAAATAAATATGCTGTAAATCTGCACCGTTCAGCGACTGCCCCCGATACGATCGTTGCTGCCGTAGCTGCGAAAATGAGCTGGAAGAACCAGAGGGAGTAGCGGGGGTTGGCGCCATCGCCGAGCTGCGTCCCAGCCCATCCCGTCGTCCCGATCGCGTTCCCTCCGAGTCCCCAGGCCAGCGGGAAGCCCACCAGCCAATAACAGATGCCACTGACGACTGGACAACCAATTAGAAATTAGAAATGACGTGCAGATATCATTGGGTGCATATTAATAGCGGAGGAAGGGAGGCGCGAGCTCCTTAACCTAACCTAACTTAACTTATCGTCGTAAAATGTGATGACGCTGTGGCGCACTCGATAACAAGGCCGATGAGAGGTAAATAAATATCAACGGGTTTTGCAACAGTCGTATAGCGAAAAGGCACTTGTGCGGTAGCATGTCGTTCATCCTAACAAGTGCCATCAAAGATTGAACCGGTGTAGAGTATACGATATTTCATTGGCGGTGTTCTTGACACTGCATAAATTATTGATCAACGAAGAGGAACCCGCCTGCCATTAATTTTATATGAAAATTCGGTGTAAAGTAGTGTTCAACACAAAACTTTTCCTTTCCAAAGGTTTTCCGGAATTTCGGTTATTGAAGTGCAATTTCAAATGAATGATATTTTCTCATTACTGAATTAGATAACGGTACATGAAAACTTTAAAGACTTATCTTGATATCATGAATTATACATTGAACATGCCTTATTTAAATAAGTTTAAATAATTATAGTTTAATAAAAACGTATCTTTTTCAAAGAAAAACTTTGTAAGTAATACATTTTGATTATTTCTATAAGGTACCAACTGACTATCAAAAAAAGCTCCAGACTTTTCGTAGGGCGAAAAGTATATCTTATATTTGTTGTAAATCTCTTAAGCGTCAAACTTTAGCAGGTAGCCTAAAGAAGTTGAAATTCGAATAACTACGAGGTTATTTAAATACGATTCTAACCACTGCAAATAATTTAGAACTACAAAATACTGCAACATTTTCTCAAAGGTGGGCCCGGGGAGCGTACGAAGTGCGTTTCAGTAGATAGCAATAACTCTTAGGATTTCTTTGAACATTAAAAGAAACTAAACTTACACAAATCAAGAACATTTTTGATGACTATCGAAGTTGCGTTTTTGGAGCGAACCGCGCCAATCTCCAGGCAGCAGAAGCCGGCTTGCATTACTGAAACGAGACAGGAAATTTTGTTCAGTCATCGATTCATCGTTTGTGAAGGAAAGCTTTTTCGGGATAACCCCATGTTTGTATTCGCTTATTTTCTGACATTAGAGATTTAAAGTGTAGAGCCATGTAGAGAGCGAGGTGTGCATGTAAACAAACCGAGCAACGAATAACTTTTGATTTTTAAACTCAAAAACCTGCAAAAAAGAAGAAGGCCTGGAAAATTGTGCAAGCTTCTTATAATTAAGTTTTGGCAACACTTTCATTGAAACCTTCAATTTTGAGAGAAATCTCGATTTGAAAAAAAAAACAAAAACAAAGTGAGCAGCAGACGACGACCAACTTGAGATTGTCGTCCCGATGCTGTCTGCTACTCACATCGAATTTTCAAATCGAGATTTCATTCAAAATCGAAAGCTTTTGTAAAGAAAAATACCCAATAGAAATTAAAAGAAGCTTTAACTATTTTAGAGACTACCTTCGTGGCATAGTTTAGCCACTGCTTTGGTACGGAAATCAAAGATTCGTACTAAGTTTGTTTAAATGCTCAGCTCACCACACTGTCGAAATGGCCCTCCATTTTTAATCTGTATATTTTGGCCGCTTAACATTAAGTTGTATAAATTACAGTTTTCATAGTAACAAGTGCTGTATGTAGCCCAGTTGTCAGGATGGCCGAGCGGTCTAAGGCGCAAAACTCAAGGATAGCCTTCTCTGAAGAAGAGGGAGAGTGTTCTGGTCCTCGTTTGAGGGCGTGGGTTCGAATCCCACTTCTGATAATTTTTTTGCCACTTGACATCAATTTGTATCAATTACAGTTTCCATTCTAATAAGCGCCATATTAGTATTAGTTGTCAGGATGGCCGAGCGGTCTAAGGCGCCAGACTCAATGATAACTTTTCCTGAAGAAGAGGGAGAGTGTTCTGGTCTTCGTGTGAGGGCGTGGGTTCAAATATCACTTCTGACAATATTTTTGCCACTTGACATCAATTTGTATCAATTACAGTTTCCATTGTAATAATCGCCAGGTTAGTAACAGTTGTCAGGATGGCCGAGCGATCTAAGGCCTCAGACTCAAGGACAACCTTCACTGAAGAAGAGAGAGAGTGTTCCGGTCCTCGTCTGAGGACGTGGGTTCAAATCCAACTTCTGACAATATTTTGGCCACTTGACATCAATTCGTATAAATTACAGTTTCCATTCTGATAAGCGCTCTGTCTAGATAGGTTGTCAGGATGGCCGAGCGGTCTAAGGCGCCAGACTCAAGGTTATCCTTCCCTAAAGAAAAGGGAGAGTGTTCTGGTCCTCGTCTGAGGGCGTGGGTTCGAATCCCACTTCTGACAATATTTTGCCACTTGACATTAAGCTGTGTAAAGTACAGTTTTCATAGTAATAAGGGCTACAACTACAACTGTTGTCAGGATGGCCGAGCGGTCCAAAGCGCCAGACAAGGATATCCTTCCCTGAAGTAGAGGGAGTGTGTTCTGGTCCTCGTGTGAGGGCGTGGGTTTGAATCCCACTTCTGACAATATTTTGGCAACTTGACATCGACTTGTTTAAATTACAGTTTCCATCGTAATTAGCGCCATGTCAGAAACATTTGTCAGGATGGCCGAGCGGTCTAAGGCGCCAGACTCAAGAATATCCTTCCCCGAATAAGAGGGAGAGTGTTCTGGTCTTCGTATGAGGGCCTGGGTTCGGATCCCACTTCTGACAATATTTTGGCCTCTCACAATAATACTTGTAAAATTCCAGGGACCCGGAGCTAAATAGTTTTGGCTCCCTATCGATCCTGGCAGTTTTTGGCCATATCGTACCAAACCATGCGTATCCAATGTAGTCACTAGTACATCTAAACAACATTTTTAACTTCATACAAGGTCATTTTGACGTCCGGATTCTGCGTAGGTCTGCTCCAAGCCTAAAGGAAGTCAAAAAAAGGCGTATTGGACGTTTTGCTAATTTTAGAACTGATCGACTCATGCAGAACCCAGACGTCAAAATGACCTTGCGTGAAATTTAATGTGTTGCTTTGGTTTCGCACGGTGGATGCGAATTGTTCAGTCCGATTTGGCCTCGAACTGCCCGGATCGAAAAGGAGCGAAGGTTTCTAGCTCCGGGCCCCTGGGAATTGCAGTTCCCATACTAACTAGCGCTTAATTTGTAATTGATTTTATTATGGTAGTCTTTTAATAGTCCCGATAGTTTTTTAGGGTTTCGTATTCAGACACGACTTAATTTTTCAATAAATCCGGCTTTACTGTCTGAAGCCCGTATAGCCGGTTGATTTGATTTTGATCTGCAGTTTTTCTTCTTAGTATTTATTGTTTACGTTCTTTTTTTTGTGCATACAATTTATAAACAGACTTTTAAAGTAGTATTTGTTTGTAGAGTGCTAAGGGCTTGAGGTCAGTAGCATAAAAAACACAAAAACCAGAGGAGCTAGACAGAATAACGGGAAAAAATAGGCCCCTTCATTACTACCTATAGCTGGTTATAGTTAAGGCTGTACCTATGTATAAAAGTAAAGGTAACACAATCAGGCAAACTCAAACTTAATCTTGTCCCGAAATTGGCATAGAACTACCCAAAAGGTGTTTTTTTATCAGTCTATAACGGGCAAGAACGAACGAGTATATTTAAGAGTCCACAACTCTATAAGACTTGACCTAAACCGCTTGTTTTCAAAGATTTCCGTCTACCGATCTGAGGTTCACTACCGGTATGCAAGAATCTGAAATGCTCAAAAATATATCCAACGCAAAAACTCGCAAGTCGCGAAAACATTATGTAAATATTTAATTAATTAAGTTAAATTAAAGTTTTTAACGAGTTCTGGACTTTAAAAAAATATTCCAAGCGAATCATTTAGTGAAATATGGAGGCCTATGAAATACGAACACTAAAGTTAAAAAGAAATATTTAAGGCGGTTTCAGCGTGCAGGCTAAAATTATATGAAGACTTGAAATTTTCAGAAAAAGGTTCAGAATAAGTTTACCGCTATAGAATGGTGGAGTAAGGAAACAATTGACCGCTCCGTTTTTACGGTATTTAATCGCAAAGTTCGGGGAAAATGTATTTATACGCTCTTATGGGAGTTTGGAAAAATGGCCGATAATTTGTTGAATTTTGAATTTTTATGTCTGATTTAGATTAGATTAAGGGGAAAAAACTATTTAACGTGAAAACAGGAATATTAGAAACAATCTGTTCAAGTTTGCCGATAGCCTACCGTTTAGTATTTCAAAGCACCTCAAAAACCGAGACTTTGATGGAAAATGAGTCAAATAAGCAATTGAATGAAAACTCAATTCAAAATACACCAATCTGTTAAACATCAAGAGTTATGAAGAACAACTCAAGTGACTGCTCGCCAAACGTGACAATTTCCCAAACTTCGAAATACTGTATTTAAAACGGTTTTTGGACTTTTTTTATGAATTTGACTAGTATACATCGCTGGAACCACCTTGAAGGTTTTTTCCCTTTGCAAAGGAAATGAGAATGACAAAGGAAAAAAAGAATAACAGTCAAGCATTGGAAGGCTTTGTGAGATACAGGTATATACATAAGATAAGATGCTGCTCTTTGCTTTTTAATAGCAGAACGTATAAAGTCAGGTTGACAGTTTTCATTCCATTTATTATACCCGAGATTCATTACTTATTAATTTTTATGATTACGATTACAGTGTCCGAAATTAGAACACAAAATGTTAAAATATAATGCCACCTTCAAATAAGACAGATTTTTTTTCAAAAACGAAACGGAAAAGTTTTTGATAAAAAGATGAGTAACGGCAGTGGAGATAAATATAACAGTACTCTCATAGGCTGCAGGGTGCTAATGAAGGCGCACACCTCGCGACAGGCGATTATCGACAAGCAGCAACCTAAACTTATTGTAATGCTAATTCATTTTCAATTATACCAATATGTCTGACTATGACTTTTAAAGAGTTCGGTTTTAGTTGAACTCATGTTCGCACATCATGCTGATGAAATTTTCGGTAATTTTACCGTCTAGTGCCCGGGCGTGAGACTAAAGCTTGGACAGGAAGCGCGTTTGGGTCTCAAATGAGTATTTGCCTCATGTTAGAATTCGTACGATCTGATAAGAGTTGAGAAAATTGGAGCCACGTGTTAAGCGAAAAATACACTTTCAGATAGAAACCTTTGAGACGATTTCATTCCCTCCAACTACTTAAAATATAAATGAGAAATTGCAGTAGCTAGACTTGGTGACATCATACCATGATCGAGCACCACCTTCTGTAAATAGGCGGTGGCGATCTTCAATTGTTTCGCGAAATAAGCTTTATTTAGAATATATTAGCACTAAATCAATTATTTAGGCAGTTATTTCAGTGTGCAAATGCTGGACTACTTTATGTAATGTGAAATGCAAGAAGTTTTCTGCTACGACAATGCCAAGAGGTAGGTGTTCAGGCAAATATTGCAGCTTAAGTCCATCCCACCTGACCTTATCCTACCTAACCGAGCCGTTTGAAGTTGAACTCATTAAGACAACAATGCTGTAAGTAAAGAACATACTTTTTGGAATAATTTTGTACTTTTTAAAGAAAAACTTGCTGTTAAGTAAAATACGTCACAGCAACCTCTTATGAACCCCTCATTGGGCTCATTACACCAAAATCGAAATTTCCAAGGCAAAAAACGTTATGTATCCTCGTTGAACGAGCAAGTGAAGTTGCGTTTTTCGACAACGGATAGAGAATAATATGCCTCAAAATAGGCAAATTTTCCACGCTCTAAGACCTTTTTAATGAAATGATGACGGAAAACAATCCTTTTTTCCTGTCCCCGCCGAAACAGTTCCGGCCAAAAGGAACAAATAAACGACGATTACTCTAACCTCTTTATTTTAAACAAAATAAAATTAGACGTCAATTGCTTCCTCCTCTAAATCTTGAAATGGCACCGGAAACCATGCAAACGCGCAAATTGACTCGAAAATACTGGAAATAAATTCAAAGCACTGGTATACAGACTTATGGTTCGAATTTAACGCCGAAGTAACGTGTATGGTGGTTCTCCCCACGTCGGAATTACTGTATTAAAAGTTTAAAAAATATACAAGGGTAAAAAAAAGTACGGTGATGACGCTTTACCTATACCACGACACCGGTCTAAAAATCTAAAAGTAAAAATCGTTAGAAAAGGTCGTTCCACCCGATTACATACCACTTTTGCCAATCCATTTTTGCCAATGACTTTTGCGGCCAACAACTTTTTCTGCCAATACCTTTTTGCCAAGCCAGTTTTGCCAAAGCATCTCTTTTCCAATTGTCGTAATTTCCAATTTTTATTTAAGCCAAAGAATATTGTTCTCTTTTTTGCCAATTAGAGAAAGTGGTCGCTTTTGCCAAAAGATTTTTTTTACCAAAATAATTAATGTTTTACTTCCTTTTTCTTGTTTTTGACAAGGCACTTATTGAATTACATGAAGAATTACAGAATGAATGTGTGTCCTAGAGATCTTAAGTAGCCCAGGACGTCGTTTGCCGCTTTGTACTCGTCGTAGGTTGCTACAATTCGGCGAATACG
>Ga0058701_10005227_pt1 | contig 10729 bp, 8 predicted proteins | sample AgamicOrMae_FD_97039 | JGI IMG/M metagenome (GOLD analysis project Ga0058701, IMG submission 97039) | Agave microbial communities from Guanajuato, Mexico - Or.Ma.e | ecosystem: Host-associated > Plants > Phyllosphere > Phylloplane/Leaf | place: Guanajuato, Mexico | collected 2012-06-04 | reverse complement strand
TTTCGATCAGTGTTCAGTTGAGTCTCAGTTATACGTCTCTTAGTTGTAATTTCCACTCGTTTGTACGTCCAATCAGTACAGTCTCATCCAGAATACTTAATTAATGAAGACGCTCTTGGCTTCATGCGTTATACGGAAGATTATTTTCATTTGTACGTCCCTCTCAGTTCTACGTCCAAATTTTTGAGTCCCGACTTGGACGTATAACCGAGATTCCACTTTAATTAAAAAGTGGGTGCAGACATGTTGCGAGACGATCATTTTGCACTAAACCAAAATAGTTAACACCAACAAGCAGTAAATAAAAACCGTAATAAAAAATACAGTATTGCAGAGATCTAAACTTTAGTGTATTATTGTTGCCCGTCCTCTCTTGATTGAGAGGTATTCAACCTCACTCACACCAATGCAAACTGCCTACTTGGACTCGTTTTTTACACCACTACTGGTTCGGTGGGGGGGGGGGCATTCGATAGCGCCAAAAACCGCAAGCGACAACGCTGCAAACGCCAAAGCTCGTAACCGCCTAATGATAAGTGGGCCTATCATTTTATAGGTTAGGTTAAGTTAGGTTAGATTAAGTTGGGTTAGGTTTGGTTAAGTTAGGTTAGGTTAGGTTAAGTTAGGTTAGGTTTGTATAGCGGTTATGAACTTTGGCGTTTGCGACTTTTCTCGTTTTGCGATTACGGATTGGCGCTTGCGGCGTTGGCACTTGTGGTTTTCGACGCTTACGACAGCTACCCGTTCGGTGAAGAGTAAGAACTACCCAGGAAATAGTATAGAATTAGCTTTTTGTGGACAAAATTCATTCAGAAAATATACTTAAAAAACAGACAAAAAAAAGGAACAGGCTATTTTCTCAAGTGGCAACAAGTCACAACAGTTCCACTTGCAACAAGCTCTTTTGGTTTGGCATAAAAGATACAAGTGTAGACCTGGCTTATTTGTCGTAGGTTTGAATGATTTAATTAATTCATTTAAATAATTAACAAACTTAATAAAGTAATTACGAAAATTTAGTCGGCAAATAATCGGTTGCCCCTGGGTATGTTTTCGTTCTGCGTTTTCGTATTTTGCTTTGACAGAGGTCATTGCTCTTTTGTGCCGCGTACTGCCAGGTTTCCAAGCAAGTGTTTACCGGAATGTTTTTGCTATTAACGCGTGCTGAATCTTAATTTGGGGGTTATTGAAGCAGATCTTGATAAAAGTCCATAGACGATCACGTTCTGTGAAGACCTTTGAAATCGCGGGCGCCCGTAGTTGGTGACTGGGCGCAGCGGTGACGAACAGGTACGGACTTGTCCTTCAGCATGTTTGAAGCGTTTACGATATCAGTGCTGATGCCTGTGCTGATGGTGACTGGACGCAATATACTCTCTTCTGGTGAGTTCAGTAGGGTTCGTTTCAAAGCTGTTTCATTGGTTGCTTGCGAGTAAAGGGGTCTGATTGTTCAAGTACAGCTCGTCGAGCTAGATATGTGACCGAATCGATTAAGTGTGATAAGCGTGAAATATAGTTCAAGCACGTTTCCATGTCAGTGGCAGTATTAATTCTCTGATATCGCTTGGGGGCCATTCACAAGCAACACACTTTGGGGAATATAAGGATTTGCTTCGTTACATGTCATTAAGTGACGAGTCAGTTATTTTTTACGGAATAAAATGTGGAGGTGTCTAAAAATATTACAGATAAGCATGATAATTTCATTTTGAAAAATCAGCGGGAACGAGATAGGGACTTTTTAAAATGTTTTAGATATTATTATCGTTTACTTTTATGAACCGATCTTTTGATCGAGGATTGTTGATAACAATGGGACTAGCTCTTTCAATTTTGCTAGTCGTATAAAGACTACCACGAGGTAGTTGTCTGCCAATAAATAGACTTCATCTTTTGATTATTCGTTTATAAACGAGACAAAGCTCATAACAACCATTTTTTCATTACAAAATATTTTCAAGTTTTACCAAGGTATTCCTAGATTTTTGATGATAATGAGACTCGATTTTCTTTAATTTTCCAATTCACATTAAATACTTTTCTTGATTTTTCACTAAAAAGGGTTCTTTCTTTCATCGTATATTTAAAATAAACCTCTTTATAGGTGCTTTTTTCTCTTAATGACCATTGGCTACTACGCATTTTGGTTTTAAATAAAGGATTGTCTATTGGCCCGACTGCCTCATTTGAAAGGTGTTAGGTTCAGTTCCGTGCGGTCAAGTCATCTCCCATCTAAAATCCATTAGGTTGGTTACATGCGTTCAAGTCTCACTTTAATACTACATGTCAGGTCATTAGCAACACCCTTTAAATAAAACTTGTATAAGCTTTTGTAAAGGTGTTCACTACATTCACATCATGTGTTTTTTCCTTCAAAAGAAAAGTTTATTTTATCATAACAATATGTAATAAACCAGGGAAAGAGAGTGTTAGCCGATTTACTGTCTGTTGCATAGTTGAGAGTAATTCAAAATAGGTCCATATTTTGTAACGTTTTATGTGGATACTCCATATTTAAGATAATTAATCCATCATGACAGTGTGTTTATCAAACGTGGTGGTCTCTTCTAGGCAATGCTTGCTACGATATTTACTCAAACACATCGCGTGTCCACAACGAAGTGTGGGAAAGGCCCGATATACCATGCTCTAAGGTTACCTGCGTGAACGGCATCGTTTATGAATCCGAGTAAGAAAAGATTATAAACCCGTTATAATACTTCAGACGAAAGCCGGTTGATAAATTCTTTTTTCCAGATGTATTCCACCTGCTTCGTACGGTCACCCTTCGTGTACTTTGATTCTTAACCCAAAGGCGCCATTTCCTGATTGCTGCCCGATGGTTAGCTGTCCGGTCGGCGTGAAAGCTCAGGAGCAATCCAGCACGTCCCAAAAACCATCAATACCTAAATCGCCAGAGCCGACAACCACTGAGAGCCCTCATCCGGCCACTGCCCTAACTCCTGAATCTTCTTCCGTTGAAAATCCGGACACTCCACCCGTTCAAGTTACGGATCGAACACCGGACTCTACCACCGGTCAAGCCACCGAATCGTCAACCTCTGAAAATGGAGAAACAACTAATACCGCGAGCGCTCACTCCTCATCTTCTGAAACTACAGAACCCTCAACAAGTGATTTTAAAGAAGGTGTAACCAGTGAAAGTCCACAACCAGCAAGTACTGAAACAACCGATACCACAACCAGTCGAGCCACTGAGCCCTCTACTTCCGAGGAACCAACTAGCACTGCAAGCACTGATTATTCAACTGCTGAAACTGACGTTACAGATGGTGTAACAAGTGAAGGTCCTAAAACAACAGATACTGAAACAACCGAGCCCACAACCAGTCAAGCCACCGAGCCCTCTGCTTCTGAGGAACCAACAAGCACTGCAAGCACTGATTATTCAACTGCTGAAACTGACGTTACAGATGGTGTAACAAGTGAAAGTCCAAACACAGCAAGTACTGAAACAATAGATCCCACAACCAGTCAAGCCACCGTGCCCTCTACTTATGAAAGCGAAGAACCAACTGGCTCTGCAAGCTCCTACTCCTTTACTTCTGAAACCCCAGACCCCTTTGGCGTGACAGATCGCTTGAGCACTGAAAGTCCATTAAGAAGTACTAAAGGACCAGAGCCTTTTACTTCTTCATATCCCAAACTCATCATTACTGAGGCATCAGTGCCTATATTCCGTGGAGTTCCTAGAGCAATGCACCCATACTACTTCAGGACCAAGTTCTGGCCTCGTTACAGATATCGCCGTCCGTCCTACCGGTTTGTACCTTCGGTTTCCAAGGTGCCATACGTCCATCAATTGAAGTATTTCCCTCACGGACGCAGGGTGCAGGGACACTATGTGCGACCTTACTACAAGCCTAGGTCGTGGTTCATCCAGCGGCACCCAAAGCCTTATTATTTACTCAACGCATAACTGGTTCATGTAATATACCTTATTTTGTTCGTTTACGGACTTCAGAACATTCTAATTTTTAACCTTTCTCAATTTTACTAAAACTGATAAATTGTACTGATATTAAAGCTAATCGACCGCACCTGAAAAATTATATAAAAACCATATCTCACAGCATTTGGGTTGTCTTGCGACACGGAGGTATAATCAAAAGAATGGCTGCAACTCGCAATTACTGAGTATAGAATTTATATTTGCTGGCCTCAGGAGATGAGTCAGGAAGATAATCTTTTATTTACAACTATTAGGAAGTTAAGTGCTCTTGAGCTGTAAAACTAAAATAAAATTTTTAATAATATTAAAATTAGAGACACGTAAAAATCGTAAGATTTGTGATACGCGATGTCACCCAACATTTTTTAATAGCGCTTATCCGTTGGACATGTAAGGCTTACGTCCGTCACTTCATAATCTGTAAGTTACAAGAGTTATTTTTTGTATAGTCGCTTTATAAAACTATTCTTTTGAAAGGACGCCTTATCTGATAAGGTAGGAAAACTGTGCCTGTTTGTCACAGGCTTTAATAACTTTGGCTGAGCATATATTAAAAAAAACGCCCCGCACTTATTCTTGCGAGGCATACCTGATGGTTCTGCCAGGATGTCATCACAGCGAAACTATGCGAGAAATGTGCTGTTTTAGGTGGGCTTTAACATTATAAGCAATTATATGACCGATATTTAACTTTTTAAGATTAAAAAAATTTTTGATTTCACGGCAAGGCCTTAACATAGAGTTGGTGTAAGAAGAAATACAAACATCTAGCTTAGTGGAAATTTTGCAGAGGTGGCACGGAGTCATTGAAAAGTCTGTTTTGGGCGAGGATCATTTTTCAATATTAAGTAGTTTCAACATTTCAGTGTCATCGGAACACAGAGAAAGACGTAATAAAAATCAGTTTATTTTAGAATCTCGAGTAAGTCCAACATGTTATCTCCGCTTTTATGTCAGAAATTCATTTGTCTGAATGTGCTCCTGGCCACTACGTTTGACTGTGTCTGATAGGTTGTTGATAAGGTCACAAAAAGCCATTCAAGTAATTATCTTTTCAGAAAATTATGATGTTCTTCGTGTTACTTTAAAATAGCTTAACTGATATGAAAAAGCACGGAGTTGAGGAATCACTTAACAGAGTCGTGTCAAAACATTTCTCTCAAAACAATTGAAGCACATCTTAGCGACCGTTTTGGCTACAATCGAGTTTAAGATATTCTGGTGTTTGTGATACACAGCAGTTGCTGCATAGGACGGCTGATTATTCTGTCTCTGTTATTATTTACAGTACTGAGATGCTGAAAACAACATCATTGTCTTTTTTGTTGTCAGTTTTAGCGACAGCCCGACTTGAAGTCGGTAAGTTTACGTACCCTGTCACTTCATTTGATCGCGTCGAAATTTTTCATATGCTTATAACTTTCATGCATTTAGCAACAAAATTCTCGCGATACTATCATTTGTTTTTTTAATTTGATTTATGTTATTCTTGTTTTTGTAGGATTACCTTGCATGGATCCTTTCACAGGCACGATTCATTCTCACATGGAGGTTTGGGCACGGCCAGAGTTGCCCTGCTCGGGGATTATTTGCAATAACGGCTACGCCCAACCGTCCGTGTAAGATCTTCATGATCTACGGCAATTCCTACTTACACTAAGTGTCGGGCGCCTCTGTTCCGTATCAAAATGTCGTTGAACTATCAGGACGCTTCATTTAATCAAAAGGCGATTCACCAAAGTTCGCTTGGGCCCGTTAGGTAGCTTATTCTTGTAGCAAGTCTCGGTATAGAGTCGATAGCCCGTCAGGATACTCATACAGGTCACTTGAGACCAAAGCCATTCTCTTCCTCAAGGATCTCCAAACTTTAGCAACAAAACAGACTGATAATATAATAAATATACAATTATAACTATTCCGAATGAGTTATGAAATAGCGATTCAACCCCATTCAGCCTCTGACTTACCTTATCATCCTATGCTACTTTGCAAAGGTCATCTTTCGTGAATAGGCTATGGCTTATTTTGGTCGAACATCCGACTTGCGATTTATAGATAACCTATGCATGGGAACTGTCGGGTTACTTGACCGAAACTTTCACAGTGACGATCCGTGTTTCGTTTCAGGTGTGAAATTCCAGACATGCTTGAGAATCCTCTCTGCACACTAGACACCCGTAAGAGTCACCTGCCCTATCCGCATTGTTGCCCGATTTTGAATTGTGAGACATAGTTTATTGATTGCGTTCTGCCGTAACTACTCCATGTTTTCTTAGTCATTGATTTATTGGTTAAACTTTCACGTGCTAAATTATTTTACGTGATGATTTTGCGGTTTGGAATAATGAAATATATACCTGACCAAAACAAAGGTGTGAATTTTATAGTCTATATTAATGAGCTTCCCTGCCCAAAGAAATTCGTAGCGAACCTTACGACAGAGTTTCTGTCATTGAGCTTCGAGGAATCCATATTTATCGCAATAAGCATGCCTGCATAGTTTTTAGTTTGTGTTCTTTGACATCGATCGGTTTTCTAGATACGTATATGCACGAAGAGAATGATTACGCAGTAATCATCGGTAAACGCAAGGACTTTGCTGAATAAGTTTATCAGTGAAGTGTTATTTTCCGCTCATAAAGGAAACGAATTTAATATTTTGAGGTAAGACATCAGCTCTCTGAAGTAACTGTTAAGAAGTGTCCTTGCCGTCACTCGGAAATTCCAAGAAAACAGAGTCGACGCTATGTTTGACATTATTAACTAGTTTATCCACCACGCTTTACCCACGAGCTGTGTGATTGTTCGAAATGAAACATTCGATTCTCGAAAACCGTTCATCCTAAGTCTCGTAACGCTTTCTCTGTGTCTATTTTTCCTCGTTGTTAATAAGTAAGTTCTAAAGAAAGACGTTGGATCTTTATCTTCTTCTTCACCTTCTAAAAAAATGGTTCGAAGCAATAGCTGTTCAATATCCTCCTTAATGTTGTTAGTACCATTTTATGAGCCACCGAACGCAGAACTCAAGTCGTGTATTCTGGTTTTAGTACTTTTGGGGACAAGGAAATCACACACAGAAGAGGTATCATAGATTAGTTGTGCCGGACATTTCTATTGATTTTCCTTAAAAACGGTCCGCAAACTTTATTATAGCTGTCAAAGACAAGCATGGAACTAACTTCTACAGCTGATTATATAGCTCTGCATGACAGGGAAAACGAAACACCAAATGTATAAGCAACTGCTGCACAGCCATGTCTTATACACTCGTTTCTTCTTCTTTGGTGTTTGGTTTTTTCTGCCCAAGAGAGTGCATAGGTACAATACTTATACAATACATAGTAATTCACATAGATACATCGACGAAAGAGTTTGTTTTGCGTTCTGAAGGGAAATCTATATTTATTTCTTACCATAACCTTAATTACAACGATCATGCGTGTACATTAATCATGCGTATATGGTGATATTTTCTTAGTACGATACGCCAATACATGTGGCTCTTATATAAACATGCGCTGTATATAGGCTGTCGATTAAATGGCACTTAATATAAAACTATTCGATAAGATGAGAATCGTAAAAGTGGCACCGGTATATCAGGTGCAAAAGTAGATGGAGGGCTACTTTTTGCTCCTGAATGTACTCGATGAACACGGGGAGTCTCTCTCCACTTCACATTGCAGTTTCTGATGTCGGCGGTAAATGGGATCTTTCCCTCTCTGCACCAGCACCAGCACAGGTGTCCATCACCGAAAGTTTTCTTGTTTCTAAAAGACCCACAGCACCGAGCTCGGCGTCGTCAGCATGTCTGCCTAAGTCGACTTGCTCCAATTCGTCCTTAGACAGATGATATACGATGCCAGCTCCAAAACTGTCTCCGAGGACGTTGATTGAAGTCCTTATTCGATCCCTGATAAAATTGATTAAGTCAGTTTTCTGTTAAAAATTGAGTAGGGTGCACTCTGGATCTGAAAGGCGGAGTATTCCTCGTCTTATGTTTCACCTTGCGTTGCTATTAGCTGAACAAAGGTCGGCAGAACGCACGTAGGCAAACCTAAGTTAATCTAACCTAATGGTCACCAAACCTTGTGCCGCTTACTTCTGGGCAGCAGTGACTACCCAGTAGCAAGTATCATCAGGCATGGTTGGCTACCTTTAGGCTCGCAAGGTTACGCTAATTTTAAGACGCGTTAGGCTTGGCTATAGCCGATCGGAGCGAAGCACCAGGCACTTCCGATCATAGGGACAGAGAGCTTAGGTAGGCAAAAGGTTCTTAACATAAACCAAGTTAGTCAACCGAACTGGTTACAATCGAATGCAAGGTTAAACCAGAGTGATCACGGAGACAGAAAACCTATGTACACAACCCTGACAATGAGTGCACTTAGGAAATTACATTAGACAAATGGACTTCGGCCAGTATTGACATACGAACAAAGCTTGTTTCTAAAAAGGTGTTAGAATTCCCCTCTCTGGATTGTTCCGCGAAATCCCGGCTGTCACGATCGAATCTGACACATCGAGGCCATGCCCCAGAAAATGGTAACCGATGTAACCCTACGGGAAAAACACGCGTTGTGCCCTAGTCGAAGTGTCCGTAGTACGGATAATTCGACATGGACATCCGCTCGGATATCCTTATGGATATCCAAGTATTTGGTTAAAGGACACGTATATCCACACCCTCTGAACTTTTACATGGATATCCATATGGATATCCGATGTCCGTGTCGAATTATCCGTGCTAAGGATAGTTTGACCAGGGTGGCTGAAACCCTTTTTGTCAGATCAATATAAGTCGTCAATTTAGGGTAGCTTGACTGCCTTTGAAACTTAAGCCTCTCTTGCGAAGCGTTAGCAAACTGGTTTAAGGTTTTAATCGAGATCGTTTGAATAATAATAAGTTCGGTGACAAATTACATTTGGTGTGACACGAAAGTCCACCGAAAGTGGCTCTTTGTTTTAGTCGTAGCTCAGAATTTTAAAATTCTTAGGGTTCCTTAGCAATTGGACCAAGCTATGCCGATTCGACGGGGTATGCCGACGCGTCTCTTATAGAAAAAGAAGGAAAAATGTAATTCCGAAAAAATGTCGTGGGGACCGAATCAACCTAAAACTTCACAACCTAATCTACTATCGTTCGTCTGATCAGAACGACTTGTTATCCGAAACTATCACTCGGAATTCTCCGAATTCGAGACGAGATACCTCAGTAAAAACGATATTAGTAAATGAGCAGTGACAATGGCGTTGTATACGTACAAGAGCCAATCCACTGCGAAGAGCAAGGACACATCTCCGGTCGGTAACCCGAGGGCGGTGAGGACCAACAGCATGGTGATCAGAGCAGAACTTGGAATAGAAGCTGCCCCGATGCTGGCCAGGGTCGCCGTCATGCTGATCGAAAGAGAACTCGTCAATCTATGTCCACTGAAAATAGGAGTAAGAATAGCCCGCTACGTACCTGACAACGATTATATCACCAGGACCCAGAGAGATTCCATTCATCTGCGCGATGAAGATCGCAGCCACCGCCTCGTATAGAGCTGTACCATCCATGTTCACAGTTGCACCAACCGCTACGACGAAACGGGTCACCCGTTTGTCGATACCGTTGTTCTCCTCAAGGCAGCGGAAGGTGACCGGAAGGGTGGCAGCGCTGGAAAGAAGAACTTTTATTTGCACTGTCTTCAAAGTTCCCTCTTCAACTGCGAATAAGTTCTCGCTGATCAGTTGTGACTCACTGATTTCGATTCACAAAGGAGTCTCACTTGTTAGCTCATCTATATTAAACTAATACAGGTTACCTAATCCACACCAGTCATCCTAATTACGCGGTTGTAGGTCGTTCAACCTCACTGTATTACGAAATTTTGGAAATGGGTGGCAGGAATTGTGATCTTTAAAGTCAACTGTGTCTAGAGCATTGTCGAGCATCGTAAACTGGAGAGGAGGTTCTCACCTGGAGGCAGTTCCAAGAGCGGTAACCCATGCCTGCAAGACTCCTCGGAAAAATAATGCAGGAGAACGTTTCGTCACGATCCAATAGATGACTGGAAGAGTGATTACTCCGTGGATGAGGAGACCGATGATTACCGTCAACATGTACAATCCGAGTTGCTGCGCCGTCTGAGCCATATTCTCGATCGACATGATCTTGCCAGCTATGAGGCACATGATTCCGAAAGGCGAATACCTGAAGAAGAATGAGTTGCAAGAGGATTCAGTGACGCCTCAACCATAATTGAACACCGCAAAAATTATCCAGTGAATATAATTTAGTATGCTTCCGTCTTTGGACTGCTCACTGTGACCCAAACTATACCATGCAAGGCAATCTCGAGTAGTTCTGTAGTTAGCCATGTTCAAATTTACAAAATCTGGGACAAGTCAGGGAGACATGATTGCAAAGGAAGACATCATTGCAACATTCTTCAGGCTGTTGGTTCTGTACTTACCACATGACAATGCTGACTAACTTCATGATGATATCGTTTAGGACGACGAAGAACTCTACCATGATGCGTCCTCGACGTCCCATTTGACCAGCGACAAGACCGAAGGCGAGACAGAATACAATCATACCTAGATTGTAATGACATAATTGATGAGAGTTTATTCATGAAACGGTTGTGTGCTAATCTTTACTTGCGATTTTCGAAAATGACCAAAAATATTTGCTTTTCTCTTGCCCAATACTTTTAACTAGAGATTCTATAGCTATCTTACAAGAGTCTTCAGTGACATTAAAAT
>Ga0058701_10005226_pt1 | contig 10730 bp, 10 predicted proteins | sample AgamicOrMae_FD_97039 | JGI IMG/M metagenome (GOLD analysis project Ga0058701, IMG submission 97039) | Agave microbial communities from Guanajuato, Mexico - Or.Ma.e | ecosystem: Host-associated > Plants > Phyllosphere > Phylloplane/Leaf | place: Guanajuato, Mexico | collected 2012-06-04 | reverse complement strand
TTCGGAAAAAGAGATCCGGGAAAACCGGGAATCAGCCGGGAATTTGGAAATGGAAAGTGGCTAATCACCCTGGGAAAGTCAGGAAAAACTGAAGCGCTCGAAAAAAAAAAACAAAAAAAAAAACGCCATCGATTCAAAGAAGGTTATCCTTCAGCAGAAAAAAAATAAGACCAATAGAAAATTGACCTGGAAATGGCAAACAACTCTCTTTTATCAATAGAGTTGACACAGATATTCTCGTTTGGCCAGCAGGTGTCCGCTTGTAAAACCATACAACAATATTTTCATTAACAATTGAAAGAGAGACACTAGCGACGATTTACTGCCGCCTTGTCACAATCAGTTTTTTTTTACGCAATATTTGGTGCATGGAACGTCTAAATCTGATAAATAACTTTTGGGAGATGACAGGATACAAACACTCATACCGACTCGACAGACTTTACTAAGCCCTTTTCATAAAGGTGGCGGGTTTAAAAAGGAGCGAAATGGAGGTTTCGTCAGACGATCATGCGAACCAATGGCGTCATATTGACGTCACCAGAACCCTAGTGAGTTGCTAGGGCGTCGGACTCGCGAAACGATGGTTTTGAAAGGAATTCTCAAGTCTGATTAGGCCTTAGCATTGTTGGATCGAAAGCGTTTCCCCTGGATCCTGGAAAGTAGGACCACAACTTCGTCCTGTGCGGGTTTTTGATCAGCTCCAAAACAATTTCTTATATACCGCCGATCCTTTAGAACGAGTACTGTTCATACATCCTGTGGGCACCTATTGGCCTGACTGCAAGGTGACTCTATAGCGGTGTAATCACTCCCGTCGAAAATGGGAGACGTTTTCTGGCGCCACTCGTTTGTGCGGGCTGCCTGCTCACAGGGTGAGAGGCAGCCTTTGCTCAGGCCGAACGATCCCGAACTCTTCCGGACTTAGCCGAGCAAGCAGCCTTTCATCCTGTTAGTAGGCAATCCGCTCAAACAAGTAGCGTCAGGAAACGTCTCCCGTTCTCCCTGGAGTGACGTCACTGTTATAGAGTCACCTGGCCTGTCTCATCGCTGAGGGACTCGTATTAACTCGCTTTGGATTACAGGCTCACCGGTTCGACGGCGACGATCGATTTCGGAGTGTGGGTCTGGGGAAAGGGAAGCCGTTCTGCGCCAGCAAGATCGCAAAGAAGAAGCTGGGGCTGCCGAACAGCATGATGTTGAGCGTGTCGGGGTACGGCGGCGGCGGCGCGGGCGGCGGCGCGGGCCCGGGCCGGCCGCCGGGAGCCCCGGGGCCCGGCAGGAAGGGCGCCTTCTCGGCCTCGTCCTACCAGAAGAAGAACCAGCGCATGGTGGAGTTCGGTCGGAAGAGAGGCACCAAGTCCAAAATGAGGGGCCTCTTTGGCGTACCTGGCCTGGGACTTCAGGTGAATATCTGCTTTTTTTTCGCTTGAGAAATGGTGCCTATGAGTTCTTAAGGCTCTGTAGTTGGAGCTAAAATTGTCAATAACTGCAGTTGGCATGAACGTGCAAGAAGAAATATAGAAAATAGATAAAAATTACTTTTCTTAAGTTGACCGGAAAGTATGTTGTTCAAAGAGCATTGTTGGATGACCAGTATACCTTGAATCAGCAGTACCTTGGTTAAAACCTTGCATCGAAGCCCCAACCTTAAATTATTACAATGTGACAATGTGATCCTCTTAGTTTTTGAATTTTATGTCCAAATCTCTAACTCGAGAGCAAACTGTCATTCGTACCATAAATTGATCTCCGGTTTTGTTGGTTAACGAAATTTTGATGTTGTTTTGAAGTTTACCTCTTTTATTCTACTTTCTGCTTACTATTAATTTTATCGGTGGGTTTTAAATTGTAATGGAGTGTTGTTCGCTGTTCTGATTGACTGTTAGTCGTTCTTGTGGCTCTCACATAAAGAAGGGAAAATTGAGGAAAGAAAAAAAAGATGATATAATTGTCGAGGAAATCCCGCATTTAAACAGCCAAACCCTGGGCCAACCTGGAAGGTTAGTAAGAGAAAATCGGAGAGTAACCCTCACTGAATTTTGTTTCTGGCAGAGACCACAAGCGGACGCCTCTCGCAAGAGCGAAGACGACACGGAAGATGAAAATAGATTAGTTTTGTGCTCTGCGAAAGACAAGTTTGTGCTTACTCAGGATCTTTGTGTGATGTGCGGTGCCTTGGGGACGAATCAGGAAGGTTGTTTGATCGCGTGTGCTCAGTGCGGTCAGTGTTACCACCCTTATTGTGCTAATGTCAAGGTAAGTCGGAGTTCATAGTCGAGAGCATACATAGCTGACAAGTGTGTTGTTACTACTTACGTATTTAATTCAGGAGGAAGCTCCCGCGTTTCAGTCGATTTCAATTGTGTTGCCAACCTTAAAGAAGTGAAAATCACTCGTCAGCCATTTACACCCTCGACTGCACGTTACTTCGGTGAAAATGGTACTTATATATCTTTTTTTGACGCAGATAACCAAAGTGATCCTTCAAAAAGGTTGGAGGTGTCTAGATTGCACTGTCTGTGAAGGCTGTGGTCATCGCAATGACGAATCAAGGCTGATACTCTGTGATGATTGTGATATTTCTTACCACATTTACTGCATGGATCCCCCTCTGGACTACGTGCCCCACGGCAACTGGAAGTGCAAGTGGTAAGTGCGCGCCGGTATTGGAACCCACCGTATCGTCAACATTGAAAGTTGCGTTTTCCTGCTCCTTTTGCCGCCGAGCCAAGTAAAGCAACAGTGAACCTTCGTTATCAAGACTTTGGTGACGCAAGGTTTTAAGTTGAGGGAGTTGCACCACGCTCCGCTACCGCTCCTTTTCTCTGTCGCCCAGCCCGATATCACGTACAGTGGGCCACAAAAGTCACGACCCTTCCGTCCATAAGAAATACACGGAAGCACGGGTCATGACTGTGGCCCACTGTACCCCTCGGCGGCAGTAACGGCTCTAAAAGAACGGCTCAGTCTGCCAAGAACTAATTGTCATCAGACTTAGCGACCATGAGGTTCAGTTAGATGCCTTTTGCCTCGCTTGGCAACATGAGGAACTCAAACGAAACACCTGTTTTAGGGAGGTCTTTCCTGTTTTGGATGAGAAAATATAATGGGATATACGTATTTTCGTTATTTTTCAAGGTAGACCGATGTTCAGCCACATCAATGGAAAGCTCTCACCGAGACCTTTTAAATGTCATGGCTGATTATTGTCTATCTTAAATTTCGATTAGACCTACTTTCAGCCACATCAATGGAAAGCTCTCGCCGAGACCTTTTGAACGAGATGGTTGAACGTGTGTCTAAGTTAGAAAAATTTCAAAATGCCTACTACCGTTTTATTTTCACACCCAAAACAGGTATTTTTACCCACGAAACGGGTAAGAACGGCCTAAAACAGGTGGTTCGTTTTTACTGTGTCGAAGTCGGAGAGTTGGAAAATTCAACGCTTGAAATTAGGAGTGGAGGAAGGTGCTAGTTCGGAGTTGGTTTTTGTGTTTAGGTGCGTGCAGTGCACAACGTGCGGGGACAACGACCCGGGCACGAACTGCCACTGGCTGAACGGGTTTACGGAGTGCGGGCCGTGCGCGTCGCGAGTCACGTGCCCGGTGTGCAACGAGGCGTACGGCGAGGGCGAGCTCATGGTGAAGTGCACCACGTGCGAGCGCTGGCTGCACGGGCTGTGCGACCGCATCCGGACGGAGGCGGACGCAGAGAAGTGCGCCGAGAGCGGCTATGTGTGCATTCTGTGCAGGCCGAAGGACACACCGCCCCCGCACCTGGTGCCTCTGCCCGCGCCGCCGCCCAAGGTCAAGCCCAAGCCGGCGCCGTCCCTCCTCTCCAGGACGCCGCCATCGCCGCCTCCCATCAGTCCAGGTGAGCGTCCGAGGGCTGGCACAAGATCCCGAGAGTTGCATGACGAAACTATCCCAACTTACAAGGGGAGTACTACAACTGTCCGCCTCAGGTTTTCTTGAATTTTTCAGAACTGCAAGATAGTGGTATGGAAAGATACCCGAGCGCCAAACTTGCTGCCGAAATTCATTTTTATTACCTTAAAAAAAGCATTCAAAATTTTTTTTTCGATGTAATTTAAAACCAAAATCATTCCCGGTAAATCACCTTAAAGTAGCGCCTGTGGCTGTAAGAGGATTTTGCGATATTTCCAGCTGTTTTCCAGATATTGGCAATTCTTCGTGTTTTTACACTTTTGTTCAATTTTAAACGCTATTTTTAAGTTCAAAATAATGCATTTTGGCAGCAAGTTGTGGGTTTGGGTATCTTTTCATTCAACCATCTTAAAGTTCTAAAAGTTTCATGTAAAGCGGAGGTGGCTTGTTAAGGTTCTTCCCTTGATAGCTCAACTTAACTGATCTGGTTTGAACCGAATATTTTGTTGGAAAAATGATTCAAACCACACTTTCCTGTCTAGGACAGAAATCGGAAAAAAATCTCTTTTTTTTGAAACGTGGAAAGATTCACAATTTCGGGCGAATTCACAGCAATCATGCCATCTCATTTCCTCCTTGAAATGAGAACTCCTTCTGAATTTTCTGTCGTAATAAAATACTTGCGTACTTTGGAGGAAGCATGCATGATCAACGTTCAGAACTATCCCATTATGTTTCCTATGAGGAGCATCAACTTTATCTTGGGTCATTAATGGACAGGCAAATTACTGGTAGTAAATTATTAGAAGTTACAGTGGGTAGTCAATTTACAGGAGCTCTTTCGGGGAAAAAAAGGTTTAAAAAAATCTTACCCTAACAAGTACCAAGATCTGCCGGGGATGACCACGAACCCGTGTTCTGGAATGGTGGATTGCATTGCTGATGTGGAACATGATTTTTGTGCAGAAACGTCGTTAAAGAGGTCCCAGCAAGACTTCCTGTTGGACGGAGTCGTTTTGTCGGAATCGGGTATGCAGTTAATTAAATCTCTGGAGATCGAAAAGGAAAAGAGGCCGCTGGACGGGCGGAAGAAGAACGGGAGGAAGAAGGAGCTAAGCAAGAAGCACCTCGCCTTGCTCGGCCCGCTCGTGCTGCCATCTAAAACAGCTGATGGTGAGGATGAATCGGATGTAGCCACGAGTAAGTGTGACGAAGCGCTGTCTGTCACTATTTACTATTTGGTCCTCCTCCTTGCACCGGAAATTCTGAAAGTTGCATTCTCTGGCCTTTTTACTCAACCTGTCCAGTAGACTAACAAGAGGAGTACCAGAACTGTCCGACCCACATTTTCTTGAAATTTTCAGGACTGCACGACAGCGGTATGGAAAGATACCCAAGCCCCAGACTTGCTCACGAAATTCATTTTTACTACCTCAAAAATAGCGTTCAATTTCGAACAAAAATAATTTTTCCATGGGAGTGTATATTGACCTGACTGCCCCGTTTGAGATGTATTAGGTCTGGTTCCGTGCGTTCAAGTCACCTCCCATTTGAAATGCATGAGGGTTGTTACGTGCGTTCAAGTTTCCCTATGTAAATGCACGTCGGGTCAATTGCAACACCCTTTTTCGATATAATTTAAAACTAATAATCGTTCCTTGGAGAACACAAAAAAGAGCGCGTCAGACTAAAATTTTGAGGATTTTGCAATATTTCCAGCCCTTTTCAAGATTTTGTCAATTTTCGTTTTTTAACATTTTAGTGTTCAATTTTTAGCGCTGTTTTTAAGGTAGATAAAATGCATTCCTGCAGCAAGTTTTGATCTTGAGTATCTTGTCATACAACTATCTTAACGTACTGGCAGTTTCAAGAAAATGGGAGTTGGTAAGTTAAGGCACTAGCAGTCTCAAATGTATTGACCGCTCCAATTTTTTCAAACTCTCGTAACTTTGAAATGGAGGGAGATACGCCAGAGAAGCACGGAATAAAATCGCTAGATCCTTAAGAGATCCATTAATTTGGTTTGAGCTTTCTTGTCGTATCTCCCTCCTTTTCAAAGTTACGAGAGTTTGAAAAAATTAGAGCGGTCAATATATTTGAGACTGCTAGTTCTTCCCTTGTGAGCCCCTAGGCACTTACGATAATCTAACGCCAAGTCTGTTGCTGCTTACTTCTCGACGGCAGCAACGGCTCCCAAGATGTTAGCAGGTTTGGCGATCGGAGCAGTCACAAGATACATGAGTCAGTAACCTAACCTTAGTTAATCTAAGCTAAACTACATATTTGTTGGTAATCCATCCTGAAAGATGTAATCATAAAATAAAAGATGAAGAAAATGCAACTTTCAAATACGAGAGTGCGCTTTGGCTGCCTGCTTGCCGTCTCATCGGAGCCCTGTTTCAACTTTCGGCATATTCCAGGGAAAGAGCTGACTGATATTAAGGATGAGGACCTGAAGGACGAAGACAAGGAGAAAGACAAATTGGCTGAGATGTACGTCGACGGCATGGTGGTCGCGCGGAAAGAGGACGGCACCCCGCCGGAGCCGCCCGAAGGGTTCACCATCATTACCTCCAAAGCCGGAACCCTGGTTTTGCGCCGAATCCGACAGAGGAACCTCAAAAACCTCGGTATGTTAACCCATAACTGCCCAAAGTATCTGGAGAGAAATTTAGCTCAAGAGAAATTCGAAGGATATTTTCCGATTAAATGACGCAATTTCAAGCTTTACAGGGTTGTTGCGGGTCAGGGAAGTCAGGGAAAAATCAGGGAATCGTTTTGGTCAGGGAGAAGTCAGGGAAAAATCAGTGAATTGGCTCTTTTCCCTAGAAAATGCCACTTTTTGTGCATTTTCATCCCCTAGTCCGAAAATTTGGTGCGATGTTTAATACTCTTATATTAACCCTGAAGTACTATCTGCTCTTTTATTTCATTAAAAATTATTTTTGAATGACATAAATTACCAGTTAATGATGGCTTTGGATTTTTTTGAAATGGGTATTAGTTACAAAGTTTAAAAACTGAATATGTATACTGTATGAAATCTTAACCTTAACTCACTGTAGGGTTGTGCTATTTAAAAAAAATCTGTGCTTGACAGTTTTGATACTCCAGTAGTCCTAAATTACAACCTGGAAAACGACTTGTTTGGTCTGAAAAAGTCAGGGAAAATCAGGGAATTTCACTTTTCCCTGGCCCGCAACACCCCTGGCTTTGGAAAATGCTTAAATTATTAAATTTCAGTTTTCCAGAGGAGTGATATTTTTAAAATTGTGACAATTCTGAACTACAAAGATCCTCTAAAATAAATGATTCTGTTTCCGAACGGCATCGCTGGGCGGTAGCGGGTTAAGGCCTACTCCCCGAACCATTGGAAGATTTTTTGCCTTGCAGGGAGAACGGGTGGGCCTCTTGGGCCTGGAAATGATTGGGAATCTCAGTTTGATTCTTTGATTTGATTCCAGGTATTGGTGGTTTCAACGCCCGTCTGCGGGGCAATCGGTACCGCGAGGAGAATGAGGAACCGCTGGAAGCTCAGTCAGGCGGCGCCACGGCTGCGGCGGCGGCTGCGGCTGCGGCAGCCGTTGCCGCGGCGGCCGCTGCGGCAGACGCGGCCGACAGTGCCGCTAACGGCGCCGCCAACGGCCCTCTGCCTCTGCCGCCCGCCGACGACAAACCAAAGAGAAAGCCCATGAGGCGGAAACCCAAAGCCAAACTGGCCGAAAACTTCCCCTCTTATCTGCAGGTACGTCACGCTGTCTGTGAAAAAATAGTGAGTTTTCTATCCTTCTCCGCTGAGCGAAGTGTAAAGCACGTAACCTACCTAGGTCACCCAAATATGACGGTCGTCAAGCCTCATGCCGCTTACTCAAGCAGTCACTGCCGCTGAAAGCGGCATCATCTCCCGCAGAGAAGTAAGCGGTATAAGGCTTGACGTCATCTGAGCCGAGTGGTAGAGACACACTTGGGACCTGACCTAACCCAGATTAACCTATAACAGCCCAAAGTATTTGGAGTGAAATTTAGCTTAAGAGAAGTTGGTTTTTTTAAAAATTAAAATACGCAATTTAAAGCTTTGGAATATGCCTAAATTATTAAATTTCAGGTTTCCAGAGGGGTGATATTTTTTATATTGTGACAATATTGAACTGAAAAGATCCTCTAAAATATTTTTTTCTATTGCCGAACGGCAGCGCTGGCTGGTAATGGGTTAACCTTACTTAGTCATTCCTCGCTATGTAATGAAAGTTTAAACCTGAACGGAACACTCGAGCTTGACAATGCAAGCCCTTGAACTTAGAATACAGAGCATTTACAGTCAAGTCTCGATAGTACGTAATCCCAGAGACTGATGAAACATTTTCGCACTATTGAGAATCACGTTTCAGGAATCCTTATTCATTGTTCTTTATGAGACACCGGTGGGATCATAGGAATAATTTGAATACGCACTATCGATATTTTTTATATCGAGAATCGACTGTCCTCGAGGCGTCTTCCCCTCGCCTTGGTTTTTGATGCTGATTCGTATGTTTTCAGGACGCCTTTTTCGGACGCGATCTGCTAGACGTGAGCAAAGATCACGACCTGCGCAGCAGTAGTAGCGATTCGGATGAGGCGGAGCGGCCAAGCGTCTCGGAGGACAAGACGATCATTCTCTCACAGGACGAACTCAAAGTGATGGAAGACGTGAAAGCCAAGCAGGAGAAGGACTCGAAGAAGGCTGCGCCTCACGGCCTGCAGAACGCCTTGCACAGCGCCTTGCACACGGGCCTGCAGTCCCCCGTCAAGGAAGAAGACGACGGCAGCGATGCGGAAGTTTTGAAAGACATACTCCACTTACCCAAGGACTTATTAGACGCCGATATAGTTAACACTATCATGAACGATGACGATACCACCAAGAACGGCGACAACCTGGAGGAGCTTGCTGGTGAGTATCTTCCCACTATAACGGCTATCTCCTATTCTACAAATATCTCCGGACTAGAACTACCTTTTAAAGAGGCTAACGTTAGTTACGCTTTTTGAAGTTAGCGTAGTGTATATACTAGACTAACAAGGGAACCTCTCCGATCATAGAATTTCAGATCTCGTTGAAACTTTGCAGATGCATTCGGAAGGCTTAGGAAAGTGCTAGAACTTGAAATCAGGTGCCGATATTCACAAGCACCCCTGCAGCAGAGCGCTAAAGTTGGCCCGCCTCTCCACCCTCACCTATGAAGAAGCAATCACATGGTGAGGGGTGAGTGGAAGTACCAACTATGACGCTCCGTTGCAGGGGCGCTTGTGAACATCGGCACCTGATTTTAAGTTCTAGCATATTTCTTAGCCGTTCGAATGCTTCTACAAATTTTCAACGAGATCCGTAATTCTATGGTCCGAGATGTTCCCTTGTAAGTATTCAGGGATCGAAGCTTTAAGATAGTTTGTCTCAGAAATGTGATGTGTAATACACCTACCTCACCTTGCTGTGTGGAGTGAGACCAGTTGATACATATTTTGTGGGTCTTGTAGATTCGTCTTTGGCCGGTGACTCTGACCTGAATGATTCTCTTCCCATTGCGGACGCCTGCGCGTCAGTTCATGGATCCAAGGATGAACTTGTCGATATCCTGAGCCCCAACTTCGCGTTGGACTGCATCGTTCAAGGCGACACGGGTAAGTGACCCGCTCATGCCCAGTTTACCTCACTCGCGGATTTTCCACTAAATGAAGCCACTCCTTTTTAATGACGCCTGCTTATAAAGAAATACTTGAAATATTAGTGCTGCTACTATATGTTTGCAATGTGCGATTTCCCACCTTTTGTCGTCCACCTCTCACCGCGAAGTCGAGCTCAGCGATTAGGCACATAAATTAACCAAGCTTCACCTAACCTAACATTCATTAAACGTAATGACCCTAATTTCTCAACGGCAGTTACTGCCTCCGAGAAGTTAGCACTTAGGTGATCCAAGATAATACAGGCTAACCTCTCCTACGCATTTGTTAGTCGTTAATCTGCTTTATGTAAATGAACATTGTATCAACGTGGAATGCTAGAGGTATAAAAGCGCAACCTTTGAATTATTGGTATATAGTGCTCAGTCGATGAACGGCTGACATTTTTTTTTCAAATTTATGTTGGTACCATGTGTTAATATAGGGAGGTGCTCCCGCGTTTCAGTCGATTTCAATTGAATTGCCAACCTAAACTCAAAAGAACGAAAAATTGCTTGTCAGCCATTGATGCCCTTGACTGTGTGGTAACCACAGCATATCTTACCTGCTCCGGGGAAAGAGAGTCATGGGAGAGTCATGTCTTAATAATCGTTATCTGTGTGCAGGTTTACCGAACATGGACAGTCGAGACGTGGAAGAGATTTTCAAGGGCGTGCTAACGGACGAATCGCAGGAATCCCAAGACTGCAACGTATTCCCTCTCAACTCCGTCTCTGTGCCGAACCAAGTCCTCGCGCGCCACAACTCCAACGTGGCAGTCTCGCCATCACACCATCCTGGTACGTAGCGCACCGAATTCATGTCGTTGCTTTTGCAGGGTTGCCACAAACCTTAGGTCGTAGGAGCAGCCTTGGTCCAGTGATCAAAATCGCTTAAAATTTCTGTGGCTTTCAGGACACGCTAAATCCATTTTTCACAAGAAAACCCACTGTCACCTAACTCAGTTTTAAATAAACAGGATTGAATTATTCATTGTTCTAATTTGAAAACGCACATTCTTGCTCTTGTTCATGTGGTTTTTTAGGTTTACGCTATGTTTGAGTGATCAGAATTTCCTTAAAATCAAAACCTATGCTCTTTTCAAAGAGGAAAACAAATAGAAAAAATAAAATGTTG
>Ga0058701_10005225_pt1 | contig 10730 bp, 9 predicted proteins | sample AgamicOrMae_FD_97039 | JGI IMG/M metagenome (GOLD analysis project Ga0058701, IMG submission 97039) | Agave microbial communities from Guanajuato, Mexico - Or.Ma.e | ecosystem: Host-associated > Plants > Phyllosphere > Phylloplane/Leaf | place: Guanajuato, Mexico | collected 2012-06-04 | reverse complement strand
GTCGGATTTGAGCTAGAGCCGACTCTAGATTCGCGTATAACGCTTTGCGTTCGACCAAAACCGCCGTCTTCCTCGTTATATACGATAGCAAAATCCGTACGAGCTCGAAAATCTCCTCGTTATAGCCAGTTTCTCGTTATATACGATCTCGTTACAACCGATATTTGTTGTGTGTATTAGGATACGAGACCAAACTTCAGCACCAGCTCCTTATATCCGGTTGCTCGTTATAACCGGTCTCGTTATGTACGACTTCTACTGTAATCATTTTTACGCGATATGCTTGTGTTGAAAATGTATGTAATGATATTCCCCTTTGTTTTTTTTTTCGTGCAAGATTGTCCAAACAAAAGTTTTTATTCATTGATTTTTGTTGTTTTTTTTTGACAAGGAAAAAAACTTACCCTTTTTTTCAATAAAAATAGCACGCCAGCATGCGTGGTGTTGTAATGTCCCTGAACGGGTTTGTGCTACGATTTCTCGTTTCAATAATTTTATTAATCGAAAAATGCATTGGCCAACCGGATTTCGAAACCTTACAGGAAAACGAAAAATGTCGTAGGTAGTATGCTGAGCTTGAGATAGAGAGCAATAAGTTTTGGGGCTTATATCGGTGCAGCGACAAATTTTACCTACCTGCAAATTTGCCGAGAAGCTTTAAGCATAGACCAAAGTTTTACTTGCCTTTTATTGCGTTCTTGTTTCAATTATCCTAAAAACTGTAACGCCGGAATGTGCTGCATCGCATGTACAGTGATGTCCATAAGTGATGAGCCAAACAAAATCTAGTGCCTTTTTTTTGTAAACTAATCTGCGTTGGCAGCAGCGCGTGGGTGGGATGGGTCGGGGGAGGTTCCGGGGAAAGGCGGGCATCTCCTCTTGCCTCCACACCCTCCCACTGCCCTCTCTAGGCAACGCTACGAACACACATTAGTTCACAAAAAAGTCACTAGATTTTGTTTGGCTCATCACTTATGGACATCACTGTACAGTACTCCGTTTTAAAGTTACGAGTCTAAAAAAAATTGAAACGGTGAATACTTTTTTGACTACTAGTACTCGGGAGGAAACGCGTCCCTTTCTACAAGGTCATTGCTTCCGATCTCAATCACGGCGAAACGATTAATTGCGTCTTTATTCTTTAAAAGGGTTGATTTGACAGCAAACACGATTGAGCTGCGAAATTCCATTGTAGATCCAACGTTAAAGTGAAATGTTCTTAAATCCCCCTTGGTAGCTTGACCTTGAGGAGCTTTTTTGTCCGTCACTATCGGTCCCTACCGACCATTCTGTATCTTCCCACACCAGTTAAGTGAGATATAGAAAGAGACGGTGTGGAATTTTTTTAAGTCGAGGTCTCTGCACTTGATGCATTTTTATTGAATACTTACCAGCCGCCATACAATAGCTGGGGTGGGGCACTATTTGTTTATTCGCATACTTCAAACGATTCATAAATGAGTTTGTGAAAACTCTTTGGCGTGAATTTCTGATACTGCTCCGAAAATCCGAAAGCTTCAACACGAGGGTATGGATCAATTCATTTCGTCTTATGAAACCGCCTATTCTTCCCTCGGAAGCTTTTAATGAACCGTATCAAGAAATTATATAAATTTGTGCGTGTTTGAAAAAAAAGATAAACTCTAACGGCGCCATTACTAAACAAGACATTGAAATTCGTTCAACAGAGATTTTAACGAAGACTCAAACCCAAATTATCATTTTATTTGATATTATTGGGTTTTTAGACCTTACAAAGCCGGCAGCAACTTCTCACCATTTGTTTTGCTGTCTCTCAAGCGCGTCATCTTTTGATATCCTCCGTCCTTGCCGTTGTTCCGCATCTGAGCCACACCAGTTGCGCACCGCACGGACACGGCTCCATGTCCCCAGAATCCGAGAGCTTTATTCATTTCAAAGAGGTACTCAAGAACTAAGAGAGACTGAAGAGGTAGTCCGGTCAAGAACTTTTGAACTTATCAACTTATCACACAGTTTATCGTTCACTAGGGTTGTTGTTTTTGCAATTACCCGGGAAAAATGGTTGTATTAACTAAAAATGTACTTTTTAATCAGCAAGAGGTTAGCAGCAGTACCGGTATTGAAAAGGAGACAGCACATATGACGATGTTAAAGCTAAATCGTTTGAGGAAGCAAATGATGATGATTTGCCGCCGTAAGAAGATATCAAGCAGTTGGGTACTCTTTTGTCGAATAGGCATTCATCTGGACCGTACTGACTTGCGAGAAAGGCTCCCGCGAACCAGGGCTATGTGCGTAAAGTGCGTACGCTATAGCGAGTTTGTTCGAACCCATATCTTACAGTTCGCAGGCACGGCGAAACAGTGCTCGACTTCTAACTTCAAAAAGCGTTTGAGGGCAGCAAGAATGGAAGGGTAATGCTGCTTAAACAAGTCTTTAGCAGAGAAGTTTCATTGAAATCTGCCTGCCAATTTTTCGTGTTTCTGGTCACGGAGACACTTCGCAGGGGTTGAAAATCTATGCTGCGACATGAGATCAATTTTCTGTCCTTGCAAAATAGCTGAAAGATAGGGCTCATTCGCATTGCAGCCCCCGCGGAGTCATTGCTTTCTGTGTAGTGCATTGAATGCACTACCGTTGCGTCGGTTTAGAAAAATTAGATTGCACTGAACTCGTCGGTGCACTCATTTAGAGCGTTTAGACTTACCTGTCGGTGTACCGATTGAGTGCGATCACTGTAGTCAAGCCTTTCACCGAAACGCACTCGGGCTTACGTAGACTTTTGAATTGCGAGGTTATTCATGCAGTGCAGATGCACAGTGAGGCTAAATGTACCATCGCGCTCAAAACTTCAGGAAAAACATTAGTGCACGACTATGTCGAAAGTTTCGCACTCTGATGATTGACCTTGAGCAGACAAATCACAGGACTGGGACGCACTCTTCTCGACGCACACTCCGCTGCCAACTTGCCAGCTTTGACGTGCACAAATGGTGTTTCGGAACTTTTGCTTGCGATGGTACTAATCATGTATATTAGGGACATAAATAACTTCATATCAGGAAGACAACTTCTTGAAGGATGAAATTTTCATAAGAGCAGATGCTTGCGTCACCTGCTTGGCATGTCACCATTCGTTTATATCCACCTAGACTTTCCAGTAAGCCACATTTGAGCTCAGATGTTGCATTTGAAGAAGTTCCTTATCCTAGTACTCCGTGATGTTTTGAGAATCACAATTTATTGACGACGTTGAAAATAACACCTGTATGTTTCAAAGAAAAAGTTGTAAGATATAATACCATCTTGGGTAAAACCTCACTCATACCCTTGTAACCATAATTAAAACAGAATGAAATATGACATGGGGGAATCACTTCGCCAGCCAAATAAAAAAGAAAACGCAACAGTGCAAATGGCCGACGAAGTATGCAACACAGAAGATTATCAATTCATAGTTTTAAACGTAAAATAAAAACAATAGGGGGAAATGCCGCTTATAAGATCTCGAAATACATTCTAATTCCAGGGGGTCCTAGTTTGGACCTGAGCTATGAGCGTCGGTGATCTGAAGTAGTTGAATGGCATAGACAGGGAGCTCTTTTAGTGGCATCATGATCTTAACTTTCGAACCAAATTACGTTGAATTATGGCGTTTTAGGTGATATTCCTATTGCAGGCGTTCTCGTCACGCTTGGGCATAAGATCTACACTTAAACAGTGCTTCAGTTTTGTAAACTCGCCACAAAAGTACACACAGTAATATGTGAGGGAGCAGACGACAGAGAGAAACTCGCTTTACTTCGCGGAGGAAAACAACATCCGCCAGGGTACCTCTTGTAGTAAAAGTACCGCAGCGGTTCCGTCGATGCGACCGCGCAGACGTTGATACCACATTATGACAATATTATAATATTGTATCGAAGTAGCGTAGCACCATCAGCTAAAAATGCTTTGAAAACTTTCCCAACGGGCAGCCACAACTAAGCTTTTGCGACGAGCACTTTGGACTTGCCGAGTTTTGTGATTATTTGTTCGCTTGTGTAGGTAATCCAGTTCAAGTCGACAATCTTTCAATGAGTTTAATCCACATAAGATGCGATGGGATCCTCGCAGCTCGTTGAGTGATTCGCTACTAAATTACAAAGTGCCGAAAAATGTACAAAGCTTAACGGTTGGCGTGGAACGGCTCAAAGTAGGAAATTGACCAAGAAGAAAGAGAATTTAAATACCAGAATTCATTTTCTTCCTTCATAAGGCGGTCTTTGGAATTCGTCTTGGATAACGATGCGATCCTCTTTAAATAGCGGTTTTTATTATCCTCCTTTTAAAAAACTTTTTTTCGGGGTTTGGTTGAGGCAGGGTGTAGCTTTATAGTGATAGGCAATACCATTTTATCTATGCTAGATCCAAACCCCTTCTTTTCTTTTTGCCCGTGAAGTGTTTTGAGGGACAGGAAATAAAGGGTTTGGCTACCTATATAGACATGCCTTTCGTTTGAGGAATATTGGAGGTGTTCATCCCAAATGTTTAAGTATTTATCGATAGGGTGGGGAATAAGGTAACCATTATTGATTTTACAGCATACCGGAACATTGTGTTGTGTCTGAATAATTTGGTGTCGTTTGTTGATAAACTTAATTCATGAAATAAAATTAATTCATGTACGAATAGATCGAAAGAAGAAAAAAAATGGGTGGGCTTATTAAGATCCAATTTTTTGCACTTTCGCGTTGTTCATACCGTTCAAATTTAAAATTTTAAATGAAATATGTTTAAATGGCTCGCCAAACGTACATTTCTAGGCGATGCAGCCTAACCTATAGCGCATCAAATATTTTCATCGACCGATATAAACACACTTTTGTGCTTGATTTTGCTGTGAAAGTGTGAATTAGTGTTATTCCAGACAATATTTGAAACTTTAAGAGTTATGAAGACAGCTCTCGCGGATCGGTGCGAACGGTGACACGCGCTGAGCGCGACTGGCATGCACCATGTTAGTCTGCAAGGACTATAACAAAACGTTCCCCCTATTCGGGTGACCTGATTTTTTTTGTTTTCCCATCCCGCTCCTACTATTCAAAAGCAAGGTGGATTTCAAGGAACGAACTGGACTTCAGCAATTTATCACTTTTCGGTGAACCAGTATTGTAGGAGGCGATTACTAAAGTTGGGCTTGAGTTAGGAAGCTTTATAAGAAGAGATCGTAGACGTGGGATCTTTCTCTGTGCAGTAATCCTTGATTATAAACGTCTCAAAAAAGATATGTAGCCTGCAGGTTGATGTGATTTCCCTTAAATAGATACAAATCAAAATTTAATTGACAAATTCAACTCATATAAGGTAACTTGAGCGAAATTCCAAAAGCTATTAGAATCAAGAGTTATATTTTGCACATACTACATTTTAGCATAGAGTATATTCACATTTCCGGGAGGATAAATTTCTTGCAACAATTGAAAATACTAAGCGATTATGTATGCTAACGGCACTTTCAAGAGTATACATTAGTTCATTTGTTAATAAAATACTACAACAGCACGAAGTTGTACGGTATAAATTACAGCAGCTTAAACGTTTGCACGAATATTTCGCTCGATAAACTTATCTTAAAAAATATTACAGTTACAGTAAACCATGCGTACGAACACAAAAAAAGTAATTTTTATGTGACAAAGACGCTTACGTTAGTTAGTATCACATCGCAATCACTTCATTAAAAATCACAACAATTCATAATCTGTGTTTAGTGGATAAAAAAAATGTAACATAGAAATGCTTTGATTACGTAACTAGTTAAAGGAGAATTCATCTTCACCTTCCTCTGTTTCCGATGCGTTTCGTGTTTCTTCGAAGTGGAGTGACTCGTAGAACTGATGATGCTCTGTGCGCACGGCTTGGAGCTGGTACAAAGCAAGAACATCCCTTGTGTTCTTCGCTTTTACGGGGATGGTTTTGGTGAACGACAGCTTCATCGAATGAGTAGCCACATTGACCGGCCTACCTTGGCGACTATCGGTCTTGAGCACTATCGGTTCTTCGTGACACTCGTACCTGATTTCCATGGTACGGCTTTAAACTCCTTTAAGTCGCTTGAGTCCACCGTCGACACCACTCGCTGTCCAGTACTTCCACCGGGAATACTTCTCATCTTAAAACATCGGAGAACCTTTGAAAAAAATGCGGCTTTTTTCCCAAAACATAACTCAACATATACCCGAGCCCTTAGCTCATCCGTCATGATGTGTATGGTGATCCGTAGCTACTTACTTCTGATGAGGTAAGTCATTATACCTTTGTCCAATTATTCAACGTCCCATTTACTTTTTAACACCATTAATGAAACACTATGGGCATCGTGTAACTCATCGCTAAAATTTTGGGGATTGCCTTTTTTCACAAGAGCGTTCAACAAGTATACACCAGACTCCTCAGTAACATAAGACGTGTTATCACGGACAGAGTCAAAGACGCTTTGCTGTGCTTCCTGCACAAGACATGTCAATGCTCCTATAGATGCGCTCATTGCATTCATGATGTATATTCCACCCATCAAAATTCCTAAAGGCAAATTTATTGAGACGCTGTGACATCCATTGGTATTAATAGCATCACCTGATGTACCTCGTGGCATATGAATTTACTTTGTTGCTATGCAAAACACCTTCGCACGATGCGAAGTGATCGCATCGTGCACAGCAAAGTCGTACTGTACTCCTCCCGCTTTCAGATTCTTGAACTGATGAGTTGAACGCCCTCTAGATCAACCGCAGGCAGCCACTCACCTTGTTATCTCAGATTGCGCCCGTCGTTTTATAAACTAAAAACTTGATTATGTCGCTCGGACTGACAGCAGAACGTCCCAGTTGCTGCAGGTTCGGCCCCGCATCACTCAATTCGTTGCAAGAGTCAAGCTGTACTTTCGTTTTTGCTGCACAAGTCAAGCCTTTTCGACGTCACACTTCCTAATTACCTTTCCAAAATATAAATAGTTTAACCCTTATTTGTCCAATCCTTTAAAAGGGTCAATTGTATTGGAAAGGCACTGTTGAGCTAGTAAACACCCAAGATACTTTACCCTCGTTCGTATATTGCCAGAGTTTTCCACTTATTCTCGTCTCCTAAACTTCTCAGAGTATGATGGACAGAAGGAAATTAAACGTGGTAACTGGTTCTTTGATCTTTCGCAGCTAGGCCGTACTACATTACTCGTGTACAGGTTTGCACCATTACGTACTCCGTGTCCTGTAACTTTCTTGGGCCGTTTATTTCCTTTGTTAAATATCGCGCTTTGCAAAGCAGAGGGGTCTGGTTAGCTCCTGGTGATACCAAAATGACCAGTGATACGATCTTGCAGCGCTTGTCCGTTTTGGACTCATCTTGTCGCAAATGGCCAAATCATGGGGTGTCATTTTGTTGCAGATGCATGCTACTTTGAAGCGAGCTTGTTACGTAAAAGTGATTTAAGGAGTAATTTTGCACGCTTTTTATCATTTTTTGCAACAATGATTTTCGTAGTTATACCTTATCTTTGAGACGATTTCACTACAATATATGCGTTCTCTACCGATTACCAAGTATCAATTGGATAATTGTCATCACAAGTTCTTTTTTTAAAAGTAATTCTTCGAAACAGGGAAGGTTTTCACCGCGTCGAAGACGGTTCTCAAACTGTATTAGTTCCAAAAAGGAGAGAGAGAGAAAGAAAGAGAGAGAGAATAGGATTCGCTGTCTTTCCTACATTTGTGTGCAAACAGCGGTAGCGCTTCTCGCTTTTAACCAAAAGGGAGGGTCTATTTAAGGGGAAGCCGCAAGGTGTGAAAGGTTTTCATTGCTTCGCTTTTTGCCTTCACTGATACTGGTAAGATCCATTTTGATCAGTCGCGCCAGTAGTTAGTGGCGACCAAGTGACCGGAATGCCTGGCATGTACGTACGCCTGAGAACGAGAGTAAAAATCAAGTTAACCGTCAAACCGTCATTAATTCTCGGGTAAAGTTGATGCTGCAAGTCGTTTCGCATCTGACGAAGCGACATGTTTTGGTGGTAGTTTGTTGGCGTCAGTGCGCCAGGTAGCAGCGGAATCGTGTCGCCTGCTCAGTGACGTTGTCACAGTAGTCACAGAAAAGCAAACACATAAAGGACTAATCACCATACTCAGAGGTGACACAACTTGTGATTTTAAATGCACTCCAGTAGCAAAAATAAACAGTGGTTATGACAATTACGCGGTCGGTTTCATTCATCTTTCTGTTTCGTGAGATGCCTTTCTCGTCTTCTCGTAAATTACGTCTCGGCATGATAATACATTTTTTTTATTCGGGTCTCGTAAAACCGATTCAACAAAGGCAAAAGCGCGCAATGTTTAAGAGCTGATGTTCACGGCCTTGTGATATTTTGCTCTTTTGCAAGTGCGTTAAGATGTTAATTAAAGCCCTATGCCTGACGAGAATTTTCAAGAAGATATTTTCGTGCTTTCAAAATGTATAACGTGGTGTCAAGTACGGGATAATCCTTACTGCTAGAAGATGATAAGTTTCGCAGGCAATTCGAGTAAGCTGTGACAGAAGATTTGGATTTCGAAGCACAGTAGAAACTTTTCTCGGTGCGTTACTCGTCTATCACCTCTAAACGACGTTAGAAAAACTTATTTGATCCAAAGAAGCCATGTAGCTCGAGTCGCAGTTAACAGTCAAGGAACGTCGTGCCTGGTATTGGGTTAGTTTCGGGGAGGAATCTCTCTACTAAATTTTGTAAGAACTTCTCTACAAATCCATCACCTGTTTGCTAACGCAAATTAAGGACGTACTAAAGTACACATCACCAGGATTAGTGAAACATAAGTTTTGAAACAGTAACGTCTTACGAATCCCGAGTAAAAAGATGGGTAAAGAGGAAAGGTTTTTATTTTCCGTCTATTTTTTTCTTGTGGCAGAATAGAATTACCTCCTTTAAAAAACGAAGCTACTAAAATAACTAAAATATGCAACGACGTATACATTCAGTGTGTGAACTTAGAGGGCATTTTAAATATTGTTGAATGGTACCCCTTCTTCGATGTTCGTCGCTTAAATCTGTTGCGGACGAGAGCAACTCATAAGATGAAGTTACAACCAAATAAAACTATATCCAGAAAATGAACCCGACCGCTATGACGGCAACTAAGAAAGTTTTGAATGCTGAATGTCTTGGCCAAGTATCAAACCCGAATTCCGAGAATCTTTGGAGAGAAAGAATGCCTCTGCTGTAGTTTGCTTCTTGGGGAAAGTGGGCCCAAAAGGGAAGAGGTGAACATCGGGCGAAGTTTCTCAGTCTATTCAGAAACGCCTTTTGCATTAAATTGGCAGATTCCTTAGAGAGCTCTTAGCAAGGCTCGCAAGTTTTTGATGTCGCTTCTAAAAACATTTTGATCTTGTGTGTCACCCTTGACAGGGCCTTCAAATTTTTTTAACTTTTGTGCCGGTATTTTGGAGAGTTACTAGGACATGGGGAATTCATGACTTGTTTAAAAATCTTGCTGTCGATAACTAGTAAAGGAGAAATGTTCAATGAAGGAGGTAGGCTTTCATTGGTGGCATAATGACTGACGATACCCAACGGATTATTACCGATGCCAATGTGTTGATTAACCATAAACTGTCCATGTCACTGGCTTCCGAACATGAGAAAACTGTTTAGTCGTTCCGAGGGCATCGCCATCTAATCCTCCATCTTTGTGACACCTTTACCGATGCAGTTAAATAAGCAGAGTAAAGGCCCCCATAAAGCCGACGAGCAATACACGTAGAACGGCTGTAGGATTTGAGACAAAGCATCCGTGGAAAAGACACAGGCAGAGTCAGAGGACATTGCTCCCTCAGCGCAACGTTTAGCGTCTAAAGCGCATGAATCAGGACTCTGCTCTCTAAGCTAATGTCTGAGATATAAGCCAACAACTATAAAATTGGCTTTTATGGACAAGGTGAAGTACGCAGTAGTAGGGCCGTCTAAGGAAAAACACCCCTATTGGGTAGCAGCGAGGACGAAATAGCCCAGCAATTTTTACGCTGGAATAATCCGCATCTCTGGCATTTCCTCCCCCGATTCACCGTCGGTATTACTGCGACTGTTTCCAGTTTTACAAGACTCGATTGCTTTTGTTCTTATGTCAAAGTCTGGAATGCTAACAACATTGTTTCATCGTTTTCTTTTTTTAAGTACGGATCGTGAAAGTACGCTCACGTCAGCCATCAGTGAATTCAGCCTGATGCCAGTAACCCCCTCGCGAGGTCTGAATACCGCCAAGCGGCCCTCATTTTCCCAAACGCTCGTCTTTTCGACGATTTGGCAAATGGCCGTGCGGCTGAAAGCCCCGTTTACTCGTAGTTTATTGGCCTATCTGTTTCCACTGTGAATTTCAAAGGTAAAACTTTCCACTTTTTGAGCTCCACGTGCCGTCAGCAAACGAGGCGGAAGAAGGCATAGGCAAGTGGCCTTACTTAACTCAACTCATAGACCAAACGGTCACCAAGCCTATTGCCAATTCCTTGGCTCAATAGCACATACTGGTGCCGAGAAACAGGCGGCATCTGACTCTGCCACAGTTAAGCGAAAGTGGTGGCGAAGCAAGACAAGATTCAGTTTTGTATGAACCCAAGAAGCTAGACTCGAAGCTCCTACTCTAACCTAGATTGATGTACGCGGATTTATGTCCTGTAATTCTGATCTAGTGGTAACACTTCAACAGATTTTTATTTTTATATATTTT
>Ga0058701_10005224_pt1 | contig 10730 bp, 4 predicted proteins | sample AgamicOrMae_FD_97039 | JGI IMG/M metagenome (GOLD analysis project Ga0058701, IMG submission 97039) | Agave microbial communities from Guanajuato, Mexico - Or.Ma.e | ecosystem: Host-associated > Plants > Phyllosphere > Phylloplane/Leaf | place: Guanajuato, Mexico | collected 2012-06-04 | reverse complement strand
ACAGAAGTGGGCTACTTCGGCGGGCGCCGCAACTGGACGGTTTAGAAAACGAGTTTGCGAACTGTACGGTTTAGAAAACGCAAATCGGAACTGGACGCTTAATGCTTGTAGCTCCCGAACTATGGAGTACCGCTATACTGTAGTAAGAAACAACAAATGATTTCTAAGCATACTTATGTCGACTTTAACAATGAGGAATACTTTCTCTCCAGCAGACAAACATCTTCATTATCATTGTTGACAGGCTCGATGTAGGACTATTGAAACAGTGCGAGCAAATAGCCGGGATTCCGGCTTTGAGCCTTTAAATAGCAGCCCGAATAGCCACACTATATTTAGTGGGACTCTGGAGTCTTATAAAAATGGAATAGCGATGTTTGTTCTAACGAGAGAATAGCCATAGGCTTTGGTATACCTATGGTATAGTTGATGTCTTCTTACTCAAATAATAGCGGACGAGTAGCCACAGAATAGCCAAATTTTGGGAGGTTCCCACCCTGCACCCTAACATAGGCACAAGGAGAGCCAATATTCGCATGATAGGAAGTTCATTTATTTCGAAGCAGCACTTGTAATGAACGCTCACTTTTTCTAAAGACTTATTCTGTGTGCAGAGAGATAATAGCCATCCTATTTTGATTTTTCGGAAAGACAGGTATGATAGCATGGCTATCACAGATGTTGGAGTCTTCCTGCCTAAAGACTGACGAATAACCAGAGTTTATTATTAATCTCAGGGGGGAATGACTTGTGTCGTTTGTTTGTCACGCGCAGGGAAATTTCCGCCGAACGTGTATTTAATACGGAGTTTTTATTTAACCGATCAGCGAAACCAAACCGTACAGAGGGGAGGGTGGACGCCGACGTGGTAAGACAATGCTCGTCAAATCAGCAGATCAGTTTGCAACTTATATGCAGTTTCTATTAAATGTCAGCAAAACTACACCTTCCGGCGAGTTGAAAGAAAATTTAAAGCTGATTCGACAGTTAAAATGCTGGTTTTCAAATTACTAGTTTGCTTCAGCATTTATTATTTGAATTCATGTGTGATTGTTGAAATAATGGTGGCGCGGTCTTTGAACTGACGGGAGAGAAAGTGCCTCAAAAGTGGTACGATATTTTAGAAAGGAGATCAGAAACTTTCTCCAACACGGAATTTCTTCCGCAAAGAGGCCTCGTAACTTAACCTTCGCCTAGAGTTAAACCAACGCCAACCTCACCTAAACTTAATCTTAACGTTAATTAAACTTTTATCTAACCTTAAGCAAGTCTAACGTTAATCAAAATTATCAAACTCTTGCCAAAACGTTGATCTCGAAATAGACTAACATGCCCAAACCGAAACTTGACGAGGAATCAAGCGTATCTTAACTTAGCCATAACTCACCGGAACTTACTGAAACTAACTTTACGTATTCTCCACCGAGAACATCTTGTTCGTTTTACAGTTTCACTTCCGCGTTGAAATACTTAAAAAAAGTTCTCCCATCCCGACAATAAGTGCTTTCGTCACTGAAGTGAGTTCAATACCATCCCAAAGAAACCAATTAGATACTTACTTTAAGTCACAGTAATACAAAAAAACGATTTTTAAAATTTATAAGTTAAGTTTATTAGAAAAATCCTAGGTTTTTTTAAATGAGTATTTTTTACTGTATGTAAACAGGGAGTATTGGTAAAAAGCTATATATCACTCATAAATGAGATGTACTCATGAACTTGCCTAAAGGTTCGTCTTTATCAAAACTGCTGCAATTATTTCGTTGCTCAGCGTCTATCATCTTGAGTCGACCATAGAGTGTCATGTGACACAAACGACAGCGATAAGGAGCGCGTGCTTGTTATTGGCCGCCGCACCTCACTTCCGGCGCTCACGACTTCCGGCGGCAAGCTGATTGGCTGGTCTGACAGTCAAGTTCCACCTCTCGGCAACGGTGCGCTCTCATTGGCTCTGTCAGATGATATGAGGGCACAGTGAAACAGAATTTCGCATCACAAAGAAAGCGGAAATCGCAAGTAAATGAGAAAGTAGCTCGTTCGAGGGACTAGAAAAGACCTTCACGCAAAGTAAGTTTGTATGGTAAAGAGGACAAGGATTTTTTAGGGAAGTGGGATTAGCATAGATTACGTTATGTTAAGCTAGGTTAGGTTAAATGACGTGCCTTTTGTTGACTTTGCTGACGCTCCGCTCAGATGGCGCTTACTTCTTGATGGCTGTAACTTTGGTTGAGAAGTGGGCATCATGGCTTGGTGACACGTCAGTTTAGGTTAAGCTATAGGTTACTCGGATTTAAACGACGTGCATTATGTCTCGTTCCTCTCTCGCTCCGCCTGGTTTATCAACGAGGTTTTGAATACAAAAGACGGAAAATTAAATTCCATCGTTCAAAGTCACAGTTATTTGTAACCCATAAATTAGCCTTGACATCCTTTCAGGGTTCGTACATCATTTAGGCCTATGGATGTCCTCTCTTTTAGCCGAAAAGAATACTGTTTATGAAATTTGAGTTAATGTTTGTTGGCGTTGTACTAAAGGTTCTACGACGGGGTTGAAAATCCAAGATGATCCCCCTGTCGATCCTGTCCTCATCTCTGCTTGTCCCTATAGTAATGGAGAGGCAACAATGGGTCTTGATTGGAGTTGTACTGCTGCGCTTGTTTGAGCGGTATTGTTCCCCGATCGGCTCTAACAATTACGCGCGAACAACTATTTAAACAACTTAAACTAGGTCTATCATCTTAGTTCACGAGTATTTTTATGGAATGCAACGTCGGAATGTTACGCAAGAGTATCCAGTGGAAATCTGGTAGAATCCTTTGACTTGCCAAGTTATCCTGCAGGGAAATAGACGTCTAAATTGTATCAACTAAGATTTAGTCAGAAATTCCACAACAAAGTCTGTTTGAGCAAATTTAGACGGCATTCCTAGACAGTAGGAATTGGTTTTCTGGTCTATTATAATCTCCCTTGTCGAATGGTTTGGACATGAAATCATTAGATGCTCTCTTTATTCTCGGTGACATAAATTACTGTGGATTAGTTTGGGTCTGATTAGGTGTGGTGCCTATACGTTATCGCTCGGAGAGGTTTGGTGACGAAAGCTTGAAGTCAGGAGTACAAATTGCATTCTTTTAAATCGAGAGTAAGGAGGGTGCCAGCAATTAATTTTTATCGATGTACCTGATCTGTTAGTACAGTAAAGTCTCGTTTATACGTTGTTCACTTGTACGTATAATTCGGTTATACGTTTTTTTTCCCGGAAACACTATTCAGTTTTTGACATATTCACTTGTACGTTTTATTCACTTACACCTATTTTTCTTCTTTCCCTTTGGGATACGTATAAACAAGACTTTACTGTTTTTTTCTGTTTTTTTATCATTTTTTTTTATTTTTTTTTAATTTTGTTTCTGGAGGTGTTTCAGTTTTTGAAATAAGTTCCATATCAGCAGGGTTCCGACGCGACAGCTTGCTAATTGTTTAGCTCATCCGGCGAAAATCGCATTTTACATCAGCATTTTACATCCGTTCATCAAATTATGAACCAACCGACAAAGTTTGTATTCTTTTTTAGTATCCCTAGATGAATTTCAATCGTAGTAAATTGAAATTTCAAATAAAAAAATGAGCTAAAAATCGAAAAAAAAACTAGGTGTACCCCCTGCTTTTTTTTCTTCAATTTTTGGCCAGAAAATTGTTATTTGAATTTTCAAAATATTATGATTGAAATTTATCGAGGGATACTAAAAGTGATTAAAAATATTATCTGTTGCTTCATAATTTGATTAAACGTCACGAAAATACGATCGTAAAACCCGTTCGTCCGACTGAGCTGACAGTGAGCAAGCTTTCGTGTCAGATCCCTGCCATCTTTTTGGATGAACATTTTAATTTACATACGCACAAAACAGATCTCTGAAAAGATGACACTCGTTTCATCGAACGAGAGGGCCAGCAAATAGAGCTGTCCATTGATCTGTACAGCTTTTCAAAGGCTTATCGCAAAACTAACCCTTTTAAAGCTACCAGTAGCCATAGCATGATGGTTATCCTTAAAAAAAAAGGAACCGTGACGTCACGGAGGGGGTGTCAGCCAAGTTAGACGTCGTGTGACGTGAGGTGGGGTGGTGGTGAAAATGGCCAAAAAACCGTGACGTATTTTAAGGACGTCCCCTTAGTGCTGTAAAAGGGCACGGATATGGGCTTTTCCTGAAAATTTGAACGATGCGCGAGAAGGAAGGATAAACCGAAGTGGCGAATCTGTTTACTCTCAGCAAACTCGGAACAATTGCCTTTTGTCATTTTAATGGCGAATAAATAATTCAGCCAGCGATTTTACTAATTGGAGCCGACGAACTATGCGCTCTTCCGACCCGTTCCGTTCCGCGTGTTTTGCCAAATATTTGAGCCATTTTTTCGGCACGAAAGGGTCAAGTGAACGGAGCAGACTAATTATCTGCAGGGTAAACAGAAACGGAGAGAGACTTCGTGCGGCTCGCTGGATTAGTAAGACAAAGACAACAGCAAGGCATACGTGCTCACCACTCACCGCCGCCTCGAACAAACAACCGCTAATGCATACTTACTTACGCCTTTCCGCTACGCCACTGCAGCCCCATCTTGCGGCTTTCATAACTTGCACCAAGCGAACATAACCACTATCTTCTCCTTGCCAAATACATTTTTTAAAGAAGAAAATGAAATAAAAAAGTAGGCCTAATGAAAAGAAAAAAGATAATAAAAATCGGGTAGCTGTCATAAGCGCCAAAAACCACAAGCGCCAACGCCGCAAGCGCCAATCTGTAACCGCCAAACGAGAAAAGTCGCAAACGCCAACGGTCTTAACCGCAATACTAACCTTACCTAACCTAACCTAACAGCCTAACAACATCAAAATGACAGTTGAATAAAATGAATTGATTTACGGTAAGCTAAGGTTCAAAGTTTACTTAATATTCATTTATCAATAAAAGATTTTCGTTGTTGAGTCAAGATTGGCGTTGGGCGTCGAACAGCCAGTAGGGATGTGATGGGTAATAATTTACAAGTTGCATAGACCATAGACCTTAGGTTGCCCCGGTTCAGAGGGTAGCTAGGTACCAATACAGTAAAAATGCGTTTTAGAATATTTAAGGCCTTGATGGCATGCTGTCCCAATGAGAGTAGATCTATATCAGCAGGAACTATTCACTCCGAGAACAAATTAAAGAAATTGATTGAATTCTTACCCCATAGACGATTCAATCGAACGAATTATTGCAGAGGAGTGAACTTTTCGCGCCATCGACAAGTCATTAGGTTAATTGCAATTCGATGGCTTCACATGGAACTGTACAAGTTGAAAATGCTCGCGTTCAAGAATTCCTTGTGAGAAGAATGCTTATAAATTGCAAGTAGCACAGTTTTGAAACAGCATTTTCAACTAGTACGGTTTCACAATCTGAAGCCATCGAAATGATGGTTTTTGAATAATATTCACTCCGAAACGAGTGAGATACCGTACCGTGAGAGGAATAAGGGGACTTGTTTTCGAGCGGGCTAGTTGCGTTAATTGATACGTTAGCTGTAGACCAGTCAGGTCATTTGAGTTACACCCCTTAGAGCGATGATCAACTGATTTAACTTGATTTGAGCTGCGGCCGGGCCCAAGCCGGGCCCGAGCCGGGCCCGAGCCGGGCCGGGCCAGCAGGAGCGAACCCTCATCCCGACTGTCACACCAAAGGGGAATCACGTATGCACGTTACCTCCCCCCTCCCCTCGCCTGGACGGGCCAAGAGAGGGGAGGGAAGGCTAACACCACTCTGCTCTGTAGGCGCGGTTTGATTACAACGTGATCGTCAGCCCGTGACTAATGAATGAACTCCCGCCACGCAAAGCACCGCAAAAGCGCTGCAAAGTCACACGGCCTCCTGCCGACGCATTTGCCGCTTCTTTCAATGATCTTTACTCATTGTAGCCTAAGTCTATAAAATAGCAAGAGTCAGTGATAGTTTTTCTAACTTAAAATTATGTAATCTACCTCATCAAACCTAACCTAAGCTAACCTAATACAACAACAAACCCAAGGGGAGAAAACTAATGATATCCGGTGTACAAAAGGCTTTTGTATCCGGCTGATATCCTTGATATCCGGCTGATGGATTCGATCAAAAAATGGTTGTTTTCAGCGATTTTTCAAGTTTGCCACTCTTTGACCACAGTCCACTGGTACCTGACTAATATCCAGGAAAACTGCGAGATATTTTTTATATTCTGCTAAAATCTGTCAGTTACTTAATTGTAATCAGGTCAATTTTCTCTTGATGTCCCTTTAGAAGACCTTTCATATCCTTGATATCCTGATATCCGGTGTTCAGATTTTCAGTGAGACGTTACCACCTCTTGCGAATTTATTTTAATAGAAAGATCACATCCTGCCAGCCCAAGTTTTTTAAATTTGTTTTTTTATTTATTTTTGCCTAAAAAATGCTCATTGGAAAATGAGTTTTTTTTTGTATTCTACTACGAGGAGAGCAGAAAATTCCCAGAGTGACCATACTCTCTTAAAGACTTCGAGTGAAATTCACTCATTTAAACCATAGCCTAACCCACTCGAAGCTTCGGCATGGTCAGTTTTTGGTTTATACTAGCGAATTTCACTCAAAGGTTTTAGAGAGTAATCCCCTGATATTTCGCTCGGGGTAAATCCGCAATAAGCGAAATTCTCAGTCCGTCTTCCTCGCTCCGCAGACCGCTCGACTGTCAAGCCTGAAGCCGCTTACTTCTCAGTGGCAGTGCCTACGGGAAGCAAGCTGCATCACGCTTGAAGATCATTAGATTAGGTCCCTAATAAGTTATTTAAGCGCCTTTGCCTCGCTCCGTTGAGGATCCGCTCAGCTTGACAACGAAACGTTGAACACACTTCTACCAAAACTCAACCTATATACTTATTTACGGTGTGATCTGCTATAGCTGAGAATCGGAATTTGTGTAGCGCTGTCCCCAACTGATAGGAGCAGAGCGGATAGCGGAGCTGTGTTTCTAATGGCGTGACAATAGCGCCCTAAATCACCGACGCAGTGGTTGCTGCTGTGGTGGGGGACGCTCTCATAGCTTGGCCTTGTGCGCAGTAAATCATGATTTAATTAACTGCTCGTATACCTACTACATGGGGGGGGGGTAATTCCTTGTTCTTCATGGTTTTGCTCTTCTATTCCAATTATTATAATTCGCCGACAAAAATGTAACCACTTCGGAGCGATCACTATCGACAAATTATTACTGTCGTGAAATTAAAGTTTCCAACAATAAAGCTATTATTATTATTATTAATCATTTTATTAAGAGCTTAAAAGAAAGGTTGTGGCTAATGTCTCCTTAATTCCACTGACCATGGACTTTGAACGCTTAGGTATCAATGGCTGGACAACGGGATGTACACCTGAGAACTGCTTTATTATATCTTCCATATGGTCAGTTCTATACGCACGCCTATGTTTTTGCGAAGGAGACTTAAACGCACGGAAACAAACCTAATACATTTTAAATGGGGTAACGTGTGAATATTCATTTCGATATTTTTCTGTCTTATGACAGAAACAGGAGGAAGAAAAATTGAAGAGCTCTTTAGGTTTGTATGTACGGATAAGCAAGCGTTATGCGGTGCTTTCTTTCGTTTCAGGTGCGTTCAAAGATTGCGGAGAAAGGTTCGAGGCTGACCGTGAATGGAATCGGAGAAGTCTTCATTTATAAGACCAATAGGATTCAGTTGGTATGTAACCCGCATGACATGTGTATGTAGGAGGTTGCCTATGCAATGGTCCGCGGGCGCTGGACTGGATCTCGGCATGTTGTGGGCACTAACTCTTATTGTTAGAGTAGAGAGAAGAAATTTGAAAATTACCCCAGCTGACGTTTCAGCGATTAAAATGCTGTTCGTCAGGTTGAATAAATGAATTTCATCCAACCCAATTGAGATCTTTAAACTGCAGGCGATTTTTCGGGTAGACCTATTAGCGCGAGACCACGTCAAAACTGCAAAACGACTTTTCCTATGGAAGAACGCATGATTTTTTTTCTCTCCTTGTCTTTCTTTTCCTGGGCTTAAACATACCAAGTATTTGACAAAAGTAAGAGAAAGCTTACCACAAGGAAGTTATAGTTCTGATAGAAAGTCATGTTCAAAACTTAATCATCTTTTCTAATTTATTTATTTATTTTTGAACTGACGCAACCTTATATACAATTAAAAAAATCTCCATGATAGCTGGGCGGAATATTTCAAACAACAAAAACAATGAATTATTATCATCACGAGCATCAGGGACTCTCTTCGGAACAGTTATAATAATACAAAAGATAAATTGAAAACTATAACGACGTTAACAACACAACTCTGCTGTCTGATTCAAATTCTCCCGCATGTGGAAACAGCGTGCTATTGGTCGGCCTCTCGACTAATCAGAGCAGTTCTTTCAAAAGGAATTTTACGAGAGAAATATCAACCATCGCTATTAGAAGCCTTTTATCACTCAAGGTACATTTTAATATTATTTTTATCGAATAATTATTTTTTGTTTCAATAAAAGCTTTTCTTCTAGGTAAATATTACTGCCGACGGGCGAAATGCGTTTGTAACACGCTTCACGATTGGTTGTAATCGTCAGGACCAGTGGAGAGGGAACTGTTTCCGGTTACAGTCATCAAGAAAGTTCAGAAGAAAGTTCATGAGTGATTGACGGAGCAGTGCCGATGAACATGAAGATTTGACTAAGATGGTGAGTATTTCTGAGATTTCTGTGTCTGAAGTGTTAAAAAATTCTAGAAGATCGTCTTCGGAAGTATTCGTAGTGTTCGTAAGATTCTATTATCAGAGATAACTTCAATATTCGTTCAAGGCACACGTTCACGCCGGTAGCGTCGGTCTCCATATTGGATCGGGTATTTTGTCATTAATAGACTTTTCTTCGACTTAATCAGGCCCCTGAGTATTATCTTTTAATCCTCTTAACCGGATAATCCTGTCTACCGTTAGTTAGTCTACACATTTTCGTGCGGTCAACTGATTCTAATTCCACTTCAGTTGGTTCTCGAAACGTGTCACATCTTTAACGTTGATCGCGTCCGAGACTTATTCGCTCTTGCAAACTCGTCCTATTTTGCTGCAATTTGTAATCGGATGTAGTTTTGCGGAGACACGTGTCGGTTGAACCGAACACGTTGCCCCGGAGTCCTACATTGCTGCCTATCTTGGCGTTTTTTTCTTTCACTTGATCTGTTCTTGAAAGATCTCGGCTTGTCCGTACGATTTAGCTTAAGAAGACTCCCTTTTCGTGACATTCATTGGCCATGTGGGTGTTTCAGGACATGGCGGACCAGCAGTTCTGTTTGAGGTGGAATAACCACCAAAGCACTTTAATCAGCGTCTTCGACTCCCTCCTTGCGCGAGGATGCCTGGTAGACTGTACCTTGGCTGCCGAAGGGCGGTCTCTTCAAGCTCACAAAGTAGTCCTCTCAGCATGCAGTCCCTATTTAGAGGTAAGTGCTGGCAATCCTACTCGTCTAGCTGTGTAACGCTTTTGGGCAGTATCTCATGTTGTCCTTGGTTACAGGAGTTGCTGAGCCAACATTACGACAAGCATCCCATCCTACTTCTGAAGGATGTGAAGTTCGAAGAGTTGCAAGCAATGATGGACTACATGTACAGGGGCGAAGTCAACGTAGCTCAAGACAAATTAGGACACTTTCTGCGTGCTGCAGAGAGTCTTCAAATTAAAGGCTTGTCCGATAGTGGAGGGAAGGAGCCACCGGATAGTGGCATCTCAAGTACCCCTAGTTCTACAAAAAGGACTGCTAAAGGACTTCCAATTAATAGGCCAAGTGAAACAAGAAAGCAAGCTAACCAAGATATCTTGTTGGATGGATCTCCCCAGGACGGGAGTATCTCCCCCAACACCTGGAAGAGGCAAAGGCGAGGTGGCTCCCTAGCTGACAAGACTGACTTGAGCTCCATGGGCAACGCTCCGGGATCCAAGGCTCCTCCCCCTGCTGCAGCCCCCACTGCCGCCCCTTCTGCTCCTAGTAAAGAATCGTTACCATTAGTGCCTGGATCTGAGGCTTCAGATCCCAATCTTCTTACTAACCTTATGGAGAGCTCCCAGACTGAAAACCACGATAGCAACTCATCATCGCAAGACCATGTGATCAACCAGAAGCAAGAACCTTCTTCGGGAATCCTGCTAGAGCCAAAGACAGAGTATGTAGATGATGATCAAGATCTCACCCTGGATGAAGATATGGATAGCTCACTATACAAGGCTGGACCCTCGGGAAGACAATCTGGTAAGTTTGAGATGCCTTCCACTTAGTTTAGACATTCTTTGCTTGTACTTGTGATTAATTGGTGGCTTGTTGCAGGATATGATGGGATGAATGACTCAACAGACGAAGTTTTCATGGCTGCTCAAGAAGCTGGTACTAGGGATGCACAAGGTAAGCATATCCTTGCATAATAATGACCTTCAGTGCATTTTGCAGAGAATCTTTTATTTTGATTGACGATCTAATTTTGATTGACTCATTAGTTCTGAGTTTACACATGGATATTCCTTTATCAGTTCTTTTTTATTCTCTGCAAACTGCACTGCGTTTATATTTTGATGGCAGAAGTTCCTGTTGTCTCAAATATTCATTTCAACTCTCTGTACAAGTGAAGAATTTTTAGCATATCATAAATTTTCTGCCAATCATT
>Ga0058701_10005223_pt1 | contig 10730 bp, 6 predicted proteins | sample AgamicOrMae_FD_97039 | JGI IMG/M metagenome (GOLD analysis project Ga0058701, IMG submission 97039) | Agave microbial communities from Guanajuato, Mexico - Or.Ma.e | ecosystem: Host-associated > Plants > Phyllosphere > Phylloplane/Leaf | place: Guanajuato, Mexico | collected 2012-06-04 | reverse complement strand
TATGTACAGTGATGTCCATAAGTGATGAGCCAAACAAAATCTAGTGACTTTTTTTGTAAACTAATGTGTGTTGGCAGCAGCGCGTGGGGTGGGTCGGGAAAGGTTCTGGGGGAAAGGCGGGCTTTTCCTCTTGCCTTCACACCTTCCCACTGCCCTCCCTTGGCAATGCTACGAACACACGCTACTTTACTAAAAAAAAGGTTACTAGATTTTGTTTGGCTCATTACTTATGGACATCACGGTAAGTTACGCTCGTTGGGGACGGGGTAGGTTGAAGAGACGAAAACTTCCAAGTATTTGGTATGGGGAAAAGCTGGGCCTTACCAAATAGGGAGGGGGTCCAAAAATGGCGTATTTCGCGAAACGTACTAATTGGGAGTGAGCGGGAGCGAGCTTATAGTTAGCACTTTTGACGAAGGTTCTACTGTATTTACATGGAGACAGAAGTGGTAGAGCTGCATCACTATGTCGGACTATCCGCCGACATCGGGAAACTTCAATAGAAAGTCGTCATTTAAGAGTGTTTAGGTAGGTCTCATTGTGCGGAACCATCGTGTAACTTATCTCCCTTGTCGTTCCCAACTAGCGAGCCAGGAGATAGTCGTGAAAACATTTTCTCAGGTCGGCGTTGACACGCCACCGTCGGTTAGCCGAGCCGGGATCCAGCAGTGTAGCGCCGCGCCGCCGCGCCAGCCAATCGGCCTACCACTCACCACGTCACATCACACGCGAGGACAGCCTGCTTGCCCCGGCCCCATCCCGTAGTTTCGTCTTTCCATGATGGCCAGAATTTTGTGTCCAAACTGTATAGAGTGTCGGTCACTTGAAAGTCCCCCATCTCCGTAGAGCACTTAGCGATTCGTTAAGGAATGCATTTCCCCCAATTGAGAGTCCGAACGACGGCCTGCGGAGGAGGAAAGGATATAATGGCCATCATCCACGGAATTGACGACAAAACTCACCCAACCTCGCTCCTCAGGGCGGGCATGGCCAACCGAGCCAGGCCCAGGCCGGCCCGGGACAGACAAATGATTGTAACTGGCTAAGCAGATATTAATTTACTTTCCAGGATGCGGTGGCCGCGGCGCAGCGGAGCTCAAGTAGAGATGGCCCGTCCAGGCCTCCGCTTTGACGCCCGACCAGGGTCTGACGCCACCGGCCCGAAACGGGGCGTGTGCGATGCGAGCCCTCTGCGCCACTGACGATCGTGGAGCTCCTCAATGGGAGAAAAGTAGCTTCGCTAAATGTCGAGTTGAAGTAACAAATCCTAACACTGGAGCTCCCGTCTCTTAGAATTCGTTCAAACCTATGTACTGTGCAAAGGCACGTTATGCACCGCACACTTATATAAATACTAGCTTTGAGTTGCTCCGATTCTGTTTCAAGTATAAAAGGAAAATGGGTTCTGCAAAGATCTTTTTATACGGTAGTCTTTGAAATACACTCACCAATAGCCCTGTCAACTAAAAGCTTTCGATGTATCATCGAGCTCATTGATTCGTCCTATACACCAATCGGTAAGTGGATGTTGAAAACTTACCAATGCCAACTCGATACTGGTCTTTTCTCTGAACCCAAATAAGCAGGTAGGCATTTTGGGCTATGCAAAATGGATATTTCAAGATATCATAGCGCGCTACAGAAGTTCTACATCTGTCGAGTGGAATCACAAGTATGGTTTCCAATTATTATTCCTAAAAACGTACGCGATCGTCTTAAGATTTACTGACAAAAAGAAATTGGATGGGCGCGTCCGCTTTTTTTTTTCTTTTTTAGTTTTCTTTTTGTGTACTTTACTTTGTTGCTAGTAGTAGAGGTAAAAAAGTCAGAATTTTGTGGAAGATACACAAAAGTAACGTACAAAGGTTCATCTGAACCTGCCATAAGAATACACTTGCTATCTATATAAATTAAAGTCTATGCAAAGTATTGACTTTTGAAATCAATTGCAAACACACTACTTCAGTTATTTGTGCCTGCCTGATTTTGATTGTTGATACTGTTATTTACTGTTGAAGATAAAATGCTGCAAAGGCAAAAATATCTTTTTTTTCCTTCTTTTTTGGAAACGCAAAGCATTACTGATCGGAATCTAGGATTTCATTTTTTTATTCCTGAAAAGTTCCCCATTTCTATTTTGTTTTGGTTTTTTACAACACATCTGGTTTCTCCAAGTGGTTTACAATAAAAGGGATATCACCTAAGATTACAGATTTACTCAATCCAGTCAAGTGGTGTGAGTGAGAGAGAAGCACTTCTCACATATCTCGTATTTTCTTCATCTGAAAAGGGACATATGGCTATAAAGCATTGATACTTTACCTACCGCGGAGGAACTCGTCAGTCGGTCTCTCTCACTCTGCCGAAGATGACCACAGACTCCCTCTTCGTCGCACACTTCCAAGTGATTTACTATGTCTCAGGCCTACTATTTACGGCGCTGTCAAAGAAAGGTGACAACGCCGTTACAAATTGGTTACCATAACAAGTGAACATCGAGATACTTTGGATCGGCCGCCGCAGGTCCGCCGCAACAGGAGGAAGAGAGGAGAGGGAAGAGGCGCAGAGGGTTCCAAGTGGCCTGCCCCACCAGCCACAAGCCCCGTGCTTCTCCGACTGCCTAGTCCATTTTGCCAACTTTACCGCCATCAGAGATGGACTTCGATTTCGAACTTTGAGGTAACCTGATTGTGAGTTAACCTATCCAGCTTCATACAGCCTGATGCTGCCTTCTTTTCGGCTGCAGTTATCAAACCACGAATATGTTAGCGACAACCGGCTTACAAGAGACAGCCGAGTGCTAGAGACGGCTGGTAAAAGCTTCTAATCTAGCCTACTATACAGTTATGTTAGTGCTCCTTGTAGTTCCATGAAATGGTTGAACCACGATAGAACACACGTTGTAAAACTTTTACGATGTCTTTTAGATGAAAAACTGACAGATATACAGGGGCAAATTTTGTCCAACAATTGTTAGTATCCACTCTTTTCTTGACATCCTCGTTTTCCGAGTGCATTCTAAGGAATGATGGAAGATACTCACGGCTTCCCACAGTTTTGCACTAAGTTTTCGGAGCGCTAACTTCAAGTACCGTACAAATTGCAACGGCATGCGGTTGAATGCCTTGCTGCCTAATTTTAAGTCGGAGACCTACCTTTACCTCTAAAGAGTTACAACTCCTCCTTGAAGGTACCTAAAATCTTTGGCAGGTTACTCCTCCCGTTTTCAAAAACCTTCTTGATGAAATCTGCTGACCCAGCTGACCGTAACACAGATAACGCTACAAAAATAACATCTCAGACGCAATTACAACTATTCAACACATTAGAGTTGCTATCTCATTTTTGATGTGTAACAGGTTGTGCTTAACGTGGACCTTTCCACTTTTCTATTCAAAGCAAGTTTATCATATTGTGAGGATACTTCTAGTCACATTGCCTAAACTTGTTTTTTTCTCAAATAAGCGCATTGTGAAAGAATGAAAATAACGAGAAAATTAAAAAAAAGGTGAGAGGGGACAACACTAAAGATTCAAGTAGTTTCGGGTCAATGTACTTCTGATTTAAAATAATCTGCCCAAACAGGACCTGCATGACATAGTGTACTGTACACTTGAGGAAATTTTGAGGATATTATTCGGAAGCGAAGACATGATGTGATAACGTCCGGGAAAACCAAAGAAACATGATTTTTCATACCCAGTAAAAATTTAAAGCATTTTTTTTTGTAACAGTTGTTTTCTGAAGAGTTTTCGCTGATCCTCTATGAATATATTGGTTCAGTAATACCGCTGAAATACGAACATCGTCAAAAGTAGGTTCTTGCCAGACGTCAAAAAACTTAAATCGACTTTCGCATAGATCTGAAAAAAAAAAGTAAACGCGTTGCGTTTATTCACAAGGATGGTTTTTATTTTGGTTCTAAAGAATATTTCATCTCTATGCTAAAATTACAAATAATATTTACCGAATAGGACCTAAAAACTATTTGGCCGTTGGGAAAAGAAGTCAGATCTGCGAAAAATCGAGTAACTTGTAGGCCTGTTGAGTCCTCACGCATGTATACCGTAAAAGCAAGGCGGAATTCTCCGCTCCTTGTGTTTCACCTTCCATTGCAAAGCCAAGCAGAGTGACAGTGGAGCGAGATAAAAGGCACATTACTTATTGACCAAAATTGAACCCATTGGTATTTAAGCCCGATCACACTTATTTCTCAACAATAATAGTTACTCCAATGAGATAAAACTTTGATAAATCCTCAGCTATTCATCAATCCCTGATGAGGAAATGGCCAATTACTGATCGGAACTTAACCGGCCTCTTAAATGGCGATCAGGAACCTAACGAGAAACTTTTATCAGGTCCTGATCAGAAAATGGCTAATTCCTGATCAGAATCTTACATCAATATTCAAAAACTGATCATAATCATGAACTGATCAGGAGCTGCTAAAATGATATCGTGATTAAGAAACTGAAGCGTTTTAATCTCATGGGATGCCAACGACAAAGAGGCGGAATCACACCGGGCGATAGCCGAGCCGGGCGATAACGCAGCGAGGTACATGGCACGTCACCTAACCTAACCTTGATTTATTTACCAAGCGATCATATCTCGATAGACCTTCTCATGCAATGACATATTAAATGAGCAGAGCAAGAGGAAGAGAATTCTACCTTTGATTTACAGTGTATTTTCAGTTTGGGAAGCAGGATATTGCAAGAGATTGGTACTAGGAAGCTGGCGACTATAGAGGGTGTATCCAAAATTGTGAAGGGCCTGGGAGGTTTCTTTGTTGGTTGGTTCGAACGAAGTCGATCTCATTAAGCACTTGATTCATGAAAACCTTGTGGGATCCCACCCAGGATCGAACCAAGTCCGTCAGACCGGATGTGACTCTATTGTCGTCTTGATATCGCCCGTGGCCGGCTCGGAGCCCGTGCGGCCGTCCGGGATCGTGCGTCCGGGTAGTTGTCTGCCGTAGCGTGAGGTGAATCAGAGATGCCGTTAGCTTATCTATAATTTATTGTAGAGATGTCAGAGTGTGTTGTCTTTTTGTTGGTGGCCGCAACGCAACGCCTGTTTTGATCGGGGCGGGTGGGGTTGGAACACGTTGGGGAGAGTAGCTAGTGAATTCAATTGAATCAAAAGCTGTTTGTTTCTGAGTTGCGGCAATAAATTTATTTTTTTACGCCTTTTCAGGAGATGTCAGGCTCGGAGTGCAGGTGATAATATATTTCACGTTTTCAAGCCAGATTGGCTGGCTAATAGCTTGGATATGATTGCTGAAACGGATCACTTGTACTTTTTTCGAATCCATATGGCGTCTAACTTTAAAACTTTTGTCGTGTCAACATGACCTGCATGAAAAAAGAGGATACAGTGTACAGAAAATTTTCTCTTTTGATAGTCGTCAAAAGGATTATCGGAGTGGTGTTATTTTCACGAATATACTCAAACGTAAGAGTAGCTTAAAATGTGAGTGCCAATAAGGTTTTAGTCATACGGATTCAGCATTAAAATGCTAATATGAAATAAATAAGAATCTATCCTCGACTTTGGAGTCCTCGCATGATCTCGCCTTACTCAAGTTAGCTTTACCTTATCTCGCTATGCCTGATTTAAAATATGACTTAATAAATTTAGAATATAAATTTATGACGCCCAATCGGAAAATTCTTGAAAGGGAAATGTTATTTATTCCTGCTGAAAACTTGTGCTATTGACAGGGCATACTTATCAGGCCTATTCGAGCAATTAATCTTAATCATGAATGAAGTAACATCGATTTAGCTCATCACATCCGGCCGGTTGTCTAAAATCCAGTTTATAGTAATGTCTAACACTCAATGCTGATTCAGACATGTGCTGCTATGCCAGACAGGAGACGCACTCCCTAAGTGCTGGGAACCAAAACACGAAGGCAGTGATTTCATAGTCTTAATACCTGCCGGCGTTTATGGGTTAATGAATGTTCGTAGACGTAATGAACGCTAAGCGCATCTCTGAGTGAATAACCGATACTTGCAAAACTCCATTCACTGACACAAATAATTCCGCTGTGCAGCGCTGTATGGCTCTGCGGTGCTACCTGAGCAACAACGCCACCGCCCTGCCGCCGCAGCGCTGCCGCCACCGTTGCTCCGCAGCCGTCGCCCCGCGAGGCGAAGTAAACGCGCCATCAGAATCCGCTAATTATCTCACTAGGTTAGTAGGCTCGCGCGCAATAACTTCTCAAGCCATATTAAGTCAACGTTCAAGAAAATCCCGTCAAACCAAGGCTACTAAACCAAGACAAAGTCAAAACACAAACTATCCGCATCACTGGTACCGCTACACTTGCTAATCCTTTTTTTTTAAAAAATATGTTTTTATTTCTCGCATTTACAGTTTGTAGTGTTCCATACGACTTTTTAAAAAATTGGGAGGAAGTAATTCAACCCTAAGGAGTGCATTTTAGATAATTGTTATTTTGCTGACCGCTGAACTCCAAAAAATGGTAGAGTTGTATAGGTTATTAAAACACCTCAAGCAGCGCCACTGGCTTACAGGCGTTTGAATAGATCGTCGCTAACCGATTTTTTTTTCATCTAGCTGTATTGAACCGGCGATTACTTGTTAGGGAAGTTTAGACTTTTAGAATCATTTCCCACCCTTTAAAACGCAAAACTATATTTTTAAAAAATCGTTTAGCGACAACCTGTAGCAAGATGGCGGATATTCTGCTATTTATTGGGAAAGTACGCGGTCTTGCTAAAAATCGTTGCCAACCCGCTTTTAAAAAAAATATTGTTTTTTTCGTCTAATTTGCGTTTGGAAGGGTATGGAAAATAATTTTGAAAGTCTGGCCTTTCAAATTCATCAATCTTCGGTTCAATGTGGCAAGAAAAACAACCAGCTAGCGGTAGTTTATCCAAACGCCTATCCTGGCAATGTAAATGCGAGGTCGCGCTCTCAATAGTTCGTTGGTTGCCACCAGTGGCGCTGGTGGAGGTATTTGAATTGCCAATCGCTGCACAAAATTTGAATAATAATCAGGTGCTGATCCTAAAAAGTGATCGAAATAAAAACCTCAAGATCGTCCTTGTCTCTCCTTCTCAAAAGACTAAATGCACATAATACAGACCAAAAAAAAACAGATGGTTCTGTTTTTGGTCTAGTCCTGGTGGTGTCGATAGAGTCCGGAAGCCCACCTACACTGAATAAGGAGATAGCTCTAGTTACGTTGTTAATCTCCCCACAGGAGGTTGCGTTCCGAAACATACCAGCTGTTCCGATTCAACAGTCCATGGTTGTGAAAATGAAGAATTCAGTGTTCTTTACCTACCCCTATACAAGAAAAAAATGTGAAGAAATAGCAATATTTTTGGTTAATATTTTCTTCCCATAGACTGTTGGATAAATGCATTCGTACGAGGGGCAGTACGTCGTAAGTTACGTGACACTCTTTTGCGCTATTACGCACCATGAGCGGCAAACTATTACGCTGACATTTTGTAACCTGTACTCTCTGAAATGGAATCAGTAAAATTGCACTTATGTCAGAGCAAATTGGATCACATTTGTGCGATTTGCGCTGAATTTCAACAGAAAAGTAATGATTATAGTGGATTTTACTATTTCCATATCAGAGCGTAACGGCCTTTACGTCAGCTATTACGGCTATTACACGACTATTACGTCACGGCCCCTGTTAGCGTTTGTGTACCCTCCAACTATGATACTGGACTAGCACTGACAGTGAAACTTAACCTAGCTGATTTAACTTAAGCCTAAACTAAAAAGGAGGATTTTGTGAATGTTAAACCCAAACTGAACTTACCTAGCCAAAGTGTGAGTGTATTACCTTTCCTGACATTTAGAGCGTAAAATGTTACCCTCGTGGAAGGGGGTACATGAAAACAGGGCCCTGCAAGGGCGTACACGTTCCCTGAAAGGGGGTTAGGAAACACGAACTCTGGCACAGGCTGTGTACCCGGGTATGTATACACTGCAGGGCTAGAATACCTTCTCCCGCCCCTTGGTTGAGAGGGGAAAGGGGTTTACTAACTCTGCCAGTGGTTGTACCCGGGTACATCGAGCAAAAGGTACACCAATTCTTCAATACCGGGACCTCCAAAAGGACGAGGTAGTGCTCCGCAATTGAATTAGTGCTCTCTGCAACTTAATTGCATAAAATCGGTACGGATTTGCTCAGGTAAATTTACCCTACGTTAAGTTGGGATAGGTTAGGCTAGCTCATAAAAAGCTAGCCGTGGATGGATTTCATTAGAATGAATAGGATTAGGTTCAGGTAATTTAGTTCAGATTATATCTGGAACGTTTAGAACACGAGTTCTGTCTCATTTGAACCCCCCCCCCTAGCATGTCACTACAACCAGTCGAATATGACCCCACGACCTCTAGAAATGCATACTTTGACAAATGACGTGAGTTATCAAGGAGGTATAAGTTATTGCTGCGTTTAGTTGGAACATACTGCCACTTTTAGCCACAGTATCGTTACCGTTTCGATTTATAACTTGCTCCAGAAATCCTAAACTTCTTTCTGCCCACACATTTGAACAAAACATAAATATATGGGCGTAACGCCTTTAGCTTAAATTCTTCACTTTTAGTCTACGACGCAAGTTTATAAACACAGAAGTTTAGATTGAGGAAGGCTACTTCCCAGGTGAGAAGTTTTTAAATAGCACTGCACCAGTATTATTGAGCTTTAGATAGGATAATTGTCTTTAGATTCAATCTCAAACGTTGGGACGTGACTTAAGATGTTGCCTTTGCTTTGCCCAGCTGACCCAGCGCCCGTCCAGTGCTCTCTTGCGACGAGGCTGACTCTTGCGGTATCATTGCGTACTCAGGTGACCTATGCATATAATTATTTCTTCAGCTAACCTGCATCTTTCACCATATCAAAACCCACAATTTTCTTCAATGTCAATGTCTTTTCCCTTCCTCTCCAAAGAGTTTTCAAAGTCACCGTAAGAATTAGGATTAAATCGCAATTGCAGATAAAGTAAGTCTTTCATAGAATTGGTCTCAATTTTTCATAGGGTTTGAAAGAACAACAAATGTAGCCCCTTAATTATGTCACCAAATCTACAGAAGAAAGGTTTGGGAGTCTGTGTATTATGCTTGATAATTCTGACCATGATCCTGGCTAATACAAAGCTTCTGTTCTAAACACGCAGAAAAAAAAAAAAAAACCTTCACGTCTTTTAATTGAACGCGGGTCAGCCTCAACTCGGTACAATATCGAATCTCAAGAAGGAAGAAATCCCAGGTAGATACTTCCACAGTGCTACCAAAGATTTAAAGGCTATAAAATAGTAAACCAGGTAAAAAAAATAAAAAAAACTGCGCTCGATATTTCAATTTTTCAAGAAACCCAAAACAAATATTTTCCGATCAATTCGCTTTTATTTGGTCCAAAAAAACAAAGGTCTTTTATTTTGTATGTCGTCCGTTGTTCGGTCTGCTAATGATGACGTGAACAGCGTGTCGAAATCTAACTTCACCTTGGACTCGACAGTCGTCGAGCGAGCACAGCTCCCGATCATTAGTCTCTGCCTCCGAGAGGAATCAATGATTGAATCAATGATTTTGACGAGTCTTCAATAAGTGATGAATGGTTCGAGCGCTCCAGACTAGTACCATTGGCGTGTGTGAAAAATGTCAAGATTGAGACATCACGAGCCCCGAGCCCATTGATGAGGCTTTCGCTTTGATGATCTCCGCTCTGTTGCTGTCGGGGCATTGAAATGAGATGGCACCAGTCCGCTACCTTACCTGTCGATAGGACCATCATTACCAGATTTTTGTCACCAGCGCTGTCTCCCCTGTGATGGATGATCGAGAAGGTTGAGCTTGGCCCGACATGGTTGAGGCTTTCCTTCCGATCGAACATCTTCACGCGTCGAGACACGAGGACCTTTTAACGAGATTAAAATTTCCCCTCGAACCAAAATCAGTGCAACTTGATGGAAGAATCAGTGCATCTGCGCTGGTCCAGCTTTCAAGTGCAAATGCCTTCACTTTCTTGGGGGGGGGGGCTGTAAACTGGCTCTTGTCATCCATCGCATCACAACGCCCCATTTGCAAGTACATAACATTGCTACATATTTTATGTTTTAAAAAGACGAATAACAATAAGAAAGAGTTGGTTTACGTGACGTTAGGTTAATCCACACAATTCCATTTTTCGCTTCCATGTTCGTAGAACGAATGGAAATTTTGGAATACCATTAAAAAATCTCTAACAATTCTTAAGATATTTTGGGGGAAAATCGAAAATGTTTGTCGAGGGCTAGGGTTTACCAAAAAGTCTTAACTTTGGTTGAAATTCGATTAAAATTTTCCTTTTAACTGGAAAGTGAGAGTCTACGCATGACAGCGTAGTCGGAGTAACATTTCCCCAAAATTAAGGGAAGGAGTGTGATTTGAAATTTTTCGAACCCTTTGACCTAGGAACGGTTGGAGATATCAAAATCAGCCCAGGGAGTAGACTGGATCCGGTGATATTTTCGAGACTGCGGACCCTCTCGCATGTTGTATAATCACGGGTTTGTATTTCTTTCCCCAGTAAACTATGAGTGTAGATTCACCAATGCTCAAAATATTGGTGTTCCCCAGGATCTTCTTAGGCTTTTTATTTCGGCGGGCACCTTTTGAGATTTATAACACTAGCTTCTCCTCCCCTCCCCCGGTGGCAATTTTTTTTTTTTTTTTTT
>Ga0058701_10005222_pt1 | contig 10732 bp, 3 predicted proteins | sample AgamicOrMae_FD_97039 | JGI IMG/M metagenome (GOLD analysis project Ga0058701, IMG submission 97039) | Agave microbial communities from Guanajuato, Mexico - Or.Ma.e | ecosystem: Host-associated > Plants > Phyllosphere > Phylloplane/Leaf | place: Guanajuato, Mexico | collected 2012-06-04 | reverse complement strand
GGAAGTAATACTGTCACTTAGGTATGTCCGCAAAGTGTCGGGTTGGGATTCCATATGGCTTCTTTGTGGGCAGGGGGCGACATCGGCCTTACAAGATACCACTCCAGGGCGGCCCTTCTCTCAGGGTTCAGCGTTGGTTTAGGTTAAGGTTAAGAGTTTAGGTGAGAAAAGCCTGGAAGAAATGAGATTTTTAGCAATAGGTCAAGTCAGCTTCAGAGCGAGTCAAATGTCGGCAAGGAATAGTGCGACTATACATGAATTCACGAAAAGTTAACTTTGGGTAAAGCGATCGCTATACTATGAGGATTGAGATTAACGTAGATTTACTTCAGTAGAGAAGTTGAACTTTTGCCAGGGGAGGTTAGACAATAGCACATACCATCAGTCTTATGGTTTGATAGCCAAGGTAATTCCATAAAAATCTCCTTCCCCTCACAGGTAATTTAGTCTACGTTTGTTTACATTAAAGATTTATACTGCCGAAAGCGTTCTAAACGTCAAGCAATACCGTAACTCCCCTTTAAAGATTTTATCCGATCAATCACCAACTTACGCAAAAATAAAGAGAAAAAAAAAACAAACAAGCCAACAACCTCTAAAAATTCGACGAAGAACGATCTGGGCGTGACTATAGAACGCTTTCTTATTCTTTTCTCTTTCGAGAGAGAAGAGAGCGAGAGAAGGAGCGGCATCTGTCGGAGCACTAGCTACGCTCAAAGGCCGATATTGCCGGGGCATCTCTCTTTATAAGAAGCAGAAAGCAGGCGGGGCCGGCCATAAATGCTTAGCAAACGGCTGATTAAGCCATAAACCAGAACCAGAAGGTTCGTGTTATCGGTAACCTCAGACTCTGGCCTGGAGGGCCAACCCGCCGCTGAGGGCTGGCCCAGGAGCCGAAATCGCATAACTATCAACATTTTGTGTAAGCCTCTGAACTAATGTGGGAATTGGTGTCAAATGGCTGGAGGTGCGGGACTGCTGGCAGGACTGCTGGCCGCCCGCACGATCCGTTTATCGTAATTGAAGCTTTAAGACCGATGCCCTTGCGCAATCCTATAATGCGAAAAAAGATAAGAATTTTCAAGTACTTAAATCTGAATATTTAATACTTTTTTTAATTCTTCCGTTTATTCGGATCTTTACATCTGCAATCAACTTATTGGTTGCAGATGAGTTTAAGACCGAAATGAGGGAGCATCTGAGGAAAACGAAAGACCGGGCACATGAACAATATGTGGTCGACCTTTACTGATGCCCAGGATAATACTTGAGGTTGAATGAAGAGTTGACAAAAAGAGACATAAAATGAAAGTTTTGAGAGAGTACTTGTAAGTGAAACCCATACGCTGACAAGTAGATAAGCTTCTTTCAATTTTTTTAAACTCAAGGGCCGAGTAAATTGGCCTCTCTTTACTCGCCATTTGCCAAAAAAAATGAGAAAATTGATTAACTATGACACGTTATCCTTGCCACACTAAAAGCTAACTTTCGACAACAACTAATGGATTTTCGTAGGTTCCCCATTGTGGGGTAACGCTTGCGTCTCTTTAATCTTCTGCATCACTTGATGAACTGTTACAGAAGTCCCTTCCAATAATTGAATAATGAATGAAATGCCTACTCTGCAAACCTTTTATCTATGAAAAAAATTAAATAAAAAACAACTCCAACGCACTGTTTATTGACGACAAGAGAACGCTCAACCATTAGAATACTCCCTAAATTTAAGCACCATCTACCTGCCTTTAATAATTGAGACGAACAAATGAAGGGGGAGAAAAAGGCAGGAGGCGTAATAAATTCTTTCTATCAGCAGATCCATCGCATCAAATTTAAACAGAGTATAATTACTAATTACAAAAGCAATTATTTTTTTCTGTTACAAGCAGAAGATTAATGTCCCAAGGGAATGAATGGGCCAATAACACCAACCTCTGTCTCAAGACATTACTGCATCTAAAATGTTTATCTCGTGTCCTTAGATTCGTCTTTTTATCCCGTATATTCTTTAAATTAAATAGAAACAATCTAAATTTCAAGGGGAAACTAATTGTGCCACCTGTTTCTGTACTTAGCTTCCCCTGCTAAGATTTTCAAGCGCCACTGTGAGTCACAAAACTTGCTAAGGCGGGAAGGGTTCTATCAGTAAACTTCTATCTCTGACGGGAGGGGGAACGAGATGGCAGAGGGGCAAGGGAGTGGTATGCGGATATTCAAATTAAATTTTGATTGCATCACAAAATATATTAAAATTTATTTTAAAATGGCGTTTTTTATGTCCCATAAATAGTTTTATGTAATATATTTCAAATATTTTTTTTTACAATTGCGTTAAAAAATATAACTTAAATAAATTTCAAAATTGTTATGCGATAGCCGCCAAATGCAATAAAAATATTTTTAAAATACCCGATAATTATATTTTTACAAAATATTGATAATATGTTTCAAATATTGAAAAACAAATAATGTACATTTTTCATGCATTTTTTTAAAATTATTTTTTCAAACGTATTTGAATAATGTTTCGTGATACGTGGATGAACATACAACTAACGTCTAGACTTCCTTCAGCTACATAAACAAACGATAGCACTCCTTCCCTTAAATCAGCTCCGTGGAAAGTTATACCTCGAGCTATAAGCTGATTCACAGCGGTTAAGACATCAAAAAGTGGAAGATAATTTCATACCTTTTAAGCGGGATAAATCTGCATTCTTTGGAAAGCGCCCCAACCGATTTACCTGCAACAAAAACAAATTTAAAATTATAATCACATTAATCATTTTAACACCATTCGGCTTTTGAATTAAGACCGAACAATCTTGTTGACAGCTTTCGAAAACCGGCAATCCTTAAAGTGGCTTTCCCTTGAAGATGATACCTGTGTGAAACACAAAACGGCCAAAAACCAAAACCATTTTTCGTTTTCAGAAGAAATGTTCATGTCAATTTGACCTAGTGAAATAATAGAGCTATTGAAGCACTTTCGCTTTTTGCGGAATCGCAGAGATGAAAATAAAATAATATTCCCCTCTTACCTCTCTGATACAAAAATAGAGCGATTAATTTCATTTTTAGATTTGTGAATAAAACATTGTGAGGTTCAAGGCCGCTCGAAGGAGTGGGAAGTTGGTTGAGGCCATTAATCAATGACTGAGTGAGTAAGGAAAATATTCTTCCAACGGTTTGTATTCCAAAATATTTGCCGTCAAATTTTGTAAGCTAGCTTTACGAATCGCTTTCGCTTCATAGACTAAGTTAAGCTGAAGTAGTGTATTTGGGTACTAACGAAAGTAACGGGATACATTCCGTTTTCTGGATGTTTTAGACACTGTCTTCATCCGTTCAAGTGGTATTACTTCATGCAGCCATCTTCAAGTCATGTGGTTGTTATTTCGATACATACAGAAAACTTAATTTTATTTGTCTCTATGATAAAGTGACAGAAAATCGATCGAAAAAAAACACCAGCTGCTGACGTCAAGCTTAATTAATTGATTTGCTAGTCTTCATTTCAATAGGAGTGGTGGAAAATAGTTTTAGGTTATGATTCCGAGGGAAACGATTAAAAAAAGAGTTACTTTCGCGGCACAATAAAACCACGAACAATAATCGGTAATTGTTTACTTATACAGTCATCGGCTTAAGATAAATTCCTCGGACTGACACACTTTTGCTTAGTTAGCAATTCAGTTTGCTCGGGGAGAAGGTCCTTTTTTTCGACCATCCGCAGAATAATTCCAGTGATTTCTCTTTTACTCCTCGTTAGGTTTTTATTCAATTAGAGAAGCAAAGTATCGCTCGGTATACTAGGCACGTTTCCAATAATTATTTGCCGAAATATTTTGCGAAATAAGAATTTTGTCGTTAGTACAATATTTATGGTAGCTACCACCAAGAAACAATAGTTTCTGGAATGAAGATACAAATAAAAAAGATTTCTCCGGAGTTATTAAGCAGGCTTTGCTGAAAACTTTTTATTAAAACTTTAATGAAAGGAAAAATAAGTGATTAGATAGGAGTAGGATATTCAAAATAATCTACATGGGTAAGTTGCATATCAAATTCAACAACACATTTTTAGTAGGTTCAATTCTGAATAGCGAATCACATTATGTATCATAGCGCATCTTGTTCGTAAGGCATAACTTTCTAGCAATAAAGTCGGTTAGTAAGGCACACTAAACATTACTTTGACACTCGATATCATAAGGTGGTATAAAAGCCGAATATTTGATAGTGTGACAACTTTATGCCTGCAAAATATATCAGCCGATTCTCTAAAACATTGCATTAGTTAAGTAAATATGCATGTAATTCTATAGTTTTCTTATTGTATCTTCATTTCTACTTCATTCATTGGCAAAAATAGCCGTCATATGCACCAAGCTGTCCCTCCATTCGAAGAAAAAGGTTCTTGGATATCAACTCGATAGCAACGCTGCAATTGGGAGCACTTATTGAATTTTCTTTTAAAAAAAGAAAAATAATAGAATGCGTATGGATGGAAGATTACTACTTCATCTAATAAATGTATTTTACAGGGAACAGCTTGACGGCCTCGTATAACCAAGGACGATTCTCCATCAGCAGAAAAGACAGCATTTTTTACCCACGAATACTATTAACATGGCTTGTTTGCTTTTAGCACACAATATTAGCAATATATTCGCATAACCCCACAAGTGTAAATACTCCTAAAAATGCCCCAAGCTCAAATGGGGGACTCTAATGACATTATAAGAGTCACCGTCCTTACGGAGACCTGTTAAATAAACGGTGTATAGTCGGTTTTCACAACCAACAGCCTTGGTATAAAGTACACTGTCTATGTGTATAACGTACTTTTTGGAAGAAACATATCATTTGCAACTTCCATCAGAAGAGTGATGATATGTTAACTAATGAGTTCAACTAGACAAATGAGCAGCTAACAATGTTAGCTTTATTTATAGCAGCAAGCATGACTCTAATCAAGGAAGGTATTCATTAGTTTTCATTTTTTATAAGAAGTTAAAAGGGAGTTTGATGTGTATACTTCAGTTGGTTTCAATAAAGCTATATTGAAAATCTTGCCAAGGAGTTTCATATGGATATTTTGGTTTCAAGAAAACCATATTAAAACCATATCAAGCGAAATGAGCCCGCTAGTTTTTTCAATTGGTGTAGTAACTGATTGGTTAACTTAAAGTGTAAGCGAAACACATGAATAGCATGCGTTAAGCTTTAAATAAGTCGAAATTGGGTGTGATAGGCAGATAAATATAATAGGAGTCTTCGCTTAAACATATTTTGCTTTTACCAATTTACTAAGGATCAATAAAAAAATATAGGAGAATGTTAGACAGCGGTGCTCATGCAAGTAGCACATCTGCGTTTGGCCGTTTGGCACAACATTCCATAAAGATAAGTAAGACTTGTAGAGTCTCTTGTTTGAGAGCAATACTTTTCTTAAACTGCCCATACCTTGAAATAAAAATGCATTAAATAGAAATGTGACTTCGTTCTTACCTCCGAATCTACACAAGCACTGAATTCCCAACAAAATATCTAGATTTTATACATCAATCAACAATTTAAAAATGATCTGGTCTATTCAGGGAAGTTTACCCAAAATGTTTTTTCCCCTTTCAATTTATTTATTTTAGAGTAATGAAGTAATTCATGAACTAAAATATAACGCTGTCAGCATTCAGAAGCTATACAGTACAGTACATCATTCTTACCCCAATAAGACAGCTGAGCTTTGAGCAATACGTGCTAGGAAAAAGATCGACTCCACCATCTACAAAAATGTTATGCAATCCGATCTATTCATTTCTCCGAAGAGAAAATGAAAAGAAGGGGGTACCCGTTTTTAGAGGGAGTACTTCCGGTGGTTTCGACTGGATTCCAAATCAAAATCTGCGCTTTGTAGGTAAAAACAGTACCGGTACAGCTCCCCATGCACGCTCTCTCCTTTTTTACCCCTAGAGAACGCGAAGACCTAGATAAAGTCAATTGTATCCTCGTTTCCAAACTTCCCCCGAGCAAACCGTTTTCTTACGTTCAAAAACACATTTCTCGGCACCTTATCCCTTCCACTATGTTGTCTGGTATCTACGATAAGTAGATAAATGGATTTTCGAGACATTCGACAGTTTCGACGACAATTTTTGCGGATTGCTGACTTGCTCTGGCAACAATAATTCTTGCTGTTGAAAAGAGTCATTTTGGAGAGCGCGAGGAAAATTTTTCAACTAGTGCCCCGAAACTAAAACCATGTATTTTCCTTTCCTTAGCGAAGTTTGCGAAGAAAACAATACCGCAGATAATTATCACGTCGTCTTCTTTTGATGTATATCGCAGCCGTACATAGCATAACTGACATGTGGAAAAAAGTGGCTATTATGGAAAATGACCTGCACAACAAAGGAACTGTGCGGTTCAAATTTAATATAATATGGTGGTTTGAAAAAAAGAGCAAAATAGGATTTTTAAAGCGAGATTAACTACAATTTTATCACTAACCGGTAGTTGCAAAAGAGCTCTATTTATATTAAATGTCGTTAAATTTATATTCATACAATTTTAAATTAAAAAAACTTATTTAAAAAAAGGGTAAAAAAGAGTTAAAAAAACAGAGGAGTGTAAGAATATAAATATAAATAAATATGCTGTTACATTAATTTGTGATTCCAAAAAGGTCAATAACGATTTTTCTCGACATTTTCGCTGTGCTTCAAAACGAGTAATCTAAGGTTATTTCCACTCAGTTTTTCCACCGTAAGTACTGCACAATGGTAAATCTGGCTGCGAGTGCAATTTTAACTGCAGACCGAACACCATCATTCGTTAAATAAGTAAATAACAACTACATTTCGAGCGGACGGCTGCAAATTAACAATAGAATCTCTTCTAATTAGCTTAACTTTCTAGAAACACTTCTATTACGTTCGTCACTAATTCTGTCTACATATTTCCGCGTAGTAGTCTCTGGTATAAATCCAACGAACTGCTTCCTCATAGTTAAAAGCAAAGCACGTAAAAGCATTTTGCGATAAGTATTTTACAGCTCATAATTTCGTTCATTTACGCTAGTAATGTATTTAGCCAACCAAAGTTTCAATTAATGCAAAAGCTAAGAATGCAATTTTAGGAACATAAATACCAGAAAAAAACAAAAAACATTCAGATAGTTGCTGAAATCTCTGCCATAAAGCTGAAAAAAATCGTTCTCTTTGTTATTTTAGTTGAAAAATTTTAATTTAGGTAGACCTTAGGACAAAAATTGCTTTCCCTTCAATAATAAGTCCACATATGAGTCCAACATACTCAAAGAATAAAAGGAGTTATTTTGTGTCTTCACGAGAACTTCGTTTTGCAGTTGTTCTCTATGCTATACTTCCCCATAATAATAACAAAATTTAACGATAACATATCAAGATGCTGCCTATGTTACGGCGGCATTACCCTGAATTAACCTGATATATTAAAAACAAACATTGAGCTTTTAAGCGGTATTTAGATTAAAAGCCGCCGAAAATTAAGTGATAACAGTCTCCGATGACGGCTCACAATCAGCAGAGCAATGAAGCGATGAAGAAGGCAGAGCAACCTTACGTAGCCTGAGTTAAGATATGTTAACTCAATTAAGTCCAATCGTATATCTTTATTTCTTTTTTTTGTTACGCGAAATATTATTATGTGGTTTGAGACAAGGACAAATATAAATGTTTTAGTTTGAAACTTACATTTTGTGAAAGTGATTTCTACTCCTCTATATCATTCCGATAGTGTCTATCCGCACAAATGAAAATCAAACTATTACCTCGAGCGCTTGTAAACCAGGAAAAGTAATGCAAAGAAACACATTTTATTGAGTAGAGTACCTACTTTGTCTTCGCTAATGTACAATGATTGAAGTTTAATGGTACAAAGAAACAATCCACGCTTTCTTCACAAAAAGAGACTCACCTCACCATAAAAACGAAATCTCATTTTTGACTGTTTTCATCCTTTGCGTTTCGTAAAATGTTTTAATTAGATTTTTTTTCCTTCTTCTGGGTATAACTCTTGCTTTCCGAGACCAGATCCTGAATTCATTCACCCAAAATATAAGAATCACTCACGATGTTTGTTAAAAACGATAGTTTCCAACCCCTTTTCATACCAATAAAATATGATTCTAGCTAATTGAATGAGTCTACGGCAGGAAATGCGACACGCAATAACACATAAAAAACTCACACAGGCAATTTTGTCAGCAAACAAGCTAAAATCGGGTTAAATGGAAACAAGCCAAAAGAAAAAAAGAAAACGTTTTTCAAAGATTAAAATAAGAACAAAAAATATCCCCATTTATTAACTGCCTAAGCTTCTCTAAGCTTTCCATTGATTTCAATAACTTGATGAACTCTTTCAACAAATTGATATGCCGAAAAACATTATTCATGAGGGACATTGCTGAAAAGCTAATTGTCATGACTCCAGTCCACGTTAATACACAATATCACTTTTTTTTAAGGTTTTTTTTTGCAAGTAAACCCGGATAAGTCTTTCCGAAGTTTTCTCTGGCCACGAACCGTTCAAAAAATCGATTTGCACGATCCTAATTTCGTGAGTAATTCACTTATACTTTGTCCTCAAACAATAGCGGGGCACCTTTTGTCTGGTTGGGGACACCGGTCCATCCGCTCATTGTTGGGGTCCCCGTCGGTCGGGGCAACGGCCAAGCCGCTACGCTGCTACGCGCAACGTGTGTTGGCGTGCCCATAAGCTCCGCCTAGGTCCAACCGTAAGCTCCGGAAAGAAGCCTTTAATCACCCGCTAATTCCACCACTGGATTCGGCCTCATGAGGGATAACTGCGCCGGGCGGCTAGGCAACTCGCACTGCATTGGCTATCATCAGTGTTCCGCCACGCCATGCCACTGCCCTTAGTGTTGGCTAAGAAACGTGTTTTTCCTTTTTTCTTATCTTTTTTGAAAGCGGTCATTAAGATACAACGAGCGTGGAGCCTTCATTTTCACGCTTATTTTTTGTACTAATACTTCGCATCCGAGTTTTTGTGTGGCTGTCGTTTCCGAAATCGCCGAGTTTCTTCACACCCACGAAAGAGGCTGAACAGGAGACACAATTGGAGCTTACCAGAAATCCAGGAACAACACAGTGCGCAGCGTAAACCTTACTTTTTGAGCCCTAACAAGGAATTTTGCTGAAGATGTTGATTTGAGTTTTCCTAAATGATGATATTTATATAAATTGAAAAACTCGAATATGTATTTTAATTTTATTTATTTCCTTTTTTTCATCTTGATGCAAAAAAATAGCACGTCTGTTCCTGTTTTCTAGATCACTAGGTAATAAAGGGTTAAACGTCAAGTATACTCAAACACAAACCGCCATCTTTCTTGTAAACTAGACTTTCATCCTAGTTTTCAGAGCATTTTTTGGAAAAAAATATTCTCCTCAGAATTTGGGAATTAATCTCACTGTGAAGTGAAAAGTTCCTCTACAGAATTCAAATGATTGCTGTCATAAAAAAAGAAAAAGAAAAACAAAGAGTTTTGCTTTAATGAAGAGGAAAGTCCCAAAGTGAAATACTCACTCGCCAGGTAAAGAGGATTGGCACGCGAACCGTTGAAATCAAACGTAAGAATAGGTAAAATATAGAATTAACTGTTTTTCAATAATGAATATCCACATACAAGATCTTTGACAAAAATCAAATCAATCGGGAACAGTCAGAAGCAGAAAAAAAGTTCTCTGCCAGAAACAAACTCGCAGAGGTGAAGCCTAAATAGCCTCTCCAAGTATAAAGGCAACTCGTATGAGGGATATTTTTTGTCACATACCTCAAGATTTTTTTGAAAGACATGGAACAATAACGACCACTGAAACCATCAAAGTGGTGTTTAAACCAGGGTGCACATTTTTTCATTAGACTTCATTGGATTCTCCACGATTGATTCAATCATTTATGATGTACATTGACGACATACAACTACCTAAGCTAACAATGTAAGATACGTAGTGAAACGTACCAGCGGGCTTTGCGCCTCAAACTGCTTGAAATATAAGCAACATCAGGCTCCGCAACCGTTTTTTTTTTCTTTCTTGGTAAATCAAGGTTTGGAGATAAGGTGATTTGCGTGCCGCTTTCATCGCTTCCCAGTCACTCCCCTGGACTTAACGTCAATCATAAAACGAGAGGTATGAAAAACATTTCACATTGCACAACATTTCACACGGTAAAGAACGCTGAGCAACCATTGAAATACTTCGCAGCGTCACTGATTTTGAGAATCATATTAAGCTTTCCTCAGAGAATTTCGTAATTATATACTTTATTTATTGCTTATACGTGACCTCAAAAGTTTATCATAAAAGAGAGATCTTATTTAACTTTTACACCTACTTGTCTTATCAGTCGAGAGCACAAGTCGTTTACAGTGTATATCCATCCCGCACATCATATTGGCATCCCTGCTCGGCTTCTTTGGTGGGGGTGGAATAACACAACACTTTCTATGAATGCCATCCTTTTTGAAGCACAGTAAAAGTCGACCTTCATGATTATTTCCTGATCAAGTGCACTCACAAAGTGTTTGCTCTCTCGCCTCAACCATGGAAGCCAAAGCACGGTTGCCACCACGGCTTTGCACCGGATGAAAATCCTCTATCAACGACTTATGCTCTCAACTGGACATCTAATGCATCTATGTAAGTTATCAAAGTTTGGTAAAATC
>Ga0058701_10005221_pt1 | contig 10732 bp, 5 predicted proteins | sample AgamicOrMae_FD_97039 | JGI IMG/M metagenome (GOLD analysis project Ga0058701, IMG submission 97039) | Agave microbial communities from Guanajuato, Mexico - Or.Ma.e | ecosystem: Host-associated > Plants > Phyllosphere > Phylloplane/Leaf | place: Guanajuato, Mexico | collected 2012-06-04 | reverse complement strand
TAAAAAATGAGGATTAAATAAATAAAACCGGATATGTTAGGTCAAACTAGGATAGATTAACCTATAAGGTTGCCTTCTACCTCCCTCATCTGTCGCTGAGCTTGTGTGGGAAACAGAAGGCAATCAAAACTCGCGAATTTACGGGGGAGTATTGCTTCAGATAGAAAAGTGCACGCAATTAAAGGCATAGAAGTATTAATTGAGCGCTGGAAGCAAACGTCGGATTAAGTCGCATCCTCGGGGGAGGCGAACAGTTTAGGCTTCGGCCGAGCCGAGCCGAGTCCAGCCGAAGATGCCGAGCCGGAAGAAAACGAAAGGAACGGAGAGGAAGCTCAAGTGGCAGTGACGAATTGCAGCACACTATTAGAGAGAGACATCATCAACATTTTGCACAATTGGAGAAGCGAAACCGAGTCGAGTGGGGCCGAGCGGAGCCCAGCGGAGTCGAATGGGGCCACATGCACCTGCTGAGGGATCGTCCATTATGCTCTGACAGAAACCTCCTCTAACTTTATTTGGGCCTATTCGTCATTCGCCTGCAGATGGCTGTCTTCGCAACTTCGATGCCTAAATATTCGTCAATTCGAAGTCAAATCGAATACGCATCTCCGAAGATTTCCGTCCCTCAAAACGGAGCGAGGATTCCGGGAGAATTCGCTCTTCGCTGAGCGCGCGCTGCGCGCAGCCTGATACTGATATCGGAGCGGAGATACAACCACCGACTTCCAATCACATATTAAAAATTAATCGACCAATCCTCGGGAAGCAAACTGTCACATGGGCTTGAAATATTAATCAAGAAGCGACTAATTACCGAAGTACTAACACCACGGGGTAATAACTGGCGCAAATTCTGCACACCGGATAACAGGATAACAATAACAGCCGGATAACAGCTGGATAACAAGGCTGCGTGTACACCGGATAACATGAGCTATAACCCCTTGACTCTCATTTAGAAATTTTGAAAAACGGGTGTCGCTATTGACCCGACATGCATTAATATAGAGAGACTTGGACGCACGTAACCAACCTAATGAATTTCGAATGGGATGCGACTTGAACCCAACCTAATACATTTTTAACGGGGCAGTCGAGTTAAAAGACACTCCCAAAAAATTAATTTAAAAAAAACGTAAAGGAAATTTGGTAGGAATTATGCCACACGAATTTATCAGACTGTTAAACTTCAAGTACAGCGGTTGAGATTACCGCTGATAAATTGGATAGAGTTTGACTTCGAGTCACCGAAAAATGTTATCTGGAACTATTTTAGGTAAGGTTTCGATTGTGGGCTGAATAGAAAGATTAGGTTAAGGAGGTAAGGTCCGGTAGGTAATATTAGGTACTTTAGGTTATGCTCAAAACGTTTTTGAGGTTATCCCCACAAGCGCTGATAAAATATTGACAATAAACACAACCCCGCGTTTACGAGTAGAAAGACAGTTCCCTCTATGCCTACATGTATCTCCGCCAAATAATTCACACTAGGAATTTCATTCGTGCAGATCGTCGGCCGATTAATAATAAACACCGTCATAAAAGTGGGCCACTCGCTCCTCATCTTGAAAGATTACGCAAAGTCCCCGAAAAGAGCGCAGGGCGAGGGCGGCGCAGGGCGAGGGCGGCGCAGGGCGAGGCCACCTCCAGCGGGACGGAAGGGACACAGAGCCATGCTTATGGCTTTTTCATGGGGGGGGAGGCGCGCGTCGGTTTATTCCCCTGTAAGAGTCTTGTTAACCCAGTTAAGCTCAAAGGATAGCCCGTCCCGTGCCGCGATATATGCACGTCTGTCTGTACCTACAAAACCACATAAATGGGGAAGATGCGGTCACAGCTCCATCCGATTACATTGTGGCTGCCTGCTAAGCCGCTTGCAGCGTAGCAGATGATAGCCCAAAAATCTTGCTCACTTTTACGTAATTGTCGAGTTCATTTATACAAATAACTTTCCAAAACGTAAGACTTGAACCTATTTAATACGAAATTTCGACTGAATCATGGATGAATTTATGTATCTTTCAATTGGTTTTTAGTGATTGACAATCCATTTTAACCCGTAACAGCCCAAAGTATTTGGAGTGAAATGTGGCTTAAGAGAAACTTAAAGGATTTTTTCTATTGAAATACGCAATTTTAAGCTTTGGAAAATATCTAAATAATTAAATTTCAGGTTTCCAGGGGGGGGTGATATTTTTTGAATTGTGACAATAATGAACCATAAAGATCCTCTGAAATAAATGTTTCTGTTTCCGAACGGCATCGCTAGGCGGTAGTGGGTTAAGTCCATATCAGTGGCCGGTTAATTCTCTGCGGAAGACTGCTGCCGAGAAGTAAGCGGCACCAGGCTTGCCGAAGATGCGCTAACATAGGTCTCTCCCCCTTTTCTGCGATCAGCGATGAAATGTCGAACACAAAGGGTAGAACGTGCCGTGCACACCCTGGTCGAACTGTCCGTAGCACGGATAATTCGACACGGACATCCGTACGGCTATCCGTATGGATATCCATGTGAATGTTCAAAGGGTGTGGACATCCGTGCGGATATCCGTGCCCATTAAATAATTACTTGGATATCCAAAAGGATATCCGTGCGGATGTCCGTGTCGAATTATCCGTGCAACAAGGCAAGGGCACTGTAAAAACTAACCCCTGTTTTAGGTATGAAGGTAAAACAGAGGAAGAGCGTAATTTGATTATTTTTAAAGATATCTATACGAATAACCATATCAATGGAGAGCTCTCGACAAGACCTTTTCATTGATGTTGTTGTTGATGATAGGTTTATCTTCCAACACAAACAAATTATGCTCCTGTTTCACCTCCATACCCAAAACACGTGTGGGACTAAATAGGGGTTAGCTGCAGCGTTTTAAATTTCGTATGTAAAAATCGTCTTCAAAATAAAATTAAATTCTTTCCTGAAAAGGTTTTCTGTTTTGTAAGGAGGTTTGCGGTGGAACGGGTTCAGTGATACTAGAGGTGAAGGCTAGCTGGACTGTTGGGTGCAGATGCTGAGCCGGCGAAAGCGCATGGACTAATGATGGAAATGGACAAAGGGGCCAAGTTCGCATTTATCATGCGACACTTGGTCTATGACGGCGCTCCGTGGGCCTGGCCGGGTCGGGTCAGGCCGGGCCCTTCGACGCATATTGAATGAAAGCGCGGGAAACGGCCCTTCACGAAAGGGTGTTTAGGAACTTTCTGCACGAATGTGTGGTCTGGGAATCCGTAATGAAGCAACATTGCCCGAAAAGAATGATCGAAGAGATTTCATTTCGTAAAATCAAAATAATAGGCTAGCGAAGGAGGTAAAAATGAAGTAAATCGATTTTCTGAGCAGGTGGTCTAATCGATTTATGCCCAAGAAAAACTAAAACAGTTCAAAAAGTAAACGGCATGGCGACCGTCAGGCTAACCTCGGTTAAGTTAGGTTGGGTGCATTTGCCTTGCCTCTCAGCCTTTCCACTCGGCTAAACGACTATCTTTCAAAGTTTCAGGGTGGACTTAGAGGACGAAAAAAAAAGAACACCTCCCAAAAAAATTGTAACCCCTAACAGCCCAAGGTATTTCGAGTGAAATTTGGCTTGCGAGAACTTGTAGGGATTTTTTCCATTAAGATACGCATATTTAAGCTTTGGAAAATGCCTAAATAATTAAATTTCAAATTTCCGGGGGGTGATATTTTTTGAATTGTAATAATACTGAACTGATAAGTTCCTCTAAAATATTTTTTTCTGTATCCGAACGGCATCGCTGGGCGGTAGTGCGGGTTAGAACAATCCTTCCTTTAAAAAAAACTGTTTTCCGAAGAAAATTCAGGTATGGAAAATTGGTTGTATCGTGGGCGAGTGAGTCTCTTTTTGGAGGAGTTTCCAGCAGGCCAGGCTTAACGGTCTCAGCCAACACCTTGCAACACATCTCAGCCGTTGATCAGACTTAAGACGCGCTAAAATCAGCGTCCTCTCAAGATCCCTTGATAACAAGACAACAATGGCCCGTCTTAGGTAAATTGAGCGAACGCAGCGATTGCCCCATCTGCTCTTGCCAGGCCTCTTGCCAGGCCTCTTGCCAGGGACGCTTCCCCGACGAAGCTTAATACTACCTTGTCTTGGTGTCAAAGTGCCGGGAAGGGATTACGCTGAGCAACCCCCGGGGAGATAGACTACACGCTGGCTTAGCCAGCTGAGACAAACCCGGGAGATCTCGAAATGGGTCAAGAAATTTTTTTACGATGGAGGCCCGTCTTGGTCCAAAAGTTAACTCATTTCAGTGAGAAAAAAACGGGCAATGTGTGTTCGACATTTTAAGCTTAAGTATGTCTTGTCTATATAGGCCTACTGCCCATAGTTTTTCTCTTTTTTCAAAAAAAAATATTTTTGGAAAAACTTTTTTTCTCTAATTTTAATGAGTCAAAAAAGCATGTTTTTGTCTTTTTTTGTGCAAATAGATAATTTTAATATCAAAAGTATAGTCTTTAGACTGACATTCTGTTTCCGGTGGGTTCCATGATTCATTGAATACAAGGCATTGTAATAATTAACTCTAATCAATACCAAGGGGCTGTTCAGCAAAGGCTTAGTTAAACCCTAAAACCGTGACTTTGTATTAAAAATCCTTCTAGACTAAACTCCTAGCAATACCGATTAATTCCCGCAAAAACATAATTTCCCAATGTTTCCGAGGAAAAATTTTGCTTTTTTAACGAAAATTATCATTTTTTGAGGGCATTTATTGGTCAAAACAAAGAAAGGACCTGAGGCTAGCAGGAGTCTAGCGGTCAGGCGGACATAACCTGAACATCCAAAACGAAGAATGCTAGGAAGGGCTGGGAAGAGAGGGGAGGGGGGCGACAATAAATCGTCCGCACGCGGTGCACCGTTTATTGGCGGCTAGGCCACTCATCATTTTGCAATTGCGGACGGTTATTGTGGTGCGGCGGCGACGACTGCAGCGGCGGACGCTGGGCTACCTGCCGACACTCGCGCAACGCCGATCCGAAAAATCGTCCGCAAATGTCTCAAAGGAAGAATGCCGATCCGAAGAGCGCGCTATGAGATAAATCTCATTTGCCCCATATAACCACAGCTGCCACACCTCCTAAGATCAGACAATTTTTCTGGGATACAATAAAATTTCTCCCAAAGCAGAAAAAAAAAAGACGAGCTGTGATTTTTCCAGTTGCAAAATCTATGTTGTAGCTCTCTTTCTGTAACGTGTTATGTTTGTTCGGGCTGGCCCATGACTTGTATAGTGTTTGACAACAGAGACGAACTTTAAATTCAGCTTCCGAGCGTTTCATAAAAGAAGCTTGCAGATACGCCTTTTGGATCGTGGAGACACCTCCTAATGAAATGTTGTTGTCGCCGAGGAACAACTCATTGTGGGGTGTGAGCGACGGACCCTACGGGTTTCAGGTTCTGCAGCTACACGGTGATGGGGTTCTTGACAATTTTTCATATTTTCACAAAGATCAATTAAAATGAAAAACAATTGTGAAAACCACACTTCCACGCGATCTCGCAGTCGCTCAAAAATTGACTTCAAAGTTGCTCTATCTAGTTGGTTTCCATTTCAAAACACTGCGCCATGTTGTGACGTCAAAATCGTGCCAAAACATCAACCTAGCATACACCGTGGGCTGCGCTAGTCATGGTGGTCTACAACTGCTTTCTGTGATGTTCACAGTGACATGTGCTAGGAAAATTCAACGATCATAACTTATTTCAAATATTTAAAGCTCAGAGAATGAAAATGATGACAAGTATAGATAAAGAAGCACTGACGAATCAATAAGAGTGGTACTACAAAAATAGAATCAAAACAATGGCTACTCTTGATTCCTTTAGCGTACACTAAACTTAATCGTGGGCAAAGGTTCAAGCTAACGTACAGTTTTTAAATAAGAAACACTATTCTGTCGAAAAACCGGTCTACTTACTTATTATGTTCGTAAGTTACGTACGTCAATCGGGTGAAAACGCAGGTTAGGATGCATTTGACTATTGACTCAATGCCTAAATTAAACAGGTATACCAAAAACTCGTCGGTTTAAATGCTGATTGTGGTTTGTGTTTGGTTGCTACGCATGCCGGCTAACTTATGATAAGAGGCCTTTAACACCTACACATATATTTGTCGCTGATCTCACCTTGTTTTCTACAGTCCACCACATTACCAAGTGAGCTATCAAATTCGCTTATCCTTTTCTCACACCGATTGAAAACTAATTCTAAACGTATTTTCATAATAAGAACTTTTAAACCCCGACTTCAATTTGTTGCCGTCAAAAACGAAAACAAAACAGAGCACACTCATCATACAGACACCACACAGAAAGAGAGAGAGACAAGCAAGACTGTCGCTACCACGTCGTGACGTCATGAGCGATCGACAGACTTCGGGTCTCTCTGCGTGTGGTCGGCTAGGGCTCATTTTAAACACTTTGAATGTCGACTTAAATTCATCGGATGCACTTCCAGTCTTGAAAATGTTGCATAGAGCCTTCATTTCAACTATAATTTCATATTATATCAGTTTTTTTTAATTCTGGGACATTGTCAAGAACCCCATTCAGCTTCTAAACGATTCATCAAACTTGCTTGCAAATATGCCTTTAGGATCGTGAAAACAAGTCCAAAAAAAATGTAAGGAACAAGTGAGGTTTGAGTGACGGACCCAACGGGTTTCGATTTCGAATTAGATGGGCGGGGCGGGGCGGGGCGGACTTTTCGGCGCTATCCTGACATCGCCAGGACTTGAACCCGAGTTAAGGCAAAGGTTTGCTTCGCCGCAGTGTTTCCTCAGATACGATTGGTGTTTCCGAAGAGAAAAACGCAAACTTCTCCAACGATACCTCAATTTTTTTTCAGCGACTAAAACATGGCCAAAATAAGACCACATGCATTAAGACTCGTTCATAAATGACGTCACGCTTGTGAGAGGAGTACTGAAAATATCCTAAGCTTGAAATGCTTGGAAAAAGACCGTTTTCCAAGTAACTTAAACATTGTTTTATAGAAAAAAGAGACGACTTTAATTGATATGCCCAACGGATAGGTTATCAGGATACGATAGTATAAGGCATACCTTTGCAGAGTTTAAACTTTCATCCATTTGATCCACGCCGCTTAGGCTAAATTCAGAGATACTGTACATGTACATCATCATTTTCGGCCGATTTCATTGCAAAAGCAATTAACGTTTTACTTTCATGTTAATGGAAATATTACAATGGCGGAAAAAGTCAAGTTTGAGATAAGGCCATATTCTGTTTACAGACCGTTCAAAACGTCCAGAAAACATGTTTTTAGGAAAACGCCTGTGAGTGTATCTGTCCGTTTCTAACGGTGTTCCACTTTCTATGACAGACGATAGTATACGTAAAAGTTATACGATCACGCTGCAATATCCCAGGCAGCTGTACTCAGATCAGGATATGAGGCTCATAGTTTGACCGAACGCGGCATACCTTATCCCTTAAGGAAGGCTTCCAGGTTTCATGTTCTTTGAAATCGCTAGTATCTCATTCCCGGTTGGAGCTATCAAATTGAGAAAGTCCTTCAAAGGCTATACGACTTACAACTTCGCTAATAACCAAGCTTTCGATATCTCGAATTGCTTTAAAGATAATCGACACAAAAGGTCTAGGGACCCACTAAATCACGTTTGTCTTGTTAACAAGACATTTAAAAATTATTATAACAATGTGGATTGGAAAACGAATTCTCCGATTGAGTTTGTAATTTCAAATAAGTTTTCGAGATAATCGAAGTAGTTCTAAACGACTTTGCGAATCATGAAAGAACTACGTAAGGTCCACTTCTTCCACCGATCTCGTGGTGAGGTAGTTACACGATTTCTTGATACTCTGCCCGGGTTTCTTAGTAAGAAAACGTTGCTTACCTGATAAACTTCCTCCATTCTGCTAGGAAAACGTTGTTGACGTAAAAGATGGTCTCCTGTCCTCCGGGTTGCGGCCTGTTGCGGTCGTGGAACAGATCCGACAGGGCGTCTTTCTGCTTGAGGGCCGCCGTCCGCTGGGCCTCCTTCGCGACCTCGCCGGCCAGGGCGCTCGACTGACAAACAAACACCAACAGAATCAAGCGACGCAATCTCGAAAAGTATTCCAAGGTTATGGGCCCAAAAAATCATATTTTCGTGAATTATTCACCGATATCTTCGTCAAATATCAAGGCTAAACCAAACTTAATACGCTCCGTTTTCAGAAAAAGGTTTTAAAACTTGCTCAGGTTTTCAAATATTTTTTCTACGGGGTTTTAGAAAGTAGCAGACCATCTGAGAGGACGTAAAATTGAAAGCGGTTTGAGGAGGGGGCGGGTTTTAACCCAAACGTGACCGAAGTATTTGGAGTGAAATTTAGATTGAGAGAAATTGGAGGGATTTTTTTCCATTAAAATACGAAATTTTAAGCTTCGAAAAATGCCTAAATTATTGAATTCCAGGTTTCAATAGAGGTGATATTTTTTAAATTGTGACTATACTGAACTCAAAAGATCCACTGAAATAAATTTTTCTGTTTCCGAACGGCTTTGCTGGGCGGTAGTGGGTTAAGGGGGAACCTCACAGACGCCATTTTGAAGATTTTTGGCGCATTGCTCACTTTAATGCTGCGATATTAAGAACCGTCCCATGGGAATTCGTACTTATCATCAGCTATCTGTACATCAAAAAATGACCTAAAAACTTTTACTTTATGACCGGGATATTTAAAACGCACGTTTTCTTTCATATTTCATCGCGTTTTAAATTACCTACGCGTGAGGTAATAGTTATGTAGGTACTTTTATGATAAAAAGACGGCTAATGATGTTTGCAAATGTACGTTGGCTGATTCTTGATATCCCTGCCTCAAAATGAGTAATGCGCCAAAAAAGGACTTTCAAGATGGCGTCTGTGAGGTTTCCCCTTAACTGTTAAAATGATCTTGACGAAGTTTTTGGTTGTTCAGGATATGATGAACACTTTCCTTCAGAAATCAGGTTTTTCGGACACGCTTAAGTCCAGCAACAACCAATGAAACGCTTTTCAAACATCTCAGCCTCAAATCAATAGCTGATGATTCGTTCGGAGCTTGAGAAACAAAGTTGGCGGGCTTGGTCGCGTTCCCGTGACTTGGGTTCACCCGGTCCATCCAGCCAATCTTACCTGGCAAGCAGAACACACGGCGGTATCCCTGGGAAATTCTTTCACATTAGAAAAATACGAGATCAAAAATTTCCAAACTTCGGCTGAAACCAAGCGCCTCTTACTCTCGTCGACGGTTAATTCACCTGAAAATTAAATGTATCCAATTAGTATCTCAAAAATAAAATTTTAAGGTTAGAATCTACCAGAAGTAGCCAAACATAAAAAGAGGTATTCCTAACCACAAAATAATTTAAAAAAAAAAGGGAAGGTCTGTTGACCCGACTCATTTAAAATGTATCAGGTTCCGTGCGTTCAAGTTACCTCCCATTTAAGACGCATTAGGTTGGGTTCCGTGCGTGCAGGTCTCCAAATATTAATGCATGTCGGGTCAACAGCAACACCCTAAAAATAACTATGTACACACAGTGTATCTAAATCTACCATAAAGTTGCCGTATTTCGTGTCTTCATTTTTAAACCCAGCTAAATTTTCAACCCACTACCGCCCAGCGATGCCGTTCGGAAACAGAAAGAATTATTTTAGAGGATCTTTCCAGTTCAGTACTGTCACAATTAAAAAAAATATTACCCCTCTAAAAACTTGAAATTTAATAATTTACGCATTTCCCGAAGCTTGAAATTGCGTATTTTATTGTGGGAAAAGTCCTTCCAATTTCTCTTCAGCTAAATTGCCCTCCAAATACTTAGAGCTTTCATAGGTTAACCAGTAAAGATAACCTTGGCTTTAATTTTGCTCCAGTCGAAAGGAGTCGAAATCATAACAACCACGCATCTCTGAGTCCTCGAGTGAATCGCTGTTCAAAACCAAACCGCGAAATTTAGCAACATTGATCTCTCCGGATAAATTGTTAGCGTCGGTGCAGGCGCAAGGCGCAGGCAGCAATAAACCAGTTTCAAACTTACCGTGGGGACATACGATATCCTCGTTAAAAGTTTGAACTTCTTCTTCCTCATCAGTCTTATTCTCTGTGGCTTTTCCGTCATCCTTCTTGTGCTCATCCGTGTCCATGTTGACTTCCTCCGGTTGGTTGTGCCTGCCGTTTTCGCTGGCGTCCGACGGCGCCTCGCTCTCCGTGTCGGACTCGTTGCCGCCGTCAACGCTCGTCACGCGCTTCTTGATCACTTGGATGAGCGAGTCCGGAGGGGCAGCCGCCTCAGTCTTGCTTCTCTTCGCGTCCCTCGGCTCTCCTTCGGCCGTTTCCGGAGACGGCGCTCTCTTGGGCGGTGTCACCGCCTTGGACGCCACGCCGTTCCCGTTCTGAGATTTCGTTGACAGGCTTGCAAACGCACAGTTGAGCGCAGCTCTCCGCCACGACTGCAGAGTCCTCTTGCCGACCCAGAAAGCGGGTTTGGAACTATACAAATGAAACATACAACCTAAGTTATTCAATGAAACATGAATCTGTCTCAGAATCTCGGGCACCTCCGGCCGAGGCGTGGAACCATCCATAAGAAAATATTTTAATGGAATTGGAACGATACAATTCAGGAAACTCGGTGAACAAAAAATGTTAAAAAAAGACTGTTTGTCCAAAATGTTCTAAGTGTGGTTGGGTTAGTTT
>Ga0058701_10005220_pt1 | contig 10733 bp, 8 predicted proteins | sample AgamicOrMae_FD_97039 | JGI IMG/M metagenome (GOLD analysis project Ga0058701, IMG submission 97039) | Agave microbial communities from Guanajuato, Mexico - Or.Ma.e | ecosystem: Host-associated > Plants > Phyllosphere > Phylloplane/Leaf | place: Guanajuato, Mexico | collected 2012-06-04 | reverse complement strand
CGCTGTCATGCACCCGGTGTGGCGTGCGCAGGTAGGGCTTTTCCTCTGCGCAGCGTCCGGTACGTTTAGCCAGCGGCTGGGTTAAGCGGCAAACGTACGGGCAGTGAAAATAAAAAGTCATGCGTTTTCAACAGACACTCATGCAAGGGTAGCCGGAGACTGGCGTGCGCTACGTCACATCTGGCATAATAGCCGCCGTTTTCCATCCACTCTCTTCACTAAGGTCAATGCCGTGTTAGTTAGCAGCAATATCACCATGCAGTTTGGCAGCAAGCCACTGTTCGAAAATATCTCCGTTAAATTTGGCGGGGGTAATCGGTACGGTTTAATCGGTGCGAACGGCAGCGGAAAATCCACCTTCATGAAGATTTTGGGTGGCGATTTGGTGCCGTCGGGCGGCAATGTTTCCTACGATCCCAATGAACGTATTGGTAAATTACGCCAGGACCAGTTCGCCTTTGAACAATATAGTGTGATTGATACGGTAATCATGGGGCACCATGAATTATGGGAAGTGAAACAGGAACGTGACCGTATTTATTCCCTGCCCGAAATGAGCGAAGAGGAAGGCTACAAAGTCGCAGACCTGGAAGTACAGTATGGCGAAATGGATGGTTACAGCGCGGAATCGCGCGCCGGTGAATTATTACTTGGCGTGGGCATCCCGGTTGAACAGCATTACGGGCCGATGAGCGAAATTGCGCCAGGCTTTAAATTACGCGTTCTTTTAGCCCAGGCCTTGTTTTCTAATCCGGATATTTTGCTGCTGGACGAACCGACCAACAACCTGGATATCGATACCATCCGTTGGCTGGAGCAGGTGTTAAACGAACGCGACAGCACCATGATTATCATTTCGCACGACCGTCACTTCCTCAATATGGTCTGCACGCACATGGCCGATCTGGACTATGGCGAGCTGCGCGTTTATTCCGGTAATTATGATGAATATATGACCGCGGCCACCCAGGCACGTGAACGTCTGTTAGCGGATAACGCCAAGAAAAAAGCGCAAATTGCCGATCTGCAGTCGTTTGTCAGCCGCTTTAGTGCCAACGCTTCTAAATCGCGTCAGGCCACCTCGCGCGCTAAACAAATGGATAAAATAAAACTGGAAGAAGTGAAAGCCTCCAGCCGTCAGAATCCATATATCCGTTTTGAACAGGATAAGAAACTGTTCCGTAATGCGCTGGAAGTGGAAGGCCTGACGAAAGGCTTTGATAACGGTCCTCTGTTCAAAAATCTTAATCTGCTGCTGGAAGTCGGTGAAAAACTGGCGATATTAGGGGCTAACGGTATCGGTAAATCCACGCTGTTAAAAACCCTGGTCGGCGAACTGACGCCAGAAAGCGGCAGCGTTAAATGGTCCGAGAATGCCAAAATTGGCTATTACGCGCAGGACCACGCAGACGATTTTGCTGACGATCTGACGGTTTTTGACTGGATGAGTCAGTGGAAGCAGCCGGCCGATGATGAGCAGGCCGTACGCGGTATTCTTGGCCGCCTGTTGTTTTCTCAGGACGACATTAAAAAGCCCGCCAAGGTGCTGTCGGGTGGTGAGAAAGGGCGCATGCTGTTCGGCAAGCTGATGATGCAGAAGCCTAACATTCTGATTATGGATGAACCCACCAACCACCTGGATATGGAATCCATCGAGTCATTAAACATGGCGCTGGAAATGTATGAAGGCACGCTGATTTTCGTTTCCCATGACCGTGAATTCGTCAGCTCAACGGCGACGCGTGTTATGGAAATCAAGGCGGATCGCATCGTCGATTTCACCGGGAATTACGAAGACTACCTGCGCAGTCAGGGCATCGTTTAAGACCTGCGGGGTAGCGCTGGCTACCCCGTTTTCTTTCGTGCATGGACCCGCCTTTTGTAATCGCTCACGCTCAGCGTTCAATCAGACCGGCCTTTAGCCTGTGCACTCAGAATGGCCACAGACTTCACAATTCGGATCCTGTGCGACATGCATCGTGCGAAACTCTGCGCGCATGGCATCATATATGAGCAAACGTGAGCGCGCGGGCGTGCCAAACCGGGTCAGCAGCTTTATTGCTTCCATCGCCTGCATGGCACCGACAACGCCCACCAGCGGCGCCATTACACCGGCTTCCACGCAGCTGAGTACCTGAGCGCCAAACAAACGGCTGATACAGCGGTAGCAGGGCGCACCAGGCTGCCAGTCAAACACACTCAACTGACCTTCCATGCGAATCGCCGCGCCCGAAACCAGAGGCACCTTCAGTTCATAACAAAGCCGGTTAAGCTGTTCACGCACGCTGACATTATCCGTGCAGTCGACCACGACCTGCTGCCTGGCGATGATCGCCCGCAGCGCGTCATCGTCCAACTGGCCGTGGACAGGATATAACTGACAGTGGGGATTGATCTCCGCCAGGCGTGCCCGGGCGGATTCGACCTTGGCCCGACCAATATCCGCATCATGATGCAGAATCTGTCGCTGCAGGTTTGAGAGCGAAACCGTATCAAAATCCAGCAGAGACAGGTGACCGACGCCCGCTGCCGCCAGATAAGGTGCGGCTGCACAGCCTAAACCGCCCAGGCCCACGACCAACACATGGCTGGCCTTCAGGGCTTCCTGTCCGTCAAAGTCAAACCCCCGCAGGACAATTTGCCGGTTATAGCGCAGCATTTCCTCGTGGCTGAGATCGGGCAGCATTTATCCCTCCAGCAGGGCGTTGAAGGGCTCAACATCTACCCATTCTCCCGCCTCGACATAGCCGCGCTCACGCTCCAGTACGATAAAGCAGTTAGCCTGTGAAAACGAGCTGTACACATGCGAACCCTGGGCACCCGTGCTGATGACTTCTGTTTCACCCTCAGCATTTCGCCGCAGCACACCACGCTGAAAATCCAGACGGCCTGGCGATTTTTTCAGTGCGCTTGCTGTACGCACGCGCTGACGTGGCGGTAAAGCCGAAGCTGACTGTCCGGTCAGACGGGCCAGCAGGGGCTGCACCAGTTGATAAAAGGTCACGACGGCCGAGACCGGATTGCCGGGCAGGCCGCAGAACCAGCTGTTTGCCAGGCGGCCAAAGGCGAAAGGTTTGCCCGGTTTAATGGCCAGCTTCCAGAAGCGAATACTGCCCAGTTCCTCCAGCATCGCCTTAGTAAAGTCGGCTTCACCGACAGAGACACCGCCGGTGCTGATGACCACATCGGCCTGGCGATCGGCATCCATAAAGGCAGCCCGCAGGGCGACCGGATCGTCGCGAACAATGCCAAGATCGATCACCTCGCAGCCCAGCTTATGCAGCATGAGGGAGATGGCAAACCGGTTGGTGTCATAGATTTGCCCGTCAGACAGCGGCTGGCCCACGGGTTGCAGCTCATCCCCGGTGGAGAAAATTGCCACGCGCAGTTTGCGCAGCACCTTCACCGTGGCGATGCCTAATGAGGCCAGCAACGGCAGTTCCGCAGCGCCCAGGCGCACGCCAGGCGCAAGGACCTGATGGCCTGCCCGGATATCATCGCCGATCAGGCGGATGTTTTGTCCGGCTTTTACGGGCGCATCAATAACAATCTGTTCGCCCTGCAGGTGGGTTTGCTCCTGCATGACGACGGCATCGCAGCCGTCCGGTACCGGCGCGCCCGTCATGATTCTGATGACGCTGCCCGCAGGCCAGTCACCCGAAAACGGCGCACCGGCAAAGGCTTTACCGGCAACCGTTAAGGGCTGACTCTCTTGCATATCAGCAAGCCTGACGGCATAACCGTCCATGGCTGAGTTGTTAAAAGGCGGTACATCAATGGGGGAGGTCACGCTGCAGGCGGTGATGCGCCCGGCCGCGTCGGTCAGGGGCACATCCAGGGATTCGGTGACGGGCGTCAGTTGCGCCAGCATCTTCTGTTGCGCGTCTTCAAGGGAAATCAGTCCGGCAGTAAAGCTTTCCATTATTGTCTCAGTCTGTCTGTTGCAATTGCTGACTATTATGGTGGCTTTTATCCTCAGAGTCACATCGGTATAAGCCACAACGAAAGGTTATTAGCGCGGGACCAGTTTCCGCTTTACAAGCTATGGCGGGCTTTCTATATTCAAAAATACGCTAACAAGACGTAAAACCATTCAAAATCAGTGTTTTTCCTTCTGATGCAACCACAGGGTAACGCAGTATGGCTAAAGCAGTGATCGCCATTCATGGCGGCGCAGGCGCAATTACGCGTGCTGCCATGAGCGCAGAGAAAGAACAGGCTTATCGTCAGGCGCTTCACGATATTGTGACACATGGCCAAACCCTGCTGGCGCAGGGCGCATCCGCGCTGGATGTGGTGACTGAAGCGGTGCGCAGGCTGGAAGAGTGCCCGCTGTTTAATGCGGGTAAAGGTGCTGTGTTTACCCATCAGGGCACGCATGAGCTGGATGCCAGCATCATGGATGGCAGAACGCTGCAGGCTGGGGCAGTGGCGGGCGTCTCCCGGCTGCGCAACCCGGTACTGGCAGCGCGTGCGCTGTTAGACCACAGCCCGCATATCCTGTTGATCGGGGAAGGGGCCGAAGCCTTTGCGTTTGCGCAGGGGCTTGAGCAGGTTGAACCGGATTTCTTTTCCACACCTGAACGCCTGGAGCAACTGCAACGGGCGCTGCGCAGCGATGCCGCTGTGCTTGACCACGATGGCGCCGCCCAGGGCGGCGATCCTCTTGACCCGGATCGTAAGTTTGGCACGGTCGGTGCCGTGGCGCTGGATTTGGCGGGAAACCTGGCGGCGGCGACGTCGACCGGCGGCATGACCAATAAACAGCAGGGGCGCGTAGGCGACTCACCGTTGCCTGGCGCAGGCTGCTATGCCAGTAACGACAGCGCGGCGGTGTCCTGCACCGGCACTGGCGAAGTGTTTATCCGCACCCTGGCGGCCTACGATGTGGCGGCACAAATGCGTTACGCCGGGCGGACATTACAACAGGCCAGCGTCAATGTGATTCATGACAGCGTGCTGGAGCTGGGCGGCAGCGGTGGGCTGATTGCGGTTGATCGGGAGGGCAATGTGGCACTGCCGTTCAACAGCGAAGGCATGTACCGGGCTGTTGCCCGGGTGGATGACGTCGCAGAGGTCGCAATTTACCGTGAAAGCTAACAGCCAGCCTGACAGGCTCCCTCTGTCTCCCGAACGGGTGTTGGCGGTGCGCGACCTGAACGTACGTTTTCACCATGACGGCCAGGTGACCGAAGCCGTGCGTCATCTTTCACTTGATGTGTTTCGCGGCGAAACGCTGGCTTTAGTGGGCGAGTCCGGCTCGGGCAAATCCGTCACCTCACTGGCGATCATGCGCCTGTTGGCGCAGGACAGCGCAGAGGTCAGTGGCGAGATACGGCTGCGTCGACGCAGTGGTGAGGCACTGGATCTGATGCGGATGCCGCGCGGTCAGATGCGCAGGGTGCGCGGCGCGGATATGGCCATGATTTTCCAGGAACCGATGACCTCGCTGAATCCGGTGTTTACGGTAGGCGATCAGATCGCAGAATCCATTCGACTGCATCAGGGTAAAAGCCAGTCCGAAGCCCTGACGGAAGCGCGTCGTATGCTGGATCGGGTACGCATTCCTGACGCACAAAGTATGCTGCGCCGTTATCCTCACCAGCTTTCCGGCGGTATGCGGCAGCGCGTGATGATTGCGATGGCCCTGTCGTGCAAGCCTGCGCTGCTGATTGCCGACGAGCCGACCACTGCCCTGGACGTCACGATTCAGGCCCAGATCCTGCAACTGATCCGCGAGCTGCAGAAAGAGATGCAGATGGGCGTGATTTTTATCACTCACGATATGGGCGTGGTGGCGGAAATGGCGGACCGCGTCCAGGTGATGTATCGCGGTGAGGTGCTGGAAAACGCCCCTACCGCCGAGCTGTTCAGTGCACCGCAGCAGCCTTACACCCGGGCGTTGCTGGCCGCTGTCCCGACCCTGGGTGTGATGCAGGACCAGCCGCTGCCCGCGAAATTTCCTCTCCTGCTCAACGATGCGGCACCCGACGTACCGCAAAACACCGTACGTCACGATCGCCCGCCCATCCTGCAGGTGCGCAATCTGGTCACGCGCTTCGATATTCGCTCAGGATTACTGAATCGCGTAACAAGCCGGGTGCATGCGGTCGAGAACATCAGCTTTGATCTGTATGCAGGCGAAACGCTGGCGCTGGTGGGGGAATCCGGGTGCGGTAAATCGACCACCGGACGTTCACTGCTGAAACTGGTCGCCAGTCAGGGAGGCAGCATTACCTTTGACGGGCAGCGTATTAACGATCTTTCGGGAGCGGCGCTGGCGCATCTGCGGCGCGATATTCAGTTTATCTTCCAGGACCCTTATGCATCGCTCGATCCGCGCCTGACGGTGGGATTTTCGATTATGGAGCCGCTGCTGGTTCACAAGGTGATGCCACGACGCGAAGCGGAACAGCGCGTGGCCTGGTTACTGGAAAAGGTTGGCTTACTGCCGGAACACGCAAAGCGTTATCCGCATGAGTTTTCGGGTGGCCAGCGTCAGCGTATCTGCATCGCGCGGGCACTGGCGCTGAACCCCAAAGTGGTGATTGCCGATGAGTCGGTGTCCGCGCTTGATGTCTCCATTCAGGCACAAATCATCAACCTGATGCTCGACCTTCAGCGTGAATTTGGTATCGCCTTTTTGTTTATTTCCCATGATATGGCGGTGGTTGAGCGCATCAGCCACCGCGTAGCGGTGATGTATCTTGGACAGATTGTGGAAATCGGCCCACGTCAGTCGGTATTCGGGCAGCCACATCATCCGTATACCCAAAAATTAATGGCCGCCGTGCCGGTTGCCGACCCGACACGTCGGCAACGCGAGCGCAGTCTGCTGGTCGATGAGATCCCCAGCCCGATTCGTGCACTGGGCGATGAACCCGAACGGGTTTCGCTGATGGAAGTGGCCCCCGGTCATTTTGTGGCTCGCTCTGCCACCAGCGCGATCTGAAATAATACGCTATCGCCACGGCGATAAATCAGACAGGGATTACAGGAGAAAACAATGCAGATAACGATGCGTAGAAGCTTACTGGCAGCAGGGATATTAAGTAGCGTCATGACGCTGCCCGCCTGGGCCGCGGGTGATGCGGTGATCGCCGTCGCCTCTAATTTCACCACGCTTGATCCCTATGACGCTAACGACACCTTGTCCCAGGCGGTCGCGAAATCATTTTATCAAGGGCTGTTTGGCTTTGATAAAAATATGAAACTGACCAATGTGCTGGCGGACAGTTACACGGTGAGCGGCGATGGCCTGACCTATACCATCAAGCTGCACTCAGGCGTGAAGTTTCAGGATGGCACCGACTTTAATGCCGAGGCGGTCAAGGTCAACCTGGATCGGGCCAGTAATCCCGACAACCATCTCAAACGTTATAACCTGTTTAAATACATCGCCAGCACGGAAGCGGTCGATCCCACGACGGTGAAAATTACGCTGAAGCAGCCGTTCTCGGCCTTTATTAATATTCTGGCGCACCCTGCGGCGGTGATGATTTCCCCTGCCGCCCTGAAAAAATACGGTAAGGACATCGGTTTTCATCCGGTGGGCACCGGGCCGTTCGAATTTGTGACCTGGAATCAGACCGATTTTGTGAAGGTGAAGAAATGGGACGGCTACTGGAAAAAAGGCTATCCCAAACTCGACAGCATTACGTGGCGCCCGGTCGTGGATAACAATACGCGTGCGGCCATGCTGCAGACCGGTGAAGCGAACTTTGCCTTCCCGGTGCCTTATGAGCAGGCCAAATTGCTGGAGAAGGACAGCAAGCTGGACGTGGTGGTATCGCCCTCCATCATGCAGCGCTACATCAGCCTGAATGTGACACAAAAACCGTTTGATAATCCGAAAGTGCGTGAGGCGCTGGAGTACGCGATCAATCGCCAGGCACTGGTTAAAGTTGCGTTCGCCGGTTATGCCACACCTGCTACCGGCGTAGTGCCTCCCTCTATTGCCTATGCACAAACGTATCCGCCCATTCCTTACGATCCCGCTAAAGCAAAAGCGTTGCTGAAAGAAGCGGGTTATCCGAACGGTTTCGACACCACGCTCTGGTCGTCGCATAACCACAGCACGGCACAGAAAGTGTTGCAGTTTGTTCAGCAGCAACTGGCACAGGTCGGCGTGAAGGTGAAAGTGACCGCGATGGATGCGGGACAGCGCGCAGCGGAAGTGGAAGGCAAGGGCCAGAAAGAGAGCGGCATGCGCATGTTCTACACTGGCTGGTCAGCCTCAACGGGGGAAGCCGACTGGGCGCTGACGCCGTTGTTCGCAACCGCAGCCTGGCCACCGGCGATCTTCAACACGGCGTTTTACAGCAATCCGAAGGTGGATAAAGACCTGGCCGACGCGCTGAAAACGACCGATCAGGCGGAAAAAGCCAAACTGTATAAAGATGCGCAGGACACCATCTGGAACGATCATCCGTGGATCCCGCTGGTGGTGGAGCAACTGGTGTCCGCACACAGCAAAAACCTGAGCGGTTTTTACATGATGCCGGATACGTCATTCAGTTTTGATGACGCCGAGATGAAGTAAGTCGCCGGACCTGTTCTGTCCTGAACAGGATGTGTGATGCCCGGTGCCTCGTCAGCAATGAGGCACCGGGTAGGTCAGCTGCGCTGCTGACTGTTGTGTGGGATGTCACATGGTTAACTATTTTCTTAAACGCCTGCTGGGCCTGATTCCCACGCTGTTTATCGTGGCAGCGCTGGTGTTTCTGTTTGTCCATCTGCTGCCGGGCGATCCGGCGCGGCTGATTGCCGGACAGGAAGCCGATGCGTCTGTGGTGGCATTGGTCCGTCAGGAGCTGGGCCTGGATAAACCGCTGCTGGTGCAGTTCGTGCACTTTATCGTCAATGCGCTGCAGGGGGATTTTGGTCAGTCGCTGGTTTCCCGGCGTCCGGTTTCGGCGGAAATTGCTACGCGTTTTATGCCGACCCTATGGCTGACGCTCACCAGCATGGTGTGGGCGGTGATTCTGGGCATGGCGATCGGTATTGTTTCGGCCGTATGGCGCAATCGCTGGCCGGATCGCCTCGGCATGACGCTCGCGGTTTCGGGTATCTCTTTTCCGGCTTTTGCCCTGGGCATGTTACTGATGGACGTGTTTTCCGTCCAGTTGGGCTGGTTGCCTACGGTGGGCGCAGACAGCTGGCAGCACTATATTTTGCCCTCTCTCACGCTGGGCGCGGCGGTAGCGGCTGTGATGGCCCGTTTCACCCGGGCATCCTTTGTGGAGGTGATGCAGGAAGATTACATGCGCACCGCGCGTGCCAAAGGCGTCAGTGAGTACCGCGTGGTGATTAAGCACGGTCTGCGGAATGCCATGATACCGGTGGTCACCATGATGGGCCTGCAGTTTGGTTTCCTGCTGGGTGGCTCGATTGTGGTTGAGGTCGTGTTCAACTGGCCGGGGCTGGGACGTCTGCTGGTGGATTCGGTACAGATGCGTGACTATCCGGTGATTCAGGCAGAGGTATTGCTGTTTTCGCTGGAGTTTATTTTGATCAATCTGATTGTCGATATGCTGTATGCCGTCATTAACCCGGCGATTCGCTTTAAGGACACCTGATGAAAAACTGGCGACGGGAAGCGGCACTCAAACACATGCGACTGCTGGACAGCAACCGGGTAAGAACGCCCTGGCGGGAATTCTGGCGACGCTTTCGTTGTCAGCCGGTCGCTCTGCTGGCGGGCCTGTTTGTCCTGGTGCTGATCGTACTGGCGTTTACGGCACCGTATGTTGCGCCATTCGATGCAGAAAATTACTTTGATTACGACCGACTCAACGACGGCCCCTCACTGGTGCACTGGTTTGGCGTGGATTCACTGGGACGCGATATCTTTAGCCGCGTGCTGGTGGGAACCCGAATTTCGCTTCTCGCCGGCTTCGTTTCCGTCGCGATAGGGGCGATAGTGGGGACGCTGGCAGGACTGCTGGCGGGCTACTATGAAGGCTGGTGGGACAGGATCACCATGCGCATCTGCGACGTGCTGTTTGCGTTTCCCGGCATTTTGCTGGCCATTGCCGTCGTGGCCATCATGGGCAGTGGCATCAGTAACGTCATTATCGCCGTGGCGATATTCAGTATTCCCGCCTTTGCCCGCCTGGTGCGCGGCAATACGCTGGTACTGAAACGGCAAACCTACATCGAATCAGCCCGCAGTATCGGAGCGTCAGACTGGACGATCATGATACGTCACCTGCTGCCCGGCACGGTATCCTCTATTGTGGTGTACTTCACCATGCGCATCGGGACCTCGATTATCACCGCCGCAAGCCTGTCATTTCTGGGGCTGGGCGCGCAGCCACCGACGCCAGAGTGGGGCGCGATGCTCAACGAAGCGCGCGCGGATATGGTTATCGCGCCGCACGTGGCGATTTTTCCGGCACTGGCTATTTTTTTCACGGTTTTAGCCTTTAATTTGCTTGGCGACGGGCTACGTGACGCACTTGATCCTAAACTGAAGACATGAAACCTTTTGACTATGAACAAGACTTCAGCACTATCGACTTCCGCAAACATCCTGAACGTTATCAGGTCGGGCGCGGTGAGCAGGGCGTGCTGATGGTCCAGCCCTATAAAGGCGAAATCCTGCCGCACTGGCGTTTTCGTACCGTTGAGGTTGCGAAAGCCTCGGCAGAAGAAATCATGCGGCTGTTCGAAGCCTATCGCCAGCAGGATGACTTTGTGGGCATGGACATGGCGCGCAAATTTATTCAAAT
>Ga0058701_10005219_pt1 | contig 10734 bp, 12 predicted proteins | sample AgamicOrMae_FD_97039 | JGI IMG/M metagenome (GOLD analysis project Ga0058701, IMG submission 97039) | Agave microbial communities from Guanajuato, Mexico - Or.Ma.e | ecosystem: Host-associated > Plants > Phyllosphere > Phylloplane/Leaf | place: Guanajuato, Mexico | collected 2012-06-04 | reverse complement strand
TCTTTCACTTCCCCAAAATTATTTGACTTGTTTAAGTGCTCTTAATGATGATGTTATGCTTTAGTATAAGAGGCTTGGTTATCCAAGTCTTTCCCTTTTGAATAAACTCGTTTCTAAAGACCTAGTAGTCGGACTACCTTCCATTAAGTACAGTGATGACAAGGTGTTCGATGCTTGTGCTAGAGGAAAACAAGTCAGGACTTCTTTCAAATTAAAGAACTGTGTTAGCACTTCCCGACCTCTTGAACTACTTCATGCTGATTTGTGTGGTCCTATGAGGATCACAAGTAGAGGTGGGAAAAGGTATATGCTTGTAATAGTGGATAATTACTCTCGTTTCACTTGGACTTTATTTCTAGCATCGAAAGATGAATCTTTTGACAAGTTTCCTGTGTTTCTTAAAAAGGCTGAAAAGTGGGTAGGACACTCATTGGTTTGTCTTAGGCTTCACAATGGAAAAGAGTTTGAAAATTCGAGCTTCATTGATTATTGTAATGAACATGGTATTGATCACAATTTTTCTGCTCCCAGAATACCCCAACAGAACAAGGTGATAGAGCGTAAAAATCGTACTCTAGAAGAAATGACTAGGACTATGCTTATTGCTAGTGGTCTACCTAGAAACTTTTGGTTAGAGGCATTGAATACATCTTGTTACATTATTAATAGATGCATGATTAGACCCATACTCAACAAGACTCCTTATGAACTTTTCAAAGGACGAAAATCCAATATTATGCGCTTGAGGGTATTTGGTTGGAAATGCTATATGCACAATAACGGAAAGGATGACTTGGAAAAGTTTAACCATATGAATGATGAAACCATATTCTTGGGGTACTCTCCACACAGTAAGGCTTATAAAGTGTTTAACAAACGAACCGTGTGTGTTGAGGAGAGTGTGCATCTATTGTTTGATGAGACTAACTCTTTGATTGAGTATGATGCATAAGATGAAGGGTATGAACTGGGTCTTGTGTGAAACGACTTTTCACTCACCCAAAACTCCGTGGTAGATAAAGATAAGTCTCTAAAGCTGAACCAAGTCCTGGAGCTGATATTGTGGAAGGTGGGCAGGGAGTAAACCAGTTAGGGGAAAGCATTGCCGAACCTGATTTGGAATAGAACCGGCTCACTCAACCCAATCCTTCCCATATGGATTTGAGAACAAGCTCCAGAATAGATCCAGGACCTATTTCGCCAAGTATCAAAGCGAGAGTGGAAAGTGTGTCTGTGGGCCCACTTACTCCACGACCTTGGAATCACCAGAGTTCGCAACCCCTTGACTAGATTTTATCTGACATTAATACAGGAGTGCAAACTAGATGTAAACTCGAAAACTTTTGTGCTTCTATGCTTTTCTATCTAACATTAAGCCAAAGAATGTTCATGAAGTTCTTGCAAATTCTGAAGTTCTTGCAAATTCTAATTGGGTTACCGCAATGCAAGAGGAATTGCATTAATTTGAAAGAAATAAGGTGTAGCATCTTATACCACGGCCTCAGGATAGATTAATAATTGGTACCAAATGGGTGTTTAAAAACAAAATGGATGAGTTCGGAACACGACCAGGCTGGTGGTTCAAGGTTATAACCAAGATGAAGGAGTAGACTATGAGGAAACATTTACACCTATTGCAAGGATCGAGCCTATCCGCATTTTGGTGGCTTTTATAACCCACATGGAGATCAAGCTATACCAAATGGACGTCAAAAGTGCATTGCTCAATGGATACCTTAAGGAAGAGGTGTATGTAAGCCAACCCCCTGGTTTTGAAAATCATGATTTCCTTAACCGTGTATTTAAACGTGACAAAGCTCTTTATAGTTTAAAACAAGCTCCTAGAGCTTGGTATGAAAGTTTGTCAAACTTTTTAATTGAAAATGGTTTTCAAAGGGGCAAGGTTGATAATACCTTGTTTATCAAATCAAAGGGGGAACATTTGTTGATTGTCTAAATATATGTTGATGACATTATAATTGGTGCAACTAATAATGATTTATGTGATGAATTTTCAAAATTAATGAGGAGTGAGTTTGAAATGAGCATGATGGGCGAGCGTAATTTTTTCTTAGGCTTGCAAATCAGGCAAACTTCAAACGGAACTATGATACATCAACAAAGATATGTCAAGGAACTAATTAAGCAGCTTAGAATGGAAACGGCTAAGCCCATTGACACACCCATCTCCGCTTCAACCAGGTTGGTCATGGATGATGGGAGTCCGTCAGTTGAGGAGAAATCCTATAGGAGCATGATAGGGTCGCTTCTATACCTAACCGCCAGTAGACCTGATATAGTTTTTAGTGTTGGCTTGTGTGCCTGTTTTCAGTCTAAACCTAAAAAAAACACATTTGAAGGCTATAAAAACGGATTTTGAGATAATTGAAACACTCCCTTGACTTAGCTTTATGGTATCCTCGAGGGTGCAATTTTGACTTCATTGGGTATACAGATGCTGATTATGCAGTATTCTTGGTTGGCAGAAAAAGCACATTAGGTATGGCTCATTTTCTTGGATCCTGTTTGGTATCTTGGGCAACCAAGAAACAACACTCAGTTGCCATGTCCATAGCAGAACCCGAGTATGTAGCGGCTACTTCTTGTCATGCTCGACTATTGTGGATATGGCAACAACTCAAAGACTTTTCTATTGACACGGGATGCATTCCCATAATTTGTGATAATACGAGTGCAATTAACATTGTCAAAAACCCATGTCAACATAAAAGGACTAAGCATATTGACATTCGTCATCATTTCTTGAGAGGCAATGTTAGAAAGGGCTTAATTTCAATGAATTTTTGTGCCACTGATAAACAAATTGCTGATATTTTTACCAAGGCACTGAGTAGAGAACAGTTTGAGAGGAATAGACTTGAATTGGGTATGATTAAAACGACTTGAGCATACTTGATTAACCCCCAATGATTGACTAGTTAAAAGGTTTTCAGGACAAATGTATTAATTCAATAGGATGCATTCAATTTTTGTGCTGTAATTAGCATATGTGCAGAATATAATATGTTGACAATCGTTGAGGTCTAATGATATTGCCTTTATTGTCCTCTGTTACCAAACAGTTAGCAGTATGAACAAGCACTAGGAGCAGGTTTGACCACTGTTTGTAATATGTGCCGATCAAGTTGGTTATTAACGAATGTTGGATTTTTTTTTCCTCTTTTCTCTCACATTCCACCTAACTCATAAAGTTTATTTTAAATGCAACATTCTCCTTTCTCAAGAAAATAGGCGGCTGAAAAAAGGGGAACATTTCTTTTCTCCTCTTCGAACAGACCACCTGCCTCACTTTCTCTCTCCCAAAGAAATTTGCTTCCTCTCCATCTTCTTCTTCCTTGACCCACTAAACCCTAAGTGCTTAAAACCTCTCCCTTCTTAAAACCTCATCAATCCTGAGAACCTGTGGTGGAAAAACATCATCCAAGCGCCGCTCACTTCTCTCTTGTGGTCAATTTCCAAGCAAAAAGGGAGCAAGCATGGTGTCGACATTGTTGTTTTCACCATCACCTCAATCGTCAGAAGAATGCACACAGGGTAGGGCTTCTTTGCCTCCCATCTCTATTTCTCTTGCCATTTTTGGGTTCTTGAAAAGATTAAACTTGCAATTAGTGGGGACGGGTTTAGACGATGTTCCGTCTATTTTGGGTTAGGAGTTGGTGGTACATGACCCGATTTGGCCGAGTCAAGATCAATGAGAAGTGAGTCTACAGGCAATAGTAATGTAGGTGTTGAAAATGTTCTAGAGGAATGATTTCTAAATGATGACCGGTTAGGGATATTGAGGATATTGATAATGATGAGTCCGACTCAATTTTGCTGTTCAAATGGACCACATGGATCATCCCTCAAACTGAGTCCAAACTGGCCGAATGGGGTCCCAAACACCGGTTTAAGACCACCATTTCAAAATCCTTCACTACATCCACACGTTGACCTCGACCTCGCAGTTCGGGTCCCCCTACAATTTTACCTCTTCTAGAGGATGTGGTTGAACGCCCTGCCAAGAAATCTGCCACAAAGCCTGCTAAAAAATCAACTACCTCTCCTCCCTAAAAATCCAAGAAACCTATCAAGAAGAGAGATGCCCTAGAATAGGTGTTTGAACTGGTTGAAGATGTTGAGACACCAAAGAAAAAGAGAATGAGAAAAAACATGTCTTTTGCTGAAAAATACGAACATTTTCTTCAGAAAAGTGTAGTTCGGGGCAAAGTGCTTAAGATATCTTATTTTCAAGAACAGGGGCTTGGATTGTATTTAGAAAAATTAGAGGCTCAAGATTGGTTGGACTTGTTTATAAACACCAAAAGAGCATGTTCTGCTCTAGATTTGGATGAATTCTTTGCTAACAGTGTTGTCACTAATGGGGTAGTGACAAGCATAGTTAATGGTCACAAGCTACGCTTTAATGTTAAGGAGTTAGGTGAGATACTTGGCATGCCTCCTGAAGGTTTTGATGTGTATGTACACGAGGATAAGAGCGTACTTGGGACTGAGCGGTTGCTGGAGTTAACTCAAAAGATAAGCCAAAAGCCTAATTTAACTGCTCCCCGATCTGTGAGAAAAGGGGAAATAACCCCAATGTATCGATTGCTATTTTGGTTTATAATAAAAAATGTTATTCCTTAGCGTCAGGGACGCAACCTTGCAGATCCCATGGATATGTGCTATACCGATCTATTGGATCAGGGGGAACAAATCAACTTGCCTGCAATTATGATTAGTTATATTGCTAGGATTGCAAACACCTCCAAGGATCATGATTTGGGATATGGGTTCTTATTAACTTCTGTGTTTAAGCATCTTGGAATTCCTGTACAAAAGAAAGTGGGGTTCCGGGCCACTGACGAGATTGGCAGCAACACTTTGATTGGGTGTGGTTTCAGGGTAACAAAAGACGGAAGTACAGCTTCATAACAAGGGTCCAAACACCCTTTGGCCCTGTTCCTGGTGTGACTTCCACCTCTAATGGTCCTATTCTCGAGACACTACTACAGGATCAGCTCCATTTGAAAGGGGGATTAATGAAGTGAAGTAGGTGCTTATTAAGGAGAAAACTCTCAATGCCAAGCGTCGCGTGGATCTCGTTAGTGCCATTTCTGCCCCACGGCCAAATTTACTTCTCCACCTCCCTAAACTGTTCTGATTCACTATTCCCAACATTGTTGAACTACTTGATTGTGCATATGACTTTTGGTGGCTTATGACTGTTCTTGGATGGTATATGCTTTTATGCTATGTCTTTGCTTGTTGCATGTGCTACTTGTTTGTGCGTGAGTGGGATGACCAATATCATTACTGTACCATACACTTGATTGTATCACAGTTATTTCCCTCATTACCACTTTGGTAGTTATTGCATCCACCCTGACTTTGCATTTTTCGGCCTGTTCACCCTTTTTTGATGATGTCAAAAGGGGGAAGATGAGTATGACCTCTTCTTTCGATTTGGTTTGCCTAGTTTAAGTCAACCTCTTAACTTTTGCTTTTACTCTTGTGTGGCTTGGATATTTGGCATTGATATATTAATGTATTTTGCCCTTCATGGTCATTTGCGTTGTCATCATCAAAAAGGGGGAAATTGTTTCCCCATTCATATGTAAAGTTTTGATGATAGCAAATCCAAATGTACTAGTCAATATGTTATGCTTGAGTTGTATTGTTGAGACAGAATCCGAAAAATATTTGGATTGGACAACAAGTGTGTTTGGAATATTGCATCAGGATAGTTCTGAGAAGTCCAAGTAGTTCAGCTAATAACAAGCGTTTCAAAACATTGCATCAGAATAGTTCTGAGAAGTACAAGAAGTTCAGCTGTTAATAATTATCTCAAAACACTTCCCCGACACAATTATGAGAAGCATCAATAAGCATCGAGCATCAAGTCAATATGGCTACAAGACGTCTAGCAGATTTATAAGAATCTTAGGTTTGGTATTTGTTTTCTTCTTTGAGATTCCTGTTAATATGCTAATTAGAAGGTCCTTGATTTAACATTTACTTCGAATGGTTTTGAGGTATCTCAGAACACTAATTCAAAACTGTCAGGTCTGTAGTGTTCTGAGGCCAACATAAAAATGAGTTTTCAAGATTTTCTTTGATTTATAATTGACAAATTTTATGAAATAATTGAGATAAATTTTCCTAATGGCAGTTGAGTCTAAAAAGTTATTTTGGCTTTGAAATTAATGTTGTGAGACTTTAGGCTACTTTTCAGGAAAGATTGTTTTCCAAGTAAATTAATCCTACTTCTTAGCGAGTGGCTAAAAAGGTGGAGAAATATGGGGGCTTGGCTGTTGGAGTTGAGCAGCTGAGAAGAGTTGTCTTTACATGCTCCTACTGTTGCCGCACAAGCACCTAGTGTGAAATTTTTTTTTTCCCTCATGCACATTTTTCTATTAAGTGACTTTTCCCCCTTAGTATTTCTCATGGTTTTTCAAGGATTAAAAGTGTATTTGAGAGTCAGAATTTTCAAAAGAAAACCTTCAAAGGGTGTGCTAAATCGAGTCTTTAGTATTGACATAATAGGATATTATTGTACCTTACATTCAGCTTATTTAGAAGCATTCAAGTAAGGTGCTGGTTTCTTTTCTCCTTTCAAACTGTGAGATAAGAGTGTGTCCAAGTCTTGGGACACTTTGGACATAGTGTTGTGTAACTTAGTCTTGGAGTAGATAGTTATGTGTGAGTTACTTTTGTAATGGTGAGGGTTACTTTTGTAATGTGGTTGGCTTGTAGTGAAAGTGTTGTGAAAATCCTATAGGGGTAGGTCGTAGTTTTTACTCCTCAATTGGGCCAGAGGAGGTTTTCCACCTAAAAACACCGTGTCTTCTCTATTATTTCCGCAATTGTCTTGTTTCTGGTTCACTCCAAACACCCATTCCAAATAGATCTCAAGAGTGCTCTGAAACAATCAAACAAGTAGAAGACACAATTCACCTCCCTCTCTTGTGTCCTTATGCTATTAAATCTATCAAGTATGAGGAAGATAACATATGCTAGCGTAGTAATTAAGGAATTTGAGATCTAGTAAAGTTTCGAAAACTTCTACATACAATTTCTAGGGGCTGTAATACATGCCAATAGCAAAATTACCAATATAGTAAATCCCTGCTTAATTTGTATCCAACTCCATTCTTTGGTACAACACATATTAAATTTCTTAACAATTCACCCAGTACAGATCAATGCAGACATTCTATTATGTCACTTGTCCTTACTTGGGAGTTGGGACAATTACTTCAATCAAACTACTACTCTACTTCAATATTTTCAAAAAATTGATAAATAATGTGATGAGTACTTGCCACTCCTTGCTGTTAACTCTTAGTTACTTGAAGCCACTCCTAATCAATGGCAGAGCGAAGAATTAAATCTTGGGGTGTTGCACTATACTGTATACAATATAATTAATGTTTATCTAATTTGAACTCTAATCTCTCGGTTGTGAAGTTATGGATAAACATAAGCACCAATTCACTCATCGGGGTGAATCAAAAGAAATCTGATTTTTGGACTAAGGTTGCTTATGTTTTCAACCAAAATGCTCCCAATGGAGCTACAAAGAAAGCATCAAAGACACTTAGCTCTCGTTGGAACCGGGCAGCTCCATTGGTGTCCAAGTTGTGAGGATGTGCGGTGGGGGCATATCGGGAAAAGCAAAGTGGAGCGAATGAGGAACTAATTCTTCAGAATGGCTATGATTTGTACGAGTGCAAAGTGGGAAAAAAGTTTCACCTGATGCATTGGTGGTATTTACTTAAGGATCAACCTAAATGGGAGACCACGTGTGATCAATCTTTGGAAGCATCTTCCAAATGTCAAGGATAAATGATGGGGGCCGATACTCTAACAACTCCTTCCCTGGAACACCTGCCCGTCCTAGTACCCCAGGCACCCCCGGAAATGTCGACAGTGATGATAACCCAACTACTGAAGTGGGTGGAATTATCCGACCAATGGAAGAAAAGCCACGAAGAGAAAGGCGAAGAGCAGTAGCCGAGGAACCAATGGTGGAGGTGATGACAAAAGAGTTGTCTATCTTAGGATCAACAAAGTTGAAGGATAGTGAAATGTTTACACGGTATGTTGTCGTGTAAGAGACAAAGGCCCAAGCCTCTAAACAAGCAATGCAACTGATAGATCGCCATCAATCATTCAAGGAAAGAGAACAACAGCTGAAGGAGATGAAGTATCAGGATTAGATTTTGAGCGTGGACATTTCTACAATATGTCTTGAGGATCAGGCTCCATATGGTGTTACAAAAAGGAAATAGGTGCCGACTACCACCAATCATCTTCTTTGACTAATGTAGATTTATCTTTAGATTGAAATGAATGTTGTCCTAGTTTATTTGCAATTGAACTTCTTAGTTTTATTGGTCGTAAGTTGTTCGCTATGTTGTGCATCTTTACGTTTTATAATAAAGTTTGTTGTGAGGTGTATGCAAACATATGTTTAATTTATGCAATAAAATATCTTATTTGAAGTTTATCAATGGCTTAAATTAAGTGTTTGAGTTATATGCACGTATTTAAATTTATTTTGTTACACATTCAACTATGAAGTTAACATCTGTTTGAAGTTTTAATAAATAAGTGTTATTTGTAATTATGCTAATATTTGTGACTTTCTCATGAATAGGTATTCCATGGTGAATGATTCTTCTTCGTCCTTTTCCTTATCAGATGGATTGAACTACATACTTGAAGAATCAAGTGATGATGCACCTGTTTTGGAGTATGTTCTATGATAAGTGTCGTATTTGCATAGACTAATTAGGCGTTTAGGAATCATTTTAGGGGATTAAAATGAATAGTTATATGAGTCATACCCCTATTTCTTCTATTATGCGTGTGTTTGCTTCTTTTGAGTGTTTTCACAGATTTTGACTTTACAAGTTCAAAACATGTAATTAGAGGATTATTTTAAGGCCTTGAAGATCAAAGAAGAAAGCTAAGAAAGGCCCAAAATGACCCAACATAGGCAAACCTGTGGACTAAAGTCATACACCAAAACGCAACGGAGTAGGAAAATAGAACCAATCTGGGCAGAGCCCGCCACGGCTAGCTCATGGTGGACACCACGGCCCGTGGTGGCTGCCATGGTCGTGATGCTCATGGTTGTCTCGGCTGCATCGATTTTACTTCGCGGCCTTTCATCTTCCTACGCGATGTTTTGATTTTTGCTGCTATTTTGCATTTAAAAGATGAATGTATTTGGCTACATTTGGGGACTCTCTACACTTCCATTCCATTTTTCCACCATTTCTTCATCTAGTTTTAGTTTTTAGAATAGATTAGAGAGAAAGAGGGGGAGGCGAAGATTGCAAGGGTTCCACGTCGGGTTTGCGATCGAAAGACTCAAGCACGATTTTGGTTGAGCAATTCTTTTCCTTCTCTTCTCTTTTCTCACTTTAGATTTATGTTTTGTAATTTTGCCTTGAATTTGTAACTTGATCTTGAATTTATGCAAATTTTAGTTTAATTTTCAGATCTTGTGTAGTTTTGGCACTTTTGCGTTTGTTGCCCTATTTTATCAATTCCTAGATGCTTATAGTCTTGTGAGAAATTTGATCGCTTTCTTGCATGTATTGGGTTTTAGGTGATGGAATGAAAGGTCAAATATGAAATTGGAAGCCCAGGATTTGACTTAGTTGTGTGTAGTCATGAAAAAGTCACACCAATTAAGAAATCGCTAAATTAGATAATCACATGCGAATTGAACCTAAATAAAACAAGAACTTTTGAGAAATTGTGATTGATTCGATTTAGGCATTTCACTTCACCTTGAAAGAGGATTTTGAAACTTCGATTGTCGATTTTGAAACGTGCAATGAACGAGAAAGTGATCAATTGACAATTTGGGTTGGGAATTTGCTGATCTCTATCATTTAGATTAGTTAGTTTATTATTCAAATTTCATATCCCAAACTTTGAATCCGCTTAGTAGCCCTTGAAGGAGTTTAGCCTAGTAGTTAACGTAATCTGTGTGGGATCGACCTTGGAAAGCTACAACGCCACCATGCGCTTGCAGGCTGATCATTCTACCCATTGAAATCGACACAAATACACTTGAAATAGTTATGAGGCTTAGACAAGCTAGACAAGAGAAGATGGATTCATCATCATCCCGAAGGCTATGAAATAAAAAGAAAGGTTTGTTATGGGAGATCGATAAGAAGCACACTATCTCCTCTGCAAAGACTACTTTGTCGAAGAGTCCATTTGCGAAAAACCCATTTTCGACGTCAATTTCGGATGTGAAAACACTTGCTACTTCGCATTGTAGATGTTCTTCAGAGTCGTCTTGAGTTTTTCTAATTGAGTAGCAATGCTCTCGGGAGGCATAGGTTGCCGCATCTCACCAAATGTACCATAGCCATTCGAATGTTAACTTATGGTATATCGACATATTATGTCGATGAATACTTGAAGATTAGTGAATTAAATGCAATGGAGTGCATGAAAAACTTTGCTGCCAGAGTCATTTAAGTATTCAGGGAAGAGTATTTACGAAGACCAACTCAAGCTGACCTTGATCGTCTATTGGCGGTGGTGGAAGCCCATGATTTCCCTGGAATGTTATGAAGCATTGATTGTATGCACTAGGAATGGAAGAACTGTCCATCGGGTTGTAAATGCACCTTCCCAAAGGCATATACAGAGTCCCCACAATCATTGTTAAGGCGGTTGCCTTATATGACCTTTAGATAT
>Ga0058701_10005218_pt1 | contig 10735 bp, 9 predicted proteins | sample AgamicOrMae_FD_97039 | JGI IMG/M metagenome (GOLD analysis project Ga0058701, IMG submission 97039) | Agave microbial communities from Guanajuato, Mexico - Or.Ma.e | ecosystem: Host-associated > Plants > Phyllosphere > Phylloplane/Leaf | place: Guanajuato, Mexico | collected 2012-06-04 | reverse complement strand
TCTTCTCTCTCTCTCTCTCTCTGTTCTTAGTCGGCGAGCCCTCGTCGTGGCTCTGCATCTCGATTGATAACCTGGGCTGTTTTCGAGATATCGAAACCAGTCCTTCCGCTTACAAGGGAATACATACACAAGTGTTTCTCTTCTATCGGTTTGAAATTCTGCGAGCTTTAAGGGGACTCTGAGGAAGGATTTTTGAGCTAAAAAGTAACTGTCAAAGTTAATATAAAAAATTATGAAGAAAATACTTTGAAAATTGATTTTAAAAAAATAAGTAGGAAATATTTGTTTGTTTTCATTAGTTTAGTCTGCCATTCTTTGCCAGTTTTCATTGTTTTCAGTCTCTCTTTTTTTTCCAAAAAAAGAAAAATGAAATTAGAAAATTGCATTAGATATTGCAAGGTCCGTCTCCGTCTTCTTTGTAATCAACAATTTATTGGAGTTTGTACGACAATGCTCGCAGCTATGCAATAGTTTCTTAAATTTTGTCTATTTTAGAAAGTGAACTTAAGGAATTTTTTTGCTCGGTTTGAAGTGAATAAAAATAAGAATTGAGTACTCATATCTCAGGAAATTTTCTTTGAAACGCCTGTGTCCGACCTCTGGTGGTTCCCTTGTAGGCCCGCGAAGTTGGCAGTCGCTCTGCACACATGTATCAGAATCTCCTAAGGAATCCATTCGTAGGTCTGTTCATGAAGACGTATGTAGTTGTGACTAGAACGTCGATCATGGACGGCCAGTGTGGCGCCCCCTTACGGATGAGCCGAATAAGGCTGGCGACTGAGGTTCTCTTCTTCAGATGCTGTGCTCTCTCTTATGGGTCCAAGACACGCGAACTGCCTGCCACGGTAAACGAACCGTGCAGGTTCAAGCTACCTGCTTTGTTTTCTTGTCGATACCTCAAGAATGAAAGAAACGAGCCGGTGTGCGCAAGCCATTCGGAGTGTCTCGACTTTGTCGCATCGTTGTGGTCCGTCGCACGGTCATCGGAAGAGACTCGGCTCATGGGGACTTTACCTGTTCGTAGGCGACGCAGTTCAAGTTGGAGGAGAGCGGGCAAACGCTCTCGCAGTCGGAGCTCGTCCCGTTGTCGTTCTTATTCAAGCGACTCGAGTCGCAGCTCTTTCCGCAGCAGGAGCCGGTCTCGTAGCAGGCGTTACAGGAGCAGGAGTGGCAGCAGGGCCGCGGCGGGGCGGGGGGGCGCCAGGGCGCGCAGACACAGTCGACCGCGCTCGCGGAACCAATCGCGGAACTGGAGGTAAGAAGGACAAAGGTGTAGCGCTCTCCTCAGTGTTGGCTGGTCGATTTTTCCTGTCTCTTGGCAAGGAGCTCTACCGGACAAACCGACAGTGTGGTCTTCCCTCAGCAGTAGTCTGGTTGCCTGTCGGTGCGGTGCGGTGAATGGGTGGTTGACATGTTGTTCAGGACAGGTGACGTAACACGGGAGAGGGTGGCGGCTGAAGCTGCTGTTCCCCAGCTAAAATTTCCCCTCCTAACGCAAGGGCTGTATCATCGTGATGTCTGAACGGATGTAGCTGTGTTTGATAAGGTCGCTGTGTGGGTATATCGGACAGATCCGTCAGTCTCTCGCCCGCTTGCTGCGTTTGTTGCCGAAGATGCAGGATTTCTTTCTCCTGAGTCAGGTTGACCGGGATCTCTGGTTAGGTTTTATCCATTGCAGGCGAACCGGCGAGAGACTGCCGTATCTTCCGTCGGTGATTGGGAATTATCTTCAGCATGCTCTAGCTCTGGTTTGCATTTCTTAATTCGGCGCTTATGAATAGTCGGAGTGTGAACTGTTAAGTCAACCTTGTTAAGATTATTCGATAGCACCGTGTCGGTTGCGAGCTCTTATATTAAACATGACTCGTCGGACGTGTTTGTACATTGATTTTCTGCCAACCCCGTCCTTTCTTTCTTTCTTAAGACGTAGAGTTTAATAGCGACTTCCCCGTCGTTAAGTAACCAAATAGAGCGGTGAGCACTTGTTTAAAATGAAAAGTCGAATGATACTTTGAACCTATACTACTGAAATTTCGAAGCATTTCTTTTGACTTCCTGCCGTCGCTTAAATACTTCGTGCAGCACGCTCCGACGTGAACGTAGCTCAGGAGATCTCTCCACCTTTTCCTTTCATGGCTGAAGAAGTATTTAACTGCTCCTTCCCAACATTTTGTTGAAGAAGGCGACTGTTTTGGAACTACCGGTATGTGTTAAGATCCCCTCATATGTTTCGTTTTCTTGGATTGGAACCAGGCGTCTAATGAAAACAGTTTTCAAGATGTTTGTAATTGTGATGTGATACAGATCTCGGTCACCTCTGTCCCGCCATTCCAGCTGGCAGTTCAAGGAAAGCGAGAGGAACCGCGAAATCGAAGAGAGGAGAGTCGTTTACGTGGGGCGCATCCCCGAGGAAACCACAAAGGCGGAGTTGCGACGCCGTTTCGAAGCCTTTGGACCCATCATCGACATCAGCTTGCATTTCAGAGAGCGAGGGTAAGTCGGGTCCCACAGTTTTCTCTCCTCGCCACTCTCCGCTCTCCTCCCTTTTCTCCTTCCCTCTCGTTCCTTCCCCCTCTCGTTCCTTCCCCCTCTTCTTCCTCCCCCTCTCCTTCCTCCCCCCTCTCCGTCTTTCTCCCCTCTCCGTCTTTCTCCCCTCTCCTTCCTTCCCTCTCCTTCCTTCTCCCCCTCCTTCCTTCTCCCCTCTCCTTCCGTCTCCCCCTCCTTCCTTCTCCCCTCTCCTTCCTTCTCCCCTCCCCTCCATTCTCTCCTCTTCTCCTGCATGTGGAATTATTTGAATGAAATAGAAACCAGTATGTAGAAATAAAAGGCTGTTCCAAATCTTCATACATCTTAAATTAAACTGGCGTTCCCCAAGGTTCTGACTCTGTCCCTAAGTGGATGATCACCCCCTAAATTTTAATCAGTCAATCCTCTTTTCCCCTCACCTCCGCCTCCACCTCCACCTCACCTCACCTCTTCTCAACACCCCGTGCTTCTTTGGACTGGGCGAGCCTCGTGAACCTCGAGAGGAGTTGATTGGATTTACTTCGTCTCTGTCCACAGAGACAACTATGGCTTTGTCACGTATGCGTACAAAGCTGACGCGTATTCAGCGGTCGAACGTGGGAACGACGATCCGAACCTTCCGAGGTACGACCTTTGTTTCGGAGGAAGAAGGAAGTTCTGTCGCGAGCGCTACGCCGATCTGGGTGAGTACCTATTCGCTGCTATTGAGCCAGCGATTCAATTCTGAGGTGGCATTTTCACCTCTTGTGGTGCACCGAAAAACGCTAAGCGAGATACAGGCTATTACCGTCTCCAAGCCTCTTGCCGCTCACTTAGGTTTGGTAACGCGCCTTGTGCCTCACTTATCGCTCCTCTCGGTTGTCGCCAAACGATGCCGTTTACTCTTTGGCGGCTGTAACTGGCGCCGACAAGGGAATACTGTTGAACACAAGAAGTAGAAAATGCAATAGTTGAAAGAGAATGTGGCCCGATTCTATCCAGGGCCAGATGTGGCCATCTTCAGCGCTGACTTGCGCTGAAGCAGACAGATTCCGCTCCTATGCTGATGAGGTTGAGCCAAGTTAAATGCGTTATGGTTGTTTGCAGATGGGCTTGCTTGTAAAAGTTCGGATGCTTACCAAAGCCCGCCGGTCCGGCCGGTCGAAGAAAACTCGTTTGACTTGCTGCTGAGGCAAGCTCAAGCGAAACTCCGCAAGAAGAAAACTTGATTTTAGTGTGTATGCAGGTGTTACGCAAATTCGTTACCCTCGAGCGTAAAGGCTCGTTTTCCTAAAGTGAGTGAGTGGAACAATCACGTTGCCTTCGTTGTGCCCATCTTCTAGCCTAGAACAAAGTAAGAAGTCTTTGTGGTAACATGAAGCGGTGAGATGAATGGGTCCGTTGGTTTTGTCAAGTTGAGGAAGTGTTACCAGATTTGTCTGTTTTGACCAATTAAACCTTGGTTTACTGGATGACCTTAAGAGATAGCGAGCCTGGGTGGTATTTTTCGGATCGGCCTTGAGTTGAACAATCTGAAACTTGAGGTTTTCTTTCGGTTATCTCTACGGGTTATTTGACACGAAATCTGGCAGCACTGTACACATTTGCGATTAACACCACGTGCTGAAGACTTGACATGAAGCCTCAAACGCCCCCTTGATAAGTCCATTGCGCCCTATGGTCTCACTGCCTCTGCAGGCCGTTGGATTTCGGAACATTTGTTTTTACGTAAGGATTAATGCTCTGATTGTAGTTGTCAGTTCTTTTAATTGTATTTTAACGCTTTGACCCGGTTTGCAGTTGCGTTGTAGTTTCCTGCGAATGTCTTCGAACAAGGTCGAGTAGATAAGTTTCTTCGGGTTCCTCTCGACTAGCGTAGAAATCAGTTCATATCTGTCCGTGAATGTATGTGCTCAATTTCGTTCTTCAATACGTTCGTTCGGTCCGGAAGTAGATTACTGTTAAGTTGATTTGCGTTAAACGGGTTGGAGTCATTGGTCGTGTAAGGGTGTGCACTTTTGTGCCTTCATACATCTCCTGTAGTTTAGTGTGGAGTGAACTTTGGAAACCAACTGTGTTTAGAACATATCGTGCCCGTAAAGTTATGCTTGCGATGTGCTCATATGTATCATATGTTAATATTTTTTTGTTTCTATCGTCAGAAAAGGTTCTTATTTATTGTGTTAGTCCTTGTGTATATAGATCGCGCAGTTGTGTAAGTGATTGACGTGATACGAAGTGGATACTGGACCATGAGAGTTACCATACAGACTTAATCGTGATTCGGCTTGGATAGGTGGTGACGGCGATCTGTGAAAATGTGCTTATTCTAAACTAGATACCCATTTACTCTGAACTTTTCGTTTTGGCAAGCTCACTTTATTTTCCTACGAATGAGATATTTTCGTAATGGCATTAATATTTGTGTTGGGTCAAGATGTAGCCACGTTAAATTCCGAATTCCTCTGCGAGTGTTCTGTCTACAATTTTCAAAATCATTTTGGTGATGTGACAGAATTTCTAACCCCGGCCCGGCCTGGCTGGATAATCGTTTTATCAATAAAGTCATCAGCGAAGCTTACTGTATGACCACGTTTAACGATTTCAAAGGTTGGTTAAAGGTTTCTTGATTTGAGCCCGCAACAGACAGAAATGTGCGGATTGATCGTTCAATTTTGTCAACTCTCTGACCACATCGAAATACGTAAAATAAAGCAGTCCACCATCATTAGTCTCTGCCTAAACAAGGTTTCATGTTACGCTCAAAGCTAGTATCTTAAAAGCGCTTGCTCAAAGTCAGCGTTCTTGCGAAAAGTCTCCGATGATATCTGAAGAAAATGTTTGTTCGTATTTCTCTTTTTTTTACTTTCCCCGATAGGGAAGGTATTTTTTTTTCTCTCTCTTTTTGGAAGATATTGAGACGTGATCATGCAATGTTTGTGCCAAATAATCCGATCTTCTGAAGTCGGTTAGAGGAGAAGGTATCCATTTTACCTCATTTGTCAGGTCGTCTGTACATTTAACGAACTGTTTGATGAGGTGGGAAGTTTGTCTAAATAAGTTTTAACTAAAATATTGTTTCGTCTTCCAATGAACATAGCCCATTTTGATGGCGTACAATCTACAAGTATCAGTTTTGATGTGAAACTGTTTTTTAAAGTTTAGGTGTGACATGAATTGCCTTTAGCAAGGTTTTCGTTGTCTCGTTTCTACCGTCGTAAATTGGCTTGGCAATGAATTCGTGCTGGTCTGTCTGTTGTTCCGTAGTTGAAAACGGTGGTTTCTTAGTATCGCCGCTGTCGTTGGAGTAGGACTACAAAGCTAGTTCGTCGTGTAGGGAGACCACGCATTCATTCAAGTCGTAACTCTTTACTAACTGAATACACAAAAAGAAGGAGAACTTCTTTACTGCAGCCTGTCAGTAGTGCGGCTTCGGTGACATTTATTTAATAAATCAGACGTTTGTTCCTTGCTTCTTATTTGTATGCGACGAATATATTACTTCGTCTGTTACATCCTGTGTTAGAAGTAATCCTTAACATGCAGCTTGCTTAAATTAAGGACAGCTTTTATCAGCACTAATCCTCTTTGTGAATATATTAATTTTACCATGTGTGATAAATCATCCACCCCTGTTTCCCAGTATATATAGTATGACTATTTAACCCTAGGTTGTGCAACTGGTTGCTCTGGTTTGTAGTTATCTGTTAGAGGACAGTACGATGGGAGTGTTTGGCCTGTAAGGTTGGTAAATAGGACAATGCAGTCCTTTTTCCCCCCCTCAAGTAAATCTTGCCTACGATACGCAGCTTTTATTCCTTGGTATCAAAGCTATCTTTTTTTTTAATTTAATTTTTTTTAAACTCCTCTTTTTTAAAAACTCCCATTAGAAATAAGTCAACCTCCCTGTTTTGAACTTTTGAGCTAGACTAGATTGTTACTTTTTTCCAAACCTACTGTTTTTATCCCATTAAAAGGAATTCCTTCGCGATCTGACTTGCAGTTAGATCGTGGATCGAGGCGTTGACACCTATTCCCATGAGAGTTGACTCGAAAATTAATGCGAATGTATTCCGACGTAAAAAAGTTATCGTGGAAACTTGCCCAAAACCTTGGAAAAGTCAGCGACTTGAGAAATGAGTGGATTGTTTGGTTTATTATATAAGAGGGTGTCTTAGAACTGAGCATATTGTGTAGAAGTAAATTGTTATTTTTAAATATGACAGAATAAGCGATATTTTTTCGTTCGGCAGGAAGGATTCTCCTAGCAGTCAACAAAGGAATTAGTTTCTCGTTACGAGTGCTTCTTCCTTTCATATTTCTTTTTGACTGTTAAAGGCCATGCTTGTTTGAGAAGTGATAAAAGCGAGTGATTGTGGTAACTCTTTCAATTTGAACGTAGCTGTTGGTGCGTATACCTTTGTTACTCACACAGTAACTGTTCACGTTTCCAACGTGGAAAGATACTGGAATGGGTAACGTTGACGTAATTCGTAAGTAATCGAGATTTTCTCCCTCGTTTGGCGGACAGAACGCAAAGAGATCTAATATTTTAACTTAGTCGTAAGAGCCTCATCGCTAAAAAAAAAACAACAAAAAAATCATTTTTTGCACGGAATCCACACGACCCCAAAACTTGCCTAGTTGCGTGAAGTAAACAGGACAGTCAAAATCAACGCATACCTCCTTGAACGATCGAATCATTTGCATACGATTTATTTTTCAGTGAAAGTTGAAAGTGCCGGCAAAAATTCTAAAACGTTTTAGTACATCTTAAATCATGTAATTTTTTTTCAGCTGAGGCTCTGCGAGATTGTCCCTAACGACGGCCCGACATTGAATTATGGAAAGAATTCGCCATTTGTTGTTATTTCGTGTGCCATACTTAAAACTTTGCCTCATTATGATAAAGTTTTACCACGTTCCTTTATAGGTTTCTTTACCCCCCTCCACAAGGTTTTCAGTTTATGCAAGTAAAGTTCTTGACCTGCAGTTTGATTAGTTTTTGTTCTTATCTTCTCTATTCTTTTTTTTTAATGCAGTATGTTTATAAAAAAAAAATTGTGTCATATTACGTTGCTTCTCCGACCAGGAAAATTTGAATGTTTTGAAGAACAAACCGCTTTCAACGAACTCAGTCGGCATTCTGGTTTAGCTTCGAGGTTGCAGAAAAGTCAACTAACTGGTTATTTGTTTGGTATTGTGGAGGGAGGGTGATTTAATTTTAGAGTTCTAAGGTGCTCAAGACATATTCCTAGTGTAAGATGTAGTTCTGTGTTGAATGCTTCAAAAATTGTTTAATAACTACACTCTCTACTTTTGCATTGTAATCTTAACAGATATTTTTATTACCAAATATTCGGCAGATATGTTTCATCTTTGGTGTGATAAAGTAAAGCACAGCAATGGTTTGTGTAATTGCGTCAGCTGCGTCCATTGAGATCGACTGTCGATGAATGAGACGTAAGAAGTCATTACCCATTCGGGCCCTTTGTAAAGATCAATCATCTGGAACATCAATCCTAAAGCATTCGACACGATAGAAATTTCGATTTCTTGGGATGTATAGTTTAATAGCAGTACCCATGGCTGCCGATGCTTTCTCCGTCCGCGGAGGTCGGCACTTATTTTTATGTCTCCTAAAATAGAAATACAGGAAAGCTCCTCGAAATCAGAAAACTGAAAAAGACGGAAAGTCTTTCTAGGACCTCTTTAATCCGAAAAACTCACCAAGCCGAAATTTTTTATGCGACCTGTACGATTCCGGTTTTGAGGGGTTTCACGGTGTGTTTTCTTTTTTTTTTTTCCTTCGCGGAAGAAATCCAAGACACGACTGTAGACTTGACTTAAGGAAGGTTGTTAGGGTGTAAGGTCTCCGTCTTGATTTCACAGTGATTTTGTGTACACGGGACGGTGTGTGTTTTGTACATATACAATAACATATGTTATCCTGCTTATAAGCATTCGCTTCTGTTCCTTTTTCACCTTACCAAGTAGAGATTAATTTATAGTACAAAGTTCTTCGCCTATGTTAGTATGAACTTTGACTTGCTGCTATTTCTTACTTGTAAGTGCTGTTGTGTTAATAACCAGACATCTGGGATGCCATTATATTACCTCATGTTTAATTTGTTAGTTTGGTCACTAATCAAACTTTTATCCTGGTCTCGAAGCTTAGTTTGGTTCAAATGTTCGATATAATGCACAACAAATAGATGTTTGTTGGACCTCTTTTAAGCTCACATTTTTGTCAGCACCGTTTATTTCAACCTTGTTTGCAAGTAAACGAGCCCAAGTTCGGCTAATTGTAAGTTAATGAGCAAGCTAGCTTTAGGTAACGTAGCAAGCAAGCTACTTTGAGTTTGCTTATGGGGCTGGTCGTTTAAACGACTTGTTTTTCGTCAACTAATAAAACCGCTTGTCCGCTAGTTTCAAGACATTTTAACAGAAGCTAGCATGTCTTATAACCAAGTTTATTTTCACTGTAATTCCGGTTTTTTAAACAAAACTTCTCATTCAGAATTTTCGCACGCCTTGTTTTTCCTTCCACAAATGTTCGCGAACGGTTTGGATCGTAATGCGTGTTTTTGAAGCTTTTCTCAAACAAATCTAAATGTTGTTGTTGGTAATACAAAGATCTATTTTCCAATATGTTTACATACGAACTCGGCTTACTGCTAATTTTACCGGAACGGAGCTTCATATTCTTTACAAGGGCTTACTTATACAAGGTTAATTTCAAACCGGGTTGAAACTTTTGCTGTTGACGGAAGTATGGAGCGATATTGACCTGCTTGTTGTGTGGGCGGGTGGTTATCGACAGGGGAAACAGGTTGTGAAGTGATGGACCAACATTTGTGATATAGAGCGCGTTGGTGCGAGGCGACTTTCGAATTCGAAACGAGTGTGTAGGAAGAGCGACACTTAGCCGCTCGTGTGCTTGTTCAGGACGGAACGGTGTCGATGATTTGTGCTGACAAGTGGTTAAGATGTATTTACCTCGGCAAAAGGTAATAAAAGTGCCTCCAAAAATAACTTGCTGTCTTCTTGATGACTGTCTACCCACCCAAAAGTGTTTTAATCTCAGAGTTTTAAAGAAAAGGCGGGTATTTTCGTGGTGTGACACCAGGGAAAGAAATCAAACGTAAAAAATTTATTACAAAAAATAACTTTTAAAATTACAATAAAAGCGCAAATGCTGCAAGTACGAGAGGTAAGATGGCCGATCCGCTGATTGATCTTATGCCGCCGTTCTGTTTAAAATTATCCACGATATGTATTTTCCAGCCCATATTGCTGTGAGTAAAACTGTTGTAGTAGACCACGTCGGGCCACGACGTGTTCGGAGTCACTTCCAGTATTGCGGGATCTCCTGGAACATCCCAATATGAAAATTTGATTCCTTCGGACAAGGATAAAATGATTTTTTTGTGTTGTGCGCCACGGCAGGGTGCCCGTTGAGTTCCAATTTCTGAACCCCAGCAAAGGTTCTTAAAAGTTTTGAGAATTTTAATCGTGAGTTTTTGGGCTTTCGACATGAGTTTTGAGGTTATCCTCCAGTCTTGACCATAAATCCAATATAATTTAGTTCCGAATACTTATTGGGTGACTGACTAACAAGACAGTGGCATATTTCACGGGGCTCTCAGCGAGCAAGATGTTTAAATAGAAGGACTAGAATTTCGAATAAAAGATGATTACAATTTTGAAAAGTAATGACAGGTACAGATTCCTTTCCAAAAATTGACATGAAGTGACCGCTTGCTGAAAAGGACTTCTACAGTAATGACCTGGAAATTTGATGAAAAAGCAATAAATTGCACTTTAATTAAGGGAAAACTTGCTAATGGTCTTCGCTTCACTACAGCCTTTACCACGAGAGCATGAAAATAATTTGATTCTATTTTACCACTAAAGAAAATATAGAACGAGGGAAAACTTGCAAGAATAGAACTGATGAATAACATTTATGACTAGAACCACCATAGTGACTCCTCCAAAATGACTGAAAACAAACGCAGAGCCCTGATTTTACGCCGCTTAAGAAATGTAGGGCACCTCTTCGAAAAAGAATATCCCTTTTTAAGAATTAAGGTTTACCTTTAGGGAGTGTCTATTGATCCGACTGCCCCATTTAAAATGTATAAGGTTGGGTTCCGTGCGCTCAAGTCGCCTCCCATTTAACATGCATTGGGTTGGGTTCCGTGCGTTCAAGTTCCCTATATTAATG
>Ga0058701_10005217_pt1 | contig 10735 bp, 9 predicted proteins | sample AgamicOrMae_FD_97039 | JGI IMG/M metagenome (GOLD analysis project Ga0058701, IMG submission 97039) | Agave microbial communities from Guanajuato, Mexico - Or.Ma.e | ecosystem: Host-associated > Plants > Phyllosphere > Phylloplane/Leaf | place: Guanajuato, Mexico | collected 2012-06-04 | reverse complement strand
TAGCAAATTTCACCATTTGCTGGAGCTAGAATTGTGCAAATGGTGAGCTCTGTGATGAAAACAAAGTTCATCTAGGGCCTGACAGAAATCTGTCACCTGCAAAGAGAGAGCCTTAGCTAAGAGATGAGCTAAGCTAAGCTAAGCTAAGCTCAACTAGAGTCTCGCCTGCACGAACTGCTGCATCGACCCGCAACCAATGGCAACCATTTGAAGAGTGCCCAAAGTGGGTTAGCTCTGCTGTAGAGTTTGTGGCATCCAATGCAAAGGTGAAAAAGTGGGCGCGATGCAGATTGTTGTGGAAAAAACAAACGCCCGAATGCCTTTGAAATGGGCCAAACTCCGAGCAGAGCACTCTTGTACAATTTGGACTTATATCCAAGCATTCTTGATCAAAAATTGATACAAATGCTAAGACAAAACTCCATTGAATTAACAATTTCCAGCTCCAACAATCCAGTTTACACTCACCTGCTATCCAAATGACCACCCGATCGTAGTGGTCGAGCGTGCGCAAGCTTAGGGGTCGCCCCTTGCTCGCGTACCAGCGCTCGAACTTGTCTCGTCGGTATTCCATGCGGTGCGACAGTTTGTTGTAGGCTAGATTGTCTCTGTACCACTGGTGGAAGGCCCTGAGGGCGAGCTGAAACTTGTCGTAGGCGTAGCGAAGCGCATAGAGTGTGAAGATTGAGTTTGTCGATCCAATGGAGAGCGTTGGCGAGTAGAGCTGCCCAGTGGACCTGTAGATGGTTGGACTCCTTTGGCCCAGCGACTTGGCACCTCTGCGGCTCAAAAGCCTTCCGGCGGGCCTAAATCTTGAAGCTTGCTGGCCGGGCGTGGAGTAGTCTGTGTGTGTTTGTGGTCTGTTGTTGAAGTATTTCAGTTCGTTCGCCTGCAAACCGGCCGGCAAGTAACTGGCCACCAGGCGAGCCTCGTCGATGGCCGTCTGACTCGCGCTCACCTCCCGCCGTCTGGCCACACTCGAGGGGGCCCGTTCGAAGGGTGGCGGCGGCGGCGGTGGCGACACTTCCGGCTGGAGCAGCTCGTCAAAGTGTGGGCTCGCCGACTGGCCCAGACCCGAGCTGCTGGCCCGGCCCGACAGGAAGCTGGCCGGACTCGGCCGGCCGCCCAGACTCGTGCGGGACGCCCCGAGGCCCAACTGCTGGCCGCCTGGCGGGCCCTGCACGGAGCTCGCCTCGGGCTGGCCTCTGGCGTGGGTGGCGGCCAGACGCTGGCGCTGGCGCTGCAGCCAGGAAGTGGGCTCGGTGGGCGCCGGCTCGTGCAGGTCGCCCGTGGACCTGGCGGCCGGTGCTAGTGTGCGGGGCGCGTTGCTGTGCTCGTGCGCGCTCGTGGGCGAGCCGCGCGCTCCCGCGCCAAAGCTCTGCTGCTGCTGCTGCGGGCCGCTGCTGCTGTGCCTGTGCGCCCACCAGTGCTCAGAGTGCTGCTGCGTGTGCGCGGCCCCCACCAGTCTGGCTCTGTGCAGGCCCTGCGAGGAGGCGCCCCTGGCGGCCCGCACTTGCCACTGGCTGGCGCCCGCCTCCACCGGCAACAGGTCGCTGGCCGACCGCTCGAGGCTCCACTGCTGGTCGCTGCCCGGGGCGGCGGCGGCCAACTGTTGCCCACTGTAGGCCGCTTGGCCTTGCTCGTGGCCCGGCTCGAGCTCGTGGAAGCGCCAACTGTGCTGCCAAGACTCGCGCTCGCCTCGCTGGCGCGCCCCCCGCGCGCTGGAGGCGCGTCTCCGGTGTCTTGGCGGCGGCGGCGGCTGGCTAGCCGAAGTCGCCTGCTGCCCGCCGCCGACACTCGACTCTTGGGCGCTGCGCGATCGGCGCCGCTGCGAGGCCCCCTCGATGGAGTCTGGGCCGCCCTCTTGGTCGCTTCCTGGCTGCTGGCTGGCAAGTCCTAGTGTCTGCTGCTCTCCGTGCTGCTGCTGCTGCTTGTGGTCGGCGCCAAATCGCGCTCTTGCTGCTCTACTGTGCGCTACTTGTTCGCCGGGGCCGCTCGATGAACTGCCGTCGAGGCTGCTCGACGACAAACTGTTGGCCTGTTGCTCGGGCTCGCCATGCTCGCGGCCAAGCGGCAGCAGTAGGGAGCTTGTCAGCGAGCTGCGCGCTCGGCGGCCACGCAAATCCTGAGTCCACGGCTCAAGCTCAATGTCATCCTCGCTTGCCAACGAGTCGCGCTCGGCCCGCTGGCCCGCCGCCAGCCCTGAGGGGTCCGTGCCGCTCGGCTCTGGCGGCCCGGCCTCGCTGTGGCTGTGGCTGTCTCGGTCGTCGTGGTCGGAATCGACGAAGTGAAATTGACTCTCCGCCCGGCCGCCGGCTCGTCTGTCAGCTCCGTGGCCGGCCGGATCATCATCCTGCTTTGGGCGGCGCTGAGCCCGAGCTTGAGTGGCGCCGCCGCCCGCAAAGCGGCCGCCTGGGCGCTGCATGGCGCTCTGCTCGGCCCTGCTCACACGGGCGCACACAATCAATGCCGCCGCCGCCGCACACAAGTGTCACTTTCGCTCGCTGCTGCAGCTCAACTCTCTCCCATACACACTCTCTCCCAATGGCATAAACAAAGGGCCGCCGATTACGCTTGCTGCTGGCCCGGCTTCTGTGTTTATTTATATAGATGCGACATAGATACACGCGCCCAGCCTCAACTCACCCCGGCCCACACACAAACTCAAGCTCTAATCTCTCGCCCACCTGTGCTGGCCTGCCCAAAGTCCACCCTACGCAATCCTCTGCACAAGGACAGAGCTAAAACATCCTGGAGACTGCTTCTCTCTTGATTAATTTCAATTTTTCCCACTTGAAGATAATCTTCCAATTGTCGTCCCAACTGCAACGCTTCGAGGCACCCATCAAGTCATCCTTGGCGACACACAGTAGCTGGCGTGTATAATTGACTTTCTAACCCAATTTGTCACCGCTCAGTGCCCTCTCTCTCTCTCTCTCTCTCTATCACAGGCACTCACTCGAGCTGTTATGAGTTGCACTTGTTCAACTATCGACTAGAAGCATTCGGCAGCCAATAACTGTCTCCACATGACACATGACCACACCCACACACAAAGAGAGCAACCACACTGGCCCACAGACAATGGCTAACTGTGCGCCCAGAGAGGGCCAAGTGGAAGGGCGCCTTTGATGAGCTTTAGGCGACGACAAATGGAGCCACTCGAGTGCTCATTTTGGAGCCCTTAGATCGATCGCTTGCTTTCTTTGAACTTCATATTCCAGCCTTAGTGGCCAACTAACACAGTCAGGCAATTAAAAGACAGCCAAGACGGTGATGTCTCGCCAAAAGGGTGCTCATTTTTCTCGCAGGTCTAGATTGTTTTTTGCTCTCTCCTCTCCTTTCGACTTGGACTTCCACTTGACCGGAGCAGCGGCACGAATAACTCACATTTTGGCTCGAAGAAAAGGGACACCGACGGGACCAAGAGTTTGGGCGGGCCTTTGGTGTTAGAAGAATCACAAACGGTGCTTCTTATAATAGTGGCATTGGTCGACAATAGACAAGGAGCAGTAAATATTGGCCACCAGGCACAGTCTGCAGGGGAGGCAATAGCGACCAAGCAATGGGCAATGGGCAATGGGCAATAGAATAGTGCAGTGAGGAGCACTAGTTGCTCGTGAGCGGCGCGTTCGCGTCCGTGCAGTTCGCGGGCAAAAATGGCCTGTTTGTTGTTGTTGTTGTTGCTCTCGTTCTCCTTCTCCTACTTCTCGGACATGTCGTGCTGGCTGCTAACTGTTGTCGTTGTTTCATTTCGCTACATTGCCGCCATCAGAAGGCACAGGCCGACACACAAACAGGCCAGAAGGTGGAATGAAGCGTCAAATAATATTGATAATTAACATCTGCCTCTTGCGCTGCCGCCTTTGTGCGCTGCTCTGAGTGGAGCGGCCAGCTTGGCGCCTTCCAGCAACAGCAAAGGCTGGCTCCGACCGGCGGCCATCCGGCGCCCTCTCCCTCTGCCTACCTGTCCTGAGAGAGTGGCTCTCGGCTCTCTCTCTTTGTGTCCGCTTTTCTGCCGAGACGCGGCCCCTAATACAACAATGGAACAACAACAACCACCGAGCGAACTGGCTAGACACAGGCCAGATTTTGCTCACACACAACATCGGCCCTCCAAATGCCCTCCCCCCCCCCCATTTTGTGTGCCCCCTTCCATCTGAAAACAACGACAAATCCATTGGAAGCCGCCCGCTCAGTTGGCATTGAGTTTCAACCTGCCCGCCGGCCGGAACGGGCCCGCGTTAATTCACGAGCTCGAGATCGACCTTTTGCCTCTTTTGGCAGCTCAAAGGCAGCTGGATGGCCACCGCCAGCGCCAGTCTTCCGCAAACTCGCCGCCGAGCATCCAATTGCCACAGCACGACGACGAGATGTGTCTCACTTTTCAGCCACCTTGACAACCGGCAAATTTCGCTAATCCTTTAGCTTGAAACTTTTCCCCAAACAACAACTCCATTGTGCCCCTGCACCCTTAGGCCTCCTGGCAAGCCAGCCGGCTGGATTGCTCGCCGCTGGCAAGCCACACTGCAAGTCGCCAATCGGTGACAGAATGTTCGAGGAATCCGTGACGACGAGCGCCACTAAGGACTGTCGTCTGGCCGCCAAACGAGCCAAATGAAGCATGAGCGTCGTCGACAACAATCGAGAGTGTTTCAGCTTGCGAAACTGGTCCGGAACTTCGATGCTCTTTCCCCAGCGGCACTTGTAACCACTTACCACCGGAAATCGGCAACGCCCCATCCAAAGTGGCTCCACAAGTGCCGGCTTGTCTGAGCGGAGGAAAAACAAACAAACCCTCAAACAGGTGCGGCTCAAGCGTGCTGATCGTTTGGGACAACTTTTGCAAATTGTTTCCTCATCTCTTATCTGAGTATTGATTGATCGATAAGTGTCACTGGAGAGCCAGCTTGGTGTTTGGATAAAACTTTGCTTTTGCAATATACAGCCCACCGATAACAATGCCAACTGGAGAAGCGTGAAGTAGTTGGCCTCATTCAGTCGAGCAACCATCAAGGACCATAAAAGTCATTTGTATATAAACATATATATATATTTAGATGTATGTATACATGTGGACCACTTAACTCGGGCCTGCTTTTCTCCCTCATCTAACGAGCAAGTCATCACGCCACTCTTGTTGTTCCAAGGCTCTTGTCTCGCTCGCGCATGATTCTGATAATTATGATCACTCGCATGCCTCTCACTTGACCTTACAATCAGTTGGCCAAACAAACACTGACCCAGCGTCCATGTTTTTGAATAAAATATTCCTGCCGATAAAATGCAGCTGCCCCTCAATGAGCTCACGCTCTCGGTAGATCGAGCTTACTACTTGCCTCCACTGGCCGCGCCATTTCGGCTCCGTCCCGAGGGTCCAGCTGTTGATTTGGCCCTGATCGTCAGCATAATTTTGGATTTGAATCGTGCATTGGATATATTGGGCCAAATCCAGCAAGAATCCATTAATGAGTCCGGCTCGGAAATGGTTGTTTGGCCCGACCAGCCAGACTGCCTCGCCTGCTGGAGGTGTGTGCAAGTACTCGTGTGGGCGTGTTAGTTCGAGACTAGCCCGAAGGCTAGTTGTCGCGTGGCGGTACGCCGGCGGCACCCGATTGCGGTCCGCCACAGTGGCTGCGGACGGCTGTAACGTCACACGAGAGACAATTTATGATTCCGTTATTGCATGCCGCCTTGTCGGAGAGCACCAATTAATCAATCCAACTATTGATACATGAGATATTCCACCTATCAACGGTACCCCCACTCTGTCCGGAAAGATGCAGCTATCCGTCAGAAAGAAACAGATCCAAGAGGCAACTGCAATGATAAATTTAAACACAGATTTACAGCTGGATTGGAAATTTCTCATCTATGATCACATCGGTGAGAACATAATTGCCCCATTATTCACAATAGAGGATCTTGAAAATCTTAATGTAACGTCACATCTACAACTACACAGAAAACGTGATCCCGTTCCTGATGTCACGGCGGTATATTTCGCATTGCCCACTGATGAAAATATCGAAAGGATATGTCTAGATCTGTCAAATCATTTGTATGATTCCTACTATTTCAATTTCATATCGCCAATTTCACGCTCAAAGCTCGAGCAGATAGCTGATGCTGCCTTACTATCTGACTCTGCAACCTCTGTCAAGAAAGTCTATGATCAATATTTAAATTTTATCGCCCTCGAGGATGATTTTTTCATACTCAGAGAAAAAGACAAACACATGATTTCTTACCATGCAATATATCGAAGTGATTCCACAGACGCCGAGATTACCCAAGTCATCGACCACATAGTCGAAGGACTATTCTCAGTCCTAGTTACATTGAATATCATCCCAATTATCAGGTGCCCAAAAGGAGGTCCAGCAGAGGTGGTCGCCGAAAAGTTAACAAGAAAAATACGTGAAACTCTAAGGGATAGTCGTAATAACCTTTTTGAAAACAAGGATGCGTCATCCGGTGGTAGTTCTGCTCTTAGTTTATCGATACATCGTCCTCTTTTATGTCTTATTGACAGGACAATTGACATGAGCACCCCATTACATCACACATGGACATACCAAGCGCTCATACATGACCTGCTCAATACGGAGCTCAACAAGGTTAGCGTTCCAGATGAATCCAAGGCAAAAGTGCAAGCTTTCGACTTGAATCCCTGCGATCGATTCTGGTGTGAGCAAAGAGGAAGTCCATTCCCACAGGTGGCAGATGCGGTCCAGCGCGAACTTGATGAATACAAGAAGCGTGAAAATGAGGTCAAGAGTCCAATAGATCTAAACTCGCCATTAGGTTCTGATCCGAATAATGATGACAGTGCAATCCTAGCTGAATCTACAGCAAAACTGACAAATACTATGAGTTCGTTGCAAGACTTGTTGGAACACAAAAGAGTTATCGGCAACCATACAACTATAGCGCATGCAGTCCTTGACGAGATAAAGAAGCGCAAATTGGATAATTTTTTCGAAATTGAAGAAAAAATCATGAATCGCAATCTGATCGATCGTGTCACTCTCGATGACATGATTGCGAACCCAGACTACGGCCATCCAAATGATAAATATAGGCTATTCTTGATCTGTTACATTTGTGATAACCCTGAACTCTCGGAGGAAGAGTCTGAAAAATATGTTCATGTATTGGAAGCTCTCGGTTGCAAACGAGCTGCATTTGATTATGTTAAGAGATGGAAAACCTTTTCTAAAATTAATGTAGCTAGTTTACAATCTAGCCTCCAGTCAAGCGGAGGTGTCCTAAAGACTGCTGGAATGTTTTCCAAACTGATGTCCCAAGGTTCCCAATTTGTGATGGAGGGCGTGAAGAACCTCGTTCTGAAAGAGCATCTTCTACCCTTGACGAAGATAGTAGATGGTCTGATCGACTCTAGCTCCAAGGTCAGTCAAGAGGCTAAAGACTATGCATACTTCGATCCAAAAGCTTTGAAGGATAATGAAGTTCAGCGAAAGAGAGTTTTCCACGATTCCATCGTTTTCGTTGTCGGTGGTGGCAATTATATAGAATATCAGAATCTAGTGGATTACTGTAAATCAAAATCACGAGGTATCACCGGAACTATGGGGGCAAGGAATATCATTTATGGTTCAACTGAGCTTATGAATGCGAATGAATTTTTGGGTCAACTTGGTCAACTCGGTGAAGTGAGTTAGTGGTAGTCTTTGTTGATACGAATAAAATCATTGTGCCCACGCTTTATTGGGCAGTCATCGGTAGTTGATCTTTCCAGCCAGGATTAATGGTTGGAACTGTGTTTATAAAATTGGAAAATAAATTATAATAGGTATCTAATTAAAAGCTTGCACCGTTCAGGTGTGCCAGAGGGTGGTGTGAAATAATCCTATCTAAACATGTGTAGATCAGACGAGATGGTAGTCTCGATTACAGTTGGTTGAACAATAGTTCATCAGCTTCCGTTGGCGAGAGTTGCTGTGGGTTTAGTTTGGTTATCATTATTATAAATAGTATTATTATTGGTGGGCGATAGCTTTGGTTCCGTTTTCACTGGAAGGCGACTGGGGTTGCTGGTCTCTGAACGGGCCCCCTCTGGTCCGTTATCACGCCGATCCTGATTGCTATTCTTATGGCTATGGTTCGGTCTTGACCTGGTGTGTTCGCGTCTCCTCTTTTTCTTTCGGACATAATTGTTTTGCCTGGTCGCAAATTCGGTAAATGTAATTGTAACATCATTGATTGTGACTGAATGTTGTGTAAACTTTTTCTTGTCTATTATCAAACCGGTTCGACCGGTCGAAGTTGGTGGTGCATACTTGATGAGATTGCCATTGATTTCAATCGGTATTATTTTCTTCAGATCTTCTCCCATAAAGCTTTGAGTTTTCTTTTTGTTTTCGAGGGCATGATCATCATGAGAATTTGGAGATGAAATGGCTCGATCAGGCGAGGATTGGCCTGATGAGGAGTAGTTTGAGCCTCCAGAAGAGCTTGATGATGATCGTTCTCTGATTATTCGTGTTCTGGGAGAATTTGCAACTTTGTCAACTGTATCATTTGAGGACTCAGAATCAGCTGACGAGTCTCCATATAGTTCGATTGAGGACTTGGTAACTTTCCTTCCACTCCTATCAACTTTCTGTTTCTTCTTGGTTCCATGCGACGAGGACAACTTCTTCCCCCTCCCTTCATGATCAGAGTGTATCCGGGCTTCCTCCTCGTTCTCATCCTCTGAACTAGCATCCCCAACACGTTCACCACTGGGTCTAGTTTTGGGCTCCGGAGTGCGATGGGATTTTTTGGACTTCGATTGACTCTCTGAAGTTGAAGTTGAGGGACCTTGATGCCTTGTGCTTGAGTTGGCCGGAGCTCGTGCAACTTTGGATGCCGACGAGGGTTTAGCTTGTGTTTGTTGCCTGATCTGTTCCTGTTGTCTGACCACCTGGGCTACTATAGTGTCTGCATTGCAACGTGGTTTTCTGGTCGAAGTTCCTCGCCTCAAATCACAAATGTCACATTTAAATTTATCGGCCGAATTCTTGTAAGTGCATAAGCTGCAGTCCCACCAGCCAACATCATCGCTCTCGTCTGGATCATCCATCTTGGAGTTGCTAATTATGGAATTTGTAGCTATTTCTACAAGCTATTTGGACGATGGTCAGATGGGAGCGGGAAGTAGAGATAACGGGAAGGAGGGGGGCAGTCGAATAAAGTTGTTTTATTGCTCTGCGTCAAGTAAAACAAACTTATTTCGCTTACAAGGGAAAGCATAATGGCCCCGCTGACCAGGGCTTCTTGGTCTGCGCTGGCCCACAATAATGACGTGAGAAATTTCAAGGCCCATCCTCTGAAGCTTTGGCTTCTTCACGGAACTACTGAAAGAGAGATTCCCACCGGCTTCCACCGCACTGCGCATCCTCATTGTACGTGCAGCTTCTGCTGCATTTCCTCATCGATCCATCCGACCTTTGCCACCTGACTCAGTTGCCTCAGAGTGTTACGGATAGATACGTGACGGGAATCATCCAATAGGCTTCCACTCTACGCGCAGAATTTGCTCCGTAGCTTACTTATCTTCTAAGTCATCTGAGTAAATGCACAACGAGGGCAGGATCATCATGATCGATAGAGTGCAGTTCTGATCGACGGCTTGCAACGAGTTATGGTATACTCGTCCATGTTGCCCAAGTAGCGCTCTCGACCGGATCTCACCAATAAGAGACTGATCTGAACGTTCGACTACTCGGTTCCGACTCTCCACTCGACTGCTTCTTTTTCTCTGCCAAGTCGACCACTTCATCACTTTCACATCCAGTCTCTCAACCTGAAAATAGCTTGGTTTGCGGCGGAACTCATGCACAACCTTCGATTCCAGGCGATGAAAAACGCCCATTTTCCATGAAGATCTCAACCGGAAGATTTTTAGCTGGATCCGTCGAGAATAAGATGGAGAACGAGCTGAGGGTTGTCCAAAGCGCATTAACGATGAAAGCCAGACACCTCAGTCCGATAGCTAGAAACCTAATACCCCGCAGGATAATTGACTCGAGCGATCCTTTTAACTTTGATGACTGTCCTATGGATCTATTTTCGAGGTTGGCGCACGAAAGATGACCGACAAGCAGGCTAAATAGCCGATTCATCGTGGTCCAGTCGCATCAATAACAACTTGGACCTGGGTTAGAGCAGACGAAATGTAAAGTGCAAAGCCCAGATTATGATATCGAGGTCATAACTCCGGTGAGAGGGGAGTAATATCTCTGCTGCAAACAAAGGAACTCTTTTTGGTTCTTCGCTTGAACCTCTGTAGATTTTATTTGCGTTCAATCTTAGGAACTTTTTTTGCTGGATCTATCCTGCGACAAGTCTCCTCAACCATGAGACTCATGAGGCCTAAATCAACAAGTTTTGAGCTCGTCCTACCTCATCATTTAGTTTTGTTAGCTCTAAGAGGACTGTGTTGACAGGTTTTGTCAAGAATAGACCGTATTGCTTCAGTTTCAAATCTTGCGGAGCAATCAGACCGAACCTGTATCGCAGTATCAGGTCGCTGACAACTATCTTCATCTCCAAAGATGCCAAACGGTAGCCGATACATTTTCTTGCTCCCAAACCAAATGGGGCGAAGGCGCACGGGTGCAAATCTCTGACCAACGACTCGTTGAAGCGGTCTGGATTGAACTCCAGAGGGTTCTGCCATATTGTTGGGTCCCGGTGCACTAGCCACGGGTTGTATATCACTCGAGTT
>Ga0058701_10005216_pt1 | contig 10736 bp, 7 predicted proteins | sample AgamicOrMae_FD_97039 | JGI IMG/M metagenome (GOLD analysis project Ga0058701, IMG submission 97039) | Agave microbial communities from Guanajuato, Mexico - Or.Ma.e | ecosystem: Host-associated > Plants > Phyllosphere > Phylloplane/Leaf | place: Guanajuato, Mexico | collected 2012-06-04 | reverse complement strand
TCTTGGCGTTTTAGTGTTAGTAGAGTCAGGAAATGTGCTTAGCTCGACTTCGAATTTTTGACGGTATTCCAATACTTCCATTCGTTCTACGAACATGGAAGTAAAAAAACTAGGAAATAGGAAGTCTGGTCGATAGTCGTGTGTAGCGATAATCGTATCGATTGAGGAAAGGCGTATCGACACAGCCTTGCCAAAAACCGTATCGATACGATATCGATATATCGTATCGATAAGCACACCTCTAGTAGAAACACAGCGGACGAGCCGACCGAGACCGAGCCCAAGCGGATAGTGGAAAAGTCGAAGCTGAAAGTCGACTTTCGTTCATAGTCGAAAATCAATAGTCGACTTTGTAAAGTCGACTTTTTGGAGGCCAAAGTCGACTTTGTCGACTGGTCGAAGTCGACTTCGGATTCCCTACATGCAACCGGCATTTTTCGACATTGTGCTAAACATAGTGCGTCCGCGCCTTTTTTCCTCTCGCTTGTCTCGGCATGTTTTAGGAAGCCATCACAAAATCTGCAACGTCTTTGATCAGAAGTCTCCCACTAATCTAGCCAATCCCAGGAGGATTCTCTTCCAAATCGAATACGGAGCCGATATTCATCCAGCTAACCTATCAAAGTCACATTGTCAAAGGACTGTAGCTATGGGACCCAAAACCTCAAAGGTAAGCTGTCATGTTTTACCTTCATTCATTCTGTGATTATTCTTTGAATGAGAAATCTGATGAATTTTCAGTCAGATGGAATCATTGTTGTAATCTTTGCTGCAGGGTCGAAAGCCTATGGCTGCTAAGTTAAAAAAATCAGAGGAGGCAACCAAACCTAGTCGTAGCAAGCGAGGCCAATCAGATAATGGTGAAACAAAATCGAAGCCAGTAGCTAAGAAAGCTGAACCTTCCCAAAGTGTAGAAGTGGCAGAACCTATCTCCTCTAATTGTAGTGACCATGACTCTGATTTAGAAACAACTGAAAATGCAGCAAGCCAGAAGGTAGCACAAACTAAAACAAAGCAGAAGTCACAGGAAAGTAGTGCTGTTAAGGAGCACTGCATTTCAGATGATAATGACTCAGAAGCTGAAACTTCAGAACCAAGTAAGCCTTCAGCAAGCCCAAGCAAGAAGCGAAACCGTCAAGCTGCTGCTGAGACTTCTAATGAGCCAAGCAAGAAGAAATCCAAAACTGATGAGGGTACGGGAGATTTAAAGCCTATGCTTAACCAGACAACTAGTGACTACAAGGAAATTTTGTTGGACCATGAGGCTGTGACCAAGGATGGGAAGAAGTGGAACTTCAAAATTTCCTCTTGGAATGTTGCTGGTCTGAAGGCTTGGGTCAAGGTGAGAAATTCTATGCAAGACACAACATTTGCATATGTGAAAGAATTCTAATGGCATGAAGAAAATTCAATCTCTTTTATTTGCAATGTTAATGCAGAGTTAATGTTCAAATCTACTAGATAATTCAATTTTTTTTTTCTTATCATTATGCAGATGTCATAATTTTGCTCTATTTTCTTTTGCAGAAAGGAGGCTTGACTTTTATCAAGAATGAAAATCCTGATATAATTTGTCTGCAAGAAACCAAGTGCGCTGAAAGTGACTTGCCACCAGGTGCTAAAGTTCCAGGTTACCACTCCTACTGGCTGACGGGTAAGCTATTCATTTTCTAACACCTCTATATTTGTCTAATCTGAATACTGCAGGAAAACGGTATTGTCTGAGATCCTAACATTCATTATCAACTAGTTAGCAGTCCTTTATAATCCTTATCATCATCAAGCAGTTGAGTGGCAAGCCGAACCTCTAATTATGGTGGATGAAGGACATTCAATCCAGTGATGCGATTCAATTATTGCAGAGAATTCAGTTAAGTCTTGTAAAGCCCGTTCCCAACTCCGGGCGGTTGAGACTTTCAAAGACGAACGTGGTATATCAATCGCATCAACGGAAAGGACTTTGCAAGCTAATATTGATGTGGTCAGTGTTAGTTGCAACCTAAACGTCGCTGGTAGCGAAATCTGAACGCAGATATTTCCCCGCATTCTGGCCGCCCGGCTCAAGTATTTTGAGCGCGACTTTAAACAATGCCCAACCAGCCGGCTTTGCACAATAAGGTACCGAAATTGCCGATACCAATGGTTGCGAGGGACCCAGGAAAATAGGGCGGACAGGGAACTTTATCTTGAGCTTAAATATTTAACAATTTAAAATTCTTTTTATCTAAAATCGATATCTTACCGCTCATGTTACCAAACTTCCCACATTCTTCTACTCAGCAAAAGTATAAATTGATTTTCCAAGGATCTACCAGGAGCAAAATATGTAAATTTTCAAGTTCAGAACTTGTAAAAGCAAATACTGCTCCTTAAGGGGGGGGGAATATTCAAGTATTTGAAAAAGCAAACTCTGTTCCTCAAGGGGGGGGTTATCATTATACACATACAGTAATGATTACAGCATTATAATTATTATTGCAAGTCATACAAATTCACATATGATTACAGTGTTTCAGATTATTACAGGAGGTACTACAAGTTGTGACAAAGTATTACATAATTACCGAAAATTACAGTATTACGTAATTATTAGATATTATCAGACTACACTAATTAATACAGTCTAAATTATCACAGGATTTTTACTGCTTACTACGGGATTACTGTAAATATTTCATATGAAGGACTGTATTCACCCGACGGTCCGAAGTCTTTTTATGTGCGTTGAAGTCTCCCTCTTACTATTGCGTGCTTGTATTTGCGGAGCGTTGAAGTGTCTCAGTGTAAATGTATGTAGGATCCATAGTAACGCCCTACATATTATTGCACATTTTTGCCTCCATGATTACCGGATATTGCCAAAATTATAACAAAAATGGTGCCTCCAGCTAACGTGTTCCTTTTTTTTAAAAAAAAAAAAAAGACTCGATAAATACTCACCGATTTGAAAAAGGACATTCAAAACGATTAATCTTTAAACAAAAGGATTAATTCCACGGTTAATTCTGAAGTGAATAACGCTAACGGTCTGCGCTATTGCTTTTCATTGAATCTTTTTCTCTGAATTGGGAACATTAGAAAAATAATTACCGAACAGAAAATGGAAATGGGAAGAAAATTATGAAAATCTCTCTCTTTGTATAGTTCTATTTCCTGTTTTCAGCGTTACAGTACGCGATGCGTTATACGTGAATGATCCGTAACTTTTCTTAACTTGTAAATTTTTTGATCGAAAGAAAAAAAAAAGAAGAAGAAGGCCGGACGGTCATGGTACTTTTCGGATACCGCCGGTCCAAACATATGGGAAGCACGTCAGTGAGCGGCCTCTCTCCCAATTTAGAAACCGAAAATCAAAGAGCGGCTTTTTCAGGAAATTTTTGGAAAAAGAATCTTTCTGGCCGCACTAGAACCCGACCGATTCCAATCTACGAGGTGACCGCTGTTATGACTGAAAGGCCTCCTAGTATAAAACAATAATGTGTCAAACTTGCGCGTAACGAGTACATAGCTTGTGACTTACGAAGTTTATTGAGAGCACCCGGCACCGATGCACAGTAATATTTACCCAAAGTTGACCTATTTCAGGATGAGTTTTTGTTATTTCAGCCGTCTGTAATACCAGTATTTTGCCCTATTTCAGCTGGTTTTTCTCATTTTGTTTATCGGCGGTCTTGATTTTCATCGTTGCTATGGAGGCGACATTCTTTCTCTAAATTCTTTCTTGTTTTTATTTTCCCGAAAACCATATTGATGATCAAAGAAGAATTTATGGTCTTTTAAAAAATTTGTTACCTGGATTTTGACAGGTTTTTCCAACAATTTGCAAAGCTGAGATGACTTAGTTATAGGTCTGTAGTTATTTAAAACATCTCTCTGACCATTTTTAAAAAGAGACCTGATAATACCGTGTTTTACAACATCAGGGACTGTAAGAGTGGACAAGCTTGAATTAATGAAAGTGGTTATTAGGTTGGGAGATAATCTGGCCAAGACTTCAATCGCTCTAACAGGAATTCCATCCGCATCCGGGGTGAATGACTGGTATTTTAAAGAGTTTACATATACACTGTATCATTATCAACTGGGAGGAAATTAGAAAAAGTAATAACTGGAGGAACCAAAGGCGACATATCTAATTGCGAGGTACTAGAATCCCCAATATTAACAAAAAATGCATTAAACAGATTGAAAATTATTTCCGAATCTGTAACTGTTCCTCCTTCAGTGGTTGACGTCAAATTTATGATACACCATTAAACAAGATCTTGTCGTAGTAGTTAAATCTACCATCTATGTCAGAGGTAACGTTTAAAAAATCCTTAAAAACCGGTGAGAAAATGTTCAATAAGTAAAAATTGTTGTCCTCTATTCTATCCTCCATTCTAAAACGCAAAATGCGGAATTTCGTGGCCTACAAAGTTACACGGATACAGAACAAACCAAAGTTGTGTGTAATCTTATGATCTAAAAAACAAATAAATCAGGTATATTGAGATGCTTACTGCATCTTAAGGCGCGAGCGTGCCGAAATCAGAGGGAAAGGGAGTCAAGAATGGTTCAGATATTTACATCCGCCTTGAGTTTACTCACGAAATATTTCGACCTCACTAAATCAATGCGAATCTTCAACAAAGCAGTAACTAGACATCTTATGGGGGTTGGAACTGTGAACGTTTGCTCAAACAAAAGAGCGTCACTGACGGGAGTGAGGGCTGGTAAGGGGATTTCAGAAAAATAGGGAAACGCGCTATCTCCGGTCAGGTTAGGTTAGAGTAAGCTCATTTGGACTTTCAAGTAGTGAAAAAAAAAGTCGTACCAATGAGATGTCGCGTAGTTGAAATGTCACGGTAATGGGATGTCGCACAGGTGGAAGCAAGCACCAAAAAAAAAAGTTTGCATTTGACCCTACATGCATTAACATACGGAGACTTGAGCGCAAGTAACCAACCTAATGTATTTTAAATGAGAGGCGACTTGAACGCATGAAACCCAACTTAATACATTGCAAAAACTAAAATTTATTTACCGTTGTCACTCGAGGCAAGATTTGCTGCACGCGCGCACTATTCAAAATATTGCGGAGGAAAATATTACTCGGAATGTCGCACGGCAGAATCTCGACTATACGCATGTACGTCAATTGCGTTATTAGACCGATTTTCGATGCCTTCTCGTGATGAAAGCTCAGTTACACGTTGAGCTTGGTTCACTTGTAGTTCACCGTTCATTTTGACAGCCAATGCAGGTTTTCATCGGCGAGAACTGTTGATGGTAGTTTTATGTACCGCAGTACAGGTCAAAGTTTCGCCAAGCTTAACGTTTAGCGGAGTGTTCGTCACGAAAGGACGTCGTTTTGAGCGTATTTAAGATTTATTTATTGCTTCAAAATAAAAGTAATTCGGTACATCCATGCAAGAAGGTCACAACTGAAAATACCGCCTGGATTTTTGCGATTTTATAATTCTAATTTCTGCATTCACGAATAAATTTTCCAGCATTTTTTCTACCTAGTACAAACTTTGTATATCAAAGTAGACTTCAACATGACACGTACACCGAAGTTAGGCCGTGGGCGTAGAAATTGCAATTGTGAAAGCACTAAGATTTTCAGCCTAAAATTTGTGACTTTCCATCTCTGGGTTTCTCAGTTATGACCTTACAGTACTAGGTTTTGTAGTTATGACCCTCCTACATGGAGGTACCGAATTAAAAACTTTTTTCTTTTGCGATAGTAAGAGATGCCCGCCGTGGCCACTCTTTTGTTTTTATCTGGGGTTAGTTTGCTCAGCATATTCAAATAAATGATTTTATTTATAATAATTTGGTGTTACGATTAGATTTTGAAATCTACATACCTTTGTTTGGTTTAAAGACGTATTTTGTTTTGTATCAGCCACGTGACGCTGCCGGGGGGAGGGGGGGGGGTGAGAGCTCATGCTACGGACCGTCACGAGGGGGGAGGAGGGTCTAAAAGTGGCCTAAATAGCGTAACGTGGTTTATGGACGAGCCCTGAAAAGGTGGCCCAATCGTCGGAAATGCATTGCAGGGATAGGAGTTCTGATAATACCGTCGCTTGCCAATTTTTTAGTTTTCATCGCATTGAACCGTGGATTACACGATATGAAAGGCCAGACTTCAAAGATAATTTTCCACCCTTCAAAACGCAAATCGGACGGAAAACAGAAAATAAAATGATCCTCTGGCGGCGACTAGCCGCAAGACATGATTTTATCTTCGATTCGGTGGCGAAAAATGGCTGCTCTGCGCGATGTCGTTGCTAGCGAATTTTTACATTTCGTCCGATTAGTGTATAAAAGGTTGGGAAATAATCTGAAAAGTCGGTCCTTTCATATAGAGCAAGAGGATCGAGATCTTTAAAATAGTGGGCCTATGAAATCACACGGGACAAGAGTTGAAAAACATTTTTTTTTCAACGAGCGTAATTTAAGCCATAGCTTCTAGTTCTGATTCGTTTCGTTTCTGACACGCTCGCGCCTGAGATGGATGTGCTCCCATATCCATGTGTGAGGGTAAGGAGGACTTCTTTGAACCTCTCTTTCCCGCCCGAAAATACATGTGGGATTTTTCGGGTTGCTGAAAGAATTTCGTTTACCGCAATAAAAAATATCCCGGCTGTAAAATAAGAATGTACGATATCCGAATAATGATAATAATATTTTTTTCTTAAAAAAACAACAATTTTTACTTATTGAACATTTTATCATTTTTCGCATGTACCGGTACATGAGTTAATAGCAACTTTTATTGTATTTTGGTGAAACTTTTTATTTAGTTTTTAGGTTTAGTTCCTGCACGTGCCAAAAATCGTGTTTTCTTTGGCTTCTTTTTCATTTGTTTAAAATTTGTCTTCTTTTTTTTACAGGTGAGAAGAAAGGCTATGCTGGAGTTGCCCTATTGTCGAAAGTGAAGCCCATCAAAGTGGACTTTGGCATCGGAAACAAGGACTTTGATTGTGATGGTCGAATCATAACTGCTGAATTCGAAGAATTCTTTCTTGTAGCAGTCTGTTAGTATTGTCCACTTATTCATTTTCATGCCATTATTTCCTAAATCTCGAGAGATTTTATTTTTGCAGATGTCCCTAATGCCGGTCAAAAACTGAAAAACCTTGACCGTCGTATGGATTGGGATCCGCTGCTGCGTGCCCACATCAAGAAATTGGATGAGAGCAAACCTGTGATTCTGTGCGGAGACATGAACGTATCTCACACCGAAATCGGTAAGGTTGAGACTTAGTGTAATCGGTTTTCTGTGTGTGTCCCCTAGCATTCCCTTTGCGGAAGACCCGCTGAATTTCCTCACTTTTGAAAAGCGGGTGCGCTTGGCCATGATTGCTACTCGTTATCGGTAGCCGCTATTCTAATCGAGCTCGAGGAATTTGCTTTGCTTGCCTAAGCGGGCTTAAATTCAATCCCTTAGAAAGCAAAAGTCGTAAAAACGAAGGGCAGGGCTGCCAGGGAGTCACTTGTGTCACATTTTTTGTAACTTTTTAAAATCTCAATCACTTTTTGTCCCTTATCGTAATTTTTGTCAATTTTTGCCCCTTATTGCCCCTTTTTCCTCAAAAAAGTGTCTAATTTACTATTTTAGCCGCTACAGTCTTTTGCGCGTCCCCAATCTCTCTCTTTTGAAATACTTCTTATTCAAAAAAAATTGAAATAATCGGAAAAAGCTGCTGCTCCTTATTTCAAAATTTGCGAATACACGAAATTCCTCGCTGACTTCGCTCGCGACATTTTATTTTTTGTCTTGGGATGCGTATTAAAAGAGAAATGTTTTGAAAGCGTCCCTCTCTCTTAATTTTTTAGAACATTTTTCCCCTCTGTCAACACGGGAAAAAGAAGAGGAGACTTTGTTTTGAAGTCACTATATGTCAAAATTTATGAATTAACAAAAATTCCATGCTCTCTTTGCTTGTGATTTCCCGTCTTTCGATAAATTTCTGTCAATTAGCCATCCTACCCAGATTATTTTTACGTGAATAAGATTTTTCGCTCGCTCCTCTCGCCATTTTCGATCGTTAGCTCCGCCTTTGGGGCCAAATAGGCGTGGGTACAAACATTATCTGTTTAGATGTTCATACTCTTGTCTGTTTGCATCACTTAAACTCACAATCGCCGCTTTTTCGATCGGGGAAAAAAAGACTTTTTGTAAATTGACAGTCACTTTCTTCACATTTTTTTGTCACTAACGTCACCTCTTTGATACTAAAGGTGACTGACAAAGGGGACACACCTAGAAACTCGTAAAATGTACCGCCGCCCCCTAATATCTTAGGGAATTTTTTCATTGGGGGATAAAATTTGCGTCCGCTTAAACGGGTTAAGCGGATTCTCTGACCTGTTGAATATCAGCGTCACGATTGAGCCTGACGAGATGCGTAATTTTCCGCGTTCCGCGCGTTTTGATGATCGAATTTGCTTTTCTACTCCTATTTCTCATTGGTGAACTTATCGCGGTGTTTGTGCTTGGTGTAAGAAATCAGTCTGACAACCTATTTAACCCTTTCGAGACCCGAGTTGCCATGGCGGCACCGTGCGCTGTCGTCCCTATGAGACCGGAGGTGCCGTCACGGCACCCGAACTCACGCTCAGCTTCCTCGCGTCGTATTTTAGCAACCGCTTGGATTATTGACGTTGTAAATACACCAGTGGAGAGAGGGGTAGTAGGACTTTACGATGAAGGCCTCCTCGATGGGCACAGTCGGAACGGTGGGGAAGGGGGGGGCGGGGTAACGTCGCATTGTCGCTGCATGTCACCGCAGGTTTGATTGTCAGGTCGCGCGTGTGTGTTTGGTGATTGTTTGCTCGCAAATATTTGAAAAATTAAACATAGATATTTACATGTAAAATAATGTCATATGCTCTAAGTAAAAATCACAGATCAAAAAAGTCTGAAAAAATAAAGAATTGAACGAAAAAAATCGATTTTTTTTCTAAATATCAAAACTTAACTCGCTATATAAAACAAAGGGGACGATTTCGGTTCTTCAAATTAAATCACATTTATAGACTTATTTTTAAGCATGATAACCAAAAAAAACCGCTTTCGAAAATATTAATTTTCGTGGTTTTAACACCCGCTTAACGAAAGTCATGCGCTGCGCCCGTGCGCGACCCTCACCGGACCCCAGGTTACTGGCTGACTTCGGGCAGCGAGGCGCGGTCTCGATGTCTTGTCCTTGGGATGACAATGGGACTTGGTTCCTTGCTGTTATGTAGAAATTTTCGCCGGGCTTGGGGTCTAAGAGAAGGGGAAGACCTGCGTGGTGACGATAAAACGCGTTGTTCGTGTTTTGGGCTTTCAACCCTAATAGCGATGGTCTTATCAGGATGCAACCAGAACCAAATAAACCTATGAATATGCTCTTCCATCATTCTTCGATAAATACATTTGCATGTCGCTTAGAATAAACAAACGGTTACTCCGACGCCAAGAATGATAGCATTGGGATGATCCCGGGGCACTTTTACTTCAATGATAGTAGAACGAATGGAAGTATTTATTGCTTTACAGACGACCTTTGTCGTGTGAAATTCACGGGGCTTAAAGCTTAACTTGCTTGTAGATAACCAAAATTCAACTTCTTACAATGAAAAAAAAATAGTAGCTTTAAGTTGTATAAAAAATAATTCAAAGCGTCAAAATTGCCCGAAATTCTACCTTGTTGCCTGTTTTCTAAAACGAAATTTTGGTTATCTACAAGCAAGTTAAGGTTTTGAGCCCCGTGAATTTCACACGATAAAGGTCGTCTGTAAAGCAATAAATTCTTGCATTCGTTCTACTATCATTGAAGTAAAAGTGCCCCGGGATAGTCCTAATGCTATCATTCTTGGCGTCGGAGTGACCGTATGTTCATTCTAAACAACATGCAATTGTATTTTTCGAGGAACAATTGGCTTGAAGGCGATTTTTTTGGACAGTTTTCTCCGTCCTATGCTTGTATTGAATTCTGGAATAGTAATCAAGCTTTATTGAGTCGTCACAGTTTTGACCCCAGGAACTCTTTTTATATTTATGTCGCGTTTGGAGTAAGGTGACAAAATAATATTCTGATTCAGGCAACAAAAGTGGTCGGATTTCCTCCGACAACCACATAAGTAGGATAGTTATATTTTCCAAATAATAATTAATTTTTTTTCTTACTAGGTAATAAATAAATGTTGATGTCGTGGAATCAACAAACGTTGTCGCCAAATATGATCGGATTGGGACGATCCCGGGGCTTTTTTTTACAGCTTTTTTTAAGTACCCTTTACGGGGGATTAATTATTCATGAGGCTCAAAACTTGGCCTGCTTTTCACGAGCCAATATTTTGAAGAAAGAGACGAAACAGTACATTTTTGGACGTTTCTGATGCTTCAAATGATTTTTAGACTATTTAAAGCCTTATATCCACTGTTTCAAGTTACAGTAATGAAAGACTAACGTTAGAGCTTCATACTGGTTCAAGTCGTATCCCGATACGACTCTCGCTGTGGGGACTAGAGACCCGAAATAAGAAAAAAAAAACAACAACAAAAAAAGAACAAAAAAAAAAAAGTTTTTTCATCCACTTCCAGGTTTTCCCTTGTTACCAGGTCCCGGACCTGGCGGAAACTTCTATTTGATATTTAGGAATGCTTAAGACTCAAAGTCTAAAATTAACCGAAAAAAAAAACCTCGAACAGCAGTGACGTAGTAGGTACGGGGGGGGGGGATCTGAGAAAGTGA
>Ga0058701_10005215_pt1 | contig 10737 bp, 7 predicted proteins | sample AgamicOrMae_FD_97039 | JGI IMG/M metagenome (GOLD analysis project Ga0058701, IMG submission 97039) | Agave microbial communities from Guanajuato, Mexico - Or.Ma.e | ecosystem: Host-associated > Plants > Phyllosphere > Phylloplane/Leaf | place: Guanajuato, Mexico | collected 2012-06-04 | reverse complement strand
GAACATAGGTCTATCTTGAAAAATAACTTAAATACGCACTACTCCCTTATTTTCCAAGATAGACCTATGCTCAGCCACATCAATGAAAAGCTCTCGCCGAGACCGCTTGAATGATATGGCTGAACTTAGGCCTACCTTAAAAAATAACCAAGATACGTACTACCACCGTTTTAGTTTCACACTCAAAACAGGCATAGCATGCGATAGCATGTCCCAAGACGGGTGTTTTGTTTTTACCGTGATCCACTTATAGTTTGAACAGAGAATTTCCGGGCACCTTCTAAGACAACAAGAAAGACCAAAAGCAAAAACAGTTTAACTAGTTTAAGCTAAGAGACATTAAGTAGTTGTGAAATAATTCTGGTGCGTAATTCTGAAGCAATGTAAATGTCGCGCCGAGAGAAAGTGGCGGGCAACCACTGAACGTCTTCCAGCGCCGCTTGATGACGAGATTAAAATGCAGAAACCGTTTGAAGAAGAGGAAGAAAGGACGATGCGCAATCAGAAAAATAGGGCTTCTTTTCTTTGTTTTTCTTCCCCGCATCTCCCAAAATTAACATTGCACTTTTATGGTGTCCCCTCATTCGAATTTCGGGGGGCCCTACGGGGCCAAACCTCAGAAAGAGAAATGGAGTAAACATCGCGCGAAGTGAGACGGAAAAGTAATCTCATGTTAAGACGCGTTTTTGTTTAGGGTTAAAAGGGCTTTGCGGCGGAGAGTGGTAGGGCTGTTTAAATCTTTCGGGAACGAACAAATCGTAACGGGTAGTTAAAATGTAGCAGGCTTGCTACCCCGGTAAATGGAATTAGCTTAGGTAAGTGGATTTACCGTTTTCTTTTCAAGGGGAGCGCTGCTTTTTAATCAAAGCTCGTTTTAGGCGCAGATTATGAACCAAACGAAGGCTTACCGCACAGCAAACCAAGGTTTTGTCCACTCACCTGAAACACACACACAAAGAATCAAATAAATACAAAACGCACCATTTAACAAATCTATGCTCCCTACTACTTTTGAAGTCCTCGTTCATTAAAAAAACTGCAAAGAAAAAAAATATCCTAAAAAAAGTACCAAAAAAAGCACAATTATTTTTACGAAAGATTTGAGATTTTCTGATACTACCATAACAGAATAATTAAATTTAGACCTTGGTCTCAGGTTTTCTTTAAATATCTGTTAATATATAAAAATAAAATGGTTTTTAATTTCTTTTCTTGAAAATTTTCACAGTGAAATTTTGAACCTAGGAGAATTGGGGCAAAATTGATAACATTGGTATCACATTTAAAAATATTTAAAAAATCTGCTAGTTAAAAAAGGCTAGAGCGGCAACCAACGGTCTCAAATATAATATCGGTATCTTTGTGACTCAGAGCAAAGTCGCGCCTCTCTCTGGAAATGAATGAAAAGTTTGATAATGCTTTTACTTCGTTTCTAAGGCGCTCTGTTTTGTTTTCTTGCGGCGAATACCGATTTATGTAATTGCTTTTTCTCGACCGCAGACCTGCGGTGAATGCCTGTCAAATGTTGGTGCCCCCCCCCCTCCCCTTGAAAATCTTTGTTTTTCTTGGTGAGGGGAGAGGGGTAATAAGTAGTCTACTCCTTGCGGTGGACGGATAAGGGAATTAATCTATAGTCTGGTTCTTAAACAAATTTGGTTGGGTCTTATTGTGTTCGGTGGCTGCGTATGGGAGAGCCATAATGGCACATAACATCTTCGGATTCCCCCGTGGTTTACAGTCTCATGAAACTCGTCTTACTTTCTGCGTCTGCAGGCGCCTCACAGCACGGAATATAGGTAATCACCCTTGTAATCCCAAAACACGTTCATTTTTGTTAAACCTTATAGCCATCCGCGGTAATAATTCTGTAATCCAACTGCGGATCGTGTTGTGATCCCACAAAATCTCATCTGTAGATCCCTCTAAAATCAATATGTAATCTATTTGTAAAATTTTGTATCTCCTATGTTCGTTTAAAGCCCACTTAATGATTTTGTGAAACCAAGTTGTCACATACAGTCCTACTGTAATTACCGTGAAATACTATTATTCATAATGTCTTCCCGCATAGTTATCTCCTTAAAATTGACAGTAATGCTCTTAAAATCCTGTTAAATGCCGTAATTCGATTGTAATTATCATGTAATCCCCTTAAAATCACATTGTAATCCCACTGTAATCCACCTGTGATCACGTTGCAATTACCTTGTAATACCATTAAAACCTTATTGTAACCCCACTGTAGGCCTCTAGTAATCCCGTTGTAATCATCTCGTAATCCCATTTAAGTCATATTGTAATCCCATTTAAGTCATATTGTAATCCCATTTAAGTCATATTGTAATCCCACTGTAATCCTCTAGTGATCTTGATGTAATAATCTTGCAATCCAATTGTATCACTTTGTTATTCAAATGGAATCCCATTAAGACAATAATTTATTTCATAATCTGAGATCGATTAGTAACCCCACTGTTATCTCTTTAGTATGACTGGTCAGTAAAAACTGTTGGCATATCTCTCTTCTTTCCGTGTGTAGCTGGTTGCCTGCGTGTCGGCTGAGTGGATTTCGTACATTGCTTTCTGCTGCAACTAATTTCTCCCGTCACTCCCACGACTGTACTCCTAGATCAATCCCACGGCGAAATCAGATAATTCCTGGATAAATCTCAATCAGCCAAGGCGAGATTAAAGAAATGAGAACTGTAGAGTTTTGGGTATGCAACTTTCCACGTTTATCCGAATCGTTCCTTCCCCTTCTTCCTGCCAGACATCCGGTAAAACAAGAAAACCTGTCAGAAAGAAGTAACGGCGAGTTTCAGTATTATATTAAGACTGCTTTGCGTGAGTTCGAATGTTAAAATGGTCATAATTACGCTTTTTTTTGTCATAATTGCACTGAAGGGGATTTCAGTCGCTTCGACTGACAGCTACGGAGGGACCCACAAAAATGACTTGTTAATTTATTCATTGAAAGATATTAACATATGGACAGATATCAACACCTACAAGGCTTCACCCCTAAGGGCGCCGTTTTACTTTTGCGCGCAGGTTAGGTTGGATTAGATTGGTTATGGTGACGAATTTTAGGGACACTTGGGCTGGAGTAAAAAAGAAGAGTTTCAGTTACGAATAGGTTAGGTAAGTTAGCTGCCATTAGGAATAAGATAAATGGATGCAGTAATAGGTCGTAAAGTTTGGTAGGATGAAGCTTACTTACGAATACATTAAGTTAGGTTAAGTTAGGCTAGGTCGAGCGAAATTTTCATTAAAAAAAGAACTTCCGTTTTGCAAAATTACTTGCGACTTGCGACTCAGGATCCTGACCACTCCTCTCCTAGAAACGAGCTTAAAGCCTCAACGTCAGGGTCCCACTACAGGGACGGTTTGAGGGGGAAGGCTCCCAAGGGAGCCTAAAAGTAGGCAACAAGCAGGGCTGAGCTCTGCGAATAAAACAAAATTCTTTGCTAATGACGCATAAAAAAATTGTAGATACATAAAAACCTCATAAAACCGAGGCAAAACCTTGGACATCGAACAGCGGGCGCCTTGAGGTAGGCTGTCCGCCCAACATCGCCCCCACCATTTCAATACTATAACATCGCTCCTGTCCTAGTGACAACTTTCCGATGTCAAAAAAATGTCATATTCCGGTCAAAAGTGAAGAAGCTACCTCTAATCTAAATGAACGACTGGGATAGTCAATGATCTTCGTTAAGCTTTTGTTAGCACCTAGGCGGAGTTCTTCCCAGGCGGAGAACAACACGGTACAGTCGTTCAGCTGCACGCACAAAATTATTTTTAATTATAAGAATATCTTCCCAAGTTTAACGAGAAGAAGCGTGTGTGAATATTTGTTCGATATGCCTTGGGTAAAACGGGAATCCTGTTTGGAAACGTACCATTTAAGGGTCAAAACGAATATGTAACGCAACAGATAACATTCCAGAGCAGCAGTTTAACTGTAAATTTTAAAGATTCGATTTTTCAGAGAGTTCGTTAAAAAGTGGATCGAGATCAGAGCGAAGCACAAGACACTTAAACTAAAATTTGATGATCACCACACGCCGGCTAGTGTTTACTTCTCAGTGACTTCTAAAGAAGTTTTGGTAAATAGAACCGATCCTTTTCCTTAATTCAGTGACAAAGAACAGGTAAGTTGAACGCAAAGGTACAGGACTGTTTTTCTTTAAATATTTGTTTTAGCTGACTTTTGAAGCACAAGGTAAGCCGCATACTAAAGAAAAATAAGTTATTTCGTTTCATGAAACCTTTTTTAAATCGTGAATTACAGCAGTAGGTTATTCGCGCTTAACCCAATACCGCCCAGCGATGCCGTTCGGAACCAGAAAAAAATATATTTTAGAGGATCTTTTCAGTTCAGTATTGTCAAAATTAAAAAAATATCACCCCTCTGGAAACCTGACATCAATATAGGCAATTTCAAAGCTGAAAATTTCGAATTTCAATGAAAAATCCTTCCAATTTCTCTTAAGCTAAATTTCACTCGAAATACTTTGGGCTGTTATGGGTTAAAGGGATATTTTCACTCTTGGCACTCGTTTTAAATTACTCTAAAATCGAGCATTCATTTTCAAAGCCATTAATTACTGACTTAACTAGCATTAAACTGCCTTGAGAAAGAAAATTAATCGTCATTGGAACAATATTGGGTGTGGGAACAGCAAATTTGCAACGTCATGTCCCGATTGTTAGTGCGAAGAGCAAAATCAATATTTTAAGCAGTTGTCATTGAGTGGAGTACGGGGGGGGGGTGCGGGGGGGCATGAGGCCAGAGTGACGATGTCGAAGTCTTCTCGCCTCCGCGTAGGAGGTTCGAGTTGGTCGTAGCAACGACTTAAGGACTACGACCGAGCACCGGTACCTCTTCAGTGCACCCATTCTCTCCTTATCTTTAGGTTGACTTGATAAATTAGGCGGAAAAACTTTCAACAAAGTTGAAACTATTCTGGGAGGTTAAACGAGATGGACCCCTAGGGATAACAACCAATGCTAACATCTGGTGACCTCACTCGGGGAATATCTCAGAAACGTATTCTGAAAAGAGAGTTTGGTTGTACGAATATTATAGGTGTTTCATAAAAACCTCCGCAATTCAAAAAGCAAATCAGAATGACTAAAAAATTCAAATTAGCGTTTTAGCGTTAAAAAATTATTACAAAAGTCTAACATGATTAAACGATTTTTTTAAAGAACGTTTTAGGTCAATATTGATCATTTTTACTGACGTAAAAAATGGCGTTTTTATGGGTAAACAAATGTTTTTTTTCTTGTTTTCTACAGCACGGAAATGAAATTTAAAGATAAATAACAAAAAAAAAAAAGATTTAATGTGATGAATAATCCGAAATAGGTCAGAGATCAGCTAAATGGTACCCACGTACGACAACGAGATGAAACAAAACTCATTAAAATCGGTATCATTAATCTTGAAAGATAATGTTATTTTTTGAAGTCTTCTAACGACTATTAAGAGCAGGGCAGTTCACTCGTTTAGGGTCAAGGCTGTAAGATAAATATTAACTAGAACACCAGTGATTTTCACTTATTTACTCAAAACCGTTTTCTTAAAAAATCAACTAAATAAAACAAAAAAAAGGTCCATTAGAACCCTCTCTCCCCCCCAAAAAAATCAAAATAGATCTTAATCACGAAGTAAAAACACAAAGCAGATACAACCACAAATTCAATTGCTATTGACTCTCAAGAGGAGATCACGTTCAAAATATTTCAATTGGAATAGGCCAGAAGCAGTGAGTATTAATTCTAAATATTACTAATTATACGGAGAATTTCATGATTACAACGTTGGCATAGACCATACATCTTTCCAAGTCGTTATTAAATCGATCGTGGCTCAAATTGAGCTATCGGCTCCTCCCGAGATGACAGACACAGTATTTCTATCTGAAGGAGCTACAGCGGGAGTCGTACTATTAGTCTAAGGATTTCGGTTGGGGACGGAGTGGCGAGTAGGACATGATAAATAATCCACGAGGCATCAGTTCAAAAGTCAGGGGCCTTATTTCGACTTACAGTCAATGACTAAATTATTAGTCTGTAGCTATCGTCTGCCCCCTCCTCTGAGATTCGGCCTGCTTTCAATGCCGTGTCCTGACACACTTTTGCCACGGGGGATGACCGCTCACCTCCTACACTAATACTTCATTCTCGACGTGAAATCTTCCTCATTGTCAATGTCACATCTCTCATTCCGACCTCTTCACTTATTTGCAGTGTTTTTTAAATATTGCACATTGGATTGACCTCATTTAATCCTCAAGGTCCAATCTTGTATTTTTTATTCTTAGGCCTACTTCCGAATTTCGACAATTCTAATCCTTCATTCTTAATTTCAATCAGTGAACGTCTCTGTGATTCAGTGAAAATTCGCTGAATTCCAGTCAATAGAGCAACGCTGATATTTTTCAGTGGAGCTATATTGACAAACTCAGCGAATTATCACTGAAACTCAGGGAATCTCACTGATTCCTGATCCCTGATCCTTCCTTCCTGAACCCTGATTGAAATGATTTATTTTTTGGTATTTGAACATGACGAGGCTCTGTCCCTAGTGAATGAAAACAGCCGGAAATCTGAATCAATCAATTCAAATGTAGAGTGTTTGTATTTTGTCCCTTTTTTCGGCGAATGGAAATTTTATTTTTTGTTCTTAAGATTTTGTACTTTAGAATTTCCTTTTTCTCCCAAACGCTATACCTGGTCCCGAAATATCTCAAATGTGGACCTTTTTTATATTGTAAATTTTGACGTCGGATTTTCTTTCGCAGGAAATCTGCTGCTTCCTTTTGATATTAACATTGTTGCAACTCGTGAAAAGGCATTACGAGGAATTTTAAGCCACAGTTCTTCAACAAACATTCTTATCATTAAAATAATTTTACTTTTCTAAAAGTTACTTAGCACTAAATTTCAATTCTAAAATCTTATTTATTTATGTTTTTTTTTAGCCTATGTCTGTACTCCTTTTTTATTTTTTAGCCTGTGGCTGTACCCCTTTTTTATTTTGTAACAAAATGCAAGCCTATGAAAATGATCTCAACACATGTGGCTTTAACATGTGCCCGGACATTTTTTGCAATATAAAGTTAAGACGATCGCGAAGCAAAACGTCCCGAAAAAAGGGGCAAGTAGGAATCTCGCCTCGTGGAAGAAAAGACCTAGCCTACGCATCGTGCGCCTCAAAGCATACCGCGACGCTATTTTCGGCTTCGGCAAAAGCACCCAGCCCAGCGAGTAGTTACCTCTTTAATTAACCCCAGCAATGCATCTCATTACAGCCCTCCTTTGAACCTACTATTATCGAGTAGTTTTATTCGGTACTTCCTCAAGACAAACGGAAGAAGCACCCATAAGGTTACACACCCGCGCCGCTCGTGGTAAAAGAGAGCCGCACCCAAAACAGGCTCAGGTAATAAATATGAGGCAAAAGAAATAAAACTACCTTTTGATCATTATACGGTATTTATTAGGAGGGTATTAATACGTGGTCAGCGACGGATAATGGTAAGCCTGTCCGAGACATCGCCTATACAAAGGGTACCCCGCCCCCTTCACCTTCACTTCTCCTCCCCTCGCTTACAGGATCTATCCTTTCGTGCCGATGGCTGTTCAACGAGACTTTTTCGCTTCTCTCTATTCAGTCAAAAACACTACGATTGCAGCAGCTACATCCACAGCATTTGAGTTCGAAGCTTAATGTTTCATCTTTGGTCACTGAGCGGAGCTGTTTCGAAGCGAGGCATAGAGCACGCAACCTTGTCAGAGGGACGTAGTTATTTTTGTCGTTATGATGTTCATGATGAAAGGTTGAACGACGGTGGAAAGCCGGTGGAAAATCCGACCTTAAAACTGTTGAGGCATTTTAGTGGTGGGGAAGGAGTTCAGTTAGGTTGTTTCGCGGTGGTAAGAACCTTGAGCTGAATCGTTGTTAGCAGGACTACATATACCGATCAATGTGGAGAGGGGGTGTATGGTAAGTTTTTTTAATAATTCGCACGACAAAGAATTAGACGTGAGCGAGGAAAGTCCAATGGTGTAATTAAGATACTGTAGATGGAAACGCTTGATATTAATTGACTGAAGTAAATATTAAATAAAAATTAGATGAATGATTAATATCTTTTCAAATCAATTTACATTTTACTCAAAATCCCACTAAAATTAATACTGATGAAAAACTAGATCAGGAATACTTAGGAGAAAAAGGGTTATCTCACAAAACTACTGAAAAATGGTTTAAAAAAACTTAATTGGAGAAATAATAACAAACAACACGGTATATACCCATATTAATTGTCGAGAAATAATACAAATCCGTTGAATTAATTAAACGACATCAACTAAGCATTCAAAGCAAAAGAAAAATAGCTACGAGATTACGTTGATTTTTTATATTGATAGCATTTTTTGCGAGTATTTGCTTTGGTAAGCCCTGATAATTACATAGAAAAATTGCAGCCTGGGCTACTTAAAAAAAATTAGTATATGATTTTATTCGATATTGCTGACGTCATTTCCATCGAGTTGAAAAAATGTACTCATCCTAAGCAACGTCAGAAGTCTTAGCAACTTTATCAATTACACAGTTCGGATGCAAATGACGAAGTCGATAGTTATACACTATTTTCTTTCCAACCAATCATGAACGGGTACCGACGAAGAAGAGAGAAGTCTCAATTAACTTTGTACAAAGGGTCTTTTATTAATTACGGGCTCAAAACGACCGCACAACGTGTGCTCGGGTAATATATGTACATTTACCAAAAAGAAAGGTCAAGAAACCAATTTACGGCTGTGCCCAGCACGAACATTTTCTCTCTCTGTTGCACCAGGGAGGTGTCCCGGACTGGCTTACATTAGCATGTACTTTTCTAAAGAAGGAGCTTGCTTTGAACATCTCCCCCCCCTTCCCCTCAAAAACCCGTCCACCTTCACGGTATCCATTCAAGTCCCATATCCTTGTGGTAAAGTCAATAGATATGGGGTATTGTCATACTGTCAGAGGACAAGAAAACATTGCGCCTTCAAAATGTTGAGTGTTGGATTCAGCATCGCTCAAACTCGCACTTTCCCCGCTTCATTTTTAATAATCATGATATTAATATTTCTTATCCACCCGACAGTTTTATCATGCGACCGTATTCGCCCGAAAGAATAGTAAGTTTTGTCACAAGCGTCCGTTAATGTCTCCACGACGAAATAAATGCTGCGACGAAGGTCTATCAAGGTTGGGAGTTGCTATTGACCCGACATGCATTAATATAGGGAGATTTGAACGCGCGTAAACCAACCTATTGCATTTTAAATGGGAGGTGACTTGAACGCACGGAACTGAACCTTATACATTTTATATGGGGCGGTCGAGTCACTCAACACTCCCTTAAGGTTACAGTTTGAGTAGCACGTAAAAAAAAAAAACGCTATAAGGTTTTTCACACATTTTTGAAAGAATAAGCAGTAAAAACGGGGGATATTCGATAGCGCCAAAAACCATAAGCGACAACGCCGCAAGCGCCAGTCCGTAACCGCCAAACGAGAAAAGTCGCAAACCCCAAAGTTCGTATAGATTAGGTTAGGTCAAGTTAGGTTAGGCTAAGTTAGGTTAAGTCAGGTTAGGTAAGGTTAGTATTGCGGTTAAGACCTTTGGCGTTTGCGACTTTTCTCGTTTGGCGGTTACGGATTGGCTCTTGCGGCGTTGGCGCTTGTGGTTTTTGGCGCTTATGAGAGTTACCCGTAAAAACTCACAGCTCGTGCATTCGAAAGGTTGTTATTCTACCTCTTGTTTTCTACCTTCCCTCTCCAAGCGAAGAGTTACAAGTCGCCAAGCCTAATGCTGCATACTCTTCGGCGGATGTTACTGCAAGCGACATCAGGCTTATGGCGACTGCTGAATGGAACGACACACGGCGCACAAGGCGGTTATACGTCTTTAATCCTCATAATAAAAAGTCCGACCGCAGGTAGAATTCGGGTAGAATTGCAACCTTCAAAACTCGGAAAAAAATCGGCATAGCAACGCCACCCACGCAATCGTAAATTCAATTAAATGCTGGAAACGCAACAACGCAACTCACCACAAATTTAGGCTGACAATGTCACATCTGCGGCTAATATGGTGGTTTTCAAAGGTGTATTTTTCCGGGTGTAATATGCAGTTGCATTGAAAACCGCACAGCGGCACGACGCGGCGTTAATGCAGGGCCGAGAAGGGAAAGGATCAGGTGTGCCATACATGGAAAGTGCATTAACGAAGGGATGGACTTTCATTATTTCGTCTGTAATTACAACGATTGCCTTTTCGACTCTAACAATACCAGAAAGACCGGATGCTGCGTTCATTTCCTGTGTCTAAGATACGAGATCTTGAGATTGGTATTGAATTAATTGTTTCGTCCAAAGTTGCTCTAATAGAATAAGCAGGAGCCTCTCCGCAAAGGTATTGCACTAACTTTTAATGAACGTCATTTGTTTGCATGCGAACAATTTTCGCACTTCTTAAAATTAGGATTCCTCATGAAGACAAACATATGTCTTGCTAGCTGAACTGTAATCTATAAAATATAATTTTCCTAAATTAGGAAAAAAAAATTACAAAACGATCCCTCCAAAGAAAAAGCGATTAAGTGGAAGGGCATTTTTCAAAAATTGATAAAGTGAAAGGACATGCGTTTCAAAAATCGATCAACTGCAATG
>Ga0058701_10005214_pt1 | contig 10737 bp, 8 predicted proteins | sample AgamicOrMae_FD_97039 | JGI IMG/M metagenome (GOLD analysis project Ga0058701, IMG submission 97039) | Agave microbial communities from Guanajuato, Mexico - Or.Ma.e | ecosystem: Host-associated > Plants > Phyllosphere > Phylloplane/Leaf | place: Guanajuato, Mexico | collected 2012-06-04 | reverse complement strand
GCCCTGCCAGCGCGCTGCCAAGCGGTGGCCTGCCCTTTGTTTTGGGCTACCTGCACGTGAGTGGGCCAGCGGGCCGCGCGGGACAAAAGGCGACCCAAGTAATCCTATTGTGTCGGCACGGCAGCGAAAAACAAACGGAAATAATAGACAAGATAGACTCATATCAAGTCGCCTCACCGCATATTTCCTGCGACTCTGACAGAACACCCGACTACGCCATAGCTGCGACGCAATGCAGCCATTGCCAAAGCAAAGACTTCTCAGGCCCGACAACCTGGCTTTCGTGACTTCTGTGGACATTTAAGGGCCCCAGCAAGAGTCGATGTAAGATAAAAATATCCAGAGAATCTTTCGGTTACTTTGGTAAAGAACGAGGACTTTTTGCGAGGGCAAAGCCCTTGTTTCTTTGCGTTTTGTTCGGATAATCGAAGTGTCGGGTCAGTTGAGAGATATGTCACTTACCTTGACGAAAAACTCTTTTGGAGTACGTTGAGGACTGTAGGAAATGTTGATAAAAAGCGGGTTAATAATTAGGGTGTTGCTATTGACCCGACATGCATTAACATAGAGAGACTTGAACGCACGTAACCAACCTAATGCATTTTAAATAGGAGGTGACTTTGACGCATGGAACCCAACCTAATACATTTTAAATGGGGTGGTTGGGTCATTAGACACTCCCTAATAATTATTCCTTAACTTACAAAATTTTCACAGTATTCGTTAAGGTCACTGTGGTGTATGTAATAATTTTAAGATACTTAGTACTTATCCCATACTCATATTTTGGACAAATAATAATAATCATGATAGAGTGATTGTCCTCGTCTTGGAGAAGATCTTGACTCGTAATGTAAATAAACATCTGAAGTAAAGATATTTTAAAATAAAATGACAAATTACTTTCTTTTAACTTCTTGTTTTTGAAAATATTACTTGAAAACTGTATCGTAAAGGATACTGCCAAAAAGTACAAAAGGAGAAATATAATTATGTACAATTTTACGTCGACGAGTTCTTTTTCCTTCCCGTTTTTAAGATATGAGGGTTTCATGACATTTCAAAGTAAACGGCAATTATGGGGAAATACTGCTTCGTTGGTAATCGCTAATGAAAGCTCTTCATGGTGATTTTTACATTCGCCGAAAATTTTGTTTTAAACGATCCCCCTCATCCAAAGGCGATATTCTGTGACTAACTTCCGTACACCCTTAAATACACCGCGAGACGCGTACATATGCGCACACCTAGATACGTATATTCGTGAAGCAGACATTTTTCCGTGCTATCCAGTGTGAGTAGAACCAAAAAATGTGTTTCGACTTCGAAATTTGGGGTAATTTTCGAGTTTTTATCAAGGCGTTTGTTTTTCATGATCCATTCGCATTGTTCCGACGTGGCAAGCAAAATCAATGGCACTTCGCATGAACATTCGTCCTGCCACAGGCTGTGGCCCACAGCCTGTGGCAAGCGAGGGGCTTCCCTTAGAGGAGGGAGCTGGGACTCGGCGGGGTGGGCTCCGCACTCAGTATTGCCAAATTTCGCTATTTTGTAAATTTTAATCGCGGTTAACTCATGAAGAACGCGAGTAAACATGGTATGTTGGGTATGTTTTGGATCGCCCTCGAGACAACCGATTCAATGAGGGGAATTTGATCAGGTTACCTTCACTGGTTAAAAAGTTAACGGCGTTTGAATTTGATGAAGACGCTAAACCTGGCAACGCTGTCTGCACTTTCCAAGGGACGGACAACAACCAACACAGAAACCGGACGAACTGTACTGTACCTCCTTTTTTCCCGCCCAAGCCGATAAGACAAAAGTAATCGCGTTTTGAAAGACTTGGTGATGAAATAGGTAGCGTGAGAAGGTTATTTCAAGAGCACTCTAAAAGGTGGGGGTGGGGCTAAAAACGCCACAATAGTCCCATGTTTGATTTGATGCCCCAGATCGTTCTTTCATTTCTAAAATGCCTGTGTTCAAAACAAAAAAAAAACTTCCGTACTTTACGAAACTTTTGCTCCTACATTGGTCTCCAGGGGGAGACTCGATTCTGAGCTACAACACACAATTTAAACGTATTTCGACCAAAATAAAGATATATTTTTGAAAACCCTAGTCCCAGACAGACTTTTTTTCCTTTCAAAAACACTGTTTTCAAAATAATAAAAAAGTACGCATATCGAAAAAACGTAGAGAATCGAATTTTTAGGTTTTAATTTACAAAAAAAATATTATTATATTATTGTTACTTTATTTAATTTTTTCATTAGATACAGGGGGGCCCATCGGGGTCAAGCCCCATTAAAGGGCGGTAACAAAAAAGTGACTCGGTACTTAAGAGACGGAATGAAACAAAAAAAAATACAAATAAGCAAATGTCGGACTAACAGAGTAAGAGTTATAGTGGAAAGAACACAAGACGCAATCAGCCGATATGGTGCCGGGGGAGGCTCGAATAAATAGATTATCTAAGTGACTGAAGAAATCTGTTAGAGAGGAATGTCTTGAGACGTTTTTTTAAAAGACAGGGATAAGGGAGAAGATGTGATTTCTTTGGGTAGGCTATTGTAAAGATGTACTGAGTGGAATAGAACGCCGTTAATACCGTAGGACAGGGATTTAGTTTGTGGTTTTGGGAGGTGAATATCAGAGCGGAGAAGATAATTGGGATTTTGATGAGATGGAACAGATAATAATGGAATCCAGAATTAAGGGATCGGAAAATAAGGGATGAGAGAGAGATATCGATACAGTTGACTAAGGGAGGTACACTACATTTGGAAAACAATATTTTTTGGTGTTGTACGAGGTAGTTTAAAATAGATTTGAGGGTTCTGGTTTGGATAGCTTGGAGGATATTTTAGTTTTCGAAGCAGAGCCCCAGATTCCAGCCATATAAGTAAAGTGAGTATGAATGAGAGAATAATAGATTGAGAGTAAATGTTGAGTGTTGACTAATCTCCTCAACTTGAGAATCGCTCTAACTCCCAGCAGGAGTCTGGCTCTGATATGGGTTAAGTGCTCATTCCATTTAAGTTTATTATCCAAGAGAAGGCCTAAATACTTATAAGTAACTACTCTTCGAATTAAGATATTATTAAACACAATTGGTTGAAGGGTTTCAGTAATTGTTTGTTTAGAGAATAACATGTAGACGGTTTTATCAAAATTAATAGCGAGACCATTTGATGTATACCAGTTATTCAGAACAAACAAATCCTCAGTGATCCACAACCTACACAGGATTGAATGATACATTGTTCTGATGGAAAAGCAGAAGCACATATACAGTACTTGCTTTTGTTTATGTGATTTTTTAGGTCTACGCAATGTTTGAGTGATAAGAATTTTCATCAAAACAAAACCGCATCTCTTTAAAAGGCGAAAAACAAATAGAAAAAACAAAATGTGGAAGTCACCGATCAAATAACGACAGTAACAATCTTTCAAAAGCTTCTGGCGGCCAGACTTTCGCAAGATTTGTGTTATGCGTGCTTTGGGAGCTCGTGAACTCATCCGCAAGCAGGACAGGATAATTTTTTAAGACTCAAAATGATAATTTAGATCCTTTGCAACACACACAAATTTCAAGGGTTTTGAAGCAACCTTTTCTTTTTCTTCCCGTCTCGCGGATTGGGACGGTCGCGAGTCTACTACCTTGAGTCAAGTTTTGTCTATAAAACGCATAGCCTTTGAAAAACTTTTTCGAAAGTCAGTCCTTTTTAAAATATCTCAAAAACCTTTAGAGATATCGAAAAAATGTCGTAAATGAAAAGTGTACGTCTTTATTTTACATCGACTATACCTCCCCTGTGTTTTGATATCCATACTGGTTTTTGAGAAGGCCTAAGGGTTCAAAGAATGTAAAAAATCAGCCCCCTCCTGTAGTTTTGGGGAAAAATTGCTCCGAGAGTACTCACTAGGCGAGGTTCATAATTCGAGGCTAATTACAACATACACAGAAAATTTTGTTCAAATCGGTCAACATCTTTAAAAGATATGCACTAACTTTCCCGAACACACTGACGGACACTCCCCCCACACACGCACACACTTCAAGCTAAAAACTAGTTTTCTTGGCTTTTCACTGCTGGTAGAACCAGGAAATGTGCTCAGCTTAACTTCGATTTTTTTATGGTATTCCGATACTTTCATTCGTAGATCATAAAAGTAAAAACTTATACCTAATCTGGGCAGTGTAGAAGACTTGATGCAAACAAGTGTTTCCGAACAACTACGACCTTTTTTTTGTTTTTCCTTTTTGATTCCTCGTCTACTGTAGTGGGAAGAAACTTTGCGCCAAGGTTCAATAACGTTTTTGCTGAGAGATCATGTGACGAAGTGTCCTTCATACGGTCGACGCAGCGTAGGCTTAGGCGTGGCAGCAGTGCTTCGCTACCATGCTTTCAGGGTAGCCGCATATTATCACCCCACGGATATTATCACCCCCTACATGGTAGGTAATAATATCCTGGGACATTATTACCCCCGAAAGGCAGAGGGTAATTACATCCTAGGATACTATTGCCCCCACAGGCAGAGGGTGATAATATCCTAGGATATTATTACCCCCTAACTATGGGGGTAATAATACCCATTATTACCCCTCCTGCCTATGGGGGTAATATCCTACGATAATATAAGCTCCCAACTACAGGGTTAATGATGTTTTAATTTGTTTTTATCCCCAAACTATGGGGCCAATAATGTCCATGAATATTAATACTGCCCTGATTATGTTGGTAATGATATTTGGGGATAATCCTATCCGGCGACACTGGCAACTGCCAGGCCCTAAGGCTACGATGGGCCGATAGGAGGGCCGGTGTAAACAAATTGATTATAATATCGTTTCATCCAGATAAAAACCGTTAAAAATATTTTTGTGTGAGGAAATATTTTATTTAGAAAAAAAAAGTTCTTTACGTTTTTTATGCCAGGGAAGCTCAATGTAGCTCGATGAAGTGCTTTAAGTGTGTGCCTCCTAACCTCAAATATCGTTTTAACGTTATAAAAACTGCCGAAGTGTGAGGATGCGGAGAAAAGCAAAGGGAATGTTTATTTTCTTGGTTTTTTATACTTTTGGTACCAGGTAAACTCAATTTCGCTGGGTGCGGTACTTGTGCGTGTGTGTTTGTGCCTAAAGACCTCTCACCGTGACTTTTCTTTTTAATGTTAGCATTCTCCAATGGCTCTCATCGAGATTACCTTTTATCAAATGTGTTAAAAACACATGAAAATTATCGTTTCTGCTGCTTTTCTCCACATCCGCTCACTTTTGGCGGGTGTCATTACGTTAAAACGATATTCGAGGTTAGGAGGCACACACTTGAGGCACGCCGTCAAGCTAAATTGAGCTTTCCTTGGCATAAAAAGCGTGAAGAACAGAATAAATCAATATTTACTCTCACTTTCCCCCACACAGAATCACTTTTAACTATTGATATCGCAATAAAACGATATTAAAACCCATTTGTTTACACAGGCCGTCCGCCGCCTCAAAAAAACGTTTCCCCCCAACATTTTCAAGATCACGTGATAGTGGAGTTACTCTATAGGCAACCAGTGACCTGCTAACGCTAGAAAAGTCGTACACTGTATTAGTTTTTAAAATCGAGATGCAAGTGCTACGCATCATTAGGTGCGACGACGCGATCCTTTACTTAGGATGAAGAAACGTGACTTTTACTAATGGCGCCTTTAAAAAATCGAATGGTTTAGAACTTTTGTTTGCTTGCGTATAAAGGGCATACGGTACCAACGGACGTTTATGTCGGTCAGTGTTTCACTAGAATTGAAAAACATACCCAGGGCATAATTTTTATCCACCTGTGGACGAACAAAGCTTTTCAAACAAAACTATTGTTGTGCTACAGATGATTCGTTGAAACCACGCAGATCGGCCTAAGCCCAGCTGATTCTCTTAACCCTGTTATGCGATGCCGACACTTCTCTTCAGGTCGTCACAATTCGAGTTGAGTCTCACCTGGCCTTCCAAAGTAAAAACTTCGAGCTGCGCTTCGGGATCTTGAATCCAATATTGCGACCGACAGTTTTGCTCGTGCTTGCGTGCTGAGCGTTGGCAGCAGAAGCAAATGAAGAAAACTAATAAAATGAGCCCACTCAGCATCGCTCTGCAACAAAAAAGATTCATGTAAGTTTCTCCGCATTTTTAACAGCCTCAAACACTCTCGCAGAAGACCTTCAATGCTTTAATACGACAGGGTGTTTGGTGTTGGTCGCATGGCCAGTGTTATCAAATCGACACCCCATGGAAGACTTGACCAGTTCTCAAACCTCAGTTTTAAACTGTACTAGTTTGACGAGCGTTAAAAATGTTTTTCGTTGCGAATACCGTTTTTATCATTCGTCTGAAATGAATGACAATGACGGAACATTTTCCCTGGCCCCCGAAATATCTTCTCCATGAATTCTTACGTGAATCAAACGACAAACAGTCAAACGGTAAGAGCTGAAAAAAGGGAGAGAGGGGTGGGGAGATTTCGCGTGCTCTCGAAGCTGGTTTACTTTAAAACTCAGCTTTTAGAACTGGTCGAGTCTTCCCTGGAGGTGCCCACATTGCCTTCCCGCTTCTATTTGTTTTTAATATGTATTTGCGATGATTCTGAACGCAGAAGTGGAATTTCCTCAAGAAATTAGTGTAATTTACACCCGAAGCATTCGGATTCAAATATCCTCTGAGCAAAAAAGGTTCAATTCAGCGCTAGTGCAAAAACTGTTACGTTCGATGCAGTGTAGTTGGCTCGCGTAAATCGAGTCAACTGCGCATTAGTGTCATAATCTTTGCCTGACTGTGACGTCCGCACCTCAAATTAACTTACTACGCGACCACCGCACACGCAAAAAGGGCGCAAAAGCAACAACCACAGCGAGGAATGCTCACGAATGAACGACCTGCTGATTTTAGTAAGTCGACCGTTGCGTTTTTACCGCGAGGGAGAATGAATTTCAGACACGACTGCTGTACAGTGCGTTAGTGCCTCAAAAGACCCACGCGCGAGGGGATAGTAGCTTGTAAGTTACGTATACACTATTGCGCTATTACGCACTATTATGCAAACTATTCCGCTGACATTTTGTAGCCTGCTCTCTCTGGAATGGTAGGAGTAAAATGGTACTTAATGTAAGCGCTAATCGGATCTCATTTGTGCGATTTGCGATGAATTCCAATAGAAAATTTATGATTATAATAATTCCACGGCAGATCGTAACGGCCTTTACGTCAAATGTTATGGCTATTACGCGACTATTGCGTCTCTATCACGCAGCCAGTATACACTCTATTACGCGAGTTCGTACCCCCTCGCCCACTCGATTGCGCGGGCTTAAGACTGATGATCCGTCAAGTCTATTCTTTGAGATTTTATCAGTGTGCGTGCAAGGAAAATCTGCAAGGCCGCGAAAATAGTTTTGGCCGGTAGAGTATACGACTTGTGAATTGATGACACCATAGACATTTGTCGTGATAGTTTACTGTGATTCACAATGTTCTTCACAGTAATTTTCAAACTAGTTCTCTAAATCTCCTTTGTATATTAATTAGTATTATTTAGGTAATTCGGGCTGGGCGTCTAATGTGACGGAGGTGAAACCGGCGAATTTTATTATCACGTAGGCCTAAGACAACGCTGGTACGCACCATGCTCTCGCCGCGCCGATGGCGGATCAAGGAAGTTGAATGGTCACTTTTGTGAGTAATGCATGCATTAAAATGATCATTTCGATCACCATTTTATGTGCAAGCAACACAAAGTTACCTTCAGTACATGCAGAAACTAATGTCTCGTGATACCAATTAACGTTGCTCTCTCACGAATCAGGCAGTAATTACATAGGCTATATTAGATATTAAATTTCCACACTGAAGTGCTTGTGATTACTTGGAACCGGTACGACGTGGGAACCATACCTTTTAAACCGGGAACAGTTAAAACAGTTAACAGTTAAAACAGTTTCTTAAAGCACTACTTTTTAATAAATTTAATAGATTACACGTCTCCTGAGTTGTTCTGTGAGATATTTGAAAGACACGTTATGGGCATCAATAATGTCCTTATCAGTGTTTCTGCACAGAATCTAGTACGGGTACAACCATAGAAAGTGGCCACTTAAAAGAAAAATCTTGAAATTATATTTCATCCACTAAGTAAAGCGTCTTTTCGATCTTCGAGTATGGTTTTCGCTTCCCCGTTAGCCGCTATGCGATCTCACCCACCCACCTAGACACTAGACAGAGCCATGATTCAAGACTTGCGGGAGAAACTCACATTGTTGTGCTTATCGATCCTTCTCACCGAGCAGAACTGGCCTCGTCATGTCTGACAGTACTGGACTGGTACTGAAATATTCTATTCGTGAGCTCAAGTCAGCGTCGGCAAAATCAATGTGTTGATCATAAATTATCGTTTTACTGTCGAAACAAGTATCAATATTGGTAAGCATTTTTGGAACTCCTACTCTCTAAATTTTTGAGGTTGCTTTTTGAACCTTTTCGTTCAACCCCTACGACGTTAGGCCGAGTGGAGCAACCGCGGAGAGAGGCACAAGCCACGTAACCTAACCTTAATTAACTCAGGGTTACCTCATTAAAAGGTCACCATGCCTGATGCCGCTTACTTCTCGACGGCCGATTTAGGGTCGCCGGAAAGCAAGCGGCATCATGCTTGGCGACAGCCGAGCGGAGCGAAAGCGAAGCGAGGCACAAGTGACTTTAACTAATCTTGGTAAACTCACGGAAAAAATGGCTTTGTTACGGCAACAAAATTAGGGACAACAAATAAAATTTGTTGCTGCAACCAAAAATTTTGCCGCAGCAACCAACCGTTTTGTTAATAGAACCAAACATTTTGTTGTTGTAACAAAATATTTCTGTTATCCCTTTATTTTAACAAATGATTTTGTTGGTATAACAAAAGCTTTTTGCCGTGGGGAAGGGGCTTGGTTATGGTAGATTAAGTTAGGTGGGATGCTGCTTGCCTCGCTCCGCTGTCGTTTCACTCGATTTGACGACGAAAGGTTGAACCAAAAGTTTAAAATTGCTACCTTAAAAAATTAGAGTGTATGTGGGAACGTGTTTTGTGTATGAAGGTTAAATTGGTACGCAACCTATCTCGGATGACTTGCCAGGTGGAACTTGCGATAAACGAAAAGGAGTTCCCGAGAACTTCCCACTGGTGTACCTATCAATATGTGTGCCTTAAAAAAATAACCAAAAGTTATGTATCCGGTTGACAATCATGATACAACGTATGGAAAGAAAAAAAAAAGCACCCACAACGATAGTCGAAGCGATGCTTTTGTTTGTTTCCAAGAAACAAAATGTAAGTAGAAACTCAGAAGGAATTTTTCGGATGGTCTACGTGGAGAGCAATAAAGAAATCGATTCGCCTTAATGGTAAGTAATTTAGTTACATTCTGAAAAATCACTGGGAGTAAGAAGTGTCGAAGGTACTCGCATGTTAGTCTACGAGCTCACTGATGAAAGGTCGAGATGGCCTTTACATACAGAGAACAACTCATGCATCTCTGAATGCGTGTTGAATTCGTCATGAGAGTGACTAAAGCTGTTAAAATGAGCTAAATAAATAATATTCTCCTCGCCCACGCAGTCTGCAGAAGCGAGAAGCTTGGTTTGACAATAGTGGAATAACTCATTACTGGCCGTTGCTTTGGATTCGAGTCGATCTCAAATCCATGTGGATAATTTACTATGGCCTCGCGCTGGAAAACAAGACGCCATATCGATCATCAACGGTCCATTCTTTTTGATGCGATGTAGTTGGTTCAACTTCGCATTCCTGTTGAACGAACATCGCCGCCTATTGGGGCTGTACCCCTACCCAGCCACACTCTAAAAATCATGGAAATGTCACGTGGCATTATCGCAGGACGTGTTACAGATGCTCATTGTGCTCAGCAAAGCACAATGCTCATGTTCTGGTGAATGCCGCCACTATTCAACTTTGTATGGTGGTTCTCTCATTAAGCAAGATTTTTTGGCCAGTTATAAATATCCCTCCATTACTCATCAAAAAATATACTAAAATCACTGACTGTGAGTAATTTCCGGTAGCAATCCGATACTTCCTTGTTCTTCGAACGTGGAGGTAAAAATTGTACCAAGTGTATGGCTTTTAACTATGAGTAGGCGACGCTTGCTTGGTTAAGGGCGTACCGACACCTTTGAGCGATAACGGGGACACTTTTCTTGAAGTGGAAATAGTGGCGAGTCTTTTGTGCAGTGGAAATAACGGCGAATTTTTCGGTGCGAATCGCGGAGCCTTCATTTCATGGCTTGTGAGTGAACGGAACGTTTTACATTTCAACTTGTGTGTTTTGATAGATTGGGGCTGTAATTTCGACCTTTGGAAGATTAACTTTCCCCGTAAAGACGCAAAATGATCATAAAAGAAGTAGAAAACAGAGAAAAAAAAAGGCTCCTCAAATCGCGCCAAAAAGATCCACCACTATTTCCACTGCACAAAAAGATTCGCCACTATTTCCACTTCCAGGAAAGAGTCCTCGATGTCGCACTAAGGTGTCGGTAAGGCACAGGTATAGGGTAAAGGCTCAAATCCGGGTCAGTGGCTCCATTCCGGGTCGGTTTATATTTTCGCGGTTTTAGCACTGTCAGGAAGCAGGAAACGCAATTTTTCCATAGCCATCATGGACGAGAGGCTTTTGTCTTTAAAATGAATGTATCCACATGACGCT
>Ga0058701_10005213_pt1 | contig 10737 bp, 9 predicted proteins | sample AgamicOrMae_FD_97039 | JGI IMG/M metagenome (GOLD analysis project Ga0058701, IMG submission 97039) | Agave microbial communities from Guanajuato, Mexico - Or.Ma.e | ecosystem: Host-associated > Plants > Phyllosphere > Phylloplane/Leaf | place: Guanajuato, Mexico | collected 2012-06-04 | reverse complement strand
TTTTCTGTTTGCGTTTCTAGCGTTTTTCAGCTAAAAAGTCAGTTTTGTTTACAATTCAAGAAGCAACATGAAATATTAATAAGCCAGAACTTCAGATCGTATTAAAACCTATACATAAAACCTTCGTTTTTAAGGTTTGTATGCGTCGTATCCCTGTATTTGTCAAAAAAAACGGTATGACGTGACACCCAAAAACACCACCAGCTTGTCGGTCACCCGAGCGCGAAAACCTCGCTTCGCTCAATCTAACTTTAGTTGTTAGTCTTAGTTATAGTAATAGCTGCGCTCAGCGAAATATGTTAATACCACCTTTAGGCGTGAGGATTTTATGTCTCATTGTTAGCATCTTAAAGGGCATTTTTGCGTTTGAAAAGCCGATAAACAGTAATAGCGAAGGTCTCAGTTCCCTGAGGGGCTTGTCTGCTTTATTGTGGTAGAGTTGATCACGTGACACTGATTTCTTGTTTTCTTCTTTTCGCTAAAATCCTCTGAGGTGGTTCGACGGAACCAGTTTCGTAAAACAGGGTGGGTTCCCAAGTGAAAGGGCACCTTTGATATTTGTAAATGAGAAAGCTTTTTTTTTGTTATTGTTTTCAACCTCTTGGTTCCGGAAGACTGCATTTTAGTTTTCTCAAATAATGAATGTATAAATCCGAATTATTCTCGTCTCTTGTAAAAGTGAATTTGTAACGCGAATAGCACTGCCGTTTATGAAAAGGTTGCAAACCACCAAGGAAACAGCATGATACCAGCTCAGTTGTTACCGTATGCTGTATTGCCTCCGAGCACTTAACTCTTCGCAACTGATAACATTATTGAGTAAATTTCATCATAGGAGTGCAACCGCACTAGAGAGTGTAGAGTATTATGCAATGTCATGGAGCAGTGACTTTGTGTCTATCGAAAACTCGACCGAGTTCTCGAGGGTTTACAAACAAAACATGTTCGCCTTTACCCTGTCCTCCCAATCCATCGATTTCTACTTCACTGCGAGTAAAAACCGCTCTTTTCCTGCAGAATTTTTCCTGATTCTTTTCTTTCGTCCTCTCGCCCTTTTCCGACACTTCCTCCAAACTTACTTCCAAGCTTCACAGATATTTTCTATTTTTAATTGCCTGTATTGTAAAGAAATAGTTATAAACTTGCCTTTTATCTTTCCCGCCTAATCATCTCAATATGGTTTAAGCTGACGTCTGTTTCTTTGCCACACGAAATACTGCTATTATTGCGGTAGGCAAGCCACATACCTTGCGTGTGATCAGGTTGCCTATGTTTGCAAAGTCTGATCGTTAAAGAAGGGCGTTTCGAAACACGTCCTTACAGTAGTCTAAAAATCGTGCAGATTTGTGAATGGCACATACATGCTCCGTCCCAGACCAGTTCCGCGGTCCCCATTTAATGACATGGTTCCCGATGACAGAGGCGGTACGTCCATGGCATCCGACGGGAAGTGGATCACGCGCGTAGCAGGCTCTTGCGCCGAAGTGTTGGCAATGCAACGGATTATTCCCGGTACCTCTGTTCCTAGAAACATTTGTTCAACGTTCAGAACCTGTATTACATACGCCTTATCCAGGTTGGCACCCTGCCGGTCGATCCCTGTGCGGAGATAGCCAACCAAGATTAGGACAATTAATAGACAAGTTGGCCAACATACAGTAGCAATAAAAGAGGCAAAGGGAGAAGCATGGGATACGCTTGGCGAGTTCATTTGTTCATTGTAAACACCAAATTAAGAATTTTCAGGCAGGATAATGTATTTTAGGTTGTGTGCCTCGCCTTCGCTGTCGACCCGCTCGGCATTGTAACGAAAGGTGGGGCACAAGAGGTGGAAAATTCCACCTTTCATTTACAGTGAGGCAACTTTACCTGTAGGAACAGGTCCTCCTTCGGCCAGTGACAGTGATCCATCCTCATGCTGGACTTTGTGCCTCAAAAATATCGTAACTCGTACGAACTGACCTTGAAGAGCTGTCATCAAACTGTAGCGCACTTGTTGCAACTCGCCCGAGCTCATACTTCCGTAACGCTGGCGAACAAAATGATTTTGACGATTGGTTTTGGAAGTTTAGTGAATATCCTCCTTAGACGCAAGGATTGTTGTGGGTGTTGTACCGGTACAGTCAAGCTGGCTTTAAGGAGCAAATAATTTGTTCCACTTCCATACATAGCTTAAGCCTTTAGAAGAGGTCCATATCCAGCCTACATTACAAGTCTCTATTTCTACCATTTTTTATCTTTTCCCAACGTTGCCAAGCAGAGCGAGGGTACAGTGAGGCAACATGGAAGACTAACCTAATATTGCCGAAGGCCGATGCCGCTTACCGCACGGCGGCAGGATTCTGTGGCCAACCAATAAGCGGCATCGGGCTTGGTGACAGCCCGGGCCGATGAAACGGAAGATTGAAACATCATAACACTGAGGGTTTAAAAAATGCAAACTTCAAAACTGAGGGTGTAACTTTGAGATTTGAACTAACATCGTAAATATTTTCAAGGCATACCTGAACAACCATATGATGCGCCGCATCGATTAATTTAATACAACTCGGTGAGGGTACGAGTGTACGCAAGCCATCCAAATGGTTGAGTGTGGCCATGAGGAGGTCGTTAGGTGAGCGCCCTCGGAGCGCTTGCAATTTCACGACCATCACCATAAGATCCCACATTTTTGCCATGCTTGCCTCGTCTACTCGCATCACCGATGCGTGCGCCAGGCTGCCGAAAAGGCTTCTTAGGGTTGCTAGACCTCCTAAACTGGCTAAGGGAGGCGGCAAAGGTGCCCACAACTCTGATAGGAACCGCGGAGCTAGCATGGCCAACACGATGTCCGATAACACTGCATGCAAAGACAAAGACGATATATCAGTAACAATATCACTTATAAAGCCAGAGCTTGACTGGAACCATCTCTAAAGCGGTTTTCTAAGTTGGTGCACAATCTTTGGGATCTTGCCCCTGACTATCCTGCCAAAACGTCACGGGCGCCATAAGGAAACTTTTTCTTCTCCCTCAAAGAAACTTTTTCTTAAAAAAGTACTATTTTTACAGCGTTTATTTACAAACCAAAGTGCGGAGAACAATCGCTTCCCGATTAATCAATTTCGTTCTCTCAAACAGTGAAATGCTATCAGGCCAATTTGGAGTTTGGCTGGTACCGCGCAGCTGTCGGTGCTTAAAAGGTTACTGCATTTCAGGCACGTGCGTGGGATATATGTATAAGATATTTAGTACTCAATAACACCTTAAAAGAAAGAAGAGGAACGTACCGGTACCGATACTCTTGAATTTAGCGGGAGCTAACTACAAATCGAACGAATTGAATCAACCGCGCGAACAGTAGGCCAAACATCATTTTTTTGAACTACCACGCGAGTTTTTCGCCCTTATTCGCCGGTATGGAACAACTCTGGTCAGGTTCAAAACCTGTCGCGTGCTAAAACGATTGTGCTAACGCTATCAAATAAAGTTGCCGCATATTACCTTTAGACGACGTTTCTCTGTCGATACTTTGGGCCTTTAGCCTCTGGTCTAAAATGTATATCATTTCTCCTCCGAGATTTAGGTATAGTGCCGGTAGCATTTGCGTGTGCATTTTTAGTAAGCTGTCTAAAACAGTTGTGCTTCAGGCCTGCATGTAAAATTTTTCCTCTGTTGATTGCGGAAAACCTCAAAGCCTCAATGAAATTTTGCGTTTACCCAAGCGAACTTTTATCAAAGGCGAAACTAAATCGATAGTTTTGTTTGCCGCTCGTTGCAACCGGGTTGCTATGTTGCTCCAGATTCTCTGTCGCAGAGCCGCTGCGCCGCTTCCGTAAGCGATGGACTAGGTCTGTGGGCTCGATAGGTTGGAAGTTTAAAAGGACCGTAGAAAGAAAAAGATGTCTTTTTTAAAACTTCTTTTTTCTTTTCTTTTTTAAAAAAAGGAAATCATTATAATTACGGCCGGCATCTATTCGCATTTTTTTCGTTTAAGCAGCTGTTGAAACCCATACGCTACTAATTTCAGTGCCCACGCGCTCTTCTTACCGAAAAGCAGCTCAACCACCTATTACCCAACAACATGCTTAAAAAAATCTTTTTGTATATAATTGGGGCAACGAGGTATTCGGACTTTCTTTTTTCGGACAAGTGCGTAAAATACTTCAGTAACTGCAACTATCCGGTTGTGCAGCATATCTGTCAAAGATAACCTTGCCAAAAGATACCGGTACAGTGATTAAACGACACCGAAAAAAAAGAAAAAAACATGTATCTGTGCTCTTGACATGCTCATCAACTGTGGCTTGTAATGTAATGCATAAAATAAAAAAAAATTGCATAATTTCTTGGGTCTCTAACACAAATTGCCAAGCCAGGGCGAAAGGAAACGCTAACAGCCAGTAGGGTTATAGGAACTTTTCATTAGCCCAAATTTTTCGAGGGCGGGACAAAGGGAAAAGTAGTCTACCGTAACAATACCTCTTCCACGTGTGCTGCTTGTGAGTACTCAAACTTCCCGCGTTTCCGTGCGATGCCCTCTGGCGTCAGTTTCGAGCGGCACTCAAGATTACGAGCACGAGTGGAACTGCTCTCTGGAATTTATTTTTGTGCATTCAGTGGGTATGTGCAGCAGAAGATGATCGTTGTCTAAACAAATAGCTTTTGTTGAATGTCGAAGAAAACTGAACTGTGAAACCAACCGTATTAGTGTATGCTAATTTATAAGAGAAGAAATCATTGTCAGTGTTCGGCGTTCCGAGTCAGTGTTGTTTTTTTCCCCGGTCTCTATCAAAAATCGTGACGTGCATTTTTGAATGAGTTTGTATACAATTTTCGTTGTAGATTGAGCAAGGTCAGAGTATAGTGCTGCGGTGAAAGAGTCCTGTGGAAAAAAAGGCGTCGAGTGATTCAGGAACGTGTGAAAAAGTCGGACGGACCATTGCACCATGGGCTTACTCTCAGAAGGCAGCCCTTTAACTTGGGAGGAAACCAAGGCTATGGCAGATCATGTGAGAACTCATGGCATCTCTCAATTCATCAACTTGTATCATCGTTTGAAGAACAGGCAAGGGGACGTCCTTAAATGGGGAGACGAGGTAATCCTCTGCAAATTCATGACACTCATAACCCCCTTAGGCTAACGTTTTTCACGCTCACGTCGTAAACAAAGATGTCAACATACCCGCGTCCCGGCTTTTTCATGTTGCACTAATCTTTTGAATCTTTCATTATGTTACGATTCTCACACCCAAAATGAACTCATTTCTTCTGTAACCCTCTGTTATCTTGATTTTTCTCAATATCCATTGTATAACTAGCCCTTATTCTTGATTGACAAATGTTGATTGACTGCTTTTTTTGCAGTAAGTTTAATTTTTGCATTATGACAGGTGGAGTACATTTTGGTGAAGTTTGACCATGAGAAGAAACAGGCAAAAGTCAGCTTACGTGCAGATGAACTTCTCAATATTCTCAGAAAGAAGGAAGAGGAGGACCCACAGTAAGTATCAGTTGGGTGATTGGGCAGTCATCTGTGACTTCATACTGTCATTTGTAACATTGACATTTCTCTGTAGAGGGGTCAAGTCCCTATGGCGTCCAGAGTATGGAGCTTATATGATTGAAGGCACCCCAGGCCAGCCTTATGGAGGACTCACGGCTCACTTTAATGTTGTTGAGGCAAATATGCACTATCGCAGACAGGAAATACAAGAGTTACTAGAGCCAAATGAAGTCCTCATGTCATTGACAAGCTTTCCAAGGTGAGATTCTCCCCTCCTATGATATTCCTTATTCTTGTCTTAAGGTAAAGGCAGTGTTCACTAATCATCAATTTTACTGATTTACTGACAGACTCGGCTGCCCCGACTTTACTGATCCTAAGACGGTCCCGACTCCGACGGTGGGGAGTGCTCAATCGCTATTTTTTCCGGATGCAGCCATCTATCCAGGCCATCCACGATTCAGGACCTTGACCTCAAATATTCGTCAAAGACGAGGAGAGAAAGTTTGCATTAATTTGCCGGGTACTATGAAACGCTGACATTATTCGATCACCAACCGTATATTTTGGTGCCGAAGGACAATGTATAAATTGACTATTTTTTCCTGTATTAGTACATTCAAGTAAACTGAAATCCTTTAAAAGTCCGTCGCTACTCCACCTATGGACTCGTTCCAAAATTTCAGTGAAAGGGAGCAGACGTCCTTCTTAAATAACATTTATTTTGGGAATTGAGCTCAGGAAAAACCTTCCCTTCCCAAGAAAAGGCCTCAGGTTTTCTTCCTTGAATTTTTATATTTTCGCGGCTTTGTGCTGTCTACTTGTAGATGTGTATATTCGGGAGGAAAAAAAAGCATTTGAGCCAAACGCGGACGATATGGCCTGTTCAAACGGCACATATTCAACTAAGCAAACTTAAAGAATGACTGTGATCGACCCATTTTTCGTAGAAGGTCGTGCTGTGATACGCTGGTTATCGAGGGACTGTAGGGAGCAGTTTCATTTTAGTCGGAAACTACCGTGAAAAGGACAAAGTGGAAAAAGAATGCATTGCTAACCCTAGAGCGTCAACGAAAAAAAAATTGAAGCGAGGATCAACACCCTTAAGGTGACAAGTTCAGCGTTTGAAATCTACAGCGTAAAAGTTTTGATCAAAGTTCCTAATTACTTGTTGACAGTTTTCAAAGATGTTAACACGCCTTCTCCGTACGTGGAAGTATACGAAACGGCGCCTCCGAATGACCCTAAAGCCACGGAGGCCGCAAAGCCGGATCATGTTTATTTAGATGCCATGGGTTTTGGGATGGGTTGTTGTTGCCTTCAAGTAACGTTCCAGGTAAGCCTTAAAGCCCTTAACCTAAAAATTGCATTTTCCCTGATTTTTTAACTACTTTGCTTCTCTCTTTTCAGGCTTGCAATATCAACGAAGCTCGCACTCTATATGACCAGTTAACACCGTTGTGCCCTATTTTGGTAAGTTTTCGCTATGCATTTCCGTTGACCCATACTATTCGACTTGGATTTGCAGTCTTCCATATTTCAACCCATAACAGCCCAAAGTATTAGGAGTGAAAGCTTAAGAGAAATTGGAAGGATTTTTTTCCACTAAAATACGCAATTTTAAGCTTTCGAAAATGCCGAAATTAGAAAATTTCAGGCTTCCAGAGGTGTGATATTTTTGAAATTGTAACAATGCTGAACTGGAAAGATCCTCTAAAATGAAACTTTGTGTTTCCGAACGGCATCGCTAGGCGGTAGTGGATTAATGCAGGCGCAGTCATGGATGCCACAATAAAAAAAATAAATAAAAAAGAAAAAAAAAGAGGGAGGAGGGGAGGCAACGGGTCGCAATGTACGGGATTCTTAGAGCGAACGAGGGAAAGTAGGGGACAGCTTTGATAATTGCACGAGGTTCTTCTTTCATCCCGCTACAAGGCTTTTAAATGAAATATTTTGATATCCGAACGCCTGCATTTGTGAAGTAGCCCTCCCCCCCTTCCCTCCTTGTTTGTTCGTCGGATGACATTGGCACTCGTTTAGAGTTGTTCCTTGTTTTGAATCACGTTGTGAAGTCCTCTTTTCTTTCAGTTAGCGCTTACTGCAGCTTCACCCATTCAACGAGGCCATTTAACCGACGTGGACTGTCGCTGGAACGTCATTTCAGGATCGGTTGACTGCCGAACGCGGGAAGAACGCGGCCTTGAACCACTGAAAGAGAACAAATTTGTCATACCCAAATCACGTTATGATTCCATTGATTCCTATCTGTCAGAGCAAGGTGAAAAGTAAGTAAAAGTTGGAGACCATTTTAATTCCTACTTACGCTAATTTCTTTCGGGCAGCCTGTCCGAAATTGTGGTCTTGATCTTTGTCAGGTGCTTTAATTTACTTAGAGCTGAAAGGGTAGAATAAGGCTCCGATTTATTTAGGCACCCTGGGGACACCTATTGAGAAAAGGGATTCTTCGTTTGAGGTGGGCTGAAAGCAGTGCAATTGGGAGCACCAGCTCACCATCGAGCGAATTTCAGTATAGAGTTTTCGGTGAACTTCCGCGCGCTTGTCATGAAGAAGCGACCTTACCTCTAGTGAACTTGTTTTTGAACTTTGGAGAAACATGAATGATTTAGAGTGTAATTATTTTTCAGGTACAACGACGTGCCTTTGGTGTACGATAAAGCAATTTATGATAGATTGCGGGCAGCGGACATTGATCATCTACTAGCTCAACATATTGCTCATCTCTTTATCCGAGATTCCGTATCTCTGTTTAGAGAAAAACTGAATCAAAGTGATGAGGAAGATATTGACCACTTTGAGGTAAGTAATAAGATTGTGATTATGTCCTACCAAAACTGAAACGTAAACAGAGCTTGTTTCAAAGAGATTCATTATTTTGGTTTGGGGGTGGTTGATTGCACTCATTTATTTGAAAGTGTCACCCCCCCTCCAATGTCTGACTTGTAAGTGTTAGTCTAGAAATCAATAAAATTTGGAGCCGTGAAGGTAAAAAAAAATTTGCAGACCATAAAAATCACTCCTATGTTTCTAAATATGAAATGGAAGAAATGCCCGCAGCTCTAAAACGACGAGAGATCTCGGATAACACTTTAAATATTGGTCCTCTACAGGCGTTAATTTGCGATTTTTCATGCAGAATTATAATTTTTCGGGTCTATCTTTAAAACAAAATTTCGTTCAATTTTTGGCGCTTAAACATAGTAAATAGAAAAGGAGCACTCACCTTATGGCTTGAAAATCCCTCCGTAACGTTCTCTTGAATATCCTTACATTTCTTCCAAAGCGTAAATTGACAGTTTTTGAGGTTCAGTTACTTGAGCTTTGTTTAACTAAGTTACCTTAGTCCCCTCCTAACCTAATCTAAATTAACCCAACTTACCTTTGCACATCCGAGCCTTACCTAACTTCGCTAAGCACTATCAGTCAAAAAGGTATTGTCCACTTCTGGTCGTGCAACAAGGCGGTGACCGATGTATTTCCCCATAAGGCGGAGCCCTCCAGCGCGACCAGAAACGGACTATACCTTTTGGACTGCTATTACATATGATAACCAGCCGGAACCGGCCCGCGTGTATCGACACTGGCCTGTCGAGGTCCTCGAAACGATGGCAGACACCGCCGCTTGTCGGATCTAGCGAGAAAGATACTTGATGGAGAACTCTTTTGTGCAGAATATCCAGTCGACGAATTGGCAGACGATGCGCTTCAAACCACCGCCGCCGCATTCCTCGATCGGTTGGCGCGTGGAGTTCAGACCGTGCGAGGTGCAAATCACCGACTTCGAGAACGCGGCAGTGGTGTGCTTCATCGTTCTCCTCACCAGGGTCATTTTGTCGTATCATCTAAATCTCATCATTCCGATCAGCAAGGTACATTGCCGTGTTCTATCGGCATCAAGGCGATAAGGCTTGCTGTCAAGGCACACTCCCTCAACCTAACCTTCCCATCCCCGAACCTAACCAATAAATGATTGGTTCGGTTAGATTGGTTGAGGTTAGGTTATGATAGGCAATCATTCCCCAACCTGTCTTCTCCGTTCCTCTCTGAACCTTAAGCGCCGTTTGTAAAATATGTGGCCACGGAAGGGAGGTAAGGCGTGGGGGGGGGGTGGAGCAATGATGATTCACCACACCGTTTGGGCTTTCAAATGGACGGCGAAAATACCTTTGATTCGAAGGTACGTCACCGTCCATGGTGAAATTCCGAAATGTGTTGATTTCGGGTCATGAGCTCCGTGGACTTGGCTTACGTAATTTGATGAGAAATTGAGCGTGCTTTGTTGGATGTTTAGGTTGACGAGAACATGCAGAGGGCGCAGAAGCGTGATGCGTTGAGAAGCGAGCAATTCTGGTTCCGGAAGGACATCTCCACTTTCGGTTCCCCCCCTGCCTGCACTGCCAAGTGTCAAACCAACTGCGAAGCGGACTGCTACACGCCTATGACAATCGATCAGATCATAAATGGCAAGGTGAGTGAGAAGTTGCGTCAAGAAGGGCAAGTCTCTTCTGCCTTTTCAGTTTTAGTCTATTTCTAAAGTTATTGATTATTCTTGTTTTTCTACCTTTTTTTTACTAACCAAATGCATGTTTCAAGCCTTCCTCCTTAATAAAGATAGGTAGAATTTTCCACGTATTGTATTCTACCTCTCAGACCCGGGCGTAGCACAAGCAGCCTAACCTAACGTAGATCAATCGGACGGTCGCCGTGTGATGCGGCTTGCACTTCGGTGGCTGTTCCCGCCTACGAGAAGTTAAGCCGCGTCAGGCGCGGCGGTTGCCGAAAGGTAGTTAAACGAGGTGCATGCCACGCAATAGAACCTGACCTACACGGTTGTATGTCTGTTAAACCTGACGATTTAATGACAAACTAAACCAAAGTGAACACAGAAGAGTTAGAAAATGATGCCAGTCAAATGTATAGTGCTTTATCCTTACCGCCCCTAGAACCTATCCTAACGTCTTTCTCTTCAAATCTCCCTTAACTGACAAAGTCTATCCTCTCCTGAACTAAGTAAAGTTCGCCTCACAAGCCCTCCCTAACCTAATCTCCCCTGACCTTACCTCCCCTAACTTTCCCTACCTAACTTAACTTACCTTCCCTGATCCAAGCTAACGTAAGCCGCGTTGGCTTGTTGCCATATACCGTATTCTCCCGTCTATAGTACGCACTTTTTTGTCTCAATTTTGGTCCTAAAAATCCGGATGCGTACTATATTCGGGTGCCTACTATCCAAG
>Ga0058701_10005212_pt1 | contig 10739 bp, 5 predicted proteins | sample AgamicOrMae_FD_97039 | JGI IMG/M metagenome (GOLD analysis project Ga0058701, IMG submission 97039) | Agave microbial communities from Guanajuato, Mexico - Or.Ma.e | ecosystem: Host-associated > Plants > Phyllosphere > Phylloplane/Leaf | place: Guanajuato, Mexico | collected 2012-06-04 | reverse complement strand
GTAGGATCCTATCGTTAATCTTTTTTTTGTTTTTACTACAATGACAATTTTAATGGCAATTGTTAATTGTCAAAAAAATCATCGGTGAACAGACGGATTGGCTGACAGGTTTCTATTTACTAGTGCCTAATAGAAAAAAATGTAGCCGGCTTTTTACTTCCGACTCCGAATCAACAAATTGTTCCTTTTTTTTCTTAAGATTGTTTTTTTTTTCAGCTTTGGTAATGAGAGCGGAGGCATGCAAGCTGCGTACTTCACGCAGACCGTCCAAGGACCATCCCGGTCTCCTCCCTCTCTGAATTTGAAGTAGCCGCCCTTGCGCTTGTGTCGACATTATCACCACGCTAGTCAACCAAGTATAATGTTGTAGAACAATCTGTAAGTTTCCAAGCACATCTTTAATAAAGAATTGTTTGATAAAAATTTCCTTTTTTGTTCTGTTTCCAATTTCAACTTGAATGAAAATCTCTGTGATTCGGTAGATTTTCCCATTATTTTAGTACTGACACGATGCGTTACGTATGGAAAAAGAAGAAGAGCAAGAAGAAAGATGTGATATTCGTTGATCGTAAACCATGGCAGATAATGTAGAATTAGTGTTTTTTGACACATTTTCGCATGAAACTTCTGAAGTGAGTGTTAATGAATTAGTTTAAACTTTGCTTTTTGATCGCACTCATTTGTTTAAGTGTGATTACCCCGTTTTCGATGTTAATAGACTCCATCAAGTGGGGTCTATCGGCGTCGGCTTTTTTTACACTTTTATTTACAATATATTCTTTTTTGACCTGATTTCCCGACAATATCTGTAACGTTAAAACCCGGCTACATTTCCCTTTAATTTTCTTAATGTTATGTATCAAGGTTACATTTAGGCCAGTGACTATTTTTCAAAAGAATTGAAATCTAACCTCTCTTGAACGTCAATTATTCCTGTATTTATCGTTTCTTTTCTCTCATAGTAAAGTTGTTAGTATGAAAAGGCGAATTTTTCAAAATAACTTATTTTAGAATGGTATCTGAACGCTCGTCGTCTGACATTTCCAGTAATGGCAATGCCAAATGCCTCTTAAGCCTCTGCTACTGTAGTTATTTTGACAATTGCTCCCTAGCTATTACATTTGATAGACTAACTTTGTTTTGGTAAGGATGAGTGGAATAGTTTCAGCTATTAAATGTTATTGTGGGTCATTAAAATATTTGGCCAACTTTCGTATACATACATTGGTTTTGAACTGACCTTAACTCCTGTGGATTTTGTTGATCAAACAAGTAATTGTGGTATCGTTGAAATGTATTGTACTCTAGGGGATAGTGGAAAAACATTCTCTTTCATGTTATGAATTTCTATTTTTTTTCTCTTTTTAGGAATTAAATCTAGATCTTGTACAATTTCCCACATCTGTTTGTATCACTGAAGTCCGTATCATTCCTTTGGGAGCTCGAGTCCGTGCGGACTTTCCAGGTGGTGATCGCTTAGGGTAAGTTTGGTTATTAACCTTTAAGATTTACGTCATGATTTTAAATTAAATAATCCACATTATTTTGTCTTAGAATGTCTTCAAGTGTGTCTGTTCTTTACAGTGCTACCAACCCCTCCCAATTTAAAGTAGAATTTTTTGTAAATGACTTGGGCAAGCCCTGCGCATCACGATTTGAAAGCATTGGAGGCTTTGAGTACAAAGAAAATGGAAATATCCATCTGGAGTGTGATAGAAGGGTAAGTCCCCTTTTTCAAACAATTTCTTTTCAGATCATTCCATGTAATCTTTTAATTGAAGGTATTTTATCCTATTTGAAATAAGTTAAGCTGTTCATTTTATGTACTCAATACCACAGTTTATCTGCATGTGCATCTACTGTCGCCTGTATATTATTTTGCTTGTCATTTCTGCCTGATTTCAGGTTGTAACAGATGGAATAGTGTTGCGTGGCTGGTATAAAGCAATAACATTAGCTGTTTATGGAGTCTTAACAAAAAATGTCCAAGAGCAAGTGGCCCCTCCTTCTGCTCCTGGTGCAGCACATACTCATCCTCATGCAGTGCCTGGCCTAAGTCACTCACATTCAGCTTCAGAATCCCGTCCTCCAACAGACTCTGTTCCTGCCAGTGCAGCCACTCAGGAATGGGTTCAACAGCACACACAGGTCAGTTTTCTCCCCGCCTTCCACCTAAAAATAATTTCATTGCATGAGGAAGAAATTTTTTGGTTGATTTTAGGTCGCAGAGGCAGAGAGAGCTTACATGGTGGACACAGCTCGGCCGCCCCCGGTTCCGTACTCAAATGCTTACCAGGATGAGCAACCACCGCCACATTCGGGAGGGGATTATTCAGGGTCCATTTATCATGATGAATGGAACCAGCAGTCAGCGCATGCACCTCCAGCAGCAAGGGTAGGCTATGTTCCATGGAACAATTCACCCAATCTGTGAGAATCGCTTTTTGTATATGCTTATTTTTTTATTTTATTTTTGTGTTTAGCCCGTGTTGTTACCTGGGTCAGGGCCTAGCGAAGGTTACGAAGCGCCCAAAGATACCCCTCGAGCCTACGAACCGGAGCCTCTGCCCTGGGAGAGCTCCACTTCCCGTGCAGATGATAAATCCATCTGGGATAGAGAGAGTCGGGCCAAAGACAGGGATCGGGATAGGGATCGAGACCGCGAGCGGGATCGGGAAAGAGAACGGAACAGAGAAAGAGATCGGGAGAGGGAGCGCGAACGCGAGAGGGAGAGGGAACGCGATAGGGACAGAGACAGGGATCGGGATCGAGTGCGCGAAAGAGAAAGACTGCGAGACAGGGATCGTGACCGTGAGAGAGATCGGGACAGGGATCGCGATCGAGACCGTGATCGGGATGTTTATAGCAGGGAACGAAGTCGCGACCGAAGCAGGGAACTCGAGTTTCGCGATAGGGATCGTACTCCGGATCGGGATTGGGACGACAGAGTGCGCAGAGACGACCGCGACAGAACCAGAGATCGCGATCGGGACAGGGAGCGGGATCGCGACCGAGATAGGGACCGAGACAGAAGCGCGAGCGGCTCGCGGGATTACAACAGGGAAGTGTCTCGAGAGCGGGACCGGGACAGGGACCGCGATCCAGACTGGGATGTTCGACGGAGAAGCGGCGATTGGCCTGCTATCCGACGGGAGAGAGATCGCGACAGAGATCGAGACCGTGATCGGGACAGGGACCGGGACCGATCGGCGTCTTCGGTGGATCGCTCCATCTGGGATGACCGCTCACCGGACGACCATCTCCGCGTGTCCTCGCACATCCATCACCGGGATATCAAGTCTCGGGACGGGTCGTGGGATCGGGAGAGGCCTGGCCTGCATGTCCCCGAGCCTCCGTGGGACAGTGACCGGGATGAGATCCCGCGGAAACGACCCAGAACGCCGCCGGTTCCCCCTCAGCATGGTCTGCACAAGAGGCCCCACACCCCACCGGAAGACGGGCGTCTCCCTGTGCCGGCGTCTCATCTAGGAGGACCACTGCCCCCCAAGAAAGGTTAGTCTGAAATTTCTCGAATCTACCTTCAATGCGCGACCCAAGGGAGTAACTCGCTTTTCTCATACGCTGCAGAGATCGCATCTCCACCCGTCCATCCGTTCGAATCCCTGTCACCCGGCGACGTCGAATCCATATCAGAAGGAGAAATCCCCGAAGCGGATCCCGAAGTCGATGAAGCATCGGAAGTTCTGGGGTCGCCCAACCAAGCCGAGGGTGCTCCGGGGGAAAACGGGCCCGAAGCTCTTCAAGGGGAACTTCTCGGCACTTCAACCGGTGTGCTTCGTCGCCGGTTAGCTGCGTCAGATCCCTCCGTCGCCGCCGCAGCGGCCGGGATGATGTCTTTAGGCCAAAGCGATGGCAAAGAGAGTGCGATGGATGTTGACGACGCTGCAAGCAGATTGAGGTAATTCGCAACTGAGCGGTTTCCCTAGAACTTAATGTCCTATAAAATCTTATCAAATACGGGTGATTTGTGATTCGAGAGAAGCTGAAGAGCAATCTGAAAAAATGCTGTCCGCAGGCCTCTGACAATAGATCCTTCAACCGACGACGCTCGTGAACGGGAGGCCGCCGCTAACTTGGCTCTGCTAGCCGCGGGCGGAGACCCGTCCATCCTAGCAGCCGCCACCGCAGCCGCGGCGGCCGTCACGAGGCCCTCTCTCCTGTCGACGCCGAGTCCGCTGGCGTCGCCGGCGGCGTCGGTGTCATCGTGCACCTCCGCCCACAGGATCCTGTCGGGGACAGCGACCACCCCGGCCCAGGGCTCGGTGCAGTCTCCCCATAAGGCGGCGGGGGTCACCCCGACGCACACCCCTCCGCCACCGTCGTCCGTCATCGCAGGCTCCGCTATGCTCGACTCTCCGATGAACAACGACGAAACGAGTCTGGACGGCGAGCAGTTCGAACCGATTCTCAGCGACGAAGAGATTGTTGACGAGAATGACGCTCAGGTATGAATGGGTCACGGTTGGTTATTCTCAAACCAAAGCAGGCTAATACGACACTAAGTTCGACCAAAACGTGAGCTGCTATCACCACATTTTTACCTCAATCGCTTACTTGTTTTTCAAAGTATCTCATGTCCTAATCTGTTGTTTTAGAGAATCCAGGTTAATGGTCGCATTGCATTTCCTAAACTTGTATAGCGCAATTCGCAAGAATCTGAACGTTTGTAATCTTTCCAGGACAAATCGTATTACTATGAGCTCAAGCTAGGTCAAAATTTAACCCTACCTTGGTTATTCTTACTTGAGGTAGCCTAACCTAAGCCAACCATGTATAAATAGTTAATCCAACCCTAGCCACTTCAACATGTTAACCAAGCCAAACTTGTGTATTATAACCCGATTTGTGACTCAGGAAACGATATTATGCTTAAGAACAGCAAGTTTTTAAAATCATTTTGTGAAATCATGTTTTGATTTTTTTTAAATCTTTTCGTAGGGCTAACAACATTGTGTTTTCCGCTAAAATACGTTCGTTAATAGATTTTTTATCATTGAAGTGTTATTGGTGGGTCTGGAAAAACCGTCGGAATGAGTAAGAATAGATGGCTAAAACTTAGTTTCGTTTAGTTCCAGGAAACCGAGTTTGACTACGAAGAATTCCTCAAAACGTTCAATCCCTTCAGCTTTGAGCCGCAGCCCTTCGTGGTAAGTGGAAACGATTGTACGAACATCGTTTTGATACCGTTTCGGCTCGCTGACTAACTCTTGTCTTTGCAGTATTTATTGGACCCTTCTCTATCACCGTTCGAGGCAGAGGACTTAAGACTCTCTCGAAGGGAAAGCGCGTCTCGCAATGTACCTGCGGAAGCGAGGAAACTGGAAGAGATTTTAGCTTCGGAGGAAGCGAGTAAGGACGAGGTGAAGGAAAATTGGGTTCACTCGGCTGAGCAAGCCATCCAATCTCTCAGCTCAGGCCTCGCCCATGTAGAAAATCGACAAGGTAAGCGAAATCAACTGTCTTTGTGGGACTCACTTAGAAAAAAGCATGTAATTCGTAAGATCAATATTTCGAAAAAAAAAGAAAGTATTAACTTTTAACCCAAACGTAATTTTATGTTCAACGACAGAAGAAAAGTTTTTATTCTGAGAGAGTGCTGTTGATTTGATATGACTTAAAAAGCGCTTCACTGGATTGAGCACCCCTTAAGGGTCGTCTATTGATGACGTTACGTTCATGGATGGAGGAGAATCGACGGAAGCGTAAATTCCATGCATTTGGCTTGGGAAAAAGCGCAACTGGAGGGGGAGAGGTCCCTAAATGGCCTACTCTGCGTAACGTAATGAATGGACGACCCCTTTCTAGTCCCTGCTAAAACCGCGTTTAAAAGTTGAACACAAAGTTTTAGCTCCAAAAATTTTGAATTGGACTTTGACAAACATTTTGAAACTATTAATTACGTTAACTCAAGATGCCTGTTTACGTCTGTAGGCGTTTCCTTTTTTCTTCTTTTAATAAAAAATCGACTAGGTATTTTCGTTCATCCCAGCGCGGGAGTGTGTGCCTAGAGTATTTTCAGTAAACAGTTACCATACGCGGTGTGTTAAACCCACTACCGCCCAGCGATGCCGTTCGAAAACAGAAAAATTTATTTTAGAGGATCTTTTCCGTTCAGTATTTTCACTATTCAAAACATATCATCCCTCTGGAAGCCTGGAATTCATTAATTTAGGCATTTTTTAAAGCGTAAAATTTCATATTTTAAAGGAAAAAATCCTTCCAATTTCTGTTAAGCTAAATTTCACGTCTAATACTTCAGGCTGTTGTGTGTTAAATTAGAAAGATGAGTGTATCTTTTGGTGGTGTTTTGTGCGCAGAAGTCCTTTCAAGGTTGTTCTCGTGGGTGAAGATTGGGCTGGACCTAGAGAGCGCCCTGGCGCAGCCCCAGCCCGGCTACAAGATCCGACACATCAAGGCCGGCATTCGCCTCGTGGAGGCGCTCTGCTCCTGTGGGAAGGACGTGGTCGCTCGCCTGCTCACCGCGCACCCTGTGCACCACCTCCTGCTCCAGCTGTACCAGCAGGACCACATGGCCCTGTCCATCAAACTCATGATCCTGCGCGCCTTGGACGCTAGCCTTCGTTGCCAGTTCGCAGTGCAGCATTTCCTGGACATGAGAACTACTGTGTTGTGTGAAAATAGTGCCAAGCTTGAGACAGACAAGAAAGAAGAAGCTGCCGAAACGTACAACGGCTACCAAGCACTAGTCTTGCTCTTACAGAGCAACCAGCTGTCCCGAGCCAAGTTCGCCATCTCGAGCCTCCTGCGGAAACTTCACATGTACGAACTTCTAGAGATGCTGAAGCGAAGTGTGAAAAGTCTGTTGGCGGAGACAGCCGAAATGGATAGCGAAAACGACGTAGCCACGGACCCGGAGCTCGTCGACACGATCATCGCTTGCCTAGACGAGGTCGTTCGCGTCTACAAAGACGCGCCTCTTACGATATCCCAGTTAAAGCGATTCCTCCCCGTGTGTGCTCAGTTTGAGATTGTTACCAGCGCTCAAGACAAGCCGCGGCCCTACCCCGCGCTTTTCTCCTTTTTCCGTGCACATAAGCTCCTGGAAAACTGTCTTGCGCTCCTGACTGCCCCGCAGACGTCGAATTACGCACCGTTGGTCGGCCCAGTTCATGACGTACTCTGGATGCTGGCCGATTCCCAAGAAGGTCTGCAGTTCCTCGCAGCGAGTGGTCACGTGACCTCCGCCCTCCTGCGCCACTTACTACAAACAACGCACGCCAATCCCGAAGAGATAGACGAATCGGCTATTTCTCCCCCTTCGCCGCAGTACTTAGGCTTGTGCATAGCTTACCGGCTGCAGGCGTTAGCGTACATCGATCAGATCTGGGAGCTTATGCACTCGGGGCCCAGCGACCCTGAGCGGCCTGAGATCTTCGACAATCTTTTCGGACTGTGTTGCTTAGGCCTGTCTCCCCTGGGCAAACTGTCATTAGCTCACGTCCTCACTCGCGGAGACAGCATAAGATGTCTGCTCAAACTCATCTCGCACCCGCAAAGCCTGGACGCGAGGGACATCAAGTACAAGAAAAGTCCTGGACAGAGCTTCGTCGCTGATCTCATCGCCACGTCGGTCAAGCTCTCCGAAAGCGGAGCTTTCCTTCGCGAGTACGGCCGTGAAATCCTGGCTCTGGCTTTGACGCCAAGCACGAAGCTTCAGGACCTAGTGCCGTGGCTGAAACCGGTGGACGAACCGTTTGCGTTTTCCTGCGACGATATTCCGAATTTGTGTGAAATAGTGAAGAACAGTATCGAAAATGCAGTCAGTTTGCCGGCCGAGCTGATTACGAGTGTGCGACTCCTGAAGTATTTGTGCATCGCCGAAAATGACCGAGACCCCGAATCCGAAGGGGGCATTAACGACGACGGATATCACGAACTTAAGTACAAGTACGCCTTGCTGGAGCTGTTCTCTATGGAGGGTGTCTCGCATCTCACTAGTATTCTTTCGAAAATTTGCGAAGCCTACGAACAGCCGGCTCTTCATGCTTCGGCTCTTTCCGGAATGAGAGGTTCTATTCTTGTCGGGTTCATGCTGCCAGCTTTGGAACTTCTCAGAAGAATGCTCACAGCTGTCATACAGGTAAGTTCCTTTCCAGCTCTTTTACCGTGGAGATCCGTGGTCGTGTCGCATAGAAATCGAAGAAATTTTTGTTTTGAGAAATTTATGTTGGCAATAACATTTAACTGGCATAACCGAGTTCGAGGTTCTCTCGATTTAATCGCATTAGTATTACCAACACAAATTCCGAAAAAAATAAAAGTCACTAGATAAGTATGCGAGACGATTTCAGTCTTGAACTAAAGAAACGGAACACTCATAAGGGTTGATCTTTTTCAAACTCGCGTAACTTTTTAACCAGTTCAAATGTAGCTCTGCACTTTGTCCTACATTTATCTTAACGTCTTAGGAATATTTCAGGAAAAATTTAAATTGTTTAAATTTTAAACAACTTTTTAAATGTTTTTTGATTTTTTAAAAAGTAATTAAAATTTTAAGTTATATCTTCTGTGCTAAGAAGTTTGCGCTGGTTTTACGATTGGCTAATCCAATCAGTGTTCCGCTTCTTTTGTGCGTGATAATACGCAGTTTGCTAAATTTTGCGGGAAAAAATTTTGAGTCTTTATAGAGACAAATCAGAATGACAGAGTGTTACTCCTCAACAACACATCCCAAATCGTTTTCAAAAATGAGATAATAGAAAAAAAGTTTAAAAATCACAAAAGAAGGATTTTTTTAACGAAGTGAACCCTTTTAAATCGGGTAAAGTGCGTTTTTGTTTGAGTGTCCGGATCTGAGATATTATCCGCTTTGCCGTAACGTTTGTTTGTTTCGTTGGCAGTGCCGAAATACGGAGTTCCATGATTTGACAGCCGTGAATACTCTCCTGGAAACTTACACGCTCCTCCAAGCGGTGCCCAGCAGCGCTCTGGCCCACGAGAACGCCCAAAGAGCGTGCAGGGAAGTGGTGGAGACACTTCTCGCCTACACTCAGCCTGTGCAACCGGACGCAGGCGCGGAAAGCGATGCGCTAGCCAGGAGTTTGTGGACCCAAATGGTGGCGGAGGTAAGCTACACTTCCATCACTTAAGCACAACTTGGTTTCACTTGTTGCGTTTTCTATCTGTCTTGTTCCCCAAGTCCTCAGTTGAACGCGACCGTTTAAGAGTATTTCAGTAGAACAGGGAAGAACACGAATTTTTAAAAGCACTATCAATTAAAAGAGCACAGAATACAATCAAGAACCCCCAAAACCGCTCACCGATTCGATCATCCGATCGCTAGAAAATTGATGTTGAAGTCGCTAGCGACGTCACAACTCATACGAATTGCGTACGAGTTGTGACGTCACAGGCAAATTCATAGTCTTTTAGCGATCGCCTGATCGTATCGATGTGCGGTTTGTGGGGTTCTTCATTATTATTTTATGAGCTCTTTGTAATGACAGTGTCAAGGTGTAGCATCTTGCCGAAAATCTGTACACCGGATATCAGGATATCGAGGATATCAGCAGGTTAATAATAAACGGATATCCAGGGAAAATTCACAAAATTTCAACTAAATGTCTGACAGATTTTAGTTGAATATTAGGAATTATCTGCTAGATATACCTAAATACTAGCCAGATATCAAAGGACAGGCCAAAGAGTAAAATACTTGAAATATCGCTGAAAACAGTAATGTTTCGAACAAATCCATCAGCCGGATATCAGCCGGATATCAAATGGATATCATCCGAGTATCAAACGGATATTAGCCGGATATCAAACGGATATCAGCCGGATATCAAATGGATATCATCCGAATATCAAACGGATATTAGCCGGATATCAAACGGATATCAGCCGGATATCAAGGCTTTTTGTACACCGGATATCATGAGTTGTCACCCCTTGGACAGTGTTCTTAACAGCTTTTAAAACTTCATATTCTTCCCCACCGACCTACAAATGCTTTTTTTACGTAGGTTTTGAAGTACACGTCGAGGAACGCTCACACGTTCCTTCCGGGCCTGCTGATCGTGTCGGAGCTGCTGCCCCTGCCGCTGCCGCTGCTGAGCCGGGCGCCGCTGTCGGCGTCCGACGCCATGCAGGCCGTCAACAGCCGCAAGCTGTGGTGCGCCTACCTGCACCCGCTCAGCTCCCCGCTGTCCGACTTGATCGCCACGCTGTGCGGCAGCTCGTTCCAGCCCCTCCTGCATCTGCTGCGGAGAGTGTGCGTCCAGCTGGCCGATCTGGCCGCCCCGACCGCGCTCGTCGTCAGCAGAGCGGTTTTAGACACGGTGAGAGGTCCATCTTTCGCAGACTTTTGCAAGGCTTTTGCGTGCATTGGGTAAACGGGTGATTTCTCGTCTCTGAGAATCGCAGTTTTACTTGTAAAAATGTTACTCGATTTATTGGATCAAGTCAAATTAAGCGTATATTCTGGGTAGATTTGACGTTTGTATGTAGCAAACCTTGGTTAACTGGAGGTAGTTGTATTGCAAACCAAGGTAACTTAAGCCAAGTTCATTGCATTTAGGTTAATTAAGCTATGTTCATGGCAAGCGTAGTATTGGCATTGTATTGTTACTAGGAAAGGCAGTTTAATTTAGAGCCCTACAACTTCGTAGAGAGGCGCGAATGGTGTCCCTTGCCATGGGGGCCGCCATGATGGGCACAATGTATTTCTTATGGGCCAGATGTGCTCAACATGGCGG
>Ga0058701_10005211_pt1 | contig 10739 bp, 7 predicted proteins | sample AgamicOrMae_FD_97039 | JGI IMG/M metagenome (GOLD analysis project Ga0058701, IMG submission 97039) | Agave microbial communities from Guanajuato, Mexico - Or.Ma.e | ecosystem: Host-associated > Plants > Phyllosphere > Phylloplane/Leaf | place: Guanajuato, Mexico | collected 2012-06-04 | reverse complement strand
GTCCCATATATGGTGCCATACAAAACCTCCCCATATATGGGTTGCCCATATATGCCGAAAATCCATATATGACTGGCATATATGCATGTCATGTATGGTCCCACATATGACTTTTTTACAAGGGCTCTCGTCAACACATCAATCTTCCGATGTTATTCCAGAATCCGATCGATCAGAAATTATTTCTGACTGAGAGTGCTTTTTAATTCATCATCCAGCTGAATTCAATTTATCACCTTATTAGATGCAAAAGGATGGCTACAATGAGTTTTCCAGAGAATGTTTGGAATTCCGTGGCAAGAAATATCATGTGTGGAAAAGTTATGGTATTCTCGCCAACACTTTGAAACAGAGTGGGAGATTTCGTTTCTTAACGCCATCGTTTATCTCAAGTGATTCATCAGGTACCGCAACACAAACAGATTTATTCCATGGAGGAAGAAGTAAATCCGTCGAACTTTCAATGGAACAAGCAGGAAGAAAGTTTTTTTTTCCAGCGCACCTGCAGACGCGTTGATAGGCAATCACAACACACTTATGTAACGCGTTTTTCCTATGCCAGTCGCTTCAGGCGTTCGCGTTGGTAGGCAATCGCAACACACGTATGTAACGCGTTTTTCCTATGCCAGTCGCTTCAGACGTTTGCGTTGGTAGGCAATCGCAACACACTTATGTAACGCGTGTTGCCTATGCCAGCCGCTTCAGGCGTTCGCCTTGGTAGGCAATCGCAACACACTTATGTAACGCGTTTTTCCTATGCCAGTCGCTTCGGGCGTTCGCGTTGGTAGGCAATGGCAACACATACATGTAACGCGTGTTGCCTATGCCTGCCGCTTCAGGCTTTCACATAAACCTGTTTATTCCTAAACCGCATTTCTGCAAAAATATATTTTCTGCTCCATGATTACTCTCCCACCGATATCTCAACAATGGATGTTTTAAAAACTGCACGTCAAAATAAAAACTCAATAAAATGACAAGCAACGACCTTGAAAAACGTGAGTTTGATTGCTTTAACTACCGTCGCATATCGGCCAAAACCACCACTTTTGGCATTTTGAACTGTGCATTGACTTATTTTAAACAACAGCCACTTCTAATTTAAGCCTGTAAACGTTGATTTCTTACTTATATTTTTCTTAGATTAGTCGATTGTTTTTTGAGCAAAGATCATTTATTTGACCGCACATGTTTTAGACAGATTGGTTTCTGAGAGGCGATATTAAAAATTGCTTTGACATTTATTTTTCTGCTTCACTCATGAAGAACCATGGTGTGAAATTTCGTCGAAATGTTTTCGGATTTGACACAAAATGTTTTCGCCTTCCATTTGCAGAAAATTGGATTCAGCTCTCTCGCTGCCTCACCGAAGGCATACGTGTGCACATTTTAAAGCGATTTCATCCGATTTTCAGAGGCGGTGGAATTAGTTTAGGGATGGAGACAGATCGGACGTGACCCGTTAAGATAACATCGCAAAATGTTGCACACGCAGCGTAGAATGATGAAAGTTGGTGATTCCATCAAATATTTTAAGAAATCTAAAAGCGTGAGAAGATCCTATGCTTCTTTGAAGTTTCCCTAAGCGCAACCGCTCATTTAAGCTGCTACGGCAACCTTGCAAGATGAACTATACAAGCGGCCTAGCTCCGCACAGTAAAAACCAAACAACCGTTTGAGGGAGTTTTCACCTTTTTTTTTTGCGTGAAACTAAAATGGGGGTAGAACCATGGGTCCGCTCGTAGTAGACCGTATTTAAAAAAAAATAGACCTATGTTCAGCCATATCACTTAAACGGTCTCGGAGAGAACTTTGATGTGGCTGACAAGAGATCTATCTTGGATAATAACCAAATACGTACAACGCCCGTTTTAATTTCGCACCCAAAACAGATAGCCTACAGACCTCCCTAAAGGAGGAGTTTCCTTTTCACTGTGAGGGGACCTCTGTATTAGAGACTACCATAACAGAAGTTATTTCAACCGATGTGGGGAAACTTAGGAGCTACGTCCTCTTGCACAAGGCGGGCTCGCACTCGTCGTGGAAAAGCTACAAATGAGATAGCTTCGTAAATATGTTTCTTTCGCATGATGGATCATTTCCCATTTCGTGAATTAACTTAAAAGAGCATTGAAAAGTAAATATTTTCCTATCTTAATTACCTTGGCTCACCTTTGGTGAACACACCAGGTAATGAATCTCGCGAGAAGTGTCCATCTCATAAACGCACCTGTTCACTGCCCGGATTTCACGTCCCGCAGTTAAAGGGTAATAATGGCAACAATGCGGCATGATAAAACACCGCGACATGGAATGCTCGTGGCGCAGATCAGGTGAGCATTTAGAGAGGAATGTTGCGCCTGCTAATAATTCCTGCTTCTCTCGACATTCACGGCGAGAACAATAAGCACTCTAAATGTGAATTGGTCAAAATTCAACCAATCATTTTAGTCAAGGGACTTTTAACCGCCACAATGGTAGTTTTTGGTTGATTTAACTGCAATTTTGGTTAAAGCGTACAACTAATCGAATTGGTGCACTAAATCTACCATTTTATGGCGGGCCAAATTCTGGATTCACCAATCGTATTAGTTGAATTTAAAATTCACCAAATGAATTGGTTATTTTACGCCCCCCACCGTTCGCAGCAAGTGGCTAAATGGCCGTTAATTTTTTTTAAAAAAGAATTCGAAGAGAGAGCAAGCAGCACGGAGCCAGCGTGCTCACTTTATTAATTTGGTTAAAATTAGATAATTTTAGTAGCAGTTCTTTCCAATCTTATAGGCAAACAGAGTTGAACAATTTGGATAACCCTCTCCAGAGCTGAACAGTGTTCTGTGCAAAAGTGCTATTTAGTAGGGTTAGGCCATCACGTGCGTGAACAAATTTTAATATTTTAGTCGTTTAAACCTGTCTTTGGGTCGTTCCCTAACAAGATTGACGTAGCTGGGAATTTTCTGAATTTTTGATAGCTTTGGGGACTCAAAAAATGCAAAATCATGGCAGTTACAGATAAATGTAATGTGGGTACATCGTCAGGGTTTTGCTCAATTTGCTGGGGCTAAATTCTTCTAAATTTTTGCTTTGATAGCTTCACATAATTAATATCTTCATGTATAATTCAGTTTTGTTGGTTAGTTCAGCCTTAAATGTAAAGCAAGGAGAAATTTGAATCTTATGGTTCACCAGACTGCGCTTTCCCATCAGATGTCCTCCTTGCTGTAAAGCTTCTAAATTTTAGATTTAATAGCTTCACTTTATCAATACCTTCATGTATAATTCAGTTTTGTTGGTTAGTTCAGCCTTAAACATAAAGCAAGGAGAAATTTGAATCTTATGGTTCACCAGAGTGCGCTTTCCCATCAGATGTCCTCCTTGCTGTAAAGCTTCTAAATTTTAGATTTAATAGCTTCACTTTAGCAATACCTTCATGTATAATTCAGTGTTGTTGGCTAGTTCAGCCTTAAACATGAAAAAAGGAAGAATTTTAATCTTACAGTTCACCAGATAGTGATGTCCCATCAGATTTCCTCCTGGAGTGAATCTCACTCTGTAAGTTGTTCTAGCTATGACGAAACAAATAAAGGATGAATCCTTTTTTTTTTCGTTCCAGGCCAATTTAACCGATAGCGCATTAGTTAAATTCTACTGCTACATCAGTAATATAGGTATTATCGGGGAAAAATCGGGGTTAAAATCAACCAAAGTTTTGGTGAAAACCTACTATTTGAATTGGTTAAGTAGCATGACTATTCCAATTGGTAGATTTTGACCCCCAATTGGCCAAAATTGACCAATTCACATTTAGAGTGAGCGAGGAGGCAGTTGTTCGTTCGAGAATATCCAGGATCAAACATGATTATCGTGTCTGGTACGCAAAGACCTGTTGACTGCTCGCTCGTCAAGAAGTTTTCGAACAGGTTTGATTGTGTCGCTGGAAACCGCTATCTCGATTCGGACAAGTTTACGTGCATTGTGCCTCGCTTAAGATTTTCTCCGGCTTTCACCGCGATCCTCATCCTTAGTTCTTTGCGGAACTAACATCCACCAAAAAGTAACCAAGTATCGGGTTTAGCAACACTTACCTGAGGTGAACACTTGGTGACAGTTCGGTTAAGTGTTTTTCTACCTTGCTCCGCTCTACTTGACGACAAGGGGTAGAAGAGAAAAGGCGGATTTTTTTATTTTTTTTATTTTAGTGTGCTCCGATTTAACGTTAACTTCAAACCAAAGAAAAAGAAGAAGCATTTCCTTAATTCTTTCTTTTCTATTCTCGTTACTTTTTACTCGTTCTTTACCCCTCCCTACCTGCCTCCCCTTTTAGAGGTAGAAAGAACGAGTAGCGCTCAACGCGGATGACGTCCGTTAGCCAACAGGTATCACAGCCAAAACCACAGGATATACAAGAAAAAGTCCGAGACAAAAAAATGAAGCTCCTTATGAGGAGGTGCCCGTGAATAGGAAAGTTACATCAAAATACCGCTCGCCGTGCAGCTCTGAAGGGGCGTGAACATTTTAACGTACGAAGAGAAGTACTTTTATGGGGCTTCGTAGAGCGTTAAAACACACAAATTCTGTTGTAAGTACGTTTATGTGAAATACTGATGAGCCCGATTTAATTGAACTTTCAGCATAAAAATTACTTTTTTAAACTTTGAAAACTGACGCACGAATGATGCGTGCAAAGAAACATGGGCCTTAGCAAGCATCGATACAAGATGGAAATATCCATAAAAATATTCGGATACGCAGTGAAATTCGACGTGCGTAAAAAAAGGGAAAAAATCCATGGGTTTTAAGTCAATGTTCCTTTTTTGGCACGGTTGGACTTAGAAAATTTTCTGGCACACCGCAATAGGTGATGGTGTGATAGACTGAAAATGAAAATTGATTATTGTCGCCAGTAGGTACGTCTGTCCAGAAAATCTGTTAGATAAAAAGTGATTCTGTTTTCCTGATGATATGATAGAAAAGTTGCACGAAGAAATTTAATCTGCATTACTTGACTTATGCGGACATTAATGCTCACTTGCTAAGGAAAGAGCCCCAGTAAGGGTCGATGTAATATCAAAACATCCAGTGAAACATCGAGATCTCTGTAATATCCGATGTGCGCAAAAAAGAAGAAAAAAACAATGGGTTTGACAGAAATAATATATTTTCATGCCGCGGTTGGACTTACTGGCGGACCGCGATGGCTGATAGTACAATCGACTGAGAAGTGATTATTGTCGCAAATAGGTGCGTCTATCGAGAAAATGCGTTAGATGAAAAATGCTTCTTTTTTCTGGAAGTTAAGGAAGCGGAAGTTGCAAGTAGAAATTTAGCCTGCCTAACATTACTTTTGCGGACATTTAAAGCTAAGTTGTTAAGGTAAGAGCCTCAGTAAGGGTCGATATAAGTTCAAAACATTCAGTAACACGCTCGGGTACTCAGTGATATTAGATGTGCGTAAAACAAAAGAAGAAGGAAAAACAATGGGTTTGACGGAAATGTTATTCTTTTGCCGTGGTTGGATGTAGAAAAATTCCTGGCGAACCGCGATGGCTGATAGAGTAATAAACTGAGAAGTTATTTGTGTCGCAAATAGGAGCGTCTATTGAGAAAATGTGTTAAATGAAAAATGCTACTTTCGGTACAGAACGAATTTCATGTGCGAAGTGATAGAACCTCGCTTCTTTGCGTCTTGTTATACGGAATTCTCAACGCCACCCGCACAGCTTCCGGTTTACCAAGTAATGATTTAATCAGTACAATTTTAGGGTGGTTCCACCGTGATATGCTAAAATTAGATGAAGACAAAATTTTCAGGAAAGGTTAGAATAAGTGTATTAATCGAAGTGTGCAATAAGAAAACGACCGTTCCTTTTTAAAGGCATTCAATTACAAAGTTCGGAAAAATCCACTTCTTTATATGGGGGTTTAGAAAAATGGCAAACAATCTGTTGAATTTTTATTTTTAACGTCTTACTTAGAGTATATGAAGGGAAAACAAAAGGTTTCACGTAAATCGTCAAGTTTCCCGATAATCTACCGTTTGGTTTTTAAGCATCTTAAAAACAACAGAAATTTGATGAAAAAGGATTCAAATCAGCAATGACTGAATGAAAATTTATAATTCAAAGTACACCAAGCTTTTAAAAAATATGGAATAATGAGGAACAGCTCTGAAGAGACTGCTCCCCAAACGTGATCATTTCTTAATCTTTGAGATTTACAGGTTTTTCGATATTTTTATGAATTTGACTAGGCTGCATCGCTGGAACCACCTTAAGACATCAATTGGAAATTTGAAAAGAGAATTTTTGTATTTCGATAAGTTTCTCCACGCAGCAACTTTGTCCTTCTTCTTCGGCGTTACTGTTTAAGTTACTTTTTAGCGCAAGGCCAAAGTACTGCAATTCGTTGCTGCATTTAAGTCTTTCAGTTCCAGATGGCGCACGGAGAAGAAAAAAAAAACGCCGTGCAGTACGACGAACCTTAAAAAGGCTTTACGAGAGAAGGATGAGTGACACGATGAGGACCTATTGAATGTCCTTGAATTACGTAGGTTAAGTTGACTTTTATTGCAGAGAGGCTGGGTGTGGTTCGGTGAAGGTAGCTTAGATTAAGTTACGTTCGTGAGCCGTTTGATCAACATGATTAAACTCGCTTTACTCATACGTTTAAGCTGGTGGTGGGGCTACATTGAGTTATCCTGTAGGAAGAGTAGGTTTGGGTACGGTTAAGTGACCTTGTCAATTAAGGAACGGTACACAAATCACGTGGTCCGTTAAGGGGGAAGTTCCTTACAAAACCACGTCAAACCACGATGGGGGGGGGGTCAAAAATGGCCAAAAAAGACCACGTGGTTTGTGTACCGTCCCTAAGACAAAAAGCCAAAAGGCCTTTAGGATATATTTAAAGTTAAACTTTTTTGAGCTCAGGGCCGAAACCACAGGGGGGGGGCACTTCTTTAATACCTCTCCGAACTGCGACAGACAAATCTACGAAGGCGGTTCTATAACCCCCCCCCCACCGTTGTACGGCCGCATTGTCACAACTCAATATTGCGTTCCCTTTCCCTTAAAGTGTTTAGGTAGGTGACCCTCATTGCAGGCCCATGGACCTCCCCCCCTCGTAGCCATTGCTGGATCCGGGCCTCTTCAGGCTCAATATTTTATCCTTCTCCAAGCGCGTTTTCCTTCGTGAGGTATTTCTCTGTAAAGGACAGCAGCGTTGGTTACCCAGTGCGAACGAGAGCCCCAACTTAGGAAGCAGGTCGACCACGACTACATTGAAGTAACCAGATCACGTCATTCGCAGGGTTCCGCTGGCCGAGCTTTAAGTTAGCTATGCTACCACTCCGTGCCACGCCATTCCGGCCACCCTACACATTGTTCCAACTTTTGAAGAGGGCTTTCCGTGGGCATTGCTTCACTAACCCATTTCCCGCACCTCTTTATTAAAGCCACTCATGAAAATCCAGATAATTTGAGTCCCATGAGTCCTTTCCATAGGCACGGTCAAGGTCACTCTCATTTGACACGTCTCGTGGGAATAATGTACCTACAGTAACAGCAAAGGACGATATGCCATTAGTTTGTGCCTATTTTAAGGGTTAACTATAAACTGTTCTGCCGAGGGTATTCCTGTAGTATACATGTCCTCGGAAACATATGAGGTGTAGGCGGGAGGTCGAAGACACAGTTTGATTGCAAGTCTATCAGGTGACCTCACGCGACGCTAAAAATCAATCGGACTGAGCTAAACACAAAAGTTAACGCTTACATCTTTAGACTTAGAATCGATTAACAATTGTTGTTCGAAGACATTTTTTTAACCGATTACGCTTCAGTCAGGTCGCAGGAATTTCATCTACCCGAAAGCGTGTAAATATTTTGAGTTATAGTGAAAAAGGCTCTACAAATGTATTTCTTATCGTTTAAACGTTTAATCGTGATGCTTCAGAATATTCACCCTTTTGACTAGAGGCGTAATTTTTATGAAAGAATGTGACCATGCTTCCTTACGAGCATCACTGGTTCAAACGATCAACCAAATCACAAACATCAATTGTATATTGGCAGCATTTAAATCAAAATACAAAAAAGATAACATCCGCAAGATCCGTACTTTACCATGGGAACTACTCTCTCCTGTGGAACTGAGCATTTCTAAAGAGTCGGTTGAAACGATTGTTGCAGATTCGTGTTTTTGACGCTTTTCAGATACCTACACTTCGGAGATAAAACTGTTCCTAATCTTGTCTTTTACATTGTAATCTCCGATTGGCTATTAGCAAAATTGCGCCAACTGGCGACGAGAACACCCTCGTCACCTTTACACTATACACAGATAGCTTCGACAGATGAGCCTCAAATCAAACAAGTTCAACGCCCTGCCCTCTTGCTTTCATATATTGACCTTTCTGAAGGATAAATTAACTTCCTCTCCAACAAACTTTTTTTATGGTAGCAATCTCTAAATGTTCAGCGCGAAAATCAGGGTGTCTAAGGCAGAGTGCATTTCTTATCCCCTTTCCTTTTTTTACGAAAACTTCATCAAGAGAACGGTTGTTTTTTTTGACATTAATACAGGAATCTAAATTATATTTCTGGCTAATAGTATGTGCAGATAAACCAAATGCACTCGTGGATATCGGCTGTCGATGATCCACAATCCACACTGTACTGATAGTAATTTCCAACATAACATACACGCGCTGATATGTGGTACGGTACATCATGCAACCGAGAATCTATGAACGGGTGCTTAAGTTAATTTCCCCAATTTTCGTGAATATCATTACGGATCATACACCAAGACAGTTGAAAAGATCTGGGTTACTTCCGAGTTTTGAAGGCTTCATAAATTCACAACCGCAAAACAGGCACAAAGCCAAATACAAGTAAATTCGATTATTATTTTAAAAAATCTCACTTTTTCTTTGGTGACAAATCTCTTATTTGTAAACAAACAAAAGTTAAGCATGAAAGAAGAACTGGGCGTCGTCAGGACTTTCCCAACTTACCTGAAATCATCCGTAATATGAATATCGATAAAAATAAAATCATTGCGGTCATCCACAGATTATTTCGTATTACATAGATAACGGTTATATCACAGTTCTTAGCCATGAAATCATAAAGGCTGTCCATTAGGTTATCACCCTGAAGATATCAATTACATCTACGAAAACGATAGTAGTGAAATCATTTCGACATCAATTTAACTACTATGGATATCCTTGCTACAGGCTCTCAAATCAGAGGAAAACACGAGCCTGGCCAAATAGTAAGATCTTTTGGTATTCAAAGAGACTTTAAAATTTCCTTCTAAAGTCCTTTCTTTTAGTATTAGAGTGCGAGAGATATCAGCATTGGGTTTGATGTGATATTAGTTTCGCCGGTCACGTAATCCGTGTCAAAATACAAATACCGTTTTAGCTCTTTTGTACCTAAGAGGATCAACTCAACTGCTAAGAAATTCCTCCAACATGTCAAGCAGCCAGAGGCGCAAGGCGGAGGTTGCAGGAAAAGCTTCCAGGCAGCACCCTCCCCACCTTCCTCCTTCCCCCTTTCTCTGTGCAGCCCAGCTTTATTTACAAATGCAAAAACAGCGTTCAAATATCACCACCCGATCACTTATTTGCATTTACCACTCACAGAGTACGCTCCTCACTATACGATTTCAACAAATGACCGATCTTCTCAACAAGATCGCAATAAGCATTAAGGATAAAAACCAATGTCCTTCTAAGAACATTTTTTTTACACTTATTCTCAACGTTAAAATATACATTTGGAATATTTTCCGGTTGATCGCTTGGCAGTCACTACCAACGAGTTGTAAGCGGGTGACCTCTAAAAACCTTCCTTGAATAACCTCTGATTTCCTTGCGAGAAGGAAAGTCGAATAAAGGACGCGGTTAGCTGGGTTGCCAACCATAAGGTGGCTCTCGGTGGAGTCACTTCAGGCCTTATACACAGCGAGAATAGGAGACGTTTTCTGACACCACTTGTTTGTGCACGTTGCCTATTCACAAGATGAAAGGCAGCTTGCTCGGGTAAGTCCGGAGGAGTCCGGCTTCGTTCGGCCCATGCAAAGGCTGCCTTTCACCATGTAAGTAGGCAACCGCACAAACGAGTGGCGTCAGAAAACGTCTCCCATTTTCGACGGGAGTGATTCCACCGTTATACGAGTCATGCCAGCCATAACTTTGAGACCACGTCCCTTTTCAATTAATTACAGTACTTGTTAGTGTCTCGGTGCTCAGACATCTCAGTTCAACATCGTCCGGTAGGTTTCAGTTTACTCAAATCAGTCTTAGCAAGGTATTTTCTGTGTAGTTTGCAACGCGTAATCCAGCTGACACCAACAAAACTTTGCAGCAGGTCAGGTTAGAGCGGTACGTTATGCGAAGGCGCCCAGCCGCCGACAGGGTACAAGCAGGCGCCGCTTAGGTGACGCGGTTAACATGTCACCTCTCCGAGCCTCGGCTTTTTCCGCGAGGTTTTCTGCAAAAACAGACGTGGCTGTAGAGCCAGGAATCTACTTTACAACTAACAGAGTATATACAGTATAACTCAAGCTGACGACCTCATGAGCATTCAAAAGAGTAAATAGTTGCTACACGGAAAAACACACCTCCAGTTCGTCGGGCGCTAAAGACAAACAAGCAACTCAGCGAGGCGCGGAACAAACAAGCAACTCAGCGAGGCTCGGAACAAACAAGCAACTTACATCAGCGAGACGCG
>Ga0058701_10005210_pt1 | contig 10740 bp, 3 predicted proteins | sample AgamicOrMae_FD_97039 | JGI IMG/M metagenome (GOLD analysis project Ga0058701, IMG submission 97039) | Agave microbial communities from Guanajuato, Mexico - Or.Ma.e | ecosystem: Host-associated > Plants > Phyllosphere > Phylloplane/Leaf | place: Guanajuato, Mexico | collected 2012-06-04 | reverse complement strand
TCCATAATGAATCACAAACCAATGAAACAGAAATGAGAGAAAGAAGCTGAAGTATAAAGAGAAAAACGAATGGATAACATTATCTATCATAACTATGAACACTGTTCATAAATATAACCTACCCAAAAAAAGATTCTTTATTGTTTTTTTAAATTTTAAAAAAGGAAGATTACGAATTTCAGAGGGGAGAGAATTGAAGAGCAAAGTGGCTTTATAAAGTATATTACTAAGACCATATTTGGTAGTATGGGGTGTATCAAGAAAAAATAGATCATTTGTTCGAGTATTGTAACCATGCATATCAGAGGCTCTCAAAAGGGTTATGTCACTGTGCATTAGCCCATTAACAATTTTATAAAAAATATTATTGAATTGTACTTAGTTATTGAGTCTAGCGGCAGTATTGAGAGAGACTTGAAGAGTTGAGCAGAGCCAGTTTGCTGGGGGAGATTAAATAATGTTTTAAGAATTCGTTTATGAATAATGGAGAGTCTTTCCAAGTGTTGGGCAGGACAATGCCCCCAGACATTCCAGAGAAAGGAAACATGTGGATGTATTAAGGAAAAGTACAGAGTTCTTTTATCATTATCAGACAATAAATATTGGCATCTAGCAAAAACCTTAATAAACGGATGAAAAATGAAAAATATAAAACCTTAATGAACGGTTATCTCGATGAAAATTAGTCAAGTACCCTATTTGAAGCTGAAAATGAGATGTTGTCGCCGAGCCGTATCGTTGGGTGTGGTTCGGAAACTCCGCGAAGAGCTTGTTCGTTCATTTTGGTACCCAAAGCGGGTATTTTTCGGTGAGTGGCGTTGTTGCTTACTCCGGGGATCATTTCCAGGACTCTCACCCGGCGATCACGGACATTCACTGGGCGTGCGCTCTGAGTCACTCATTGGGCAAAATCGAGCTGTCGACGATGATCCCGTTGCTGGTGAAGAACGTCCAGTGCGCCACGGTGCTATCGGACATCCTGAGGCGGTGCTCCATGACAGCGCCGGGCATGTCGTGCCCACAGCCGTCGTCGGACGGCAAGCACCACCACCACCATCACCACCATCACCACCACCACCACCACCGCAGCAGCAGCAGCCGCAGCGGGTGCGGCGGCGGCGCGGTGAAGCCCCTGTCGTACGAGAGGCCGCCGCTTCGGCAGCTGCTGGACGCCGCCGTGGCCGCCTACGTCAACACCACCCACTCGCGCCTCACGCACATCTCCCCCCGCCACTACGGCGACTTCATCGAGTTCCTGGGCAAGGCCCGCGACACGTTCGTGCTGGCCCACGACGGCCACGCGCAGTTCGCGCAGCTAGTCGAGAACATGAAGGTGGCCTACAAGGGCAAGAAGAAACTTATGTTTCTGGTGAAAGAGCGGTTCGGGTGACGCCACAGGCTGTGAGCGGCTTCCCGCCCCGCTCTCAGCTAAACCTACACTACTTTTTCATAAATATTTATTTCGTTGCTGAAGTTTGTAGCTAGGCTTTCAAATATATGTATAATTCTGTACAAAGCTGAACCGTACTGAAAAGGGCATGGCGTTGTGATGACTGAAAGCAATGCCGCTCCGTATCTGTGAATATGTATAAAAGATATAGTCTATAAAGTATATAGAAATGAAAAATATTGTTATTCTATGTCGATGTTTAGCGAAGCGAGTGAGACTGTTGCATTCCTCACCTTGGTTTCTTCTTCCTCTATGTTTTTTCCCTATAACAACTCAACACGTGTTAGAGCGGTCAGTCAATATAGCCCGTTAATTTGTAAATAGGAGCCTAAAGATCTCATTCCCTCGTTGTTCGGAAACGAGGCCCAGCGAAGTTGTCTCAACGATTTTTTTCTTTTGATTATTATCGATATTATTTGTTATGTTTCTATGTGTTTTGAACCAAAGATCGTTGTTTTGTAAAGTAAGAGACGAGTTTCGGTGAGCGAAGCGATGAGGAGAGAAGCAAAGCGGAAAGACTTGTCTTGTCGACGCGAATAATGAAGCGGGCAAAGATGTCTTTGGCCAACTCAGAAGAAAAATACAAAAAAAAAATAATAATCCTGATGGTTTTGCTTCCTATTCCCTGATACATACACAAATCGTTCGCGGAGTGAATGTGTTGTGCATGTAGCAGACCGTTGTTTATTATTGCATTGAAAGTACAAATTGTAGAACTGTGGTGTATATACGTGAGTCGTGTAACAGTAAGAGGGGATTGTCTGTGACTACCTCTGTTTAAGATAGGATATTTGCTAGTTTTTATTTTATCAAGTGAGATTCAGAACTGATTTTGTGGTTTTCAAAACTGTGTCGTTTTGCTTTGTTATATCTTTTCTGCCCAAATCTTCGTCCGACTTTCGAATAAGTTTACAACCGACTCTGCGGTTTACTTAACGAGAAGTTGTCTTTTTTTTAAAGTTACTGTTTTTGTTAAAAAAGTTTTGTTTTTGTGGAAAAGAAAACGTTTGATGCACCATCCATGGAGATTTTATATCGTTCGAAATCCTAAATGAGTGGTGTTTCCCATCCAAGTTATTGTTTCAAATTCAAGGAATACTATTTTGTGTTGGAATCGGGACGCTGATTTCTTGTGTTTTATTTTTCCGCTGCTGTACATGTTATAGTTAGTCTTATTTTGTAAGCGTCAAGAACTGTTTCGTGCGTTTTTCATAGCATGTGTGCAATTATTTTTTATCGACCTTTTCTGTTGTCATTTTTTAAGTATAAATATTTCGTGTAGTGTAAAAAAAGGGAATCGAAGCAAATGGACTGTAGATAGAACGAAGAGTTGTGCCTACGTTACTCTACTCAGTGTTTTTAATCCGAAGATCATCTCAGGTGTGAAGTAATGAAGCATTTAACCAAAGGTGGACATTTAGCGCGTCGAATCGAATCTCATAAAATGCCATATCTTGGCTGAGCTGCCAGATCTGTAGATTTTTGATCGAGATTTTCGCTTATCATGGCTCAAAACGTTGCCAAAGGGTTGGATTTCTTCCCCGCCGATGACTCACTCAGAATCTTCCTTCATTTTTTTTTTCACTTATTGTTTCTCTTATTGTTTACCTTCTCTGATTTAATTCGCTCCATCATCAATGACTCTGTCTACTTTGATTGAGGTACAAGGAATAACTATCCAATAATTAAGGAGCTGATCGACAATGCCGCTTTTTCAGGGATCTTAACTATCCAGGAAGTCTATCACTTGAGGGGATCTTTTAACGTTACAAGAGTGTCAATGGGATCGACAAAAATAATTCATTTATGGGATATGTGAAACATTTCGGAATCTTCGAACTTTTTTTTAATTTTGGAACCCTGGAAAGTGATAGTTGCTTGAAAAGAGTCATTATTTTTGAGTCACCTGTCATGTACTAATGTGGGATATTTTTGGGAATGCCCAAGATAGTGGATTTGTTTTGACAGGTTTGGACCTCTTTTGGGGGTTGGTATCCCTGGGAACGACGATGGACTGCGGCCGTTGATTACCTACCAACAAGGGGCATTCCATGGGAACTTTGCATTCGAAACTCAGAGGGGAGGAGAATGCCTATGCCAACCAAAGACATATATAACCAAATAGCAAGCTCCCTTCTCCTTTTAAGATTGTGGAATGTGCCTCGTTGTAGCTTTATTTCGAAATTCGTTCGTCAGGACCTTCCGAACTGAAAAGAAATTTACAACTCTGATCAATTTACATTTTGTAACTCACAAAAGTGTTTCCAGTGCTTCCGGGGCTTCAGTGCTTTGCAATCAGCTGAAGAACCAGTTCTGTAAACTAACAAGTTGACATAACATAGTTTCTATTTTGGTAAAACGCGTTTACATCTTGTGTGAGATAAATGACGTATGGTAGATTGGCCAGAGGTGCAAATTGTCTTTTTCAGCGTGTGCGTGTGAGCGAATGATCCCCTATCGACTTGTGCTCCGCGACTGACTAAAGCAAGTCTTTCTGTCTTTAATAAACATATTTTAGGTTTTTATTTTCATCAGGGAGAGATCCTCTCCTCTCAGTATTGATAAAAGACAGATATTTTTAATCATTATGAAAAGCTTTGTAATAAAAGTCCACCCCTGAATTCACTCACCAATTTTTGTGCGGGTTTGGCGTTCCGGTCAGCAAGTCATTTCAAATTAAAAATTTCGATGGCATTACCGACTTATGTACGCTTTGAAAATGCATAAAAACTGTCCGAAGACTTAAGCGATTCACTGTAAATCCCTCCCTCGACTAACCCTTCACATTGTTGAAGTTTTCTCGGTGCGTACAGTTTTAGAAATAATTTCGTCCCATTCTTGTCATGATCATACTCGTCGTACGGCACGTATCTGAGAGTACCTCAAAGAGTTGCTCATAGAGTATCTCTGAAGGGTGCCTCAAAGTACCTGCGTGCGATTCACCCTACCTTTTTCAATACGCTTGCCTATGTAAATAAGTACAATGTACCATTATTCCTATAGGTACCTTTTTACCATGGCATGATCCAGAAATCATTCCAACAACTCGTGATGACTTGTTTTTGTATTGAGCGCGGGAAACTGCCGTCTGCCGTTGGGCTGCCGTCTGCCAGCGACTGCTGTCTGTCAGTGGCTACCCTCAGAACACTTTGTACATTTGCAGGAAGAGATGTGTATTTATTCACAATTTTGTAACGTGGGGTCAGTGACGTGACATTCTCATTACTTGTACATTAGGTATTCCGACAATGTGAGTGATTTGTTGTGATAATACATAAAGTTACGGTACATCGACTCGCGTTTTTATTTCCTCGCTCTTTCTTGGAACCACACAAAGTTTGTAATTGAATAAAATAAATAGACATAAATTAAGTATTTGCCAAGGCGACACGTCTAGTGTCAGGATTTCGCTGAATCTGGCGAATTCTGTCGAGCTTCGTTGACTCGAGAATAACATGGTATTACACGGTATTCATCTGGTGAACCCTGCGAAAGAAGTTTTAAAAATGTTGCGTACCGTCGCGCGTTTGCAGTGTCCCAATGTTGCCCATTGCAGATCGCGGTAGAGCAAATGTCACGGCTGCTGTGAAACGATTCTCCTGGGAAACTTCGGCGTGCTAACTATAAACTCAACAATAGTTATTAGGAGTCTAGAGGGACTAAAAATTATCTTCTGAAGAATGCAGCGTGGGGCTGAGGCAGGGGAAGTGTACTAACCCAGTCACACGTTTTTTTTGTTGTTGTTTTTTTGAAAACAGAAAAATAAATGTTGTCGTTCAGAAACACCAGGCGAAAGCTACTCTGTCTAAAATAGTACATTTTACTTGGGATTCCTTAATTTGCGTAAGTACTGTAGGCTCTCTCTTCTCCGTATCGCTTACTCCATTGGTGAGCGCAAGCATTATTGATTTATGTGTAGGACGTTGATTTAAAAGAAAAGTACTTTCTGTCTACCTGCATAGTGCGTTACAATCGAAGTTTTTAAGGCTACTAATTTCAAACATAATACACAAAATGTATCGCGTTATCCCCCATAATTTTCAAAATCCTTTAAAGACTGACGAATATGTACCGGTACAGTTTGACTTGCGACAGTTTAGTGCTCCTTCAAAAATCACGCTTTATTACAATTTATAATTTATTATTTTTTTCAAAGAAAACATGGGAGTTTTAAAAGGTCAACATAAATCTTAACCACCATGTTAACCACCTGAAAATTTGTGATTAAAAAGGAAAAAATATTGGTTTACCTCCATGAGACTAAAGCTGAAGTGTCATGTCCAAACGTAGCTTTTGGCAGAGTCTTCTTTGGAAGGAATGGCTAATTAGAATTAGAGGGTGCCGAGCGGATATCTAATCGACCGCCTCTGACCCCCATTAGGATAAACTCTTTTAAGGCTTTTTACCACAGTTCTCTTTCACTTTTTCTATTTAAAACAATGTAAAAGGAAGCGGAGCCAAAGCCAATCTCCTTTTTTTTTCCTTTAAAGGACGCGTGTACCTTGCCGAGTACCTCTGTTTTTCCGAGGAAAAGTTGTTTACGGTATCTACCCGTGCGAAAATGTCTGATCAGACATTTTCGCACGGGTATGCCTAAGGCGCATTCTTTATCACATTTCTGGGCGAGTTCTGGGCTCCGAAAACCAGGTGTGCCATAACAGGCGTGCTCTAAAGCCCTACAGGGCTTTATGTCCGAGGCTGACTCGAGCTGACTCCACGGCGAGCGCCTGTCAAGTAGCGCGTAGGCAATAGAAATTCACACGTGTCTGCCATATTGCCTATCTCTAGGTCAGCAGGCGCCAAGTTCCGTGCCAATAGTGCAAAGGTGAAAATAACATTTGGTGCAAATAAGTTTATGGCATACGTCGTGTCCACAGTGGACGAATGTGATCGTTGCATTTATAAAAAGAGCACGTCGAGAGGAATTCACTCATGTAAAGACCTCAAAAAGTCAAGTTTTCGTAGTTATAGTTTTGTTGTTCACCGTTTTACTAGAAAAGTTGTGCGAATAGCTATCCTAAAAGAATTAGCACAACTTGTGTGGCTACTATCACGTTAGCTATTCCCACAAGTTGTGCGGATAACCATTTTAATACTAATAATAACACAACTTGTGCTCATAATCAACCTTTTTGCTTGCTTCTGCTTTGTGGAGTTGAGCGAGCATGAGTACCGTCACTAAACCTCTCACTTTGTTATCGTGTCTGTGAAATTTTACTTACCGTAATCAGCGGATCCAACCAAAAACGTTTAAGGACGACGACTGCCAATTATGGCAATAAATATAGTCTAAGATATTAAAACTGAATGCCGAACGATCACATAACCTATTTTGCGTATAGCTTTGGGTGTAGACTGGAAGAAACATAAATGATTGGTAAGCGAATCGTTCACTGCGATCATTTTTACCTAATCAAAGATCTGTTCATGAGTTTCGTTTCATTGGACCAAGATAGTAGTCCTATTCTCATGATGGCTGGCGTTGTTTATCGTTCTCCGCTATTTGTGTTCAGGTTAACTTGGGCCGTTTTGCAGCGACAGTTTGAAAAGAAGCAGCAATGAATCTGACGCGGTGTTTATGGAGACCCTCAGTGGGCATTTACGGCAAGATTCATGTGAACGCACTTCACTCGTCCCGTTCTTGGGCGACAGCTCCCTCCGCGCTTGCCGAAATTAAATTTCGCCCGTATAAAGATGCGCTCAAAGCAGCCTCCACGAAGAAGCCGAAACGGGATCCTTTTGTTGCAAGGTTCTTCTTGGGTGAAATAGACAGAGATCTATTTGAATTCCCCGAGATGACATCAGAGCACATGAAGAGAGTGAATGACATGGTTTCAATCGTTCAAGGATTTTATGACTCAAATGTTGATAAATGGTCTGAAGGAGGCAAATCTGGTTTGTCAGAGCCAGTTTTAAATGGATTAAGATCTATGGGACTATTTGGTTTGCAAGTTCCAAAGTTGTACAGTGGCTTACAATTGGGTGCTCTTGAGATGAACAGATTTACTGAGGTTTTGTGTCAGAGTCCTGCAATATTCCATATGTTGAATTCCCATAACATGTATGGTGTTAATCTTATTTTATCAGCAGGAACAGAGGCTCAGAAACAGGCATATCTTCCCAAGCTAGCTAGTGGAGAGAAAACATTAGGTGTCTGTATCTGGGAGAAAAACTGTGGTAGTGATGTGTCGTCAGTAGAGACTAAAGCTGCGATGGCTGGTGCTGATTCATTTACATTAACTGGCACCAAAGTTTGGGTCATGAATGCTGATCTTGCTGATGAGTTCCTTGTTTTAGCAAATGTGGCCTCAGGAGAAACAGCTCAGGGAGAAAAAGATCTGTGTCTGTTTCTGGTTGATAAAAACTCTCCCGGTGTGACAGTGAAAAAAGTTGAAGTCAACACTCTTGAGCAGTTAGGCACTTTTGAAGTGGCTTTTGATAATGTGATTGTGGAAAGAAACCAGACACTGGGGAAGCAGGGAGCAGGCTTTGAGCTTGCAAATAGTGCTATTTTTCCTCGAACATCAGTGCTGCCTTGTGCCGTCTCCCAAACTTTAAGGTCATTATTTGGGGAAGTAGTGAATCATGTTATCACCAGAGAGCAATTTGGGAGACCTCTTTATGAGTTTGATTCTATCAAGTGGAAGCTGACTGAGGCTTCTGTCCAGCTTTATGTTCTTGAGAGCCTGTCTTACTTGACTGCTGGCCTACATGATGAGTATGATGACCAGGATACCATTGTTGAGTGTGCCATTTCAAAAGTTTATGCTCTAGACACATTGCACTTTTGTCTTAGAACCTTTGCTGACATATTTTCCAGCCACTCATTACTAAAAGAATTTGCTCCAATGAAATACTTTAAAGATACCTCATTTTTCCATGTATGTGAAGGAACAAGGGATTTATTAAGATTACATATTGCTCTTCATTGTTTACGCTACTTAGGCAATAGAACCTTTGAGCATGTTGTAAAAGTGCGCAACCCTTTGTATTTTCCCTGGGTTAAATGGAGAGATCACAAACTTGCAGTTGAAAACTCATATGACAGACCCACTTTAACCAAAGTTATCTCTGACAATGTCCATCCTTCTCTAAGTAAGGCAGCCGATACCTTAGAATATTGCATTCTGAGGCTCAAGTGGGTTGCTGATCTCAATATCATTCATTATGGCGCAGAAATCACAGACCATCAGAATGCTATGCTTGGTCTAGCAGATATTGCAATAGAATGTTATGCCATGTCTGCTGCTATAGCAAGAGCTTCCCGCTCCTATTGTATAGGATTGAAAAATGCTGATTATGAAATCATGGCTGCCCACACTTATGTTACAGAGAGACTTGCAAGTGTCCGTAAAAAAATTGAATTAATGGATCCCCATAACCCACCAATTTACTTTGAAACTGTGACAAGTATTGCCGAAGCTGTTGGAGTCAAAAAAGGATTTTTTGCCGAACATCCTATTGAAAGGACATACCATTGATACCTTTAATTAGATTGTAAATTACTAAATCTGTAAATAATTAAGTTTCTCATAAAATGGTTCAACTTTGAGTGTTTATTTTCAGTTTTCTAGTCCTTCATGTCCATTATTATATGTGAGTACAATCCCAAAGAATTTACGGCTAAGAGATTTACAAATAAACAATTAATTTATATATCAAAATTTAGACGTCATTGGCATAATCAGCGGGGTTCTTTCTCTGATTCTTCTTGTAAGTTGATTCCGCCCAGTCATAGACCAGGTAAGCAATGGTAAAGGCTGAAACAGGATAAAGTGGGTTAGTCTCCAGCTTAGTGCAAATGGCAACAAACATCTAATTTACAGCGCTTGGCTTCAAATACTTACGGATTCCGATAGGCAATGCATTTTCATAGAATCTTCTCGCCGTGTTGGGAAGCTTCTCTGAGAGAAGATGCGGCAACACCTTTTGCTCGTAGGGTGAGAGAGTGAATTCCGCGATGCGTCGGATTTTGGCAAGCTCTCCGAATCCCTTCCCCATCTGAGACACAAAATATATGTTTCCAAAAATTGACGAGGTTACTTCCACACAAGTTAATACACGAAGACAACATTTATAAAGTGAATAGGAAGAAAGCTGTAATAATGTCCCTATGACATTCAAGGTTACGATTTCATCAATATGACAATTGCATGATGCATGCAATTGTGACAGAATTTCAACGCAAAAGAGAAAGTAAATTTAGAATGAGAAAATACCTTTTATATAAGAATTATCAACGTTCTGCACCAAAAAAAGGACAAGACGAGCTCGTCAATACTACCACACGAACGACTAGCTAGAGCAGACGATAAGCCGAGGACTGCAAAACAACTCCAACCTCCCTGTCTAACTCTTTTATTTCGTGGGCAGAGAAACGTCCCCTAGCAGATTAAATGTTGGGTTTTCCCTCATAATTTTACAATTGAATTTCTTGTAAAAAAAAAATAAGAATTGAAATTTTAAAGGGGTTTTAACCTGTTTTTAGCCCTGTCTGAGGGTGAAATTATGAGGAAAAAAAGTGGTCCTAAAAGCACGGATCATCCGTGTTGGATTACTGTGGCAACAGTCGATATCTCTACCCGTGGGCGCCTTCTCATCTGATTGTTTGTTTGTGTGTGTTTATAGTGCTTACGTGAGTTCGTGTGCTCGTCACCAAAAACCAACCTCAACCTCGACCTCGACTACATCGTACGTCAAATAGTATTCTGTACCTGTCGATCGGCGGTACTCCTGTTGTCTGTCGTAGAGAGACTGTCCTAGTCATTTCTAGTAAGATGTTGGGGTCCTTACGACGAAGCTGTATTTTTGCCGGTCAGAATTTACTGCCGGATTTTGTCAAGTATTCCTCGCCTGGAGTCGCTGCTGTTTGTGCTCAGACTCACCTGTTTGAGAATAAAAAGGGATGTCAACTCAACTTCCATACCGATACTAAATATCAAAGCTACAGGTGAGCGATTTTAGAGGTTACTTTTCGAGTTGTGCGAATTCTCTCGTACCGGAACCGGCTGCCTTCGTTCGCACCACGTTAAAATTTTCTATGTGCGTCGCCTTTCAACAAATTTAAGATCATTAAAAACAATTTTTCTGCTCTGCTCCACAATCACCATTTTTCTTTTGCTTATGCTCTAGAGCCCATAAAATTACAGAACAGTCTGGTACAATTCTTTTTTATTATTTATTTGGAAAAATCACATTTTCATTACCTTCAGTGTTTTTCTTGTAACATAAACCATTGACTGAATTGTTGTTCTTGTGTGTTTTTTCTGTAGAAGGCTGTCTCAGACCTC
>Ga0058701_10005209_pt1 | contig 10741 bp, 5 predicted proteins | sample AgamicOrMae_FD_97039 | JGI IMG/M metagenome (GOLD analysis project Ga0058701, IMG submission 97039) | Agave microbial communities from Guanajuato, Mexico - Or.Ma.e | ecosystem: Host-associated > Plants > Phyllosphere > Phylloplane/Leaf | place: Guanajuato, Mexico | collected 2012-06-04 | reverse complement strand
GCGGAGGGGCGTACGTTGTTATTGCATTTTAGTTTGATTTAATACCTTTTCTTAATGGAAATATGTTTGGGTTCGTGGAGGACATAGCAGGAAGTAGGGGGTTTTCGCTCCCTGGTTAGGTTTTAGCATTTTCGTATGTACAAAGCTACTTATGATTGTAATTGTCATCCGTGATTTTCCCTCTGGTTTGGCCTCTCATTATAATTTGTGAACTGTATTTACATTATAATTGTACATTTAGCCTCTTGACGGAACCACATGTTAAGTTAATTTCAACTTGGCTAACTTATACTAGGTTAACTTAGGGTATATTAACTTAGGTTATGATAACTTTTAGGTTAACTTATGACAGGTTAACTTATGTTAGGTTAACTGATGTTAGGTCAACTTACGTTAACTTATGTTAGGTTACCCCATGTTAGGTTGACTTATGTTAGATTGACTTCGTTTAGATTAACTTTGGTTGACTAAAGTTACGTTGACTAGCAAGTAAGATTGGGTTAATTTAAGTTAGGTTAACTTAGGTTAGATTAACACTTAGGTTAGGTTAGGCTAAGTGTCTTTTACCTTACTCCACACCTTTGGTCGGCCGTCACTAAGCATAGTACTATTTATGTCTGCGCAACCGTAGCTGCCACCTAAAAGTCATCCACATGAGGCTTGTCAACCTTCTTTGGTTGCATTCAGTTACTTTCCTGGTGCTTTGCATCGATCAGCTCGGCAACAAAAGATGAAACAAAAAGAGATAAGTAACAATTGTTCAGAGCGAAGTGGTTCCCTCCAAGAACAAGACGTTCTTTCAACAACTTCGCCGGCATTTTTATTGCGTTTTTCTTTTTTAATTACACTCTTTTCGTAGCAATTAGGTCATTAGGCCGGATTACGCCGGGCGCAGAGGCCCTTCCGAATAGCCGCTAGAGGTGATCCATCCATTAAACTGATATCCTAATCGCAACGAAACACGGAATATCAGCGGGTATTTTTAGAATGTGTCACGCGAGCTACCCACCGAGCACAGTGGCCTACCATGTTAAACATTGAAATGTCTCCGAATTGCTTTCCGGTTGGAGTGGTACAAAACGGTAATGCCCACACCGAGTTGCGTGCATATCCAAACGAAATCCGCTTATATGATACGGTATGTTAACCATATCCCGTCTGCTTCCCGCAGCCTCCTAATTGGGTCATTCGGCTAGCAAACTTTGGCAGGACTGCATTAGCGCGTTTTCGCTTCGCGGGGCATTTCCAACAAAAATCCTTCCTACCCTAAACTAAAATAACTTCACCTAGCCAGAGATGAAACTAAGGTAACCGAAATTTATCGATTCCCCCAACGAAAAACCGATCACAAGGAAGGGCGTGTTTTCAAAATCGATCAAGTGAAGGAGTACGTTTCAAAAATCGATCAATTGAAAGAGTATGTTTCAATAATCGATCAAGTGAAAGAGCACGTTTCCAAAATCGATCAAGTGAAAGAGTAGGTTTCAAAAATCGATCATGTGATAAAACACGTTCCAAAAATCGATCAACTGAAAGTAAGTTTCAAAAATCGATCAACTGAAAGTAAGTTCCAAAATCGATCACCTGAAAGTAAGTTTCGAAAATCGACCAAGTCAAAGATTTTCTTTCAAAAATCGATTATCTTTTTTTTTCAAAATTAACGCCTTTATTTGATCTATTTTCAAAATAGGACTTTGTACCTGATTGATTTTTCATTGGAGAGATCGAAATGCACAAGCACAGGTAGTCGTAACTTCCCGTAACCTAACTCATTCGAAAGCAGGCCGATAAGTCAAGATCACACAAGCTACACTAACTGCTCTCATAGCCAAACATTCTTCAGGCTAATCTTTCCAAATTCAACTTTGTCTTAGCTCAATGCAATTCCAATTAAGCTAACCCAAATAAACTACTAGCTAGTAAACAGTTCCGTCAAAGTTTATTTTGCCGTTTCCTCTATCGAAAATATCAGAGTTAAAATAGAAAACATATTTTCCAAGAATGCTTTGAGGGAAGAAGTAGTCTAATTGATACAAGGAGGTGAAGTGGGAGGTGAAGAGTTTTTCACAGTACTGAGTGACGTCAATATCTTGAAAGTCACAACATGGCCTTTCTTTCATTTCGTTCGTCGCCAGCTTCACTGTTTTTCTTAACCCAGAATACACTTCCGAAAAATGGGTTAAAAACATAACAGGTAAACTCCGTCGCTTAACGCTGGTTCAGATATGTCAACTAAATGTCTCGGCGACATATTCCCATTTATATGGCTGAAAATAGGTCTACGAACAGTAACCAAAATACAAGCGTCCGCTCTTTTATTATCAAACCCAAAAACCAAGATAGGACCTCCTGAAACAGCGTTCTTAGAAAAATATATCAAGATGTTCTTATTGCGTGGAATTCCCGCACTTCAATTTTCCTTTTTTGAAGATACACACCGAGAAAACTTCTATTTTTTTTAGTAGAGAACGCCCATCGGAACAATTTGCTCGAGCCGATTCCTTGAAACCCCGTGGAAATCAAAACTGAAGACTAGAGTTAAGGCAAGTAATATCGCCTCTTCTAAACCTTTATTCGCAGTCGGATTGAGATTCTCGTATTGAAAACACTAAGGCGATTGTTCCTATTGTAACACAGCGCGATTAAAATATTAAAGTTTCTGACTTCAGTGAATACCTTAGTTTATTCGTTTGTTAGAAAGTGAAATTTAGAGACGTACCAATACCGTTCAGGTTTGCAGGTTACCCTAAATTAAGTGCACATACTCGACGTTAGCCTACTTTTAAGTCCCATTATACGTCGATTTGCTACTACTCGACTGACACCAACCCTGATGACATAGACGAAAAGTTAATGTCATCAACCGATAGGTGAGTGGCATCAGACGTGCCTCAGGGTAACCCTGGTTTGCTTAGCATTGTGCCTCGCTACATTACCGCTCCAGCGACGACAGATAAAACACTATACATCCTTCAAATTTACGGCGTACAAAGAAACGAGCGCGATTTTGAAAACGTTGTTGTGCAGCGACGAAATCGCTAATCAGTCAACTTGTTCCTGGGAAAGTTCTCTTTTCTTGGCAGATGTTGATTGGCGCCACTCGCAAACTCCAGGAAGAGGCATGCTTTAATGGTCTCCGACTGACGGTCCCCGTTTATGTAATTGATTGATCAGGTCTGAAATTATTTTTAAATCAAACGGTTGTTTGTCTCTCTCAGGCGCGGTGCACACCCACGCTTTTTAAACACTCAAAGCATAATTTCTCTTCCGCGTGCTAAATAAACAGCGACGCAACGCCTCTTCCAAACAAGGTCATGAAGCCTTGAGACTTTTTTTCTGGGCGGTTCGAAGCTTAGAAGCACTTCTAAACAAAGATGCTGTGCAGTGAATTAATTGAGCATTCTAGCCACTAAAATAAAATACCTTAGGTAACTTTGTTATTTTATGGGTGCCGTGAGAAATATTTTGGTTCTTGGATCGAGGTCCATCAAAATTAATCTTAATTCAAGCTGTTAATGGAAAATATTGGTGCGAAAAGAAATGGAGGGATTTGTGAGAACATTTTTGATTCAACTTACATATTCTCTTCTTTTCAAACAAGAAGCATAAATAGTACATTAAAGTGAAATGGGATACAGATAAAGCATTTCTACATTTTATTATATAAAGATTTGAGGGCCTCACGATGTTGACTCCAGGAACAAAAGCCATTGAAGTTGAAATTTTTATTTTCAACATTTCTTTCAAATCAATTATTTTGAAAAGTGATTTTTTAAAATCATGAACCAATAAAAAACACAAGGTTATCTAAATATGATCAGGAGCTAATCATACAAAACGTAATCAATCCATACGGGATGCTTAAAAAAAACGCGTTTTATGCAGGACAGAGTAATGCGCAGTCACAGTGACCTAAATTTATGATAATCTGTATGCGGAAACGCCTCAATTTTTTCACAATTATCGAGTAATGAAAGGAAGATGCGAGAACGCAGGGAAATTGTCCACTTCCCAAACATATTGCCTTTGTAGAACAACTTACAACAGTCGACTTTTGGAGGAAATATTAGCTGAACGAAATAACACAGCCTTACTAGATTAAATTTGAGTAAAGACCCTACACAGACGTTTTCAAGCCCTCTGAACGTTCCATCGCGATTCTGCAATTTGTTGGGATCTCCTTCAGTCGCACGTTTTGTACCATAAAAGTCGGAATTCGGAGATTCGACGCGAAAAACACAGACAGGCACGTCGATAACGAATCGAATTCTTTGATCGGAGTTCACACCCAAACACAAACAAGCAATGAACGCTCGTAATGCCGGGGGAAAGTACATTTTTATTACGAATGTCGGGCAGCGAAAGGGGCTCGCCATGCCAACTCAAAACAAGATAGACGAAATCACAATATACACTACCCGATTTGATAAAATATGAGGTTGCAATCTCGTCATTTTTGTACTCTTGTGCTCAATATTCCACAAACAAGATGATCAACGAGGCAGTGGAACTTGAATAAAATCACCAAAAATTACCTAGTTTAACGTAACTTGGGTTAATCTAACCTAGATTATCCTAACCTAACTTAATGTGGGTTGACATAAGCTGGACTAACCTATACCCTTACTTGCAGGTCATAAAAAACACGATTTCGGGTCGTTTATTCTTGATACGCAACAACAGGAGTGGAATACCTCAAGGAAAATTACCAGATATTGGATGAGCTTAAGCCAAAGTTTAAAATCTTATGGTCAAAATAATGAAAATAGAGAGGTTACGAAGTAAAAATACGTCTAACAAAAGGAAATTTTGAAAACAAAGGCATTGACTGAATAATTCTTTAGTAGTTAGTTTTGAAAATCATGTAATTATGTAAACCAGGAGATTAGACGTCACGGATGTATCTGAAAAATGAGATGTATTTGTGAATTGCGTTTTGCTGTATTATACTTGTTCGACATACTCAAATCATTTTCCTCGGCAAGATAACGAGTTACAGGAAGTTCCACTGCACGGATATGCTTGAACAGGATGTAACTTGATCATCACTCTGTCGGTGTACTTCCTTTTAGAAATTGTCCATGTCTGAAAGCATTTTCCTTGCTTTAATGATTTTGAGTATTTTGACGGCAAGATAGGTCTCTACTAATGGGTGGTATGCAAAAATAACTCATTGACCGATTTCTGTCTCTCAACCAAATTCAAATGTTTCATAAGGAAGAAAATCTCTTGATGCTATAAGTTTGTTACAAGCAAAAAAATTCCTAATAAAAAAAGTCTGTTACAATTATTTAAGCGCACTGAAAAAAAAATTAAAATGAGTGGCCACTGAGCCCATGATGTTGGAGAAGAGATCAGAATTTCAGTTCGAAGTGAACATTAGCATAAAGGAATTCAGGGCGAAAGTGGAACGTCCATTGTAAAGATACACACAATAAAGATACACACAATGAGTAACGGCAACTTTTCTATCATGTCATCTAGCTAATGACTGATCTTTATCCTTGAGCATTCTCAACGGGTAAAAGACCTAGATGGAATGGTACCAGTCTCTTCTCGGAGGATGCACTTTCAAGTTCCTAACGGGAATCATTCGTTCATTTAAAAGCCCTTTCCTTTGCACAAACCAGCTAACTCTGAAATAAGTTCCAGTTTTTGGTGTATAGTATTATTAAACCGTAAGAGCTTTTCGCACGTTGGGTGTGGACCGTCGGTTGCGTACCGAAGCTCTCTTACGACGGCCTTGCCGGCCACAGACACTTGCCACAGACATCTCACAGCGAAAAGCAACTGTCAGCACCAGGTTCCCACCTCCCCACCGCCTCTGTGCTGCTATCGCCCCGTCGAAAGTGGCAAAGGTGGACAGCCGGCAGTCTGCCTTGCCAACGCGCCCGCACTAATTAAAATTTTCAAAGGGACATAATAACACAGGTCATAGAGAGATGAACATCGCCATCCAGGGACATTGCTTTTTAGAAATAATAATGCAGACTCTAGAAATGAAGGCCGAGCTAGCAGAGAGGAGAATCTAAACTATTCAATAGCCGAGCACATCATACGCTTGTTTGATGCACATTGCACTTAACTGGTTTCAGGGGGCAAAAGTGATTAGAAAACAAGTGATTCCCGAGATCTTTTCGGTCATTTTTACTGAATCTAGTTGGCTGCAATCCGCTGTGAGAAGTGTTTCCTAAAGCGAGAATAAACTGCAACGAAATAACCATCTTAGTAGGTTATTCAGAACTATTTATGCGCACGCTGGATCAAAAATCGATATCGATCCTATAGAGGTTGCTGTCGAAGAAGACGATGGCGAAGTCACTCCTGAGGTGATATGCTTATGGATATCCTCTCGTTGAATCGGATAGTTTTGTGTACGGTAAAAGAATATAACTTTTGACGAAAAGGTGTTTAGTTTGGTACGTACATTTTGAGTGGATCATGCAAAGCACATATTTCATGAAAAGATCGTTGAGTTCCAATTACATCATCAACACGTTATCCAAAGGTATGACTCAAAAATATATACGGAAGAAGGGAGAATCTTGTCTGAAATATACTGAGTAGGACTTTATGAAAACCTTTCACGGCGCAGTAAGATTATAAGGTTGATCTTTCGGGAAAAGGCGCAGATTCTCGAAAATGGGAGGTTGTGATGGCACGGATTGCGTCCCACCCCAAAAGTTTGGGGCTCCCGCTAACCAGTCCGCTTCCAACCCTTTCTCTTCTTATTCCCCCATAATTACCAAATGCAAATGTTGGAACCTACGAAGACAGACTTATCGAGTGAATCTGCAATCACCTCTTGCTTCTTACCGCGCCAAATCCAAAAATAAATTATCATCCTTGTTTCCTATGCAATAATGTATACATTGGATTAACCCATTTCCGGCTAGGACCCGGATATTCATCAAAGTCGTGATAATTTAAAGAGAAAGTGTTTTGAATAGAGGAGTTTTAATGCGATGTAGGGATAGAGATGTTTCTTACGGTTGGTTTAGTGTGAGATGAGTAAGGGCACAAGGAAATAAGGTAGTTTGTAAAATGGTCACCTTTTTAATCATTTTCTTAAAAGGGAAAATATGCGTTTGAAACGATTCGTCAGTTCTGTTTCTTTGTTCTGTCAGTTTAGGTAATTCGAGAGAAGTGGTGGCAACAAGGCACAATATATTCCCTAGTGAATTTACAATGGATTAAGACTCAGGGTCATTTACGTTAATTTAAATTTTACTGTTACTTGTTAAATATTATTATGACACAAAATGTTGAACCGTGGTCGATCACAGAAGGGGTGCATTCGACCTCTGGAACCGATACACCGCGGCGGAGCCACCTCTCCATAGCACTGGCGTGGAAATCATACCTCACCGACCATCGTGCATAAAAGAACTACTCCCAACCAACAAAAGTACATCTGTTGTGGTCAGGTCGAGCATATTTTTGCTGTTACATCTCCCGAAGGAGTTGTCTATAAATTTTATAACCCATGCAACAGTGTGACCTTGCGCGATGCATAGCACATGCCCCTATTTTTCAGACGCGAGTCCCGAGTCTTTTTTTCCTGGTCATTTTAGATGGCAGGATGTATAAGCCGTGTTCAGGTATTTCAGAGTCACAACACCTACAATACAAAACCACGATCCCTCCGATCAACAATAATCGATCGAGTTAGGATACGTGTTTTAAAAACCGATCATTTCCTATTCTTATACACATTGATACATGGTATACAAATGGATACATAAACGAATAAAAAATGTAACTGTATAACTCTATTGAAAAAGCGAACTGTCAGGTTAGACTCCGTACCAAATCAAAATACTTCCTAACAATTAAAAAGCAGAAAACGTACAGGGTAACATTCGTACGAAAGTGGGCTCGCCGATCAGCGAAATAAGCGAAAGGTTTCTCGGTTCCCCGTAAGAGTGGGGCAGCGGAACGGTTTAAGGGATTGGAAGGAATGTGCCGGGTTCCCCAAGGACCACTCTACTGTCTTTTTTTCCAGACATCCTTTTTGTACAAGTCGACCGGCGAAACGGTTTCGGTCATTTCTTTTTCGGAGAGCAAAAGGTCGAGCGGATCATCTTCTTTAAAAGGTCAGATTTACCTGAATAACGCATAGTTACAGCGGATCGAAATTGGAGATTTTTGAAGTATAAGCTTGATATCCTACCTCTTGAGTTTTACTATGAACGTGTTCTTCCAAGGTTCATCTAACCTACCGAGCTATATATACCTCACATTTTATTGGAAGGATTAGAGCACGGTGGAAAAGATGAGGAAGACAATATCACCCTTTAAATCAACCGCGAGAGCGAATAGGCCAGTGCCTAGGCACCAATACGAGGGGTGTTGGCCAAAGTGCTGTAATTGCATATCACATACATCACATCCCCAAACGTGTGTAAATATTTAAAGATATTGTAGTGGGCAATAATTTCCAGAGAGATAGGGAGAAATAGAGTTAAGTGCAGAATGGCACACCATATAGGTTACAATAAGGTGATGAATGGGCCATTTACACGTCTCGATTAGCGGAACAAAAGAAGAGTGCAAAAGCAATAACTGCCGAACATTATTGCACAATAGAGAAGCACGCTATGGGTAAGAGATGGCTGCACCGAATAACAAATTGGCAGCCTCCTTGAAAAACCCACCAAGCGTTTCAGGCCATGAGAGTACCTCAAATGGATCCCTTCAATCAACAATCGATTAAGTAAGAATACGTGTTTCAAAAATCGAACTCATGAACTTATTCGTTTTAAAAATCGATCAACTGTAATTCTTATGCATCGCAGCTAATCGATTTTTGAAACGAACTCAATGGTTTATTCGTTTTTTTTTGTTTGTTTTTTTTTCCTTTTTTATCGTTTTTTGTTCTGATGGATTGAACTGATCACGTCAGGAAGCTTCAAACACAATTATTTTTGTGTATCCGCAGCGACTTTTTGGGAAATTTGCTTGTAGTATCTTGAGGAGGTCTTGAGGAGGATGAGGTAACTTATCACCAGTTGGCTGTTTGCTGAAGAAAAAGTATAGATTGATTCAAGTAAAGTGAATAGCATTCACAGCCCTCCCACTATTGTAAGGCTATTTATGCTAACATAGCTTATCACAAGCAAAAAAAAAGATAGGAAAAAGCCTTGTCCAGACCTGAAGTTTTGTGACGTAATGTCCAAAGAAATGTTAAGAACTGTTGTTTTCTTGTTTGGGTTTTTGTCTTATTGTTGATTATTATTCTCACCTTCTCTAAGTGATCATACATATTGATGCGTTTGTATTCATTATACCATTTACATGTAAATTTTCCATCCTTACTTTTGTGTAATGAAGTCCATGCCTTTTTTTACTTCCATGTTCGTAGAACGAATGGAAGTATTGGAATACCGTCAAAAAGTCGAGGTTGAGCTCTGCACATTTCCTGACTCTACTAACACTGAAACGCCAAGAAAACTGGTTTTTAGCTTGACGTGTGTGTGTGTGTGCGTGAGGGTGTGTGTGCGTGTGTGTGTGAGAGTGTCTGTGTGTGTGAGTGTCTGTCTGTCTGTCTGCCTGTCTGTCTGTGTGTGTGCGAAAAAGTTTGTCAGTGGATATCTTACGAAAGGGTTGACCGATCTGGATGAAAATTACGGTGTATGTTGCAATCCGCGTCGAATCGAGCACCTCCCCTAACCAATACAATCGGACCATTATTTTTCCCTAATTTGGGGAGGGGGATGATTTTTGCAATTCTTTGAACCCTTATATCTCGAAAACCATGAGAGATATCGAAAAACAGAGAAGACCTTGTCGACGTAAAATTTAAAGATCTACAAATTTGATTTTGTACATTTTTTCGATATCTCTAACGGTTTTTAAGATATTTTGAAAAATCTGTTTTAAAAAAAATGTCAGGGGCTAGGGGTCGCAAAAACCTCTTGACATGGATCAAAACACGTTTAAAATATTTGTCGTAGCTGGGAATCGAGAATCTCCCCTGGACGGCACAGTCGGGATAATATTTCTCCAAAATTAGGGGTGGGGGTGTTTTTTACGTTTTTTGGACCCCTGTATCTCAAAGAACGGCTCGAAATATCAACATGTGCCAAGCAAGTAAAGTATTAAAAGTTCAAAGATCTACAAATTTGATTCTGTACACTTTTTTGATATCTCTAACGGTTTTTGAGATATTTTGAAAAAAAAAACTGTTTTTGAAAAAAGTTTGTCAGGCGCTAGGGGTCGCAAAAACGTCTTGACTTGGGTCAAAACACGTTTAAAATATTTGCCTGAACTGGGAACCGAGAGTCTCCCCTGGACGGCACAGTCGAGGTAATATGTTCCCAAAATTAGGGGTGGGGGTGTTTTTTAACTTTTTTTTGGACCCCTGTATCTCAAAAACGGTTCGAGATATAAAAACGTGCCAAGCAAGTAAATTATTGAAAATTTAAAGATCTACAAATTTGATTTCATACATTTTTTTCGATATCTGAAACGTTTCTTTGAGATATTTCGAAAAAACTGTTCTTTAAAAAACTTTGTCAGATGCTACGGTTTCCTAAAAGGGCTTGACTTGGGTCAAATTACGTTGTTTTTTTTCGTTTTTTTTTCTTTCTTTGCTGGGAATCTAGTCTCCTCTGGACAGCACAGTCGTGGCAATGTTCCCGCAAAATAAGGGGTGAGGGGGAGGTGTTTTCTAAATATTTCGAACCCCTGTATCTTAAAAACTGTTGAACATATCAAAACGAACATGGAAGTATTAGGT
>Ga0058701_10005208_pt1 | contig 10741 bp, 7 predicted proteins | sample AgamicOrMae_FD_97039 | JGI IMG/M metagenome (GOLD analysis project Ga0058701, IMG submission 97039) | Agave microbial communities from Guanajuato, Mexico - Or.Ma.e | ecosystem: Host-associated > Plants > Phyllosphere > Phylloplane/Leaf | place: Guanajuato, Mexico | collected 2012-06-04 | reverse complement strand
TCTTCAAATATTTTCGGAGTTAAATTTTCCCGTGGTGAGGAACCTCTAAAGTGTAAGCCTTATCGTCAAAGAAACATTCTTAGAAAACTTTTATCCCTTGCTAAAAAGAAAGTGGTTTTAAAAAACGATCTTGCAAAACTGAAAGAACAGATTTTTCAATGCTCTTTCAATTATTCCGATTGCGTCTACTGCGCAAAATTCGTTCGGTAGTTTTTTTCCCCAGGTTTTATAGTAGGGCAACAAGAAGGTTTAGATATACATTTCGTGTAATTGGAGATGATACGGTTTATGAATCAGAGGAACAACTGTGGGAAATCCAGTACGGCATCTTCTTCCTGCAAAAAGTTCAAGAAGAGCATACAATGTGTTCGGTTTCTTTCGCTCTCAACGTTTCCCTCTGAAATTGGGGAACCGGGGTGCAGATTCGTTAACGGATTAACTTTTGCCAAGAGTATCGGCGGAGTATCGACCCCCAATCCATGGCGTTTGGTGCGATTTCGGCGACGCTCCGGGGCGCCGCTGGGGGTGCGCCCCGGGCACAATAGGGGCGCGGACGCACGGAGCGCGGCCACCGGGGAGGTGACGGATGGGCGGACCACTCTTCGATGTTTAACTTTCACACATGGCCGATGTTTTCTTCGACTCCAGTCACGTGACTAGACGCCCAGGGCGCTACACTGAGGGCTCTCGCAATTTCCTGTAATATATATATGCAGCGGACCACCTGCCTGAGGACTACAGAAATGGATTTGCCTAAGCTTTCACCAGAGAAGCGACTGACTACCAGCGTTATTCATCATTTTTCCCCTTAACCTGAACTTTTATGCTTGTTTCCTGTAGATAAAATTGCTGAGAAAAAATCGCAAGTAACTTTAAAGCAATTGTTACCTTTACTGGATACCTGTTTTGCTAGTAACATTAATAACAGTTGGAGAGCAAAGCATGCCTAATCTTACTTTAATTGACAGCAAGAATTTTTGCAATGTGAAATGTATTCAATGTTTAGGTTGCTCTTGCAGTTGAGATTCCAAAATCCTTTAGTAAGTACAGAATATTGTTTAAAAATGAAAGGTTTTTCTTATGCAAAGCCTGAATATTATTATTTTTGGGGTAATTGATGATTTCATTGCTTTTTCGTTATTATTTTTTTCTTATTGTTGAGAATAATTTCGGAACTTTGAGGCAGCCCTATACAAAGCGGCAAATCATCCATGAGCTCAATGCATCTTTCCCCCGATTTTTCAAAAGAGCTACTTTTGTTAACAATATTGTTGCGTCTTAAACTCTCCCCCTTTTTTATCCGTGACAAGTCTGACGTGACGGGTTTGGCGGTTTTTTGGGGTAACGTAGCACCCGGAAGGTTCTGTCACAGATAGGCAGCCACAGAAGGGTCTTCATTTCCACGTTGTGTCCAGAGTGCTTCCAAGTGTCCAGGAGATACGATTCACAAGAAAACAACTTTTGATATACAAAAAAGATAAGAGAAAATCACAACGGAACCGGAACACATCTTGGCATGAAAAGCAGCGAAAATTTTGAGTTACTTTTCAAAGACTGCATCCCTAATATTCAAGTTTAATTTTTACCGCAAACTGGTTCAGGAAGAACAAAGAAAAGATTGTCGGAGTTGTCACTGGCAACCTAACGTACCCACTAGCCTAAACTCCTCAAACCTTCCCCAACTCATCCTTAACCTAAACTCCCCTCACCTTACCTATCCTAAACTAACGAAATCGGACCTTCTCTCTCCTTGTCACAGTCTACAAGAACATCAACGTTGCGCTTGACAACATATCACGAAGAATCCTTATCGAAACCAAGTGGGTCTTGCAAACTACTTTTTGCAATGCCACTTACTATCGTGAGAGCGAAGACGTGGACTGAAGGTTTAGCGCTTGTCTTGCTCTCAAATATAGCGTGGGTAATACCCAGTTGTGTGGTGAGGAAGTACCCGAATGAAATTGATCCGGAGACGTGTAAGGCGGGCTTTTGGCGTGCAAATAATGGACAGGTTGTTTGATGTCTCAAGTACTCTCGAAAAGGAGAGTATCCATTAATCATAGAAGTTCTGCATCTACCCCAAGCTATCTCAAGCTACTAAACGTAAGTTACTGATGCATAATTGAAGAACTGAATGTACTTCCAGTGTATGACAACACCTGTTCAGTGCAGCGCTCACCGAGACTAAAGGGAATGGTGGATTTATGGCAGATGGCGTCATCTATAAACGCGATGCCAGGTTCTGCCACTACTAAAATCCAGCAGTACTTGTGTTCTGGCATTGAACTGAAGGTATACCGTGGACGGAGGGAAGATGGTGCCACTCGCAAAAGTGACCCCATATTCTGTTTTAGAAGAAATGATCAGGTACCTTTTTGTTTGAAACTGCTGGTAGATGGCGGAATAGCGGTACAAACGGCAGGCCCTCAACAGAAAAATTATGAGAATCGCTAAAAACAAGCCTTTGTTAATGTTAAATCCAAAAAATTGTGACAAAATGAAACGGTTGCGAGGAGATGGTGTCACCAAGGCGGAAATTAGGTATTCGGCGAGGAAGGTTGGTGGCTCATAAATGGCGTCTATGGTAAGCATGAGGTTGGCAGTTTGAACGCAGCGGACTGTTTTTCAGAGTATCCTAACCGTAGGATTTCAGGTTTTTTTCTTATTTTGTTGATTCTGCAGAAACATCCTTAATAGCCTGATTGACGTTTAAAGGAAATAACTGTAAAGTCGAAGTCCATGACTTCCACTAAAAACACGGCATACACGTGAGACACTTCGTGCGTCTGAGAAAATCGTACGTGTTATCCTAGCTATACGAAGTCACTGAGATAAATTTTTTTCAGAATGAATCAATTTTTCGAGCAGCTGTGTACCGGTAGAGGGAACGCCGGTATAAAATAACCATTTGTCTCGTTAGAGAGCTGTCCCCACGTCTCCGTCGGAATTAGTTGATACTTTTGTTTTTCTCGAAGTTGCTCGCTTCCAGCTCTGGCCCAGCTTCCACATATGAGCCTTCGAACGGCGGACCGCGTCGCATCACCAGCGGATGCGAGCGGGGCGACTCGACGGCCCCAGCTCCACATCGAAGTTCCCCGGCGAGGGGAGACCCAAGTTATTGGAGATGGCCCAAGCCTGAATATTGACATTTTCAAGACGTGGCTAGGCGTAAACCGGTGTCAGATCACACGCTGTCGGCTGACACAGAAGGTCCGCAGCTCAACGCTATATGCTCCGCTAGAAAAAATAAAATAAAAAGCAAGGGTTACGTTGGAAGAAAAGTCTGTCCAAGCAATTATGCTTTTGAAGGATAAAGATGGCAGAAGAAAACGCAAAACCATCTCCATCACCCTACCGAGCGTCAACTATAGCATCAGCCATCGCTAAAACTAGGTTATCCCCCAACCCTAGCACTAGATTATCCTCAGCATCACATAACCCTAGCACTATAATCCTCAGCATCACCTATTCATAGCACTACATTATCTACAGCATCACCTAACCCTCGCACTAGATTATCCTCAGCATCTTCTAATCATAGCACTGGATTATCTTCAGCATCACCTAGCCTGAGGTTATGCCCAGCATCACCTTACTAAAGAATCACCTATTCCCTTGCATGATTTCCCAACCATCAACAAACTCTTGTAAAAGCTAAACGAGTCTCACCTTACCTTCCTTTCTGCATTGTATCGCACCAGCATCTCCTCGACCAAATCAAGAAAAAGTCTATTTCGGAAACATGAAGGGAAACTAAAAGGAACTCGGGAATAACACTAACTCACCAGTTCTTTGAGCTTTCATAGTGTACTTGTAACTTTGGAGCGTACTTTTCGATGAAATCATATTTTTGTAACTTGCTTCCGTGACGTTTTCTGAGACCTTTGAGGGTTGCGAGTGCTTAAATTCTGCCCATTTTTCATTGTGGCAGGAACCGTTGTCCGGAACTGTATGACCTTGACCTGGAAACGGGCAATGTAGGTCAGAAATGACCGTATTTAAAGTGAACATAAAAAATCAGTCACAGATGGCTCGAAGTAGGGCAAGAAAAACTTGTGGAAAACTCATCTAAAGAATCAATTTTAAGCCAAAAGGTTTCCGTTCGCAAACAACCCCTGTTTCTATTCTTAATCATCTCGGTAAAGTTGCCTCGTACAGTTGAAGTACTGGGTGATTTACCTTTTAGGAAACTTCTAAGATGCTGGGACTAGAGGCAGAGAGAGCTTCTCGTGTTGTGTTCAATACATTGTATGTTTGATTAGCTTGTCTTTTGTCTGAGAAGGTCAACGGGTATACATTTTTTAGACAATTTTTCAGAGATATAGACCTACCAGAGGCCATACTAAACAAAAGATCAACTTCATATGGTTTTTGGTACATTTCCTAAACTATGGATTTATCATGATAACTACATTAGAGTTATGAATCAATCTGATTTCGCCAACCATCGGAGTCGGTGTAGACGGTATCGAGAACCCTTTTTCTATCAATTCTCTTAACGTGGCATCAACTATTACTCGTGTTCCTTGTGTTCAAAAATGAAGCCTCATATGAATCAAACTGATGTAACTCAAAGATGATGACCCTCATATAAATTGAACGAGATTCGTGTCCGAAAGGAATGTTACGTTTCCGGTGATGGGCATAAAGCGTTCTTAAAAAATGGAGAGAATGACACTGATAAAAGCTCCTTCTTTTGTAATTAAGAACTAATTTGGATAATAAAGATTCCTAATTACCTGAAAAACAGAAGGGACTCAGGACGTAATTCATATGCCTGTCAAACCTCCCTCCACTAGCCAATATCTAAAATTTGTTCTATAAATTCTGTAGATATGAAAATTTATATTAAACAAACAGTACAGTGGCTAGTAGGAGAAAGGACCTCTATATTTTATTTAGCACTGCTGTAATCATGAATTGAAATCTATCCTGAAGACTGCTGAAGGAAGTGTCCCCTAGCCCCTGGAAATCAGCTTCCAGGAAGTGTGTCGGGAAAGTAATCTCCAGCAGTATTCCTTCCAACTCTGCTTTGTAATATTGAATTTTATATGCAATGAAAACAAAATTTCTTTAATCTTGTTCATCCTCCACCATTTATGTCGACGCAGAAAAGTGCTGGTAAAGGAAAATAAGCATTTTATTTTTAAAACATGAATTTGAGCTCATAAACAGAGATCCTAGTTTGGAGTAGGCAGATACTAATTCGGATGCATCTCTAAATTGTACTTGAATTTATTTATTTGTTTTTGTCGAAGCATACACACTCTCGGAATACAACTATCTAATTCACCCCATCAGCCTCAAACCCAAAACGAGTACATTCTGCCGCGCGTTATCTGCTAGGGCACAATTTAGCTCAGACGGGTTACTTGCATAACTGCCCCATTCTGAGCAACTTCCAGTATTAGTCCCTGCGCAAATGCGATTAAATGTCTTTGATTTCCGTTCCTTCCTCGGTGGGTGATTCTAATAATGGAGGATGAGCGGAGCTAGTGGATTTATCTTTCATTGAAAAGACCAGATATTCACGAGCTCGTCTTTGCTTAGCTCTTGTCATCTCTGCTCGGCTCCTTTCGTTCGTAGAGCTAGTTTTCGTCATCGTTCGGCTCGATTTCGTCTTCGCTCGGCTCGTCTTCGTCTTCGTTCGGCTAGTTTTCGTCTTTGCTTGGCTCCTCTCGTCTTCACTCGGCTCGTTTTCGCCTCCGCTCGGCTCGTTTTCGTCTTCGCTTGGCTCCTCTCGTCTTCACTCGGCTCGTTTTCGTCTTCGTTTGGCTAGTTTTGACTTCGCTCGGCTCGTTTTCGTCTTCGTTTGGCTAGTTTTGTCTTCGCTCGGCTCGTTTTCGTCTTCACTCGGCTCGTTTTCGTCTTCGCTTGGCTCCTCTCGTCTTCACTCGGCTCGTTTTCCCCTTCGCTAGGCTCATCTCGTCTTCACCCGGCTCGTTTTCGTCTTCGCTTCTTCTCAGCAACGTAGAAACGACCTGCTGGGTCACGCTGAACTTCTTGAATCCCACAGAAGTCCCGTCATCCGAGCGAGGGCGGACTTAAGAAAAGCGAATAGGGGTGCGCCCACCCCTTGTTTACGCATGTTCGGCTAACTTCGCGAACGCACTGATAAAAGGCTCTGTGCGTTCATCATCTAAGCACACACATGATCTGTCGACGCAGAATCCTCGAAGCAAATCAGGACGAAAGTTTCATTGTTGTGGCCAGTCCACGTGTTTGCTGAAAGGCTATTTTTTCGCGATAAGAGAGAGCGGTTTTCGAAACGCAATATCTTCTTTGAAGACGACACTATTTTCCCATTAATCGCTCGAGGCTCAGACAGGACAGGGGCTACGCTACAATCTTTATTGATTTCACTTACAAAGAACAAGAAAAGACACAATTTCAAGGATCGGCTTTTACCTCAGGACGACCTCGATGGAAAATAGACGTCCTCTAGCAGCTCTCTCAAACTCTCTGCTTGGTGCTCGTTTCTAAGATGCAGGAAAATTCTCAACGGAACTCCAACCTAACTCAAACCAACCCAACTTACACTAACCTAACTTTACTTACCCTCATTTTTTTTCTCTCGAGTTTTTTACGTCAAAAAAACATCGTCTTATCTTCTTTTTTCCACCTTTTCTCTTTTTTTAAATATCTTTACCTTAAAAAAATAGCTGTAGTAGACAAATGCTATGCATATTGGTCAATTGGCACTTTGGACCTGAATCGCCAGGGTGAGCACAATGTTCTTGTTTTTTTTATCCTCTTTTCTTTTTTTTATAACTAAAAAACCTAAGCGTGTTCAAAAATAGTTCGCAGTGAATTATTGCGTACCAGTAATGGTTCGGATATTAAACAGATCTTCCATCTTGGTTCCGAAGTCCCTACTCCAAACTTTTGACGCATTCCCGTAATCCTAGGCAGGGAACTCTGATAATTGCACCGTGATGTAACGATAGCGTAAATAGCGAATTCTCCTGATTGATGAGGTGTTCAGCGTGCAAATCGAATCTCAACGTGTTTTAAAGTTTTAATCATGGAAACGAAATTATCCGCCTTTTAGTCTTTTGAAAGTTTCAGTACTCTTAATGTAGACCTGTATCCACAAAACTTAGATATAAAATTATCACGTTCTGTAACTTGTTTAATAAGGTCTTATTTATTGATCTTCGCCATTTTAAAAGATACGAACATAAAGGTCCCGGGCTAGTAAGTAAGAAAACCCAGTCAGAGATCGATATACTTGCTGCCCAGGTAGTAACTTCTGCTTGTGGTCGTTCTTATCGCAACCCTCACATTTTATCGTAAACCACTTTCCTCCTTAAAAAAATAATAAAATACATACAAATAATTTGAAAAATACATTTTTGTTCAAAGGGGTGCACTTTCTACTATTCTGTTCACTGGTTCAATCTTGATTTGTCATGAACATTAACAGTATATTATCTTGTAGGTTAGGTGATTTTGCTTCGCCATCTCTCCACTCTGCTATCACCAAGCCTGGTGCCGCTTGTTGGCGCCGCTACGAAGTAAGCGGCATCAGACTTATCGACAAAGATTTTTAACTTGTTTGAATGCTGAGGGCCTTACTTCGCTTGGCTTACGTTAGCGAAAAAAAATTGAACACCAAGAGATAAAAATGCAACGTCTGAAATAGTGTTTTATACCAAAGAGAAAACTTTCAAGTGGAGTCCGGAGGTAAAGGTTTCTAGATTGGAGTTCTTAATGGCGTTTTTCCTAATTTGTGGCAACTAATGTTCGATGAAGAAAAATCGACGATGAAAATAGAAGTCACAAATCAGGCTCAAGCGATAAAAAGAAAATGATTACTGCGTCTCGAACGGCTTTAACCTGAAATCGAGTATTGACTCCGAAAGGGTAGTCTGTAAGTCCCTTATCATTCCAAGTCATACCGTACCGCCCTGGAAACGTTTAATATTGAGGGCATCTCGATATTCAAGACCGATTTCTTAGGGATGCTGCGCGCTCGCCTTGATAACTTCATTTCATTCCAATTTTTGCTTTTCTTCACAATGCAGACCCGTTTTTCTCTTCTCAGTGATCCAACGATTAATAATTTCAGTGATTACGCTTTCGTCATTTGGGTTCAACCAATCGCTGCCCTATATAAAAGAATGGTTTGAAAATGTTGTTCAAAGTAGGCAGAAAGTTTTTACTTGTAATTTTATGAGATACTTTTTTTTAAATTTTAGTTTTTATTTGTTTAATTTACCTCACAGCTTAGGAAGAGTGGAGGTCTCATTTTCATTTGCTAAGTATTTTTTAAAGGCTACTTTTTTCCAGTTAAAACATAGGCTTTTATGATTTACTAATAAATTCCTTTTCTCTCTTTCCAGGTATGTTGTGGTGCTGGTTTTGAAGAGTACACTTGGTAAGAAGGCATTGTTCGTTTGGACTCCTATCCTTGGAATAAATGCTCGATTTAACACTTACTTTTCTGGAGCAAACCATACTTGTGAGAATAAACAAAATATCCTAAATTTATAAGTGACCCGTTTCTTAAAACCTACTGTCGCAGAAAATAAAATAAAAATCCTCTTGCAATGATATTTCAAAAAATAAAATCGCTTCATGGCGCAAAATCAAAAATTTCTGTGATCAATTTCGGTATTAGATATTACAGTATTTAAATTCTAAAACTAGTTCTCAAGTTTTCTGACATTTTTTTTCAAATGTTTCCTGGTCAGGATTGGATGAGTGATTGAAAGTTTCAGCCTCAAAGCATGACATCGGATCGTCGGAATGGGATTTCATCGATAGAAATCTGTGGTGAATGTTAGCTTGTACACAATGGCCTCCCAGCAAACGTATATCTGATGTAGGGATCGCAGTGACTTAGCAGGGTAGAATACTTGTTAGAGCCCCGTGGCTACCTCAGAATTGGTGTTTTCCAAGAGCGACTTCTTGTGATCCTTCTAGCTCGTTTGGGGAGTCGGAGGGGAGCCGGCCGGCTCGGCCAAGAGCCTCGAAGGCAGTGTGGCGTTGCGCCGTGAATTGAGATTGTGCGATGGTCAACAACAAAATCATGTACATTCACCCGTCTTATTACTTTTTTTCGTTGCAGGAGAAATTATAGCTTAATCCAATAACCCTACAAAGCACGGGTTGATAGTGTACTTGAAAATATAATGCGCGCCATTCGCTGAGATATCCTTGGGCGCAAAATAATTCTGTTCCGAAGGAAATTCAGAGATGCTTCGGTCGATTCCGCAATGACGCAGACGTTTGTTCTCTGAGGTCCTCTTAAACTAGCCTGCCGTCTTCCGTCTTTCAGATTGACACCTTTTTGTCATCACACGCATCTCAAGACCCCTTAAGAAACGTATTTGTAAATACAGGATCGACTGTGCGCTTATGTATTAGTACTCAATATCTGTAGTCAACATAACCTAAATCAATCCAATCTTTTAACCTGTACAAAACTAATCATCCCAAATTCCGTCCTTCCTAAATCAAACTCGACTTCTTAAATCAAATATGCTCGAATCTTAACTTTGAAAACCGAACCTTTCCTTAATTCAAACAGCTGAGGTTTTACAGACTTAAGTTCAGATTCCCTTACAACAGAATATCGTATATTATGAACGAAAAGTCTTCAACTGTACTACTTTAACTATCTTTGTATATCAAGCCAATCGCTTATTTTTTTTCCTAAGGTTGAAAGCCGCGAAGTTTGCCCTTTTTGCTCAGTGTTCGATACGCATGCACAGATTCACCATTTTTAATTGTAAGTGTTCTGCGGAAGTTTGTATCTCGAGGAGAGAGCCTTTTAAATGAATGTTCGCTGTTCTGTCTGAAAGAAACACTGATTCTACGCGCCAAAAGCAGCCTTGTAATATTGAGAAATGTTGTTTTCATTTCGTGGGGATTTTGTATGTTTAGCGAATAACGACCTGCGTGACGTAACTGCTCTCTACTCGAGCGCTTCCCATTCAACATTGTAACAAATGATACCTCTAAAATTAATTGGTACCCGTTGGGATGTTGGAACTAGCCGCACATGTAGGGGGAAGGGGTACCGAGTCTTCGTACAGATCTGACATCAAAGGATTCCTTTCGCTAAACTTTGATTCTAGCGATCGGCTTCGCGATGTTGGGCACATTATTCTGATTGAGAGAGAGTAATGTGTGCGCTAATTCACCCCAAATATTCGAGATGGACTACCTTTGCTATCCATTACGCGATTAACCGTCTCGTAGAGCGTGGGTTTCTGACAAATGAACGTTTATTGCAATTGTGGAGTTCTCATCAAAGAAATCAGGAGTCGTTGGTTGATTGGAAAAAGTGAGGTGTTGTAGTTCCAGGAAAGAAGATGGTGGAACAGAGAAGGCTCCAGTCTTCTGGTGTGGAACAAACGGGATATTATCCGACAAACAAGTACTCCCCCATTCGATGTAGACTTTCTTAATTGAAGTAATTCCACTCAGGAGTGAAACAAGCGTTTCCCATAAACTTCATCCTGTAATAGTAGTTTGATAAGAATTGAGAAATGGTCACATGCAATATTACAATTAAATTAAGGGAATAATTTACACTGGAAGTTACATCTGTTAAAGGATGAACGCAGGAGACAGACTGTTCACCTACCAAGCAATATCAGCAAATTTTGCTGTTCTTGACACAGAATAATTGTAGGAAGTGACTTTCAAAGATATATTTTCCACTTAAAATATATTTCTGCGGCAAAACTTTGATAAAAATTATACCCATTTTCATGTTAATATTTAATGT
>Ga0058701_10005207_pt1 | contig 10741 bp, 7 predicted proteins | sample AgamicOrMae_FD_97039 | JGI IMG/M metagenome (GOLD analysis project Ga0058701, IMG submission 97039) | Agave microbial communities from Guanajuato, Mexico - Or.Ma.e | ecosystem: Host-associated > Plants > Phyllosphere > Phylloplane/Leaf | place: Guanajuato, Mexico | collected 2012-06-04 | reverse complement strand
TGCAGCTAGTATTTTGCGTTACAACAAAAGTTACAATCGTTTTTGAAAACACATTTATCTTTTTTTTTTTCAAATCTTTTTGGTTGTTGTTAAAGCAAGGTTTGAATATTGATTCATTCCAAGTCTGATTAAAACTAAAAAAAAAGAAGATAATTAAGGACGATCTATAACAGAACAAAAATAAAAGAGAGGACAGATATAAAAACCGGCTGTATCGGATATCGGACCACCACGTTGATTTTCAGATAGATACTTACTTTGTTGCAATGCCTGCCTATTCCCATAAGGAAGTTATCGGGTTTGATATCTCGGTGTATGAAGCTCTTGCAGTGAACGTATTCTATACGGCCAATCATTTGGTCCGCCAGCATAAGAACCGTTTTAATTGTGAACCGTCGGGAGCAGAAATTGAAAAGGTCTTCCAAGGACGGACCCAGAAGGTCCATAACCAGCACGTTGTATTCGCGTTCCTGGCCATACCATCTGAAACAAAAGGCGAATCTATTAGTCACTTGAAATCAACTAAGTCCCAACAACACTTCTTGCTCCCCATCAAATATTCATACAGTCCTCGCCTGGGTCTCAAACCCTAAAACCAAGCAGGTTGTATTCCCAACCTATTCCGATCAACCCTACGTAGACTACGTCCCACGGGAGCGGAGCGATGGCGAAGAGGCAACTAAGCTAATTTAATTCAGGAATATATTTTCACTCCCGCATTTTCAAATGAAATAGCTTGTGTTCTCGCAACTCAACAACACCCTCAAGACGAATCGGTAGAAATATTCTGAAATCCACTGATTCCCAGTCAAAATCGAACCACTGATTCACTTCAGCGGCTCGGTTTTGAATGAAAAATCGTGGTTATCTACTGATTGTGGGAATCAGTAGATTTCCACTGATTCAAGTTTAGAGTGAAAATTGCAATGTCTACCTCTTGAGCATAACTCCGTGTTCCGCCCGTATCCTCCTCAGGAGAATTAACAACATACAACTTTAGGTTAACCTTGGTTAGGTATCATGGGCTGCGTTACAGCTATGCTCAGCTGTCGCCAAACCTGATTCCATATACTTCCGCCAAGAAGTGACTTGTCACATCGTCGTAGGTCAAGTTACGACAACGACCCTTGAGCCTCCTTAGGCTTCGAGACTTGGACAGTTGGAGAATGTAACCTTTGAAATTTCCCGTGAGCTATTCTCGACAGCGATACGTTACAGGGTTACTTTCCGGTGTTAACCCAGAAGTCGCTTAAGGAGCCCGCCAACACGAAGACTCGTGTTCGCCCTTAAGTCATGCGAGGTTGTTCATCGAAACGGGGCCAGATAACAGCAGCGCAAGGCTCGAGCGAGATAAGCGCCTACCCCGACCCGGGGTCGACCCGGATCGGCGGGTCGGCTTGGGGTCAGTCAAAGGGTTTTACAGCTTTCGCTTGTACGGCACGCCACAGGCGGGCTGGCAGCCGCCTATCGCCGCCGCCGCCAATGAGATGACCTACTTCTTCCAACTCCCGCATCATCGCCGTCGGAGTGGCGAGGAGCGGCGGGGCACGGCGGGGCACGGCGCAGCCGGCTGTTGCACACCTTTCACGCTCGACACAGGTCTGTGTTGAGTCGCCAGCTCTTTTATTGTTGGCCAAAACCCGAAGAAAGCTCACCACATGCGACCGCTTCAACTCCATTTCACAAAGAAACAAACGCGCGCAAAATTGTGAAAAAAGCTCGAAAGAACGACTTAGCCGATACCAGACATCAGTAAAATTACCGATCAGTTAAATTTATCATCGGGAGAGTTGCTCATCAGTAAAATGACCAATAATTGCTTATCAGTAAAATTGCCTGTCGGTAAAACTGCCCAATTTCTATCAGTAAAATTGCCTGTCAGTAAACTTGCCTATCAATTGCTTAACAGTAAAATTATCAATAAAATTGCTCATCAGAAACATCATCATCATCATCGCTTGTCCGTCAGTAAAACAGCTTGTTAATTGCTTATCTGGAAAATTGCCTGTCAGTAAAATTGCCTAATTGCTGCTTGTCAGTAAAATTGTCCGTCAGTTAAATTGCCTATCGGTAAAATTTTCTTTGATTGCCTATCAGCAAAATTGCCTTGCTTTTCTGTAAAATTTCCTTTTCGTACAATAGCCTGTCAGTAAACTTGCCTATTGGTAAACTTGCCTATCAATAAACTTGCCTTTCAGTGAACTTGCCTTTCAGTGAACTTGCCTATCAGTCAAGTTGCGCCCATCCAGCAGATGGATTTTCGAGTTGACCATCGACGAGAATCTGAATTTCACGATTTTCCTGTCCGAGCCTCACAGAGGGCCCCTCACAGAGGGCCCTTCACAGAGGGCCCCTCACAGAGGGAAGACACCTTGTTAGGTAATACGGCAGAAAAATATGGCGGTTGCTTCATACTTTCAGAGAGCAATTTCAGCTGAGCCTTTAACACGAGTCACCTTCGCAGGACTCGAGCCTTGAACGGCGCAGACCTCCAAATCCCTCGACTAATTTTCAGCAATTCTTTTCGGGATCTAAAAAGTAGCTACTTTGAAAACTATTAGCCTGAATTGAAGCAATATATGCCCCAATATCAAACCGATCCGGCGATCAAAAAGTGGCTTATTCGTCGATATTTTTAACTTCGCATTTCCTTTCATCCAAACAGTTAAGAGTTGGAATCCCGCGTTGTGAACCTTAATCCTTTCTTGGAACCGCTAAGCAGGGTCCCGGAACCTGCGTTTTTTTACTAAAAATAATTTTTGGTTTATTGTATAAAGAATCATTTTTTATTAAAAGTAACAGCAGATAAGATCTCTTGTGCAGTCTCCTAAGAGAGATTCTTTCAATATCCTTCGAAATAAATGTCTGTTTTCAGTTGAGATGTAAGTACCGATTTCGTACAAAACATTCGGCATTGACAGTTTGGGGGGCATAAGATAGCGCCAAAAACCACAAACGCCAACGCCGCAAGCGCCAGTCCGTAACCGCCAAACGAGAAAAGTCGCAAACGCCAAAGTTCGTATAGGTTATGTTAGATCAAGTTAGGTTAGGCTGTTAGGTTAGCTTAAGTTAGGTTAAGTTAGGTAAGGTTAGTATTGCAGTTAAGACCTTTGGCGTTGGCGACTTTTCTCGTTTGGCGGTTACGGATTGGCGCTTGCGGCGTTGGCGCTTGTGATTTTTGGCGCTTGTGATTTTTGGCGCTTATGACAGCCACCCGACAGTTTTATCAGAAGGCTCTTTGTTTAAAAAGACATTTAAGACGCAATACGGAAGCAATTGTCCTCCGCAAAACAAAGAAACGATGTTCCGAAAAAAGGAAAATAAAATACTTCCTTAATAAACAAGAGCGGAAAAAGCGTAACCATGCTGGGGGAGTTTGGTAACTCACGGTTTTCCGCCGAAATTCGTAATTTTGGTCTCATTTTAAGTTGACTTCCGCTTAACCGAGACCCAATCGTCTTTGAGGCCACCCACATAAATCTGCGTTATTTTGAACCACGGCCAACTTGACGTCCATGATTCATGTCACTAGAAAGTGCATTAAAACGACGAAAAGAACGACTCGCGCCCGACTGCCAATTACGGAATCAAGTTGAAATAGATAGTATTTGATGAGTTAACTTTTTATAGGGATCTGATATTTGGATATCTGTCGTGTAAGGGTTTTATCTGTTATAGATGATCACGTTGTACGTTTAATTACTTGGCGACACGTACGTCGACACGTCGGCACAGAGATTTTGCCAAATCGAAAATTTAGCCGAGTAAGTCGACAGACGTCAAACAATCAATCAAGGAAACAAATTGCCGGTTTTAGAGTTAAAAATAGGATGACAGCTTATAGCGCCGAAAAGCGGCGCCCGAATTCTAGCTTTAGAGAAACCGCAGAACAGGAAAACCCTTTCAAAAACGTAACAATAAGACTATTTACAGGTTGAAATAATTGTTTGCTACCGTTTTCAAGGGAGACTGTTGGAGAAAATAAGTGGAAATCTTAAGCTGTTTTAAATGACGTAAGTAAGTGTTCACTTAGGTAATTTCTTTAAAAAAATGAATACAAAGTGAATTTGAAAAAAAAATCGCAGTTAAGCTTAGAAGCTACGGAGAACATAAAGCGTTCAACGCAACAACATAGGTTTAAGGTAGGTTGCGTATCCTTTTCTTTTCCTCGTGTCAAAAATTTACTTTTTTTTTTTGAGACGGAATATTTTTCAAGAGTTCGGATTCAAAAAAAAGTTTAAGAAATAATAAAACTCCGTTTTTTCAGGTGTTAAATTGGGGTTTTCAAGGCACGGTAACTTATTCATTGGATCCGCTTGTAGGCGATTTCACGGTAACTCATTCCAAGATATCAAAAAAAGTTTAGCGTTTGTCCAGGGCTCGCATACCCTTCAGCGTAAGTCCATAAAATAAGAATAAAGTACACAAAACTCAAATTCGAATCCGGAAGGTTTGAACGGTAAACCTGGGTCTAGTATAGTCTTCGAATTACCTAATTGCTGCGCACAGTAAATTTGAATCAATGTCTCTGAAAGTCAGAGAAAATTCACCGAATTTCAGTCAATGTAGCACCACTTTTTTTTCTCTTTTTTTTCGGTGAGGCTATATAGTCTGAAATTCAGTAAATTTTCACTGAATCTCAGAGACTTTCACAGATTCAAATTTGGAGTGTAGTAAAATTATTTAGCCTTGTCCAGGTTTTTGCGACTCACTAATCAATCTTCAGTATTATTACAGGTGTTCACTATACATTCTTCAGTAGCGATTGTAATACATTCTTCGACGTTCATTCGTATTCATAACGACAATGCTGTAAAAAAAAGGGGGGCGCCAGGTTCCGTTAACGACGCCTATTGTTTGGTAATACGGCGATGTTCATGGTGCCTATCATTACAAGAAAGGGCGCCATTCATGAAGCTTTCATAGTTTCGAAAAAGGGCGCTGTTCATGGCGCCTATCGTTCCGAAAAAGGGCGCAGTTCGAGGCGCTCGTGGAAAGGTCAAAAAGGTAGGTCTAGCCCTTGGCAGCCTGCTGGCAAGAGAAGCGATCTTCCGAAAGCTTCTCACCACCTTAGGACCACGACTTCGACCTGCGTTGACCCGGCAATTGACGTATCGCCTACCAGAGATATCTTTAACACGAAAATCGCCAACATATCATTCCGCAACGAGCCCGCGCCAACGCGCATCCAGACGATCTTAAAGATTGCTCGAGGGATGTGAAAGTCACATTTATTTACTCTACCTAAAAAGCTCATTAATGAAAATTAAGGCACATAACATATTGGAAAAAAAATCTTTCCCAATTGTACACATAACGTATCCGACGGAATCTACTGGTACAGTAAAACCCGCATAAGACACGCTTTGTCTTTATTCCCTTGAGCCTAGACGGTATTTAATGAAACCACAATAAGTTACGAACCCGCTTAAGAAAAAACGAAGATGTCTCGCAGTCCCTATTCGTATCTTCACCGGGTTTGATTGCATATTGACATTGAGATAACGTAAGATTAACCCTGCAAAATCCCAGGAAATAGTCATTTTTAGGAGACTATAAAAATATTTAGTGATACATTAACAGTATAAATTGATAAGGCAAATTTATCTCAGTTGACATCAAATTCGTCCTGACCATTGTTTCAAGATCGTCTTCAAAATCACCTTTAAAATAATTTTAAAAAGACCTTAAAATGGGCCTAAATTTTACAATAGCTGCAAGTTATTTTTAAAAGAGGAAATTTTTAATTAAATTTAAAAAAAGAAAAGAAAATCAAAAAGTTTAAATAATTATAAAAGAAATCAAGTTGAAAAAAAAATCAAAAAGTAGAAAATAATATTTAATAATATATAAAAAATCTTTGGGAAAAACATAAATATATTTAAAAATACATTCTTAAAAACGCTATAAAACGGTGAAAAAATTGATTCACTGCAAAAATTTCCCAAAAATTCCACTTCGAAAATAAAACAAACAGCCGATTAAGGACTATCTAGAAAGATGAGCGATCAAACGCGCCCTTGGCTAGATCCCCGGGTCCCCGCGTGGGGAGCCTCCACGTGGGCTATGCGCTGCGCCGCGCCGCCGACACGGGCCCAAAGCCCGTGAGGCCAGGCGGTCGTTCACGCCCAACTCCATTTCATAAGACGCCACTTTCAGTTTTTAGCCCACGCTCTGCTTGCTTGCTAGACCCACCAACTCCGCTAGGCTTTAGACCTTTTACGACTATAAAAGGTATAGGCGCCCGTAGGCCCGCCCAGCAGGCGCCAGCGGCGCCCTTTGGCTAAGGCGCTATTTGCAAACACTCGCCCTTCCCCGCCTTCAGGCCCACTCAACTCGAGTCACTATAACTAAACTTGTATACAAAGCGGTGCGCGTGATACGTGACCTGGGTAAACGATGAGGGACAATCCGTAAGTTTGTGAGGTCAGTTTTACCCTTTCAGCAATCGAGCGGAGCGACTCGCAAGGCAAAGTCCCAGTTTGATGTGTTTCCTATTCGGAGAAAAAAGCTTTATAAGACAGGCCAGTGACACAGAGAAGTCATGACGTTGGAAAACCAAAAGCCAAACATAAGAGGGAACTACAAATATCACAGTTCAAAGGTAAAACAGATTTCGTTAGAATGACAAATAAGAGACGATTCCATGCGCTCGAATCTGGGCTGACACCCGTGGCTATCTGGCTTTGTCGTCTTTGGAGAATCAACTGGTATCGAGTTCACTTCAATCCGAATGATAGGAGGTGCATTGAAATGGCCCGACTTCGTACCTATCATGAGGTTGCATTTTCTTTGAGTATTACGTTAGGGGGGCATTCGATACCGCCAAAAACCACAAGCGCCAACGCCGCAAGCGCCAGTCCGTAACCGCCAAACGAGAAAAGTCGCAAACGCCAAACTTCGTATAGGTTAGGTTAGGTCAAGTTAGGTTTGGCTAGGTTAAGTTAGGTTAGGTTAAGTTAGGTTAGGTTAAGTTAGGCTAGGCAAGGTTAGTATTGCGTTTAATACCTTCGGCGTTTGCGATTTTACTCGTTTGGCGGTTACGGATTGGCGCTTGCGGCGTTTGGCGCTTGTGGTTTTGGGCGCTTGTGACAGCTACCCTTTCGTTCCACCTTGATCCAGGTCCCTCTGGACGTTAAGCCCCAAAGCGCTTATGGGGAGGGCTGCTGCCACAGGGAAGTGGCATCGGGCTTGGCGACCCTTAGGCTTAGGGCCTTGTGCCCTTGACGAAAGGTAGATAACAGAGGTAGAAATTGCGACCTCTGAAGTTTATCTTCAGCGCTAAATGCTCACACAAGTGTGGGGTTTCCTTTCTTTTTCTTCGTAACGGTATTAAGAGGCATTTTCTGATATCATCTACGAGTGAAACACGAGTCGAGGAACGTTTCTGCCCCTGGCTTTTCAAGTTAAAAACACTTGAATGCGAAAACAGCCCGTGACAAAGAAACCACTCCAGTTCTTAAATCAAAACAAGCTATTATCCCATCCCATTGTTTTGGTACAGTCGAGCTCAAAAGTGCTTAAACAGAGGATCGGAATAAGCTGCTCTGGAATGGGGATTTCGACCTCGACTAAAGGTCTCGCCCTTAAACCACACAGTTTTATCCTTCAATTCAAGAAAGTACAGTCGAGGTCAAAAGTCGAGACTCATTTACGAAATCCGACTTTGGGTTTCGGCTGTACTCGAGTAACAGCACTTCCGCTCGTAAAAGTATTTCAAAACCTTATCTTTTCGTTCGTCAAGACTCGTTTTCAGTTTTAGCAGCGAAAACCGACAATTTTCTTAAGCACCTTACGATTTAAATAAACGGCGGATTTACGGTAAGTGCCTTTCTCAAAACTGAAGTCATTGGTGGATTCCAAAAAAAAATATTTAGGAACAAATTTTGACTGAAATTTCGAAAAAAAAGCAAGGGATACAGCTAGTCTTTTTCATTTTTTTTGGCGCGAAATTTTGGGTGCAATCTTGATGTTTTGACGATTGAATCTGATTGAGCGACACTTAAAAGGTTTATAGAAACGCTGTCTGTTGCTCAATTTCTGATTTTCAGTGGACAAGGAGAGGCGGCAGTTCACAGCCGCGCGAGGTTGGGGGGGGGAGGCGTAACTTACAATGAATGCTCTTCTGCGCGAGGGTAGGTCGTGAATTACAGATCATACTTGAGGGTCATCGGTCCGCGCAAAAACAAAATCTCAATGAATTGTGCTAACAAAGAAGGATCGCCAAAATAGTGACAAAAATGACAAAATTTACGGAAATGTGACGAATAGCGACAGAATTAGTTTTAAGTGCTAGTAATAAAAGCTGGAACTCTCTTAACTGATACGACTATTACGAGGGATATCTGAAAACAAGTAAACAAATTACGCTCTTTTCCTACTTTGCTGTCAAGCCAATATTAGGTATACGGGATTATCTAAAACGGGGATTAGTTTAAACTGCGTTCTCAAAACTGAAGATAGTAACAGAAAAAAATCTACAAATAAATGAAGACCCTTTTTTTAGTGAGCATTAAAACTCTACGTAGAATTTCTGTCCACGTAACTCCTAGTATTGTGGGTGTCGAATCCAGCCGGTCAAACGCACTCTTTTCCGGTCGAAGCCCCGTTAAAGCTTCGATTTGTGATAAGATTCCACTGCCCATATGCAATTGATTTTCGAACAGAGCACAGAGGAGAAATAGAAATAACTAATTTTTTTGTGAAATAACCACCAGCCGATCTTCCCAATCACCGAATAGTCATGGAATAGCCGATTCAAGGTGAATAGCCTCGGCAGAGCGACAGCCCTTCCTTCCCCCGGTAAAAAAAGCCGTTGCTCCTTCCACGGTCCCGCGAGCGCGACCAGGTGAACAACCCCTCCGAAACGCCCTACCCGCACGCACACATACCCCGTGGTCGCGAGCAGGTCGCCGCTCAGCCGAGCAGTGCCATCCAGGAACCAGTCGCAGTCGGGCCACAGCCGAAAGAGGGTCACGCATCCTTATTCGCACGCCTTTCAAAGGGACGCCCCGGCGAACAAGCCGCGCTTCTCGCCAGCTGGGCGCCCCTGGCGCAAACCAAATCCCCAATTACGAGCTGACCACAGACAAAAAAGCCCCGAGCTCCGACGGCGGCGTGAGCTTCACAAGGTCACGGCAGAGGTCACGCGCTGCGCCCCAGGCAGCCTTGCTGCGTCGACGCGCACCTCGCGGAGGTCGGCGACGACACCCATTCTGACAACCGCCACGGGAAGGACTTCAGAAAACTTGGCATGTCGATAAGACACGATGTAAGAGCAAGTCGATCGTCACAGCTCTGTAAAGAATAAGTCTAAAGTAAAAGGTCGCCCTTCACGACCTCATTTGGAGAAGTTGCTAAACGCGGAAGCGCTGGGCTTTGCAGTGTTGTATTGCTTCAAAGGGGCGCTACGGAGTTTTCGATTAGAATCGGGTTTGGCCGCCGAGAAAGGCAGGGGCCGGGGCCACGCGGCCCCCGCAAAACTCAAATTGCGTGTTTTGGGCTGCGCCCCGCGATGCTACACCGATTAGCCGGCCGCCCGGGGCCGCTCACAGCCGCTCGGGAGCGCTCGGCGATGGCAGCGCCATCAGTCGGTCGAAAACGCAACTTGTCTATTGGGGACTGAATCACAAACCCAGTTTCACACTTTCGACGGCAATCATATCCCCGGCAATTTGGAGGTTTTCACTTTCCGAAGTTATTGCCACACGCACAAGACTAATTCTTCTTCCGGGTCGGCAAGGTTTGCACGAAAAACGGGCAAAAGTGTTTCAGGGTCTTCAAGTTTAATTGAGTCAATTTTGAGCCAAAAGTAATAATAAAAATAGATCAACTTTGAGCCAAAAGTTATAATAAAATAAAGGTCAATTTTGAGCCAAAAGCAATAACAAAAAAAGTTCAACTTTGAGCCAAAAGTAATATCAAAAAATCGGGCGTGCCCGCCCGATTTCTTTTTGGGAGCATTTCTTGAGGTATTTGCGGACGTTTTTGAAGAATGGGTCCACATGGAAGTGATATTGCCTGAAAATATTGCTTCTTATTTTTGCATGCTTTTCAATTAAACTAAACGAAGTTGAGACTTCGATCAAAAAGTTCGCCCCATCAACCCGAGATAGTATTTCAATAGACCAAATAGTGGTGGTGTACTCTGGAACTCTACTTATGCAATCACATTTTCTTGAATAAATCAAAATAACGATGATTTACAAGATTTCCTGCCACCCAGCCGTCATCAAGGGACGATTTCACGTCGATTTCATGTATTGAGGGTTACTTTTCGACCAGTATCTTCGGAGCGACGACAGGATACATACAAACAAACGGACTCGCACGAAACTATAAAGCCCTTCTCCGAAAGGAGGCGGGCTTAAAAAGGTCAATTTCAGTCCAAAAAAGATAAACAAAAAAATTAAGATTAAAAGAAAACACGGTAACACCGCTACTTTAACACATAGGGTCCTTTCTTGGATAAATAAAAAAGATATTTTAGGTTATGTTATCAAACCAAACACGGGAACTGCGCGACATATACGACAAAGATGTTAACAATGTGACAATCACATGGAAAGCACATCTAGCTTCATCGATTGGTTAACCAACCACCCCTGGGACATAGGCAGCCCCTCCGAAGGGCCGTTTCGTAACGGGGACCGCCGTTAAGCGCTGAGGCGGCGCGGAGGCCAGCGGCCCGAAACCGATTGGTCAAGCCGAACGCCGCGCCGGGCCGGGCCTCGCCACGTGG
>Ga0058701_10005206_pt1 | contig 10742 bp, 10 predicted proteins | sample AgamicOrMae_FD_97039 | JGI IMG/M metagenome (GOLD analysis project Ga0058701, IMG submission 97039) | Agave microbial communities from Guanajuato, Mexico - Or.Ma.e | ecosystem: Host-associated > Plants > Phyllosphere > Phylloplane/Leaf | place: Guanajuato, Mexico | collected 2012-06-04 | reverse complement strand
TCTTGCTGTCTCCTTTTGACTGGGTTAGGTAGAGGCAGCGCTATCGTCGACGCACGTATGTGACGGGCTTATGCATTGGGGGCATAGGGGATCTGATTGTCCTGGTCTCTACTGTTCATATTGAAGACATATCGTCTCTCTCTTTTTAATATCAGTGCTCACTAGCACTACTCTAGTCATTGTTACCTTGCTGAGTTATCTCAATTTAAGTCACATGTTTTTGGTTCAGGGCAGAAAAGTGCTAATGCAACACGAATTAGTGCAAAGTAGTAAAGATCCTCTGAAACGACTCATTTACGTTTCATTTTGCTTCCTACGTAACAATAAAGTGCGTTTCGTGATTAAGAATTGCATTAACTATGCATCAGTAATGCATTTTGATCTCTTGTATTCGTTTAAAATGCATTTTTCTAACATGCATTCTATGTAATGCATTACAAAAAACATTTATTCCGCTCAAATACATTTTTCATTGTTACCTGGGGCAGTAGCGTTGTACGTCTGAATATGACAGAGGCAAATAACATTCATAAAAACTTTTAATTTATTAATAAAACGATTATGAAATGGCTGCGTTGAATTTATGCTGAGAGGATTCCCGAAGTCGTTATGAATCTACTTTAAACCGGATATTTGCAAACGAGTTTTGCGGAAAGGAAGGACGGCGGACAGGTTCTCGCAGTTTTTGAACGATAAAAGATTTGGCAAGCCTGAAAACGAAAGTGGAGGACATAAATGGCTGACCTCGATTTCCGGAGGTTTCTGGATTTGAGTTGGTAGCACTGCGTTCGCAGAGGTTTAAAAATTCTGACTAGTACGATGGTCTAAAATCAGACCTTTTCCTCTTTCTGGTCGCAAATCGAAAAATCGCGAAAAAAAGACAGTTCTTAATTTACTTACACCAAAGAAAAGAGCAGCTTCAACTGTACAGTAGAACTCACTCGGAAGCACAAAGTTATACGAGACTTCAACGCAAGTCAAGTTTCTTTTCGAACATCTCACTGGAAGTCGGGAGACCTGCGCCATGACCTTCCCTAACCTTATGTGATATTCAGTACAAGCATCCCAAAAAGGTTTATTTCAGAAACGAGGCGAAGGCTAGGCGCTAAAAATCAACTACTGCCCTAAAAAATTTAGTATGATTTTCGAAAGTGACTTACTACAGTGTTGACTTACCCTAGTTTGAGAACTACAACCGTGATGAGATATTCACCATGAGATGTAATTACGAGCTCCGTTGAGCCCGCCCTGAGAGCAGCTCAGGTCTAACGCGACACTTGCAGCAGCCGCGGTCAAATGCCACAGAGAACTGACGGCCTGAGTCAAAGACTGTGTGATTTTCAGAGTCGAAAGCCACGCCGATAAGAGAGCTACTTACTACCTCCTCAGCTTTTGTTGGGAGTGCTGCACCGGCGATGAGCTAAGCATAATCAACAGCTAACTCCGCACAAAATCGAGAGTAACTAACGAACCGTTGCAGCCTACAGATGACCGTAGAGGTTATGTCAGTCATGAGTTTTCTTTTATTTCTTATTATTTTTATTAATTTATTTATTTTAAGTCAAACGTTTAACTTTTCAAACCCACCAATCATCTTTTTTTTAACGAAATAAGTAGAACAATAATTTTCTAAATATATCGATGAATTTTTCATAAGAGTACAGTTAATAGCCGTTATAATTTTCGTTTACGTAAATATGGACAGGGACGATGTTTAATTATTTGCATAAGTACAAATGTTCTTCTTCGTTTGCCTTAGTAAATCCGCTATCTATGCCAAGATAAGAATTTAGCAGTTATCAATTATTCGTGAGGAGATAAAATTAATCCTTATCCACGTGTGAACTGATTATACCTTATGTCGCGACGAGCCGGAAGGAGCGAGGCACAAGTCACCAAACATAACCTAACATGACCTTCAGGTCACCAATACTCAAGCCGTTTACTTTTCGAGCATCCACCTTACCTGCAACTAAGGAGAGATAACGGGCATCTGCCTCGGTCGGATTGACTTCGTAATGGACCAGCGGTACATCATTGCCCATGTTATTCCAAATTAGGAAAAATTGCAGGGGGGTTTTCCGAGAAAAAGGCAATTTCCTCGCGGCACCTCAAGAAAACTAGCCTCATTTTTCACAGCGCTGGCAAAGCGAATACAACAGCAGCATGGAAATCGAGTAATAACGTGTAATAAGCGGGTTTTGAGGTGAATGGTGTTTTTAAGCATTTTCCAGGTTTATGAATATTCGTTTTAAACGATCCCAAAAATCCCTTATCGTGCTCTAGCAGTTTTATTTTATTTTATTTTTTTCATTTTTATTTTTTTTTATTTTTTCGTATTTCATAGTAAAAGTGCCTAAACTAAATAAGTATCACCTAAAGGAATCGTAACCGTGTTAGGTACGGCTTAAATTAAAGAGAATCCTTGTTGACACGTGCGCGCTCCTTTTGAATTCGGCGGACAAAGCCCGCCTTCTCGCGCCTTCTCGAATTACCCATCGCAACGTCCCCGAACGTCCCGCGCTGATTGATACAAGGCCTTACGAAAAGTTAGGTTAAACTGCCCTGTGTATCTGCGCTGATGGTTGTAGGTTAAGTTTACCGTAAGTATTTAACAAACATGAAGAAAAAGTAGAAACTAACGCGGTATTATCATCCTGAAATTAATCTCTTTAAGGAAATAATATAGTAGTAGTTTTTCGAGGTAATATGGAACAAAGCAACGACGTTGGAGGTTAGGACGATCGATACATTTGATATATTATAAGTGGTATTTATACCTTTCGCTATCTACTCTACACAAATCGGTAGACAAATAATCGTTTTTGTGTTTTAACGAGGTTTCCTTTTACCGGTTCAAGATGATGTTTTTGTTTATTACGAGTAATGTTCGTGCAACCTTGCGTAGTGCGTGTAGGAATACTTGAAATTTGCTGTCTTAAGACACTAATAATAAAAACTCATATTTAACCACTCATCTGTAAAGCACGTTTTTGGGCTAGAGGTGTAATATAAGATATGCAATAATCTCAAGTATGTTGCATACTCATGAAGAACATTTTAACGCAGTTTTAAAAATAAATGTACAATGGTGAGTTTCTATTGATTAGTCTATTGTTGCATGTAATTCTCAGGATTGTTGTCAGTAATTCAAGGTTACTCATATTGCACAAATCATTTTGACAGTAATTATTCTAACTTTTAGTATCCTTTAGTAACTTCATCTATTCTTAAAGCTCTTGGCATTCTTACATCGCACATTCAACCAGGGTACTAGCCTTCTTAACTTGGGTTATCTGGACAAAAAGCAATCGATCTGAGAATTACAGTTTAAGTTGCAGTCGAAATTTGTTATCATGATTTTTAACGAGCACTATCTCTGCAGGTTTGATTAAAACAAATCAACTTATGGCAACCGAAATATCAAACACAAAATCTGATAGGAGGAAATGCTGGAATGCAAGAGATGAATACTTCAAATGTGAGGATGAAGGGAAAGGAGAGGCCTGCCAGGAACTGCGGAAGAAGTTTCTAGCTCTATGCCCCAAAGTTTGGGTGAGTCGGTGATCTTATTGGGGGTTATATTTTAACAGAGACAAACATATTCACTTTAGTGTGGTGGTGCAGAAATGCTGAATAAAATTAATTGTAGTGGTTTGCTCACACAGTCAAGGTCAGAAGGTGCTCGCCTTTCATCAGATTAACAGCAGATTTTTCTCTTTTGCAGAGAGAATAGACTATTGATCTAAACTGTAAATTTTAGAAAGGGTTTGCTTACAAAACTTTGGTCATAATTGCTTTTTTTTTTTCCCAGGTTGATCATTTCAAAAGGAAACATGCCTTTGAGAAATACAAAGAAGAATTCATCGCGTCGGGAGAGGAGGTCCCTGGAGCCAACAAACCTAAGCCAGATTATGTCATTAGATAATATCACCACCATGTTGTTATTGTAATACCTAGATCAGCTGAAATAATTTTGTGATTTTCCTTTGTACAATATACAGGTTTGTAAGAGAGTAGCCTAGTTGTAACTGTTAAAGCTGTGTGAATATATGTTAAAACCAATATTCATTCATTTTTTATTTTGTTTATTTTCCCCACCTATGAAAAAACAATGTTAAGAAATAGTAAAGATTTTTTTTTAAAATTGGAGTCAAAAAGGAAAAAACCTTCGGAGGATTGGTAAAGATAGAACGGGAAGATTTCTTTGATTTTATTTAATTTTTCTTTGATTTAACCAGACGTAAATTTAATGAAACTTGAAATTCCCGCCTCATCAAAAGAGATGTTCAAATGTTAATACTGATGAACATTCAATTCAAGAAAATACGGCTAAACTAAAGGGTTATTTCATTCAGGAACTGAGAACACGTTGTTTCTCTCTTGCTATCATCCCAATTAGCATAAAAGAGAGCAAAGAGCGGTTGAAGAGGATGGCGTTTCCGCCGAGAACGCGTCTATTGCTGGCTGTTTACGAAATTCGTACCTTTGAATTGCTCATTTGACGTCGGACTCCCAGTTAAATTGTCCAAGAAGGGCCAACCGCTAATTATCAAAAAAAGAGCGAAGCCACAGCAAAATATCCCGCGATTTTATTGAGCCATTCACTATTATTCGCTCGGATTTTTATTCTGCTTTTATTTTCAGACGATGGAGGAGTTTCAACGGCTATCTATCAACCTGCAAGATCAAAAATCGAAACCAGAACCGGTAGGTTTCGACTCACTTGGTTGGTTAGGCTCCATGCATAGTAGTTACGTTATGAGGGCAGCCTATCCTAACCACCCGTATTCCGCAGTTTTAAAGACAATATATTTGCTAATTGGTGTCATCTAGCATGAAAATAAATTAAAACTGGGATAAAAGTATTTTATTTAGTCACATAAGTAGCTAAGAATATTACGTAAAAAGTCGGTTAACAAAAAAAAAATTAAAAATGAATTCCAAGCGCCTTGATTCAGTATGAATTTTCTTTTTTTTATATTTTTTTTTCAGAAAACCCTCCAAGTTTTAGGCGAAGATGAAGTCGTCCAACTACTCCGCACGAGTCGCGAAACTGTCGAACAATTACTAGAACGAAGTTCAGAGAGCGTTAAAATTGGCCAGTCGGAATGCAAAAGTGTTCGTGTGAGTATCGGAGTATATATGGTCATTTAAATTTATTTTTCTTTTTTTTTGTGCACTGTAGTTTAAATTCATTCTGTGAATGAATGAAAAAGCATAGCCGATAAAAAGTTTATTTATTATTTATTTTTTAATTTATGTAATTAAAAGAAATACACAAAAACTAGTGGTTCAAAATTCCACGATTTTAGCTGAGGCTATCTTGTTAGCGTTTGAACGAGGAAACAGTATCTGCTCTTGCCCGCTTGGCCATTAAGGCCGTAATTATAATGTATTTAAACTGTCTCAACAGGTGACCTATGCAAACAAGTAAGACAACGAAAATAATTAAAAACGATCACCGAGTTCTAATTTTGTTGTACCAAAGTATGGCATAAAAAAATGATCGTGGCTATTCGCCCATTGGCGAAAATACATGGAGGCTTGAACGCACGTAATGCAATTTAAATGGGAGGTGACTTAAACGCATGGAATCCAACCTAATACATTTTATATGGGGCTGGCGAATGGCCACTTCCTCAGAAAAAATATGAGAGGGTTTTCTTTAGATTTCGACGTAATTTTTGCTGTTGAAATGAGAGCTATGATCGAATGCTAGACAAGAATTTCAATCGGGGAATCTCGCTTTTGTAAGGAAATAATCGATGAGAAAATTCCTCTTGTATTAATCTTACTTCCGATCAACACTGATTTTTTCCCTTATGGTTCTAGGATTTGATTGGAGCATCTCTGAATCTCTCATTAACATTCCATCCGCCGTCAGAGAAAATTCTTGAGGAACACACCCTCCTAGTAGATACCCTCATGGTGGCATTAGCAAGTACCAAAGTACCCGTCGAATCTCTTATACTCTTCGGCACTGCGCTTGTTCAGATTCTAGTGATCGGACCGTGTAATCTGAAATCTGAAATCTGCCCGCAATGCGGAAACCAAGACGGAAATCTCAAAATAGTAGCAGCGGCTCATTCTAGAGTGAAACGGAAGTTCAACCTGGAAATGGGTCCAGTGCAGGGTTCTTCTACTCTCTTGGCGAAAATTGTCGGAACCCAATGCCTCGTACCCGTCGAAAGAACAGACTCGTTCGAGCTTACTTTGTGCTACGCATTTCTCATGTCGTCTACTAGACTACACAATCTAGGAGCCGCAATCCGCCTAGATCTTCTGGTTTCTTCGGATGTCTACGAAATTATTTTCAAACAATGCTCCAACTACTCCAAACTCACCACTTTGGCTTTCAAGACATTGGCTTCATGGTTGGAAAAGGTATTATTTACTTAACTCGATGATAAAATGTCTGAATAGAGCTGATATTTCTCTTCTCGTAGGTTTCGGAGTTCGGCCTAACTTTAACGAAGGAAGTAACTCTAAACGCATTCAAAATAACTACGAGTAGTTGGGAGGTGTCGCTGTCTGGCGTAAGGAAAGATAATGCGAAAGCGTTTTCGAGCCTGCTTTCTATCGACTCCGTCCACCGGTCCCCCGTTCTGCCGACCACGTCTGACCTACTCGAATCAGTCGTCAAACAACAGCCCTGGACGGACGTCAGCAAATATTACACCATAACTGAAATTGTTGGACTTCTGACAGCACCAAAGGTGCAGTATACAAATCATCTGTGCTGAAGAATTTTCACAACCTGCGGAGTTTGGTCACAATTTCTGCCTTACATTCTACATTTCGTCTCCAAGAGGAGCGACTAGGGGCAAATTACTCTGTTGGGGCTTGTACACCGGGTTTCAGGATTTCAGGGATTACAGGTCGGATTACAGGGATTTCAAGGATTTCAGGATGGACGTAAGAGATTTCAAGGATTTTAAGAATATAAAGTGTTCTGAGGGCTTTAGGCAAGATTTCAAGGCATTCAGGTCGGATTTCGTGCACTTCAGCACTACTCTTATGACTTCAGCGATTCCAAGTCGGGTCGGGTCTCATAGATTTCAGGTCAGATTTCAGGGATTTCGGGTCAGATTTCAAGGTTTTCAGGCCAGATTTTAGGGATTTCACGTCGGATTTCAGGGATTTTACGCCGGGTTAAAGATATTTCAGATCGGATTTCAAGGATTACAATAATTTCAGGGAGTACAGGGATGTTTTAGGCCGGATTTCAGAGAGTTCAGGTCGGATTTCAGGACATTTGTGCTCCTCGAGGAGCGAGGTTTAAGTTACTTATCCTGACGTTAGTCAACCAAACGGTCGCCAAAACTTGATGATGCTTCTCCTCGATGACAGGCTGCCATCGCCAATAAGTGGCCTTAAAGTCAAGCTCTGAATCTGAGAAAAGATAATTTTTCAAAATCTACCGTTTTCTTGATTTATGACTAGGAAATGCTCTTGCAGCCTTCAACGATCAAGAAGGAGAAGGCGCCCGCTTTAAAAGTCATACATCACTTATTTTATTTTCGCCCTCCCAGGTGTTGGAGAAGTATGCTGAGGAAATAGTCAAGGGATTGACTACGAGTTTTGGGAATAACCAGTTGGCTGCAGCGGGAGCCCACCTCTACGAATCATTGTTGCGTCAGCTGACAGTCTTCTACTGGAAGAAATACTTCCTTCAACCCATCCTGGAACTCATTTACGAGATCGACGGCCCGCCACCTCGTCGGATACGGAAACTTCAAACGGATAAAGTTACCCGCAGTGCTAACATCGAAAATGTTCGGTAAGTTCCAAAAAATTTATTTATATATCATTGGTTTTAAAAATTATTCGCGAAATATTATAGCGATGAAAATTATTTTCGACAATAAAACTAGGGGGAAATCCCAAAAAATGGCATTAAAAAATAGAAAAATTTTCGGCTTATAAAAAAATAAAAAAAATTGAAAAAGTGTTGGTAGTCATAAAATACGAAATAGCGTTTCAAAAATGTCAATCCAATTGACAAAACTATTTACTTTTCAGAACGATTCAGCTAAACATCCTGAACTACTGGCTACGGATAACGGCTAACGTTTTCCCGGACGCACTAAACACTTTACGCCGAGAAACCTACGAAAAACTCCGGGAATCTCAATTCACAGCCCACGATCACCTGTCGTTTTTAGCTTCGGGTGTACTTTTCGTCAGCCGCAAGAAAGGGCTCTGGGATCCGCTTCCGGATCCCGAATTTCCCCGAATGGCGACGTACCGCGACGAAGTTACCACGGAATCCTTTTTCAAAACGATTTGCGTCTCTTGCAAAATCAGCGATAAGATTCGTCCGCAAGAGTTCGAAATGATTGATGAATTCCTCCAGTTGCACATCAACGTTGATTCGACTCGTATGCGACAAGAAATCACCCGATCCATGAGAGTCTTCCTCCATCGATTCCACGTATCAGGTGTCCATCACCAAAAACTGGCTCCAGCGGAGGATACTTCATCTATGGCTCGCCAGTTTTTAGAAAAGCTCCTTAATTTCTTAGCGGATAATTTGGTTGATGATATTCCGTCCGGGAAACGGATAAGCTACCAAAGAAGGATAGCTTCGCTGCAGATTTATCTCGAACTTTTGCGTTCGATCAAGGAAGCGAAAAACTATAAATTCAGTATTGAGGACACTGCCTGTGCTGAGCTGATCAAAGCGTGGCACTTGGACCCACAGCAACAGAAGATGTTGGCGAGTTGCATCGATGACCAAACCGACACTGTCCAAAACACGGCCTTCTCGATTTTGAAGGAGAGCATCAATGAATCTAGTCACGAGAGTCATTCATGGTTAGACATCGGCATACGGAAAGCCCAAGATCCTAGGTCACATGTAGCTCAAAGTGGGAAGCTGTATTTACTGTTGGCTAGTCAGTCATTGTACAAGTGTTTTGAAAATCCGACTTCAGTCGACGTTAAACTACAGGAGCGTTACGCGAATTACAGCCAGAGATATTCAAGTAAGTGGAATTGAAGGATAAACATCTTAAAGATTTTTGATAACAATGTACAGTTCAATCTGGTTCGTTATTTTCATGACTTCCTTTACCAGTAACAATTCCCCCAAACTTTGATTCAAAATTCTTGGTTACCTAAAGCGGAGACAACATAAGCCATAAGCGAGCGCATTAGAGTTAGATGCCTTGAATTCAGCTAGGTGAAGTTAAAGGCTATTTTGTAATTGAAACTTTAATCTTTTTAGGGGAAAATACATTTGATAATTGTGTTTGCAGGTGCTGATGCACTCCTTACGCCTGTAACACTGCTTATGTTCAATATTGGACTGGACGTCTGGGAATCGTTCAAATCTAAACCGATGGAATTAACCAAAGTTAAATCTTTACACGGAATAATCGACACGATAACGGCGCTGGCGCTCAAATCGGAAGGTCCTGAGACTTCTAAACTTCAATCATCGTTCAAAGAAAGATTATTGGAATTCGTAGAAAACGTCAGTGCATTTTGTGTCAGTATGTTTATGAGCAGCACAGACAACAAAGGTAAATTACTTGACACAACACTTTTCCAATCCCTGTTCAATAATTTTGAGAATAAAACCAAAATCATTCAAGTTAAAAATGCCAGAACACGCTTGTCGAGTTGATTTAAAATTTTGGACTTGTCTGAGAGCAAGCTAGTTTTCTTCAAATTTTAAGAAAAGACAGCCAATTTTTTATTTTACTTTTTAGTGGGAAAGTACGAAGTATTAACACGGTGGTATATTGAGTTTTAGATTTGTTTTTGCTGTTTTTTAGATTGCGCTCCGTCGTTTGCTGAAATGGGAATAGCCATCAGAAACGTTGCTAAACTGTCGAATGATCGGTCAACCGAAATGGATGATGAAGATGACGAAATAGATGACTCTGCCGTCAATACATCATCGGATGAGAGACTCCTAGTCAAACACTTGTGGCTTAACTTAAAGGTAAACCTTCCACCTCTCAAAAATTCAACTCTTATTTTTATTTCACTGAAAATCAAGCACATTTGTCAAGAAAAGAAAACGATATTTTGCGGTCAGTAAAAATGTTTTAGTGGTTACTGCAAAAAAAAAAAGTGGACTCGAAGAGAAAATATGTATGGGCCTTCTACGCTTCATCAAACAACAAGAAAAATTCTAATCTGTAAAAAATATAACCCCTCTTTTTTCTCGCAAAAAAATTAAAAAAGAACTTAGGATTTTTTCCTTTTTTCTTTTTTTTTTTGCAAGGCCTGCTGCGATTTTGCCGCCAACGTCCACGGCTCCGTGGAGATCACACAAAAGTCTTTAGATATTTTAACCCACGTTCTCCGGAGATGCCGACACAAAGGCGCGATTGAGGCGGCAGGGGAATCATTGCAACATCTGATCGGCGCCATCACTAAAGATCCCAAATCCTCGTCGGAACACAGGTAAAACCACGTCCTAAGCTATCAGTAAGCACTCGTTTTCAACTAACGCAGCTTTACTTTTGTTTGTGGTTTAGAAATTTGCCTTTGATTGTTCTTCGGAATTTCCTAGAAGACTTGGCATCAGGGAAAACGGCCCACAAGACGTCGACCACGCGAAGATCAGCGGGGTTGGCGATATTTGTTCACCATATTGTAATTGGCGACGCGGATTCGGAAAAGGTATGGGCTTTACGGTACAGTTGAAATCAAAGGTTACTAGATTGGGTTTGTAAGACCGTTCCTTTTTACTCGCACAATGCACACATCTTTGTAGGATATTA
>Ga0058701_10005205_pt1 | contig 10743 bp, 14 predicted proteins | sample AgamicOrMae_FD_97039 | JGI IMG/M metagenome (GOLD analysis project Ga0058701, IMG submission 97039) | Agave microbial communities from Guanajuato, Mexico - Or.Ma.e | ecosystem: Host-associated > Plants > Phyllosphere > Phylloplane/Leaf | place: Guanajuato, Mexico | collected 2012-06-04 | reverse complement strand
TCCATGAACGCATGAGGAAAAATGGCCGCTATACACGGGCGGTATAAGAGCGGCCGACATTTTTCCTCGTCAAGCGAATATGTCTGTCTCTCTTGCACACACAGCGATTCGCATCTTCCATCTCTTTCCCTCACGACCAATCACAGCGCTCAACTTCGGTCGCGTCTCTTTAACTAATACAGGCCTTTACTACAGAGCAGTCGGCAGTTTAGACAGCAGACGCCACCTAGCGGCAGGAAAGCAAACTAAAACCGTTACAGCGCGGTCGTCAGCTCGGGCTGCGGGGTCTAGAAGGCGCCAAGGTCAGGATCGGGAAATCAACACTTTTCCCACAAGCCATCTGTAAAATCAAAGCGTCATCAGATCTTCTTTTTATCTCACCTGACAATACTATCGGAGCAAGCTGTGACTACAATATAAGGCGCGAAACAGGCGGGATATATGGATGCGGAGCTGAGATGACCGGCGGCAGGTGAGGCGTGGACAACTTCAACGCCCTCTGGCAGCGGTAACTCTTGAGTGCACACCTGAAAAATTATTGCCGGTATTTAGATCTGTTATTTCCTGTGAAATTCTGTTATGTCCTCTTAGAAAACAGCAGTTTTTGATTTTCATCTACATAATGTTGCTACCAGGAAGAAAAGGGGGTCCAACGCTGTTATTAAAATGGGATTCGTTCGCTCACCTTGGTCGTCGAAATAAGCACATGCGGAGCTTGAACATTCGCGGACGCCCTCTCGTCCCGGATGTCGCCCGTCGTCGTCGTAGTGCTCGCATGCCGCCCCGTCGATTCGTTCTCCTCCTCGTCCTGGACTAAGCGGCTGTCCGGCACGTACATCATACTGCCCGTCAGCTCTGAAGCAAAAAAGTTTCGTCAGATCGGAGCGGATACCACGAGAATGCGTAGGCAAAACGCATTACACGTCCGCGTTCTGTTTGGGTTGAAAGTCTCTCACCTGTGTGATCAGGCTGGGAGGCGATGACCAGCCGCCACATATGCACGATCGTGGCACTAGACCCTTTCCCGGCCCGCTCCAGGACCACGATGTAGAATGGTTCTTCAAATACTGATAACTGCTGCAGGTCCACCATCGGGCCGAGCTGCGTCTCCATCCAGCCCAGGTCGTTGTCGGTTAGAGTAGTATCGATTTTCGAGGATCGATCATCCCCGCGCTCTCCCGTGATCAGCTGTTCTTGGAACACATGCAGGAATTGCGTGTTCTGCCAATCCTGTTAACAAAGATATTCCCAATCATACAGATGTCTAAATGTAATATTTGCAAACGAAATTGAGGTTTGAATCTTGTCCATCGATAACTTCCTAAAACTAAAACAGCCTCAATATTTAGATTTTTTTGTTTTTCAGATTTTTTTTTATGAATTTCCCTGATATTTCTAACCGATTCCTTTTTGGTTTTTCCAACTTTTAGGAAGCTTTAACTTGTTCTTTTTCGGCTTCGAAATGATTTTTTTATGATGACATTTCTATCCCTATCGTTTTTTTTCCGCAGGCAGCTCTTACTTTTTCGAACATTTGTAGATTTTTCCTTGTTTATGCCAAACATAATACCACTTATCCCAGCTCATCAGCCATAATAAGTTATCAAAGTGGAACCTCTTTAAGACAACCCTCTTTTCACGACATTGTCCGCATGTCCCGGCAGAGACTTAATGTACTGTATTTTGAACTTCCGTTATACGACGTTCTTAGTCGGTCCCTTCGACGTATGAAAGAGGTTCCACTGCAGTAGGCTGGCTGAACTTAACCTAGCTCCAAAGCATCTACAGTGAGAAGTCATTGCCCTGTCCAATTGAAAGCTGAAGAACCCAAAATCATTGAGATAAAGAGTGGGGAACGCCGTTAAGTGGACTTAAAGTCCTTTTTTTGGAGATCACCAAGTCCCAAGTTGAACCTGTTTTGGGTTAAAAATTCATGGAATAAAAAATGGAATGCTTACATGGGCTGCGTCGGCGATGGCGTCGAGCTGGATGACGCACCCTGGCCGCGAGGTGGACTGCTGCGACACGATCTTGATGCGGTCGTGGAGGGACGAGTGCTTGAGGCCGTCGTCGGACGAGCCGTCCGTGGAGATGCTCATCATGGAGTCCTGCATGCGGCTGCGCCGCTCAGCGGAGGACACCTCCGCCAGGAGGGTCCTGGCGTCGATCACCGCCTGGTACACGCGCAGGCACTCGCCGTCGGACGCCACGAAACACGCGCTTGGGGAATTCGACGAGTTCCCAAGCGTGGTGCTGCGAATTAGACAAACCACAACTTAGCTTGTGACGAAAGATAGAAAACTTAAAGAGTGTCACTATTGACCCGACATGCATTAATACAAGGAGACTTCAACGCATGGGTCCCAACCTAATGCATTTTACATGGGGCAGTCGGGTCAATAGACACTCCCAAACTTAAACAACTGCGACTACAAAATGATGTACATGTTTAGGAATGTGTGCAATTTTTCGTTTACTATTATTTTCAAAACAAAATGGCTTGAGATTTTGCAAAAAGGCATTTTGGTATGGATTGAGTTTTTAATTAAAATACAGTTAAGATGATATGTTTTCATAAAATGTATACATTTAGGCATTTTGGCATAGATTGAATTTTAAATACCAATACACTTAAGATGATATGTTTACTTAAAATTTATAGATTAAGGCATTCTGGCATGGATTAAATTTTTTACTGAAATACACTTAAGATGATATGTTTTCTTAAAATTTATACACTTGGTCGAGATTTTTAACGGTCAGTAATTTTTGGCAAAGATTCCAGAAAAGATCACCGAGATAAAAATAATAATAAAAAGGGATGATTTGGATGCGAATATACAGTGTACTATCAGACCAAAAGGTATCGTCCGGTTCTGGTCGTGCAACAAGGCGGTGGCCAATGTATTTCCCCATAAGGCGGAGCCTTCCAGCGCGACCAGAACCGGGCAATACCTTTTGGACTGATAGTACAGTACACAAGTGCAAGAATGCTTGAAACATTTGAAAGAATCCATCCTATTTGGTCAAAGAAGTTTCTCACCTCGGAAGAAGGGTAGGAATCCAGGCAACATTGGAAAAGGCGGAAATCTCGGGTGAATTTATCCTAGCTAATTCCGAAACACCGCCGGACTTTGATAAGGGGCCCACGGCGTCGACTCGCCACAAAATTAATTCGCTACAAAAGCCCTGAAAAAGACAATAAAGATTAGCACAGACAGATCTCTCGAAGGTAAATCCTCCCTCGTGGGGAAAAACATTCTCGAAGTAAAAGTCTCTTACTGTAGGAAGACCCTTCTCCCGCGCGGCTTGTTTGTCGATGCCCTTGTCGACACCGATCTCTTGATCAGGCGACGTCGGGGCGTCCAGAAGGTTGTGGTGGGAAGTAGTGAGCAATAGAGGCAGCACGGGATGGCAAGTAATATCGTTAACACGAAACCGATGACCAGAGGCGCGCGAGAAATGACCAATACTTAAAACCTGAAATTCAACGAACAGTCTCGGTAAACGATTAACTCTTTATGATTCTTCGATATAGCTAATTATTGGTCTCGGTCAAGTTAGGAGAGATTGCACGATGAAAGTTGAACACGGCCTGGTGTATCCGTTCACGGCCACCTTGATTCGAGCCGAGCGCAGCGTCCAGAGGGCCTCCTCTGCTGCGGATCCGTGACGCCAACAGCGCCGCAACGCTCCAATCAAAGTGGCCGTGAAAGGATTCACCTGACCGTGTTCAACTTTCATCTTCCATCGTGCATCTTGGACTCTTAACTTGATGAGACCATTTAAAAATTGCTGTTGACGAGATGGTTTACCTGAGAGAACTTGGTCCGATCGGCGAATGTAAGCTGCCAGAGGTTGAGGGTGCCATTGGAATGTTTGCTAACCATGGAAACTACCGGCGAAGGCGCACCGCTTAACAGATCCATTAGATTGTTCGCGTTCGCGGATTCGTCCATCGCATTGGAAGAGTTAGGCAGGTTTTTGCCGCCAGCATTCCCCGCTTTTGATGACATATTCGGACTCTTGTCACCACCTGAAAGCAGCAAAAAATTAACTGTTCACCACCCACGAAAAAAAAAACAGAAAAAAAACATCTTTGACAGTGAGATTAGTAGAGATAGGTAAAACTACGAACCATTTTCCCCAATTCCCCAGTCAGTTTCCTCTTCCAAGACCGATGGCAGAGGATCTGCAGCTGGGTCGGCGTTGCCCCCGTTCATGTGGGCAGCTGCTATGGACGCAGCTGAGGCCGGTGGAGATTTCGTGCCCTCGCTCCGGAAACAGGTGCTCAGCAGGTGGTGGGTACAACCAGACGTACTGAGAACATTGCACATACGAATAGGAGCGCTGCACCGATATTGCGGATTTACAGTATGAAAAATCGTACCTGTAGAGACAAACGTTTGTGGACATTGTTGCGGCATCGCCCAACGGGAATGCTGACGGGATTCGGGTAGAGAACGATACCTGAGCTTGGCGGAACGATCCGGGATGGTACTCGTCCAGCCATTCAACGACCCTGTAAACATCATTAAATTGATTTTAATTTAGCTTCTTTTATTTAATTAATTTAGCAAGTTATGCATTTCAACGGAATTTTCAGTTTTTGGAGGAAATGAAACTGACTGCGTGCTGTCCGATGTTATTACCCTCCGTTTCAGGGAATGGACCAAGGGGTGACAACTCATAATATCTGGTGTGCAAGAGCTTTGATATCCGGCTGATATCCAGCGGTTGGAATTGGTCGAAACATGGCTGTTTTCAGCGATTTTTCAAGTTTTTTACTCATGACCACTGTCTACTGATATCTGGCTAATATTTAGGTATATCCAGCAGATATTTCATAACATTCTGCTGAAATCTGTCAAATTGAAATTTGGTCAATTTTCTCTTGATATCCGTTTACTATACCTCTATGATATCTTTGACATCCTGTGTACAGATTTCCTGCAAGGCGTTACCCCTTGGATTGGACCGCACAGCCAATTTAAAGATCTTATACTTGTTAGCTAACTCTACTATACTGTTGTTGGGACCCAAGTCTGCATCGCCAGCATCTTCTTTGCGTTTGAAATGTAACGCTAATATCTCTCGTAAAAGTTATTTTCATTAGAAATCGCAAAAAATGGAATTGCAACCAGTCTCTCGTCTACTCACCAAATAAGAAAACTACCATCAATGGGGTGAATGGAGAAGAGCAGATCCGCATTATGATGCCAGTCTCTAAGGAGGCAGTCGATTTTCGTATCCAGCGAGTCGGGCACGTGACCCACAGCTGGGCCCATGTCAGTCGCTAGCGAGTTAATCGACGTGGCAGCACTGGAAACAAAAGATTTTTCCCAGTTCCACTCGGTCATTTTCCAAAACGGCACTTCCTGCGTGTTGTATTTCACTCTAGTTCCTTCTTTTTAATTACATTGAGGGTGACTAACGACCAGGGTTGGCACCGCTAACGAAGAATTTTAGCGCGCTGACGCTAGCAAGCTCTATAGCGTAGCGCGCTAACGCTACGTTAGCGACGTAGCGGCGCTAACGCTAATCCCACTTATGTCACCCAAAGAAAAGTCGAAAATGAACGCGTTTTTAAACGGATAAGAACCATTTCTTACCTATACAGTGCTGAAGGGCCTCGCTGATTCTCGCGTAACTTTAGATGGAGGGTACGTTAGAACTTTAAAAAAAAGTGTGATAAGTCTCTATGTTATTCGTAGGCAAGAGCCATTACCATATGCGAATAAAAACATATGTCTAGTACTAATATATAACTAAATTCGTGCTCCTTCGAGTCAAGTATCCTATCAAACGAACTGAGAGTTCTTACCAGAATTCTTTCTGGTAAGAAAACAAGACGCAAAGAAGCAAGGGCCACGCCCTCGCAAAAAAAATCCTTGTTCTTTAATAAAGTAACCGAATGTTTCTCTGGATATTTTGATATTATTTCAACACTTGCTGTGGACCTTAAATGTCCCCATGTCATGGAAAAGTCGGGTCTGAAAAGTCGTTGCCTAGGTAATAGCTAAACGGTAGCGTGCTGTTTGGGTTGCCTATGGAGTGCACGCTCAAGACTTTCGGTGCGGTACTTCTCTATGCAGGTCAGGCGCAGTTGGGACTTTTGTCAGAGCCGCAGCAAATACTCGGTGAGGAAACTTGTTACCACCCTTGAGGGAACTAGGTTTTGTTCTTACTGTGTAGGTTTGCGCCCGACGCCTACAAGGCGTGGTGGCTAAGTGGTCAGCGTGTCCGCCTGTGAATCTCGCGACACGGGTTCGATTCTTAGACCCGCTGCATTTTTCTTTCTTTCTTTCTCCAAGGCCTCATCACTTAAATACACTTCCGAACACCGCTGGCAGATGTCTTCTCAGTGGCCGAGTGGTTAACGTTGCTACGTTTACCAGTGATGGTGTCTAGACTCGGTTAGAGGTTCGTGGTTCAAATCCGCAATTAAATGCCGCGCGCAGCCTCGCAAACACGCGCAGATCCTTGGAATCTGGCCGGATGGGTAACACCTCGCCATACACGGAGCCGCTGAGAAGACATCTACCTGGCCTCAGATCTGAAGAATTGCGCGTCAGGAGGTAGCACTTCAAACACCCTATCCCGTAAGAACTGGGAAGTTAAGAGGGGGCTTAACCACGGGTAGTTTTATGTTTTTTTTTTCAAGTTTGTTACTTCTTTCGTAGATATCGGTAGTAAAGGTTAGAGCTTCTTCTTGAACAAAATACAATTGATAATTCATTACACAAAATATTGTAATACTTCTATAATAAGGTGCAAACAACTTGAGCGTGTATTAGAACTCTGGCGAAAATTTTAAAGTACCGTTAGCGCAGAAAAATTAGCGGCGCAATGGTCGCTAACTAGTCCAGTTAGCGTAGCGCGCTAACGCTATTTTAGCGTTAGCGACCGTAGCGCCGCTAACGCTAAATTAGCGATGCCAACCCTGCTAACGACATACAATCGCGTAAGTTGGGTTGACCTTACCACCATCGAACTTTGAATTAACAATAATCTAAAATTTAACCTACGACGGTTACCTCATGGATTGGTGACTATGCGGGGCACTGGAGTGCGCACTGCTATGGTGAGCCGCCCCCGCGCTAATCTCATCACTACCGCTCTCGTCTTGCGAAAGAGTTTTGCCAGCTCTCCCCGGCCGTTTTTCTGAAACGAGAACAACTCTCAGAACCTCTGTAAGCGTAGTTCTTGCGATTCAGGTCGCTCTGTTTCACTCACTGCCTGTTCGGTCGTCCTGCTCGGACTCGTGATGCTCCGAGCTGTCTCGGTTGCTCTCCCCACCGCCTTCCTCCTTCTCGACGACTCTCCTCGTCAGGTCGTGCAGGATCGCCTCAGCCTGCATGGTGAAGTGCATCTCCTTGTTGTTCAGCCAGTGGAGGATGAAGTTGGGCTCCCGCTCTGGATCGCCGGTCAGCAAGCTCGGCACCAATGGAATGTCTGCGTATCACCACCAATTTCTCATACTCTCCTAAATTTCTCATAGCGATCATGCTCGGCAATTAGTAGCTAATATCTACACTACTTAAGCAATGCGTAATTACGAAGTAATACATCAGAATCACATATGAATGTTTGAATTATGTTAGGGAACGCTTAAAAACGATCAATAGAAAGAAAGGTTTCATTTTGGGTTTAAAATTCTGTCTCTCGAATGACGTTTTAAGACTACTTGAATTTTCGTCTTACGACAAGAACTACTAGGTGCCATGTGCCTTGCTACGCTATTGCTCTGCTCGGTTTGGCGACAAAAGCACGAACCCAATACGTCGAGAGTATCTTACGTACGGGGCGTAATGCTCACGTAAACTTCCCTCTCCCCTTACAACCCACAACCGCCCAGCGATGCCGTTCGGTAACAGAAAAAATTTATTTTAGAGAATCTTTTGCGTCCAAAGTTGTCACAATTTAAAAAAATATCACCCCTCTGGAAACCTGAAATGTAATCATTTAGGCATTTTTCAAAGCTTCAAATTTGGCAAAATATCTTAATGGGGAAAAAATCCCAAATTCTCTTAAGCTAAATTTCACTCCGAATACTTTGGGCTGTTGTGGGTTAAAAGCATGCCACAGAAATTTTAAGCGATTCTTCAGTAGAGCTCCTACTACCTTAACCTTCTACCGCCCAGCAATGCCGTCCGAAAACAGAAAAAAATATTTTACAGGATCTTTCGAGTTCAGTGTTGTCACAATTTTAAAAAAATGGGTGTTGCTATTGACCCGACATGCATTAATATAAGGAGACTTGAAAGCACGTGACCAACCTAATACACTTTAAATGGGGCAGTCGGGTCTATAGACAGTCCCTTAAAAAATATCACCCCTCTGGAAACCTGAAATGTAATAATTTAGGAATTTTTCAAGGCTTAAAAATTCCGTTTTTTTTTTTTTTTGTTTTTTTAATTCTTTCGAATTCTCTTAAGCTAAATTTTACGGCAAATACTTTGGGCTGTGATGGGTAAAGAGCGAGGATTCGGTAGGGCTGAGGGCTGAGCCACGTACCGGTCTCGTTGATGCTGGCCGCCAGATGGAAATGCAGCCCCGGAGTGACGCCCGTCCCGTGGAAGCCATAACTGTGGAAGTCGTGTACACTGTATGTGGAGGGCAACGTCGGAATGGGCGCGGCGGGCGCGGCCACACTGCCGCGGCCCTGGCCCTGGCCCTTCGCGTGCCGCCGGATGTGGAAACAAGTTCTGCAAAACACGGATACTGCGCTCGCATCACAGTATCAGGCCCGCCCGGCAGCAGGCCGGGCTTTCTATTCCGAAACGAAATCTAACTACGTGAAGCGAAAGCGTCCAAATAAAAAGAAAGGATGCAAAGAAAAATTTACACACACAACAAATAAAAAGAAGCAAACGATGGCTGCTCTTCAATTTAGCTTTATGAATGATGCAGAACTGTTTCCACGGATGACCGATGAGATTAACCATAAATTGCGTAAGAACAAGGGAAGGAAGCAGCGGTGCCAAATTTTGCGATTTTGACGAACTTACGCGCGGTTAAATCGGGAATTAACAGATTGATCTTCATTCGTTTTACCTAAGTTTGGTTTTGACATCGTCATTTTTAGAGGGGATTGAACTCTTGGTTCTGGGTCGCTCGAGAAGAGCAATTATTGATGGGGGTTAATCACTAATTTATATCCACTGGTTAATTTAGTTTGACGGAGTTGCGAATTATGGAAACACCGAAAGAAAGAACGGGAAGGTGGTGCAATGTTGCGAACGAATTTATCTTGCGTTTCCATTAAGTATTATTTGCTCGCCGTTTGCTGCCCAAATGACAGGATGAAGTTTACCTTCCAAGCGTGTGTGAGGATTTTTCTTCCATGATATTGAACAAAATCGACTGATTTAGGATGGCTAAATTTTCAGTTGTGGCCTCTGAGAGAGTGATGCTTTTCAAAAAATTATGATATTGATTAAAAATCTGTCTAGGGTTAATTATGGTTTGTATCGGTGATCCTGGCCCGTAAAGGGTTAACCGAAGTTTGATCATGAAATTCTTTTTAAGGTTTCATTTAAAAAAATAGATGTTTTAAGTGGTTAAAATGTTGAAATACATGAATCGGCATTTTTGGGTGAACCGAATTCTTGTTTCAGGCAAAATTGAAGTCGTACTGTTACTTAGAACACACAAATTAAGGGAAGGTTTTCGTTAATGAAAGAATATTTTCAGAGGAATAAGAGCAGCTGAACGAGAGGAAACCGACAATGATTGGTAAGCGTCTTTTTTTTCCAAACTTTAAGTAAATTTGGTAATTACCTCGGATCGAGGATATGCTTGGGATAGGAATATATTTTGAGGCGCAAGCACAGCAAGCTGTTTTTTATTATTATAATCCTCTTCAAGCGTAGTAATAATATTTACACGTTTAAATCAATTACTGAAAAAGTATGAAGCAAAATAGAGCGGACACTTTTAGTAGCAATATGTTACTAAGGTGATATTTGAGGAGAGCTGTTAGTAAAGAAGGGCGGTGGCCAGCGAACAAAGGAAGGTAGAGAGGAAGGAAGCGAAAAAGAAAACAGGGACGGCTTGCTTAACTCGTGAGTACTTTTTCCGTAACTTTCAGGAAGGTAAAAGAAAGAAAAATGGGGTGATTCAGGATGATTTCTTTTACGTAATTTATGGTTTTTCCCGCGCATAACAAAACACTCAAAACAACATAATTCAATGACACGATTTTCACTCATTCATTACCATTTAATACGCTAAGGCGACCGAGAAGCGTAATATCTAGGCTCAAATTAAGTTTAATACGGCGGCAAATATGAATCGTAACTTTGTCTGTGGGATAAAAACGGGGATGGTGGGGTCGTATGCTGAAAAGGTATTGATGAGGTGGTGCCTGAAAGGCAACTACTATACACCCAGCGCCTGAAAAAAGATTTCAGTAAAAACAAAAGCAGCAGAGTAAAGATTTCGTAAAATCAAATAGTGAACACAACGTTGTCAGCGCCTTCAAATTGAAAAATAAAAACAAAGCGTGCTAAATAATAACTACAAGAAGTTCACACCGATCACTACAATTCAGTACCAAAAAACGGCCAAAGCGATTATCAAAATTCAAAAATGTCTTAGGGACCAAAAAAAAAAGTCACAAAAAGCAAATGTTTTGGATGGGGGGAAAATCCAAATTTTGTGAGGGGGAAAAAACTAAAGCATGCAAAATTTCAACAAAAAAAAAAAAAAAAGTAAAAATTGTGAAAAAAAAGGGAAAAT
>Ga0058701_10005204_pt1 | contig 10743 bp, 14 predicted proteins | sample AgamicOrMae_FD_97039 | JGI IMG/M metagenome (GOLD analysis project Ga0058701, IMG submission 97039) | Agave microbial communities from Guanajuato, Mexico - Or.Ma.e | ecosystem: Host-associated > Plants > Phyllosphere > Phylloplane/Leaf | place: Guanajuato, Mexico | collected 2012-06-04 | reverse complement strand
AGTGTCTAATTGATGAAAAACCACTGTAATTTTATTGTAATTAATATCCCTCTCACTTTTGATGGCCTTTGTCAAAATCCGTCTTGCATTAGTTTTGTTTGGTATGAGAAATAAACGTTCCAATTTTTACAGGGCTGGTAACCAGCACAATGCCTATGTACCTAACCGAAATCGCGCCCATGCGGTTTAGAGGAGCAATGGGGGTGATCTGCCCGCTTGGAATTACCACAGGAGTACTTTTGGGACAGTTCGTGGGTCTAGACTGGATACTAGGTAAGTGAGAATCTTATCCAATGGCGCGTTATTTACATAAAACAGGATTTGATGTCTAATTATGTCAACAGGTACCGAATCTTCGTGGCACTTCTTGCTGGGTCTTTACGCTCCCCTCATACTTTCTACAGTTCTGTTGTTACCCACGTTACCCGAAAGCCCGAAATACTTGTACGTTGTTCGGGGAGAGGAAGCAAAAGCCGTGCAAGGTATGTAATCGTTGAACGGCGCTTTCAGAGACTAAAAAATATCGCGGATCAGCAAATTTTACTGTACTCTAACGAACTTAAATTTAAATGTTCATTATTATTATTTAAACTTTTTGAGTTGAGGAATTTGAATTCTTAAAATAAAAAGGGAGTGTCTATTGACCCGACTGCGCCATTTAAAAGTGGATGGGTCTCGTGCATTCACGTTACCGCCCATTTAAGTGTTTTAGGCTCGGTTCCGTGCGTTCAAGTCTCCCAATATTAATGGATGTCGGGTCAATCGCAACACCCAATCAAAAAAGTAAGACTCGTTTCAAAAAGGACGTTTAAATGAGATCGTTAAGAGCGAAACTTCTTGTTAGCTGAATATCAGGCACTTGAACGCGCTCGTAATAAAACCACGTTGCAGCTTTACCTTACAGCGGAGTCGTTTACAGAACATGCTGGAAGTGGTGCACAATTCCGTAAGGTCGTAATTTGGGTATCTGTGTAAACGTTACGGGACTAGCAGAAATTTTGAATTCTCTTTCTATCAAAAGAAAAAAAAATGGGGATCCTTGCGCAATGAAAAGTGGTTTCTCGAAAAATCCTGAAATGGACGGTCGTGTCTTTTTTTTGTTGGCAGAACTGTCTAGGATACGCAAGGTGCCTGAAGAGGAACTTACCGAGGAAATTCTTAGTCTTCGCCAGGCTACGAAATCCGAAGAAGGGAGTGGCGGAGAATGGACAGCGGGCCGCGTACTGAAGTCCAAAGAACTTCTACTTCCGCTTGTCCTAGTTTGCAGTCTTCAGGCTGGGCAACAATGCGTCGGAATAAACGCTGTAAGCACAAAAGAAAATCCTACTAAGAATCAGTGTTGCCAACACCGTCAAACTCTCAAGCGTGGCTAATCTTTAACTTAAATAAGCCTGTAATAGCATTGCTCAGATCGAGATTGATCGCAACCATACAGTTATAGGCTATCTCAGATGGTTTCCAAGTGAACCGCGGCTAACTTTGTCGAATATAGCAATCGTGGTGTGAGATGTCACTAACCTTTTCCTTTTACTCCAGGTGTTCTACTACTCGGCGACCATCTTCAAAAATGCCGGCTTGTCCGAAAAGAGCTCCCAGTACGCTAATCTTGGAGCGGGTTTCATCAACTTCGTTGTTTCCATCATTGCTATTCCGCTCGTCAATAATTGTGGTCGCCGGATACTGACTATCATCAGTCTGTTTGGAGCAGGGATTTGCTTAGCGACGTTAGGCACTGTTATCTACGTTATTGTAAGTACCTTTTTGAAATTATTAATTTTCCATTTATACGTAGTTGGAAGTCTCAATTTGGACTGAAAACAAATAAAATGGATGGGTATTTTTGTGGTTGAGTACATAATGGCACTGGTTTGAGATCAGCTCGTTGGGATAAAATGGGTTTAAGGCTATTCCATCCCATCTTACGAGACAAGAAGTACATTTTTATAAATCCAATTTACCAATTTAATATACGTATGATACGCACCTGTTTCCCCTCGTTAAGCTGACACATTTTTCTTTTTATGGCTCGATGAAGCGATGGATTTAGTGACTGTTTCATCCTTGCTTACAGGATTCTGCCCCGTGGGTACCATATTTAGCTGTTATAGCTCTCTACGCTTTTGTTCTTTTCTACGGAATCGGTACAGGACCTGTACCATATTTCATCGGAGCAGGTAAGTCAGCTCTTAGCGTGCGATAAGATATTCTAAAAACTAACACGTCTACAATTAAACCATCTTACAGATACCACCTCAAAATATGTTGTTGTTTTTTTTTTAAACCAAGAATCGTGCTTTTTTGTTTTTTTCGGAAATAAACCGTATGGTACTCAAGTCACTGCGTATTCATTTCCAGAGTTATTCGACGTTGGGCCTCGTCCAGTTGGAATGGCGTTCGGAAGCATGGCTAACTGGAGTGGAAACTTCTTAGTTGGAATGACTTTCCCGACAATGCTGAGTTTTTTGGGAGCTTCGTCGTTTTACGTTTTCGCAACTGTTGCGTTCGGTTTGACCGTATTCTATAGGTAAGAAGAATAGATGTAGACTAAAGGAGAAAAAGGCGCACTTGAAACTAAAAACTTCCTTTCTTCAGCATATACTTCCCGGAGACGAAGGGACGCGACCCAGCGGAAATTGCTGAAATGCTGAAGGACGGTTTCAAGAGTCGTATCCACGACCTCCCTACAGCAAGGGCGCACGCCAGCAGCTCGACCATGGGAGAGGTCGTCCATCGTACCTGACAATCGTGCTGGACTTAAACTTGCTGAGGAACGCTTTCATGTTCGACCTTGCAGCTCAACCATAGAATCGCGACCGCGCAAATATCGCCAAAGGGTATCGCTTACGGGTAATCACTCGAGTCGTAACGTTTAGTAAGATTCAGTTATAACGAGAAGGTCGTCGGACAAAAAGGATGCGATCCGGCTTTGCTAACGGGTGACTTCACGAATCGTATCTTTTAGAATGATCAGCGCACCTCAGCAAGGTTACCATGACGGAAGAAAGCTTTAAATGTGTCTGAAGAACTGGCCGTAGCGACCCTGGAAAAGTTGCTGAAGTTGCTGAAAGCGTCGTAGACTTCAGTTAAATTATGATGAATGTAGTCGATATCAGATACGCTGGACGTAAAAATTGCGATCCTGAAAACTTCGCTGAACAGAGGTCGTATACTTCAACTTAATTAAGAACTAAGGTCGAGACCCAGTTAAACTCGCTGAACTTTGATTCTTCAGCAAGGTCACATCAACGAAATAGGTCAGTGACCTTACCTACCCGTGCTGTAATTTATTTTTTTCACAAGAAAACAGCACTATTGCAGTGCTGTTTTGGATCTTTTAAGCCCGACAAGGCAACCATTTCCATGCGACTTTTTTTATATCTATTGCATATGTTGAACACTGTGCGTACAGTATTGTTCGAATTCGTGGAAGTGAATCTCGAGTGTTGTGTATCGGACGATTTAATTAGATGTCCGAATATTTTTATCATCATGGTTGTATTTGAAGTTACTAAGCAGCATATCTTAGCGGGCAAATATATCTTGTTTTCGTGCTCCCAGTGATTTAAGATGTGAGAGGCTGTGCTGGTGATTTAAAGCATTTTTGCTTTTCTCAATCTTAAGTAGACTTTTGTCGTTAAAACACAAATATTCGTTTGCAAATTCACATAACTTGTGGTTGTAGCACAGGTTGAAATCGCACAAAGCTTCTATAAAAAGATTCTGTTCCCACATCAAGCGCTCTCTAAAGCACTATCCAGTCTGAAATAATTCCTTCACTCAAAAATTCTTTTTTTGACTCTTTTTTTCTACTTTTTCTTCTCTCTTATAACAAAAGAAAAGTGGTTTATGAGAAGAAAGAAAAATGTAATATTTAATTTTTAAGGTTTGGCGGGCTGAACTAACTCCGGTTCTTTACGACTTGTGATACACTTTTAATTGTACGAATGAATTGATTTTTCTTGCACTAGGCAGTTTACTGAGAGTATGATAGAGAGTGCGTCGTAAGCAAAACAAGTAATTACATTCGGATAACACATGATCTCGATTTCAAAGATCATGATCTTAATGATCTGGTTAAGGATTATGCGAATGATTTTCAATCGTTGCGAGTGCAATGTTCCATATTAAGCAAGTTAATATTACGCCGCTATATGCTGCATGAAAAACTTGGTGATGTCAAACTCTTAGATATGTAAGGTCTATCAGGATGCAGAGTTATATTCTGTAGAATTTATCTGTGATTAACAAATCTCATAGTGTTCTCGAATTGAACTACACGTTTTGCGGCGAACACGCGATTCGTTTAATGTAAGTTAACTAATGTATAAGGGAAAAAATGTCTGGTCATAATGAGTGTAAGTGTAAACCCAACGAGCTGGGTTGAAAATGTCTTCCTAATGTTTCCAATCAATGAGATATTTTGATCGTTTTTACTATTCTTGAACAAAGTACTCCGCAGAATACCTCGAGCATGCACGGTTACTGTACGCTGATTACAATGAGAGTGGAGCCTGGATGTAGCTGTCTTGGTTCAACTCGTAGACGCTTAAAGTTTTATTACAACTGGATAAAATAGTTGCTCTCAGGATATTGTACAGGCGGGCTTTACTGCACTGATATGGCTCATCGTTTCCACATTAGTGGCCGCGCCCGCCATGAGATATTTGTCGTTCAAATCACCTAACTGATGCGAGATGAATTTCTCTTTCTTCGTAAAGAAAGAAAGGCAATTAAGCTGGCGTAAACTTACACCTTTTCAGTGGAGAATCATCCACATTCAATGAATTCTTTTTTTGAAAATTTGAAAAAGTAGATAATTTGAGATACCTCGATCATGGTAGAATCGTTCACCAGAACAAACTCCGTCTATTTTCCAACTTAATCGTTGTTTTCAGTGTGATATTTTCACAAACGTGCCAAAGCTATCAAAGCTTTTCTGCCTTTCACTAGCTCTGCTTTCCTGTCAACAAAGCAAGTCGTTAAATAGTTTGTACAGTTCAGTCCCCTTTACGGCGAAATGAAATGAACAGGGGACTCCTGAACTGTGTTGAGATCAGTGGAGTTGAGATCAAAGTTGCCCTTCTGCTAAAGAGTCTGACACTTTTGGTCTCGACTTTAACACACATGAACAATGAAACTTCGCTTTACATACGTCCGTACAGTTGTACCAAAAAAAAAGGTGTGCTTTGCAAACACACACAAGAAAGTGTTCCCTTTAAACTCTCTCTTTACTGGGAGCTTCTGACAAATCACTCTTTTATTCCGAAGCCCTCAACATCTATGTCATATCTCGTAGAATTTAATCTCACGATGATCTGACCAGCACAACCATGTGAGAGAGAGTATATCGGGCTACCGCCCTGTATATCGCAACGAAATTCATGTTGGCACTGCTGATACAACTGCGAATCAACGCTTCACGATGTTGATGCCAACTTATGAATATCATTTTTACTCATTAAATTCATGTCGAATCTCGATTTACCGCATTATTTTTTATCCTTGTCAAATCACTCCAGAATAAAACTTCTGGGGCGTGAAACTTCGTCTGTTCCGTGAACTAGCCCAAAGGCAAGTTACTATCGATAACAAGACAGGACTGGAAAGTGTCTTGAACCTGATATGAGGGTATTTTTGGACGGATGAAGTGGAAGGAAAAGGAAATCTTCGTAATATGAACTGCATAAAAGAGGACGACTCGGTGGCCAAAAACAGCGGTAAGTTTGTTAGCATTATGAATGCTGGTTGGGGTGTTGATGCGCACAGCGCACACGTGACCACCAATAGGACAGTCTTGGAAACAGCACATGTATCAGAATAAGACTCCCAGGTCGAGTAGGTCAAACACGTGCCCGGCGAGTGAACGAATTAAGCAGCCAATCAGAAGCCGCGACCGCTTAAAGTCGGCTGTTTTCGGAGCTATAATCTCTGTAGCCGATTGCTTGCCTCAGATAATCAACTCGGTGGCGCTCTTGTCGTCCTCTCCTGTGCAGTTTTTACTTCGGAAGTCACCAAACAATGGCAGAAAACGATTTTCCATGACAACTGCATACCAACTTGTCACCCCTTGCTGCTCGTCTTCCTCGTTAGAATAGTGGAAACTTGGGTAGGTTTATGTCGGTTAAATGAGCTAAGGTCAGTTGACAGTATAAATGGGGTTGGGTTAGTTGGGGTTAGGCTTAGTGGGTTACCTACATATCGCAAGCACATTTTATGTCGTATAGTTCCCTACTACTTGGCCCGCATCACCGCGCTCCTTCCAGAATCAAGACTTCTTAACAACATCAGTTTTATTTGATGAAATGTATTTACATTAATTGACATCACATCACTTTTCTTCATTAGATTTTCAGTGAACTTAAGATACGCATGGTTCTCATTTTAGATTTAATACAAAGCATTTTTACGGCAAATGCTGCTGCTCACTGAGAAAATGCCGCGAAAAATGCTCTCGCTTTCTCTTTTACGGGAAGAACGCTTTTACTCACAGCCCACATTTATTGCGCGTCCTCCACTTGAACTTTAAGCCCTATGTTAACGGACGCCAATTGAGCAACGAGATACTTGAAAATGTAAGGTAGACTTAAAGGAACTACTTCTCCGCCGTCCTCGCACACCCGGCACTTCCACGCTCGGTGATATCCGTCCGATCTCGTACCGGAAGCCAAGTAGGGTGACAAAAGGCTCCCGCACTTGCGGCACACGCTTTGCTGCGGACAAATGAGATAATTATTAGTCTATTGTTACGTAAGATTCCGTATAGTTAGCCCACTACCGCCCAGCGATGCCGTTGGGAAACAGAAAATTTATAGAGGATCTTTAATGTTCAGTATTGTCACAATTCAAAAAATATCACCCCTCTGGAAACTTGAAATTAAAAAATGTAGGCGTTTTTCAAAGCTTAAAATTGCGTTTTTTAATGTAAAAAATCCTTCCAATTTCTCTTAAGCTAAATTTCACTCCAAATACTTTGGGCTGTTATGGGTTAAAGACAAGTTCAGTTGAATCAGTTTAAGTAAGTTGAGGTGTCCACCAGACTCGTCAAAAGAGAAACCACCAAAGACTAGAGTCCTGAAAAGTCGAGAGTCGTAAATAAAACCGATGGCCACCATGACGAGCCCCATTTTACCGTAAGGAATACATTGGTACTTTCATGGCGACTCCCATGGCACGGGTCAACATTCGTACCTGTTTATCTTTCGGGGCTCTACCAAAGATATCTTGAAGCTGATTGACTTCGAGGGTTACTAACCTTAGATTTATCGGAGCAATGGAAGAGTCGATCCAAGAGAAGGAAAGAAGCTCCGTGCGATATTAGAGAGTCGCGCTCCATCTCCCCAAACCGGATACCACCTCCACGACGGCGCCCTTTGATTGGCTGATGAGTTACCACGTCAACAGGACCTGTACTACGAACCTGAGAAGAAGACGAAATCATTTTAGGGTTGAGCCAGTGCAAAGAAAGAGTCAAACTAGCGAGCGGATTCAGTTTCCTCTTCGAGGTTTCGTATGTAAACCAACGAGCTCCTGATGAAGATTATCCATAGAACACTCACTCTACTTTTTTGAAAAACCGAAAAAAAATGAGACTGGAAAGGGGCGGAAAATCGAGTAGGTTACCCCTCCCAACATTTTTTTCCCACACATTAACTTTCCTCGATAAGGATATCTAAAAGAATCGTTGATTCGACTGTTTTTTCCGTTCAGTCACACCAAATATAAAAACAAAGGGAATGCACAATATTTGTTCTGGATGTCAAAGATCAAGAGAGATTGATTGATCTTTCAGGGTTGTCACATGATCTTACTTTCGAAATTTCCTGATTTTCCAGACCAAATGCGATCATTTTTTTCTTGCCCGTCGAGCTCCGAAAAAAGCTTGAGAATACCAGTGTCTCTGTTTATCGACGCGGCGTCTCGATCACAACTAAAGGACAGTTTTTAATTTATTTAGGTCAAAATAGAAAATTTTACTGACTTTGCAAGCGTTTTCCCTATTTTTTTTCCTGAGTTTCCTGACCTGTGACATCCCTGTCTTTACTTGTCCATTCTACCTAAATAAGGTTTTGGCGGGGGGCATTCGATAGCGCCAAAAACCACAAGCGCCAACGTCGCAAGCACCAGTCCGTAACCGCCAATCGAGAAAAGTCGCAAACGCCAAAGTTCGTATAGGTTAAGTCAAGTTAGGCTAAGTTAGGTTAGGTTAAGTTAGGTAAGGTTAGTATTGCGGTTAAGACCTTTGGCGTTTGCGACTTTTCTCGTCGCGGTTACGGATTGGCGCTTGCGGCGTTGGCGCTTGTGGTTTTTGGCGCTTATGACAGCTACCCAAAATAAACACCGAAGCTTTGTGAGGCGGGTGCACGTACCTGCCACTTATCGGAAACCATATGTCGTAGTCTTTGGTAGTGAACGACACCAAAGAAGATTGAGGCGGTCATCTCTCGACCATCAACACCACTGTACATCCGTTCCGTACCGTAATAATTGTACCCGGCTGCAAACAGAAACATGAGTAAGAACCAAAGTCTGAGACTTGACAGGTTTTGAGAACTTACCTTCTTCTAGAAGCCGTCCGAAATAATCGATTGCGGTGTTTTCCTCGCTGAACCTGAATGGAGTGGCGTCATGAACCAAACCATGAATGGCTGCTGATTTTCCCGCCATCAATTCGATCATCATGGCTGACAGGCAAACAATACATTAGAACGGAAATTTTATTGTTGTAAAAATATACGATCTAGATAACATATTTTCGCTGACAATCTTGGTTTAATCTTTTTCAATGACTTAACTCCGGGTAACCAGATGACTTCATCCCGTGGGAAACTGGTAAACAGCAGGCTGAAGTTAACCTAGTGTTAGGTCTCATTACGGAAATCAATGTACTAACTTACCGATTGTCATACGGGACGGGAAGCCATGGGGGTTGAACACAATATCAGGAACTAACCCGCTTTCGGTGAATGGTAGATCTTCCGCGGGCCATTTTTGACTTAAGATACCTTTTTGTCCCGCTCGACTGGCGAATTTATCCCCAACAGACGGATTTCTCTGAAAAAGAAAAACAGTACAGTGGGCCACAAAAGTCATGACCCCTACTTCCATGTATTTCTTATGGAAGCAGGGGTCATGACTTTTGCGGCCCACTGTACAAAACACAGCAAATCGAACCAAATGAGAGGGCGTCGTCGAATGATTCGTTAGCATTTGTGTTGCGCAGTGGCCATAGGGAAAATTCACTTATTTTTTTCAGGGCTTTCCTTTAAATAATAAAAAGCGATTCGCAAATATTTTCCCGAAAAGAAAATCACGTTTAAATATCCTAAAAAAAAACTACTTCTCTTCAAGCAGACCTGATCTTGAAAAATACGCTATCTAGGTTTTGCGATATTCATTAATTTGTGAGAACAAAAAAAACAAAAAAACTTTTGCAAGCTTTAAACGGGCATACCCTGTCTTCCCCTAACTTGAAAATTTCCCGATGTTCTTGATGCGAAACAATGCCGCGATACGCCCTTGACAAAGATTTTCAGCCAATTTCTTTATCTGTTAATATTTCAAATATACAGACTTTCAAAATAGAACTTTGGGCACGAAAAATTCCTCCCTTATCTCTTTATACTCACTGAGACGACGTAGGATATGTGAACTTTGACCTTAGACTTCGGTTCAACCGTGCCAATCCGCCGAACAGATGCTATCCATATTGGTTCTTGGCCTTTGTATTTATGGACTCTAAATTGGGATTGTTCAGCATCATAATAACTGCAGAGAAAAAGTCGAATTTAAACGAAGTACATTGTATGAAGAAAATCTGTTTTCGAGACCTCTCAAAAAATTTTAACAAAATACAATGCGGCCAGGTTTTTTAAAATCGTCACAAACTTCAAAAATAACCAGGCCAGGAATAGCATCCTCTCAATGCTCATCTCAAAAATGACATGATTTGCAAAAATAGGCCTGAAATTCAAAGATGACGACTGAGCAATGAAATTTGTCGATGAGAAAACATTTTGCGACAATGATAATTAACACATTACAAACCTGCAAAACGGATCTCTGGCGTTAAGTACTGATCCAACAGGCACAAGACCGTCCTGATCTAGTTTTTGATTCAAGTCATTATACTTAAAGGGATCCAATCCGAAATACGAGCCTTCCTGCAATGTCATCCTTTCATTAGAATTTAGCTATTAACATAACTTTAGCGATCGAGCAATTAGTCTTACACTTATTTCGACGGTCTCTGCTTTAAAGACACAGCCTGCGGCCATGCCCCGTTCGTACGACGACTTATTTATGATCATGGCGTCTTCCATATCATAGCCCTGTAACAAGAAAAGTTTCAATCAAATCTGAAAATTTAAAATGAATATTAATTATCCGAAAATAGTTTTGTTAACATAACAATTGTGACAGTCTGAGAAAACAATAAAGCAAATTCTAAAGCTTATTGTATAAATAAAGAACGAGTCAATAGTCTTGACTCATTCTTCATTCTGTTGAAAATTTTTTAGATACAAAACTGACTCCATCTTCAACATTGGTCTTCGAGGTAGCTAATGTTTAAATAAAGATAGAATCAAAACTACTGTAAAAATAAAGAACGAGTCAATAGTACTAGCAATCCAAAAGGTATGGTCCGGTTTTAGTCTCGCTGGAAGGCTCCGCCTTATGAGGAAATACATTGGCCACCGCCTTGTTGCACGACCAGAACTGGACAATACCTTTTGGACAGATAGT
>Ga0058701_10005203_pt1 | contig 10743 bp, 3 predicted proteins | sample AgamicOrMae_FD_97039 | JGI IMG/M metagenome (GOLD analysis project Ga0058701, IMG submission 97039) | Agave microbial communities from Guanajuato, Mexico - Or.Ma.e | ecosystem: Host-associated > Plants > Phyllosphere > Phylloplane/Leaf | place: Guanajuato, Mexico | collected 2012-06-04 | reverse complement strand
GCCTTGTGCCTCGCTCCGCTCGGCTGTCGCCAAGCCTGATGCCGCTTACTTCTCGGCGCCCCTGAGCGGGCGCCGAGAAGTAAGCGCCATCAGGCTTGGCGACCGTTTAGTTGGGTAACCCTAGGTTAAGTTAGGTTAGGTGCGTTGTGCCTCGCTTCGCTATCGCTCCGCTCGGCTTGACGACGGAGGGTAGCACCAAATTTGAACTAAAACGATGAAAATGCTACCTTAAAATATTACAGTGTACGGGCAAATCGCAAACCCGATTATCGCATGGGAATACCGTTTGCCGTTCTCCGTTTCGATCAAAAACTGTGTAAGGTATGAAAAGTTTATAAGCCGTGCTTGTCGCATAAACGGTCGGTCAACGTGAATGCGCCATAAGGCGCGAATCGATTATGCGCCAGCCAATAGAGGGCGCTGCGACAGCCGAATTCAACAGGCCGCCTGTCACTCGTCCTCCGCTCATTCCCTGTCCCACTTTAACAATCTATTTGCTTGAATTAATTAATAACTACTGTACAGCCGACTCGACGTTTTAGTGCTTACCTATTAGTGCAGGCACCTTCCTTAGAACAAAAACTAATATTTTTTTTTAAAAAACAAAACATATATTTAAAACAATCGAATGTTTCAGTAATATACACAGAGAAAAGTGGGTCAATAAAGTGTACTAAAAACTAGTCAAAATTACTAAAAAGAGAGAGACAGCTTAACTTGGCTAGTAAACGCTTACAGGTTTGGTGGTAAACGTTATCATAACACAGTACTGTTTACAGTAACGTTTACTGACAAATCTGGTAACGCTTACTAACCGAGTTGGCTGTCACTTTTTTTAAACTTATTTTTAGTAAACTTAACTAACGCAGTTTTCTTCGTGTATGGCCATTGCATTTTGAACTTAAAGCAGATAGGCGAGCGTTCAACTTCTTAACGAGCCCCGTTTCTGAGCCAAAAGCAAATTATTGTAAAATTACTCACTTTTTTTAGAAATTAAAAAAAAGAAGAAGAAATAATACCTTTCTATTTTAAATAAATCAACCAATCACATTATTTGTTAATCTTAAAAACATAGTTTACCTATTCCAAAAAATCCCACCGAATATTTTTAAAATTTACGAAAAGACGACATCTTTCCGACGTCGGTACTAAAAGTAAACCTAACAAGTAGATTACAACTTGCAAACTTCACGCCAAAAAATGACTTTGTCACAGTAACGAATACCTGTGATAATGACAATTGCGCTTCGTTCCTAAACAGACTATAAACGTCTTTTGGTATCACAATCATTTTTTTGTCGCCTTTACAGTTTTCTTGTTGCCATTACTTTTTTAAAAAAAATAAATGTAACCAAATATCAATTGTTATCTTAAAATTGCAATTTTGACAAAGTCATTTTTTTTTGCATGTTGATTTTGTGTGAAAAGCACTTGTTGAAAGAAGAAATGGGTTAAAAGGGGTTAAGAGGAACATGGCGATCGTATGATATTTTTTCAAGATCATACGTAGTAAAGTGAACGTTAATGTGGCAGCAATGTTACACACTAACCTAGTGGTTGTAATTATACCTTCTAAATAAACCGCATAGTAAGATATAAGGCCATCGGAGATTATTTAGCAGGCCTTGAAATAATTTACGTACCGGTAGCTTAACAAGGAAAGGAAAACACGTCCAAGTTTGCAACACTACCGGAAATTTATTTTTGTTTGACTTGGGTTTAAGCTTCTCCGCTGGCAAACATGTCACACTGGAGCCAGGAATAATTTACAGCGCTGTTATTTGGTTATTCATATTGGCGCAGGGTCGTTAACCGAATGGCCGCCAATTTCAGTAGAAGGCGGTGGTTGCAATTGACCGTAGACGAAGTAAGTCACCTCTTGCCTTACTTCATCTGTTGCCTTGAACTATTGCGGGATTTACTAAAAAAAACAATAATACGCTTATTCAAAAATTAATAAGCAGAAAATTTATTTGAAATTTTACAAGATACCGTTTTGCGACCAATTTAAAAATTTTTTATGAGGTCATTATGTTTATTTAGGTTGCATTTTGTTTTCTCTCAAATTGACTTAAATTCATTTTCGTTATTGAAACATTTTTTTTGGGGGGGGGAAGAAAGCAGTTCGCAGAATAATGTCAAACGATTCATCTTCCTGAGTCAACAGTAGACCTATCTCTTTGTGGAGCCAGAATAACGATTCTTGAAACAGGCTTACTGTTCTCCGGGTGCGAGACGTGATATCTACGTTCAATGACAATGCAATAGATTATAAATCTATCCTTAACCGTGCATCAAAACGAATCATTGGCCATAAAACGACGCCGAAGAAACAACGACTGAAATGCTGACCTTTAGGCATTCAAGGTGAAATGCACAACGCAGCCATCATCGTAGGCGGTGGCGTGGCCATTCAGTATTTTTCGATGGTCTTAACCACTGGCCCTCAAATCGTATATTCAATAAGGATCAGTCCGGAAGGGGCTACAGACCTTTCCTTGGGATATAAAAAGGGCTGCGAATTCTTTCTTTTGATATTACAGACGAGTTTTTGACGCTAAACGAATATTATTACGATTCCAGTGTCCTTGAAGTGATGGTCGACAACAGTTAACGCTTTTGAATTTACCATTGTTTCACCGTTTGAAGCCAGAGTGTTGTGAGCGGAGCAAGACGTCAGGCGTTGAACTTAACCTAATGAGTTAACCTAGATGAGTCTACCGCTCTCGGCAGTAGGCTCGTGAGATAGAGAGCCTCATTGGGAGAGAGGCGACAACTTATTCCCGCGGTGTGCGCTGATTCGGGGAATGCATGAAACCAGCAACGCTGATTGGTGGGATGCAAGGGTGGCGTGGCAGTTGACGTCTCTCTCCATGTGAGACTCTCTACGGGAAGCGGCATCAGGATTGGCGACTGTTGAATAGGTGAATACTGTTTTTAAGGACAATTTTCATGAGGAAGAGCACCGTAGAAGAGTGACATATTATTTACAGACTTAACACAGTTGATTCCGCCGTCGAAACAGCTCATTAGAATATGAAGTCTACACTACGTTAAACCTGACCTTAATCTACGCGATTTCAAGTTGTTAGTCCTTACAAATTAATGAAAGGTTAAGCTAGGGTAGAATACAAATTCAGGTGTGGAAGATTTTATCTTTACAACGGAGAGTGTCGGAATGGAGAAAACTGCTTTTACAGTTAGGGTTGGTTGATTTATACCTTCAGGACGGATCAGTAGATTGGTTTAAACAGCAAAGGAACTAGTCAGCATCAATAGGGACCTGACCTAGTCAAGTCATCCACTGGTAGAGGTGCCCCGTTGAGGTAGGCCGCCTCCCCGGCAGCTGAATAACGTCGCCTCAGCTGAAATTAGATCACAGCGGCCCCTGCAAGTTAGGCATACCACTTTGCACCACATCCTGGCTGCCATCATTGGGCACTAAGTGCTCCGAATCTCTTTACCAACCAAACTTACCACAATGAGACTATCGACAAATAGCAACCAATTTACCCTCTCCTCATCTCGCTTTAGGCATTTCATCATAGCAGTAAAATTATTTAACAAGTAAACGCTCTTTTGACACTAAAAATAGGAATTTTTTGGACTTCTTGTTAGAGAGGAACCTAGAAATCAATACAAGTCCTACAGTATTTCTAGCCCCGTGTATAGTCATTCTGTGAATAATCTTTTGCTGCAGTATCAACACCTGGTCTTCAAACCTGTGTATATGAATGCTTCCTCCTTCCTTCTGTTGCGCCAATAGTCCTAAAATTTCATTAAAAACTGTATTTCGTTTTGTAGGACCAATACTCCGTATATTTTTCGGAATGCCTTTAGTTTAAGTTTAATGAATCAGGAAGGCTAATTTAAAATTTCAGATTTTTGGGTTACAAAAATAGTTAAAGACCATATTTCTCACTGACTTTAGAACTCATCAAATAACTGAGTTACGCTAAAAAAACTTAAAAAAAGTAGTCTGCACGAATTGAGAACTGTCAAACGTTGTAAATTTTCAGAATAACAAGTGTTTACTGGCCTTTTAAATTTTTTATTGCATTTGGAGAGATCACAAAATTTATCAAGGCCAAAATTTTGCGAAATTAAAAATTTAGCTATTTTTCAAATCGTTTAAGATTTTTTCTTCTATCTGTAAAGATAGTCAATGTATTTCAGACCATCGCAAACGTGCAAAAGCAGGCATAAACGTTATTAAGGTGATTATCTCATATATTTATCAAATCATCGGGGCCCAAAAGATAAAGTGCGGGATGCCACAGACATTCCATCTAGTTTGTTAACTTGAGCGGTGTGGTTTTCCAGATAATGACACTGTGGTTTCGGCGAAGTGTCGTCCAAAGTATGAAAAATTCATTCGGCCGGCTGGCCGGCCTCTGTGCAGCGGGCGCATTGACCCTGGAGAAGATTCAGTTTTCGAGGTTTCAGGAAAAGCATTCATGGCCCTCTGGTCTGCTGCTGGCCCAGTTTTCGGAGGCGTCACTTCATTCCGCCTTTTAGATTTATTTCCATGTGTCATGCACGAACTTGATATGTTTTCCTTGAGATGTCGATACCGCAGCGAGTTTTGGATGAGGAGAGATTTCTCGACCACGGTGACGTCGATGCATGTGATGACCACCGCAATGTATTTCACTTCCTTGTCAATCAAAATATTGTGATTGCGCAAAAAAAGGCGACATAATTCCAAATTATGTTTACAGACCTCCCAAAACAACGAGGAAACTGATTTTCAGCAAAACGTCTGTGTGTGTCTGTCTGTCCTTTATGGGTGAGATTGTCCCCATTAGCTTCGTTGAACGATAATTTTTGTCTGATTCTAAAACGCGCCTTTTAATAGGATTACTTGTGACTTGAAGTAACACAATATTTCAAACATTTCGTAAACCATTTCTAAACCAAGTGACTATCATTAAGACACGTGTATCGTGCCGTGTACCTTTATTGAAAATCAGTTAGGGAAGATCAGTTCAGGTTAGGTTTGTTAAGGGTGTTAGTTCAAATTATCTGGGTGACACTCTAAATTTTGAATCAGTGAGAGTCTCTCTGAGATTCAGTGAAAATTCGCTTAATTTCAGTCAATATAGCACTACTGAAATTTTTAACCCACTACCGCCCAGCAACGCCGTTCGAAAACAGACTTTTTTTAGGATCTCTTTAGTTCAGTATTGTCAAAATTGAAAAAAATATCACCCCTCTGGAAACCTGAAACTGATCAATGTAACCATTTTCCAAGACTTAAAATTATGTAATTTAAAGGAAAAAAATCCTTTGAATTTCTCTTAAGCTAAAGTTCACTCCAAACACTTTGGGCTGTCATGGGTTTAGTGGCTGTATAATGACCGAAATTCAGTGAATTTTCACTAGATCTCAGAAACTCTCACTGATTCAATTTTAGAGTGTAGTTTCAAATCCTAAAAAGAAAACAAAATTTTTAAAAAGTATAAGTGAAAAAAATGGGTGTCTCAACGCGCGTGTTAGTCTCCATTAGGACACTCTTGTTGCCTTGTGCCGTACACGTGCCTTGGAAATAATACCTAAACCAAAAACTTTTGCCTTGTACTTTCCGACAAACGCACTTCCTCGAGCGTCTCCTACAGACAGGAGTAAATGTGCCGACAACAAGTAAGCCTGTTTAAGAAACGGATCACGCGACTGACCCCACCCAAAACAAACTAGTCAGGAGGGACCTTCCCAGACGTCCTTATGTTATGTATGGTAAGTGACAAAACTAGGTCCCGTTCTTATCACCTGCTGATCCTTGCACTAGCTCCTTGACCGACAAAAAGGGGGAGGGGCTTATCAATCACCCCTCTCTCTTTAACAGGGTGCTGTTAACGAAGACAGGAGACAATGGTCGAATGGCACGCGTCTTTTTCAAGGTGAAGGCCAGTCCGATCCGACCCGCACTTTTGGCGGGACGGCGAACGCATCGGCGGGGCCGCGGGGCCGTGCAGCGCAGCGGCCGGCACAGGCACGCCGCTCGGAAGAACGCGTGTGGGGCGTGTGGTATGGCCTACCCCCTCCCTCCGTTTTCCGACCGCCGGTCTAAAGAGGTATCCCTGTGGTACGTCGCGGTGCTGTGAATCAGTCGCCGGGCGTCTTCGCGTGAATTGCCAACTGAAGAGCGACTGACTCTTCCAGTGAAGAGAGGCTCTTCAGGTGAAGAGTTCAGAGGGTGTGGACTGTAGACTCCAAGGTGTGAAATGTGGTTGTGAGCGTGTGGTGTGTGCAACCAGTGTCGTCTATTCGGAGGAATTTGTTTTAGCTGTTATTTATTTTTTATCATTTTTTTTACAAACAGGTAAGATTTTTTTGAAAATATGGTATTATGATATTTAAATAGCGGCATATTTTCCAGGGTGTGCGTCCGTCAAGAAAGCTGTTAAATTACTCTCTTCGACAGGATCTTTTCAAATATTGTTAGTTAAGTGAATGCAAAAATGGTTTGCGCAAAAGAAAAGGCTGTTTGAATGGTTTGCACTAAGTTCGCGGATTGACACTGTAAATATCATAAATATCAAGTTTAGATAAAATACAATTAATTATTTGTAAAAAATGCATTCAGCTGTTCAAAGAAGCATTTATCGAGATTATTTTTTGTACTCACGTCGGATGGGTCAAGTTAAAACACCTCAGGGCAGGTTATATCAGGTTAAATTACACAGTAAAAACGAAACAACTGTTCTAGGGATTTCTATAGACTACCTTGAGAGTGATACTATAACGGGGATACTTTGCATGTTGGTTATTTTCCAAGATAGGCCCATGGTCAGCTATATTATTTAAAAGGTCTCGGCAAGAGCTTTCCATTGATGTGGCTCAACACAGGTATATGTTGAAAAACAACCAAAATACAAGTACGCACTACCCCTGTTTCAGTTTCCCAAACTAGGTGTAGCATTTCCGTAAACAAATGTTTTGTTTTTACTTTTTAGGCCCCGCAAAATTGGGTTAGATTAAGCAGGGTTAGATTTGGTTAGGTCAATTGTAAACCCTTATCAATAATATCGTGGCGGTATAGTGAAGGGAACTTTCTCGCCATTCTTGGGAAATAGCAAACTTTGCGTAGCTTTCAATTATCAAAACTAACTTGATGTTCGCACTTAGTTTGCATTATGCACTATCAAATTGAATAACGCTGTTTGCGGTTTTCTGCAAACGCGACGCAGGGTCGCTTCTTTTCGCAGTGATGTGGTTTACCGGCAAATCTATCGAAACAATCTCTTTAGCGGTTGTAACTATCGCTAACTCGAACTGTCTCCATACTGTCGACAGGACGATATTTTTATAGCTTTATTGTAGCCCTATGACCCTTGTTATGATTGTAAACATTTATACGTCTGACTGGCTTCCCTCCTCCTCTCGGTAGACTTCCTTTTCTTAAATCCTAGATAAAGGCGATTAACCTTGAAAATTTGAATTGTATATAAACATTTCATGTACCTAGTTCAACACCTTGGCACCTGCATTTATAAATTACAACAGTGTACCCGGTAGTAAGATAAGTTTAGTAATGGCTTTTGGGGGAGGTTGATTAAGTTTGCAAGATTAATTAAATACAATCGTAAACTGATTAAAATCGCATAAGCGCATTTTGCGATTTATTATCAAGTGGGTTAATATGAAGTCCGGATAAGATACGGATCTGCTTAAGCCTAAGATAGAATAATACATCTTCCCTTGATTCGCACCTAAAACGCACTCCATTGTATTTAACAAGCGACATCATTTGAAGACCCCGGTAGGGCGAGATCACTTAAAAAAATAGGGTGAAGCGCCGAAATAGATTTTCATTTGGTTCAAAAACGCCATGTGAGAAATGCTCACAAGTTTAATTTAAAAAAAACGAACAATAAGACTTTTTTAAGAGCGTGTGTCCGATTCTTTTTAATAATTACCAATCGATAATGTTAATCACAGCGTCAGTTTTAATTGATTATTTAATTTAAATTAACATTTTAACATTGATTTAAAGTAATCTATGTTAACAGAGATTTAATTTTTAGTCTGATAAAAGGCCTTGACCTTCATATATCTTCCTGATTTCCGGATAATTTGCATTGCACTATTTTGATTAAACACATTTCGCGTGCCAAGTTACCTTGATTCCAGAATTTCTAACACTCTTAGTGCGGTCACTTCAAATTACTTAATTGTACTTCTGTAGCAGTGTCTTACAATGTTAGTGTTGTATTTTTTTAATGTAGTAATATCCGGTTAGGTGAGTGGTTATTACATGCATCGTTTATTAGCGTAGTCTATGACCGGTATGGACTTCGCCGCAGCGCCACGGTACGTGGATTTAGTGTGCGTTTGGAGCGCTTGAGGAGAACATGATTCTTTTATCACGCAGTAAAAGTTTTTACTTAAAGTGTCCACTTCGTTGTGAATATTTTTATTTGACGAAGGAATACCACTTTTATTCTGGCAAGAAATATTTTTTAAAATTATTTTTTATTCCCGCTCAATAGATAATTCATTTTCGAAAAATCAATTCGACATTGACCTTTAAATACAGTCCTTGTTTTTTATGCAACTCATATTTTGAGAGCACGTGCGTACTGGTCACTGTTTTTGCCGCGAGGAAAATGTAGTGTTTGCGCTGTCAACTGCTCACGTCTTCTCTTCTCGCCTCATATTTCAAACAAACCGTACGACTATGTTGTACATTCTTCAACAAACATCGCCTTGAAGTTCTTTTCACACTATTCGATTGTACATTTTTATTACTCGCAATGAGCGTTGTCATAAACGGGTATTTAACTTGACCTATCGTTAACGTTTCCGCCATTGGAATATGAAAAATTGCCCAAGGGTTAGGTCTATGTCAAACGGCTCTATTAAGGTTAATCACGTTGATTTAGGATATCATTGAACTTTAGATGTCGGCGGATTATTCAAGAAGCTTCAACGAGTACCTTGAAAAGTTCTACAAGCGATTTAGAATAATTACTTTCGTATATTTTGGCTGTATGAAGGTTTTCCAGTTAGGTAATTACGGAGAGCGTTTGTTTTTTCTTTTTTTCTTTCGGGGTAGCCTCAGTGTTTATTTTCCTTAGATGAATACTTTGCTCTTCTCTTCACCTGTCCGTCTGTTTGATGAACGTGTCAGCAACGCTCGAGGAACAGTTTCTTTCGAGATGGGCACACCGTTTACCTATGTCGAATTTGTCTATTTATAAGCCGTGAGCGGGTCAGAAACTCATGAGTACCGGAAGGACATTTCAAATCAACTCTAGTCTTATCTTAGCCTAATTGTTAGCGATTTTCTTTCTTCTTTAGGTCTTATCTTTCGAGATAAAACGCAACAGAAAGCATAATCTTTAAAATATTGAGTGTAGTGTTATCGGAGACTTGAGCGCCAGAGCGCTTCTGAACTAAAGATTTTCGAGAAAGAGATATGTCTCACCTAAAACTTGCACAGTTGACTCGTGATTTGCTGCAAAGATAAGTTCCAAGACTTTATAATTTAAAACATTTTGTTTTTAAAGTAAACACATAATAGCCTAAAGTATTTGGAGTGAAATTTAGCTGAAGAGAAATTGGGAGGATGTTTTCCATTGAAATACGAAATTTAAAGCTTTGAAAACTGCCTAAATTATTACATTTCAGGTTTTAAGAGGGGTGTTATTTTGTAAAAAGTGGCAATACTAAACTGAAAACATCCTCTAAAATACATTTTTCTGTTTCCGAACGGCATCGCTGGGCGGTTGTGGGTTAAGGTGCAAAAGCAAAAAATTATAATAAAAAAATGCCTGAATTTACACCTTAAGTTAACTTACGTTTTAGTTGCGTTGTGCCCAGTTCCGCTGTCACTCCGCTCGAGTGAGCGACGGGAAGAGGAGTAGTGTTGGGAAACGCAACCATTCAAATTTACTCGATTGAAAATTGGAAAACGCAGACCTTTTAGCTCACTATGAAGTTGTGTGAACGTAAGGTCGCTAAAAGACCTAACCGTGAGAGAAACTGCGGAGGCCCTCAATTTTTTTCAATACAATAGTCGAAACTTTAAATCTTGAAAGAGTTGACTTGAAAACTCCGTTTCCCATAACTTTTCGTCTTATTTTTGAGCATTGTACCTTGAAATCGTCAGTATGTCGTAACCTGGTTATTTCTGCTGCAGCAAAAATGAGAAATTCAGCGCGTGCCATCAAATGAATTAAATGAGATTAATTATCTAGAGCTCCGGGCAAATAATTAAACACATCGCTCAACTATAAAACGGCTAATTTCAGACACCGGATTTAGATATAAAGCAATGATGGCGATTCCGACTGGATTAATCTTTAAAATCGCATTGTTCTTTGATCAATATTATTTCGTATCGGCCATTTTTAAATGTTGACCAAATAGCAAAACTAATTTTGTTCGTTTTATTGGTATTTTAGAAAAATGTCATGCCAACTCGATTTAGGGGTCGTCCATAAACCACTTGGACCTTTTAGAGGCATTTAGGGTTCGCAGTTCGCATGTCCACATTTGTCCACGGATGTTTTTGTTTTTAATGAAGTCAACGCAAGGACACTTAACCCACTACCGCCCTGCGATGCCGTTCGGAAACAGAAAAAAATATATTAGACGATCTTGTAAGCTCAATATTGTCAAAATTGAAAAAATATCACCCCTCTGGAAACTTAAAATTTAATAATTTAGACATTTTCCAAAACTTAAAATTGCGTAATTTAAAAGGAAAAATACTTCGAATTTCTCTTAAGTTAAATT
>Ga0058701_10005202_pt1 | contig 10744 bp, 6 predicted proteins | sample AgamicOrMae_FD_97039 | JGI IMG/M metagenome (GOLD analysis project Ga0058701, IMG submission 97039) | Agave microbial communities from Guanajuato, Mexico - Or.Ma.e | ecosystem: Host-associated > Plants > Phyllosphere > Phylloplane/Leaf | place: Guanajuato, Mexico | collected 2012-06-04 | reverse complement strand
CAAAAAAATATTGCTACACATAACTCCTAAAATTACAAGATAAAAAAAAACTATCAAAAAATCCAGACAATAATTTGGATTCATCTAGGGAGCAGATGGTAAGTTAACAATATTTTCATATAAAGATGCACCTCTTGTTTGGAAGTGCAAAACAGAGTAACTCTTTCGGGAAAATTAATGAATTTCAACGGATTTACGGCAACTCTTAGTGATGTTTTCTAGATGTAGGAAAATCGAATCTTATATCTTGTCAAACCTAGCATAACCACTTGGTTATTTCACACAGGAGATACTTCCGCCTTACATGCTTGGTCCTCTCCACGCTTGGAATGGTTGGTTCGCCCTCAGATATAATGGTTGAATTTTTCGTATCTGTGTTCCATTCAGGTAAACCTGTACATTAAATCACAAGGATTAAGGACGTTAAACCACGTAGGTTAGCTTTGTGTATATGAAAGTTTAAAGATTCGAGTTATATTAACTTGAAATAGGGTATAGGAACTTTCTGCCCTGCTTTCGCTGTCCCTCTGTTCGCCTTGGCGATGAAAAGTTGAACATGTGAGGTGGTAAATCGAACCTCTTAAGTAGTAGGTTACTCGGAAATGAGTGTTCGAGTTTTCTAAGTACCGCAAAGTCAAGCAATGCCAAGGCATTCCAGACAAATTAAGGATTTTAAAGAAGTAGATTATGTGACGATTAATACTCTTACTTAGTAGAGATTGCCAATTACAGTCAGTTAACCCTGTTTGAACAATTAATTAGTCGCACTCGAGTGACTTGAAAAAAGCGAGGATTGAAATTGGCACATTTTTCGTTCTCCGGTTCGAAGTTGTTTACGCGGACAAATTATAAGAAACATTTTTTTCCTTGCCAAAAGTACTCCGTAGGTCTTAAAGGTTGCACTTTTTAATCTTACCCGGGATCTAATATTTTATTATCTGTAATAATATATAATAGTATGATAATCTTATATTTAACCCGGGTTCAACAATCTGTAGCAACTTTAAAATTAATGATGTAGAATTATATTGGATGGATGGATTCAAAAACGATTGGCTCGTCAGAGACATACTGCAAATAGGTAGAGGTAGGAAACGCAATCTTTAAAATTTAGACAGTGGATTTTCTGTCCATGTCGAGTCACACAAAATGCGGGTCGAGAAACGACTTGATACTTTTTCACCTGTGAAAAGTGGAAGGTGCTTAGCCCCGGCTCCGTTAACACCAAAGGAATAAATATATCAGCCGTGAAATTAGCAGTTCTCTGAGCTCTCGGTGGATCCCCGCGCTGCCGCGCTCCTGACTAAAAAGTGCAAGAGCGGTTCGCCTGGTAGCTGATGAAGCGGACTACTCTTGTTTTCCGGGTCTTGACTTACCCTGTTGCCTCTCCTGTTTGCTGACTTCGTTGGGTTGTTTGTTAGTATACTCCCTGTTTTAGTTTTGTGAAATTTCGAGGTTTCTGCTTTCATAATATAAGAAAAGCCATGTCATGGAAAATATTTTTGTTTTACATTCATGTTTGACTTCTGTTTGTATCTTCTATTTCTTTGTAATATCATCATTAAATGCCTCGAAATGCCAAAAAAGAATTTCAAAAAATATTCTCAAAAGCTCAAATTATGAGATGAAAACTTAACCTCATATCCTCATGTTCGGATTGATTTGACCCGGCTGCAATTTCACATTTACTGCAAGTTAAGTATTTCCTTCACAGTTGAGCGGAAAGTAAAGTCCCCGGTTCGATGAATGTGCACTGTGCAATCATCTCGATGACTTCCGTCAAGAAATTAATAAGTGCGCGAGCTCTATTCAGCTACTTTAGCCAACGCGATGTAAAACCGATCGCACGCCATTTATCTTACATCGTTATGTTTCAATGCGTGGAAGCTACAGCGATATGAATAGAGCGCCCGCACTTATCAACCTGTTAACGACAGCCATCCACTTCAAACCAAAAACGGCGTTAAAAAAATAAACTCGTCTTGGTAACATATAGGTAGAGCGAGGATATCTGTTCCGAGGGCTAATGCACTGGAAAAAAAAAGCCTTCATTAGGCTATGAAAACGAGCTTTCGGCGACCCGAAAAACGTTTTTTGTGTTTTTAACAGTGGCAATGTGAATGGCACATTCCCCTGTTGTAGTTAAGTAAATGCGTGATGTCCCACTGGCTCGGTACGCCGAGCTTCGCCGAAGCTGGCTCGCTTCGCAGAGGCGGAAATCCTGTAGCATCCTCGCCAGGCCACAACGCGACGCAAAGGGACAAGCCAGGTCAGCACGACCACTTGCCGAGGCCTGTGTAAGATAAACTCAGCTAAAACACGTCTGAAACACGCCTGAAATGTGTCTAAAACGCGGATAAAACTACGCTAGAATGTGCCTAAAAAGCGCCTACCAAGCGGTCAGCATGATCGCCTCTGGTTGCTGAATTTCTGCAAGCAACCGACTGAAGGTGTTCCCCAATACAAACTGCGCGGCACAGCACTCAAAACTACGAGCAAAAGCCGTTGCGGGTCTTTCACGTGAGGTGAACCCTAGGCAAAGCATCCGTCCTACTCGGTGATAGGTTTGCAGTAACTTCCAAAGATTTTTTTTTCTTTTAAGGGGGAGCTAAAAATGAGATCATGGGTTTTCCTAAGGATATGTTTTTGTTCTGCATTATTCACACTCAGTCTACGACAAAAAAAAAAATAGATATCGATGTGTATGTGTGTTTTGAAAACACGTTTTTTTTTCCAGCTCGGAATCTACTTGCCGAAAGACTGCCGCACAATCTGCGCGCAACACTAACAAAATTGCACTCCCTCTGCATGAGTTTATGTCCTGCTCTTTCGGTTGTGCATCCATTATATTACCAAACGGTAAATATTGAGATTATAATCCTGATTTTTTTTTCGTTTTTTAATGTTTTCTGTGCATCTCTAGCAGAAGAACGTAAAAAAAATCTACAAAATGTTAAAATTTTGCGGACTTTGTGCGTTTCCTGTGGAGCAGGATGCGAGTAGTCTACATCGCGCTAAAAAGTACTCATATTAATAGATTTTTGTATCCTCTTTTAACGCATACTAAAATGATCGTTCTAGGACTAACGATTCGGGAGAAAGTCTGATTCAAGGAGCTACCTGAAGTTCCCGGAGGTATGGGGACCAGCGGTCAAGATCTGATCGTGCCGCTACATTTAAACTCTGATATCTCCGCTACCGTTCATCGCTTAGAAAAACTAAAGACGCCATTGGAAATCAAATTTTATGCTGCATGCGGTTACAATCGATCATTTTTTAAAAAATATATAAATATGTAAAAATAAAACGTGTACGGCGAAAAAACTGTGATGTGGCCACGAAAAAAAATCGAATTTTGCGGGCTTTTTTCGTTTTCAGTGCAACCGGATGTGGTCGTACATCGTTAATTTCTTTTCAAATCGATACAGATTTGTCTGTTTTTTCATTTGAGCCCAGGGCAAATGCTCTGGGACTAACCGTTCAAAAGTTATTTCGATTCCGAAAAAAAAAACAATACCTTTCAGCTTCATGGCCCAAAAAAACAAACAAAAAAAACTGTGACGCGGACGCGAGACTTTTGGGGACTTTTAGTATGTTATTGAGGACAAAGTAGGACCAACGTCGCCACTTTCTAGCTTCCGAACACTTTTCGCAAGGTTTGTGGCTTTCATTGGCTAATTTTCCTGGGCTACTAGTTAGCCTTATTATTCGATTTACTTTAATAGCTTCAAATTGTTTCATTGATCGCTACATTGGTATGGTTTGGTTTTAATAAGTTGACTTGGTTTCGTGTCAGTGTACTTCGCTTTAAATTGACATTGATTACTTTAAATCCGCTTCCTTTGCTTCATACCAGTGTTTTCGGATTTCAACCGACCTACCTGACTTTAAATTGATCCACTACGCTTTACATTGATCCCCTCGGCTTTAAATTGATCTGTTTTGCTTGATATTGGTCTAGTGGGCCGTTAATCAAGGTATTTAACTTTTGCATTGATCTGTCTTCACTAAAATCTGTCAAGTGGGCCTTAATCTGTCGAACTAGCTTCATATCTACCAGAGCTAGCTTTGCTCACGTTTATTTGATTGTCAATCAGTGCGCTTTGTCTTAAAGTGGCCAAACAGCTTTAAATCGGTCTAGTTAGCCCTTAACAGACATAATTACCAAAAGAGCAACTCAGGTAGCTTTGAGCGACGCAGATAGCTTAATATCGATCTGATTTGATGTTTATAGGTCTAGTTCGCGTTATATTGATCTATTTCGCATTATAAACGATGTAGATTTTGCTTTAAAGCGATGTTTTTCGCTTCAAATTGATGGGGTTAGCCCTGAATCGATATTCCCAGCTGGGAAAAGGTTTATTTAGCTCTAAATTGATTTAGTTAGATCTAAATTGATTTAGTTAACTCTAAATCGGTTTCGGTAGGATTTTATCAGTATATGTAGCTTTAAATTGGCCCCTTAAGCTTGATATTAGCTTGATTGGCTGTAGCAGTCTATCACCTTTCTTTTGGTCGAGCTCCTTTGAAATCAGTCTGATGAGCACTCGATCGGTCTACTAATCGTTCAATTGTGAGTCACTGTATTTAGTTTCGGTCTTCTACGCAGTAAATCGGTTTAGTTGTTCAGTTGTTTAGGTTACACTTTACGTCGTTTTCAATGCGATTTCATCCATGAGGCGATAGTAGGGTTACATGCACGGCACGGCTCGATTCTCACAAAATTGTTTTTTTTCTTCTTTTTTTATTTATTTTTAAAGTAGCGGGTAAATACCTAATCCGTGGGAAAATACCGCTTGGTGAAATAGGTCCTAATGTACTTCGTGGGGTTTTCATTTTTTAAAATTTTTAATAATGTTTCTTAGAAGGAAAGTACCTTGTGTAAAAATATGAAAAAAAAATAGTTTTTTTTAAATACCTGAATCCGGTCATAATTTTCCCATTATTTTCCGACGCGTTTTAATGGTTTTTGGTCTATTGGGAAATTGATTGACATGGTTATTGATGTCCCGATCACGACCGGGTGGTAAAATACATTTAGAGTGGGATAATTGTTTATAAGTCTCTTGTAAAATTTACAAGTCGGTGTCTGTGTATTTAGTATGGAAATCGGCTAATATCAACCATATTTTTTAACCTGTGATTGGTTTTGCGGAGGAAAACTCTGATAAAAGCCTATTCTAACCTAAAAAAAACAGGTAGAAAAGAATTTCTCTTGACGGGTCATTTTTCAAGGTTTGCGGCCCTGGGCGTCTCTGACGCACCAATGCTAGCATGTACCCAGAATTTTAACGAGTGTGAGACACAAAAACCTTATGGCTTTCTGGACCAGCGTCCGGTCCGAAATCGGCCTAAATGATCTTTCATTGGCCAAAAAGGACCCCTTTACTCACCTGTACGCTCTGATAATTATTTTTATCGTGTTTGTGGATTAAAAAACATGAAAAAATGGTTTTTTTCTCATTGCAATATGGCCACGGAAAATGAAAAAAAAATGTTTTTTGGCCTGTGGGGCACAATTTACGCGATAGGGGTCAAAAAATTATTTCTAAGGGTTCTCTGGTATGCTCTATAAAGCGGTAAGGGTCTCGGAACGATACACTTGGGGGCATATTTCACCATCTTACCCTACTACACCCTCACAGCGTACGTAGAAGAAAAAGTTTCAATATAGTAATAGGTGTTATTTACGCGCTTAACAATAAACTGATTAAAGCTTCGTATCAATTATTATTTTCTTCATCGCATGATACATACAAAAAGGCCCCAGACTCATCCAACAAATCTCGAAGTGGAGTTTGGCTTAAAACAAAGAAAATTAGTCCAAAACTCGTTTTGTTTATTTATTTCCTTTTTTCATTTTTTGAGAAGTTAGTCGAGTAGGGCACCGGCCACGTTGATTAGCAGAACTCATCATTTCGAACCTAGACATCTGTCTTCACATGGAAAAAACATACGAACTTACAGAAAAAAAAGAAAAGGTCCTTTTTTACGTTGTACGTTACAGGGTTCTTAGGAAATTTCACTTATTCATTATTTTTTTTTTGTTAAGTAAATACTCTTGACCAATTTCTCTAGACGCTTGTTTGAACAAAATATCATTTTCACTGGCTTCGATCCTAAGTGGGTTACCCGTTAACAATAATAAAAAAAGATAATGTATCCCGTCCGGGTCTGGTCGCTTCCACGCAGTGAGGCGGCCGACGGCGGCGGCGAGGCGTAGGGCATCAGCGTTTACTTGCAGTAGCCCTGTAACCAGATCCGTTCGTTTATGATTCACGACGGCTGGGCCTGGACGCGGGACGGGCCTCGACGGGATGGGACGGGACAGTCTAGTCGGCTGAGCATATACGGTGGGTGACGCGAGACTAGATATGACAGCGCTTCGTTCAAACATGTGTCGGGCTGACGCTCTGTAGAAATCAGGAATGCGGTAGGCTGGCTATCGCATGGAGTGCCGAACCGAACTGAAGCGAACCGAAGTGCAGTTTCCGGGCCGGAAAACGGGGTAGCCAATCGAAATTTGAGACGAAATTTTCACAGACTTCCCAGATCTAATGCTGAAGATAATATTCTTTAGTGACATTGACTGTGAAAATCAAATGCAAAAATGTAGTAAAAGTACACAGTAGCTTTCGACTCTTTCCAATCAAAAATGCATGACAGCTGCTGATAGGTGGACCTGCAATAATGTCTAACAATGTCATATTAAAGATGCAGCCGATGATGTAGATAAATAAAATAATCCCAAACAAGAAAACGAAGCTGTGTAGGGTTAGACATATATTTCTTTAAGCAAGTAATATTTGGTGTTGTCATAGGTGTAGCGGGCCGAGCAAATTTCATCAAAATAATGCCTAGTGTGGGCTAGGCTCTCCTAGGCCTAAGTGTTCACAATGCTGGCATGCTGCGAGCCGACTCCAAGAGGATCCGCAGCAGGCTAGCATTTTAAGCGTGCGGGCCCATAAAATTTTGAATAGGGTAGGTTTTTTTGATAAAGCAATGCATCGTTCGGGCTGCTGTCATTATCGCTAAAAGTAAACTGCAATGCGTGTTGTCAGAAGTTACCAAAGACAGTCACATGAGACGAAGTTGCAGCGGGGGTCATGGGATGGGGCTGAGAAACGACGGGAATGCACATACGAAAGGCGGATAAGAGGTGAATTGAGGGGGGAGGGGGGTATGCACACACGAGGGTGCGATGGAGTAGGCAGCTACCAATCAGAGAGCGGGGATCTCCTACTGGAATAAGGAAGGAGGGGGAGAAAGGGTTGAGGATGTTAAAGTATAGAGACGGCCGAGACATGTTTTTTCACGCGAGATGAGGGGAGAAGGGAATGGACAATGAGAGCGTGCAGCAGGCCGGAGAAGAAGCGAGAGGGGAGGGCGTAATGACGTCATAAGGGTTGGCCTAAGGATGGTGGGGCGGTATTGACGCCGGAACTAACTGCGGTTTAATTCACGCGATAGTTTTCGAAAAAAAGAAAAGGAGAGGAAACATGGACGCGACCAGCAGACACCCCAACAAAATCACGTCTGAAGTACGCGGAGGGATAACGTCTCGTGGAGTTAGGTTAGTTGTGCCGGCGTACGGTCAAAATTCTAGTAAGGTCCACTTTGATTGCACGGAAGGCCTAGATCTTTGATAACATGGGCTTCAATGCCACCGCCTAGCATTCACGCCTCCAAATAAGCATCCCTCATGAGGATCTACTTTGATTCCGGTAGGGTTGGGACCCTTGGTTTGATGAGTTTTGTCGTTGCATGGTTTGCTGGGTGAAACCGTAATAAGAATAAATGCATTCATATGTCGGCCATCAACGTTCAACGTCCGTCCGTATGGTCATAGTCCCCGTACGGTACATACTTTGTTTTCAATTTCCAAACTGAATCTAAAACGGGCTAGTCATTCTCTCAGATTTATCTTAAAAGACATCCAGAAAATGACCTGATGTAATGAGATGTTACTATACCTCAATCAAAAATACATCCAGGCAAACCCACGACTTGGATCTGCTATACCGTGAAAATACCGTCATGGTTAAGATCTGGACGTCTCCCTTCCTTACCAGTAAAGAATTATTTTGTAGGGTATTAGTTTTTTTTAAATTTAAACCAGCGGCATTTGCTCTTGCAACACATTGTCCCGCGTAGAAAAAAAGGCTCTCTGGTGGCAAAATGCTTGTTTGTCGATCATTGCTCTTGCACGAAGGAAACGACAAACGTCACATTTTTGCTCACAAGCATTCTACAAAATGTTCATAACATCCCATCGGATGTACATACAATATCCCTTCAATATCCTTAGGTTCAATTAGGGCGAATAGATAGTCACCATGAAAAAAAATCATCATTAATGGTCGAAAGGAAGCGGTCATGAAATGAGCCCGATAAACACAAAAGTCCGGAGACTAAGCCACATAATCACTTGACAGGATTCCAAAGGTGCGATGACACCCCTCAAACAAAAACACCGTTTGTGCATAATCCTCTGCACAAGTCCAGAAGTCGCTTGTTACAGTATCAAACCAAACTTTCGTCCTGAAAAATATTGCACTCTAAGATGTAAAAGATCTATTTAATATAAGGTCGAATCTTCCGACATATAACGTGAAGTGACGCCTTTAACATCGCATATGGGTCACGTTCATTTCGGTGCCTTATGCCTCACTTCGCTATCATCAAGCCTCCTGTCACTTAGACATCGACGGTTGTAACTGCCACTGGGAGGTAAGCGGCATGGCATCCAGCTTTCGCGCGAAAGGGAAGCTCAGCTTCAAATTAGACGTCCTGTGCCTATATCCGCTCAACTAGCCGATCATACAAGTCAAGAGTGACAGACGTAGGCCTCATAACATAGAGGGTAGAAGAAGTAGGATATTACCGCAATGCTTTAAAAGCGAAACCTAGTCGTTCAACAAATGCTCGTAGAATTCTCATCCTTTAATCACAGAATCACTTAACTAAAAAAAAAAACGCCAGAGCCTTGAGTCGAACACTGACGAGGAATAGAGTGTGAAAGAGACGAAAATGTGCAACGGAGAACAATACATGAACGGAACAGCTCACCACTTGAAATCCTCTCTCATTTAGTGCGAATCGGCTGCGTCCCTTGGTCACACTCTACCATACCTCGTACCGCACTCCCCTTCCGGAAGATGCACTTTCACACTTCCATTTCTCGACCCGTTCCCAACTGCCTAAACATTATGCTTAACCAATGGCGCATTTCCTGGCATAGCACTAAATGTCTTGCATGAGAGAAGATAAAAAAAATCTTTCCGCACCATCTTACGCCACGGTTTACGAACGCATTACGTAGCACACGGGATAATGTCCTTCATAAACCCAATTTTCAATAAAAGTTTCGACACAAGATATAGTTTGACTAATGCATATCTTGTATACCTAACAATGAAAACATACAACGTACCTTTCCCGTCGTAGTCACCGGAAAAAAAAAACATGTCAGAATATTTTTGAGGTGTACAAGCTTTGGTCCTTATGGGCATAACAGGCCTAATGATGTGTGATTCGCCGAAACCCTTCCCAGTAATATTCATATCAGCCTCGTAATTATCCAATGTAATCAAAGATCGTATTTGAACAGACTTACGTTCAGATGAACATTATTAAACCCCTGCATCCGGCAGACTTTTATTTTCCTAATTTATGAGTATCCGGCTGTATGTAATTTAACGTAACTGAAAAGTCTAATGTATTGATATTGTCCGTACTACGTCTTGAGGCATAACAAGGGAAGTATACACAGCAAGATCGCAGAATCAAGTATGAATCTTCAACGACACACATATTCCGATCACGAAAGTGTTTTGATCGTTCATATCACAATGCAGGCTGTTAACATAGTGCCATAAAAGTACCTCAAAATTAAAATTCCGCTAAGTTCTAATAAGTCTGTCATACAAAATAAAGTATAATCTGACAGATCATGCCATGCTTCTTTCACCTGTAGGAGTTTCGGAAACACGGAAAAATTCACCTGACCTGTTTTTCGAAATTTTAGCATAGGTAAAGAAAGCCAGAAGTGACGGTGCATTATGTTTTCAAAATCCGTATAACTCTCTCAATATACAAAAAAAATCTTAAAGAATCTTCATACTTAATGCTGTAAAGAGTTATAACAAATGTGCGGTGATTTGTTGAACATTGAACAGGCATCTCGGCGTATAAAGTCAGGTAAGGAAATTTTTGATGCTAACAATCCTATGGCTGAACACCAAAATGAAGATGTAGACATAAAGATTACATTTTGATCCATCCAATGAAAAATCGATCAGGTACAAAAAGGCGTGTTTCAAAAATCTATCACATGGACGCGTTCATTTGAAAAAAAAAACACTAGCTATTATTTTACATTGCAGATGATTTGTTTTTGAAACGTACCGAACTCTTACACTTGGTTCATTTTTTAACGCGCCATTTCTTTTGATCAGTTTTTTATACGAGGGATCGATTTTGAAAAAAAGCAATATTGGGGGGCATTCGATCGCGCCAAAAACCACAAGCGCCAACGCCGCAAGCGCCAGTCCGTAACCGTCAAACGAGAAAAGGCAAACGCCAAAGTTCGTATAGGTAAGGTTAGGTCAAGTTAGGTTAAGTTAGGTTAGGTTAAGTGAGGTTAGGTTAGGTAAGGTTAGTATTGCGGTTAATACATTTGGCGTTTGCGACTTTTCTCGTTTGGTGGTTACGGACTGGCGCTTGCGGCGTTGGCGCTTGTGGT
>Ga0058701_10005201_pt1 | contig 10745 bp, 6 predicted proteins | sample AgamicOrMae_FD_97039 | JGI IMG/M metagenome (GOLD analysis project Ga0058701, IMG submission 97039) | Agave microbial communities from Guanajuato, Mexico - Or.Ma.e | ecosystem: Host-associated > Plants > Phyllosphere > Phylloplane/Leaf | place: Guanajuato, Mexico | collected 2012-06-04 | reverse complement strand
ATCTTTTTCGTTAGGTTCGTAAGAAAATAATTTGTCGAAATCGTTAAATATCCGTTAATCGTTTAGTTTCGATTAATCGAACCAGTTTTTGGTTATCGATTACCAGCAATCGAATCGAAACTGTTTTCGATTAAAAAAATAATCGACGATTACGATTAATTTTAACAATCGCACAGGCCTACATGGCAAAGCCCATAGGGCAAAGACCTTTCATTTCCCCCGAATCGAAAGTGATTTCTATCATGAACCCGGCGGGCCACCTTTGGTGCCACTAATCCAACATCAAGACGATAGTCCTCGTAATACTCTTGTATTACTATTACTCCAGTATTTGTCACTTTAAGAGGCGTGCCATCGATGACGTGAGCGACAGGGAGTCGGGCTCCGGTTCGCAGCGTGACACACGCAGCTGTTAAAATAGCGGTGCATCGAGTGTAAACAACGCTCCAAGTTATTCGTCGCTTAGTGGGTCGAACCGAATCGCGGGGTGCCGCCGGCGCGGCGGCGCGGAGAGGCGGCTCGTTATTTCGGGAGGGTTGCGGGTGGTCCACGCTCTGGCAGGTTGCCTCAAGTTTACTTCCTAATGTTATCTCGCCTACTGACATCACAAAAAAGGGCATTTTCTTACATGTGCTGGGAAGTATAATTGCAAAGAAAACTATACGCATTAATATCAAGGAAAAGAGGGTGAAAATCATTGAAAGAAGAAATTGCGACCTTCAAATCTACACTATCACAGTATTGGAAGGATAAAATAAGGTACTATCATAAACGAAAAAAAGTCACTGCAACCACCTAGACACCGGTGTATTGCGGTTGCCTACCTTCAGCCGGAATCGCAGTCGATTTACGCAACCGCAACACACCCGTGTGTAGGCGGTTGCACGGTTGTTTGGTCTACGATAGTAGCCTACATCAAATCAACATCCCACTATGTCACGGACTAGCGGAATGTTCAACACAAAAGTTGCCAATCACAGAGTAGAGCTTTCCGTATTCGAGGAAGGTTAGGTTGCAGATTAGTCGCCAAAAACTTATTTCATCAAGAAATTCCCGCCTTTCCGAAACGGCATAAGTGTAGGCCTATCGCATTCTGATCTTGGAATGAAGACTTTTTCCGGTCAGGAGGCCGAGCTTCTTTCGTGGATGTTCGACAAACTTGGGTTCGTGAAGCGGATTTAGTTTTTTACCTGGTTGACAAGGTGCTGGAAGGGTGGCGCGGCCGGGTCCAGCCGATCCAAGTCGGTGTGCAGGGCGAAATCCGAGAGCGCTTTCCAGGGCGGCTGGTAGGACGTCACCTCGACCGGATTGAGGCCGAGGGGGCTCTCGTGGCGCACCGGCGACGACGCCACCATCGGGATTCCCGCCATGGAGCCGTAGCTCAGCTTTCGCCCATCCTGCAACACCCAGCACTACGCTTCATTATCGTCGTCGTCACTGAGCCTGACCCGCCCTGCGCCACTTTACACCTACTCCCGATAAAACCTCGTTCCATCAATCTCTCCACATTCAAAATGACATTTTCTCCCACACAGATTTCCTCAGACAAAAATACGTAATCTCATGAAAAAGTACACCTCACGTTCAGACAGAATCCCTCCGAAAATCTCCAACACGGCATAGGTTTCGCGACCGTTACAACCCTTTTTTGGGTACCGTATGCCTCGCTCCCTTCGGCTCGGCGACAAAATGTAAAAAATAACATGTTTAAAATGCCTTAAAATCGACAGCGCCCTTGTTACAGAAAACTAGTTACAGATGTACCTCTCGATGAGACTTAACTGAGTCACTGAAGAATTGCAGTGTGCGCGGCATGCGTATATTTGGCAAGGAAGGGTGAGGCTCAAGATACGGATCTCCGGACACCTCTTTCTAATTTCATTCATGTCCTTGGCGTGCCGCTTTATTCATCTTGATAAGAGGCAAAAAGCGGCCGACGCGAGTTGATGCCTCCCAAACAAAGTATGCTAATGACCAGACCTCAACAAAAACAGGAATCGCCTCGACAAAGGCTACTCATTTCTTCTAAGACTATCGACGCCGCCGCTGCTACTTTTGTCCTGCCCCTTAAAACTGATATGCGTACGCGAAAAAAAGAAAAAAAATATATTTGGATGAGTTACAGCATTGACGCAATAGAAAGACCAAATAATTGAGTTGCGTAAGGCATCCGAAACTCGTCTTTACATGGCAAAGAACCTTCAATTTTACAGGGAGATGGGCTTACAGCACGGCAGCTACTGAAGCAAAACCGCCACAGATGACCTATTTACGAAACACTGAGAGTTCATGGGAACTTTTCAGGTACCTTTCCCGAGTGGTTGCAGAGTCGGAAGGGCCGAGCGCAGGTGGACGCCGGCCGGCCGGTCAGCGATGATGCGGGCCAGCGGATCCTGACTTTTACATTGACCGGAAGCACTGAGGCTTCAGTCGCATCTCCGGGATATTTCACTTTCACTCAAACGCTCCGAAAAACACGATTTCTTGACGGAGGCATTTGACAACGGCCAGCCAAAGACAAGGCGATCCTCCAAACACCCCGATAGATTTAGTTTCTTCGGACGAATTTTCTAAATCACACGGTTTCCCCCCCCCCCCCCCCAAAAAAAACAACAACAAACAAACAACGAAAGGCATTATCTACTGTCAAAAAAAGAGTACAAAATTCGGATTAATAAGCGTCTCGTATCTTGAATTTCCGAACCTAAGCGCGCTTAGGCTCAGGGGACATCTAGCGTTGAAAGCTATCGAAGCCGGCGCAGCCGAGGGGCAGACATGAAATTAAGACGAACGCAAACACAAAATACGGCTCATATCAACTCGTGCGATGCCAAGAAGGTAAACAGTGAAATTGGAGAGGCTGCTGCGGGCCACGCCATGCGGTAGTCTGTACAGGGTGGAAAAAGATCCACTGGGGAGACGAAAAGATGTACGCATTCTGACAATCAACGCATCGCCCTTCTACACCGTAAATTTCAAAGCTTTTAATACTTCCATTTCCAGAATAACAAAGAAAAGACCGAGCTGATACGGATGAAGAGGTCCACTCTAAACGTGCCACAAATTAGCCACTTCAAAATCTGTTCGCATTCGTTTACAACACAGTACGCATCAAAATGCCTTTCCTCTTTTGTGTGGAAGTTGATAAACATTGTTTTAAGGAAGGTATCCTTTGATTTGGACGAAGGAGTTGTGTGTGTTTGGCGCGTAGGGACGGAACGGGACGGGAACGGGACGGGACGGGTGTGGAACGGGACGGATCCGGCACGGTACCCACAAAGGGGCTTCAAGTGGCTCTAGGATGGCGCTGTGTTTGCCGAGGCCGCAGTGCGGCGCAGCGCGGCTGCCGCGCCGACTGCTAAGCAAATACCCAACGAAAAAGACGGCCGATATCCGTCCCCTTGACAGCCGCTCTTCCCGTCTGCAACTTACGCCGATTGATGCAACCGTTTTTTGCTCTCTAAACGGTGCGACCTTATTAGTCCAATCATACGGAAAGAAATGATGAAAATTTTTAGTGCTTTGTTTTGAACCCAGGTATTTCAGAAACGGTTAAAGCATCACAGCGAACACCTAAGTATTAGGCCATCTTCGGACCCATTTTTTTAACGTTTCTGGGAGTGATAGAAACGGGGGAGAGGGCGCTTACAGATCCAATACGAGCAACTTCAAATAATCTAATATGTACACAGTAAAAACTTAACACTTGTTTTGGAGAATGCTATACCTATTTGGGTGTGAAAATAAAACGGGGTTAGTACGTATTTTGGTAATTTTTCAAGATAGACCTATCTTCAGCCACATCAATGAAAAGATTTCGCCGAGACCTTTCGAATGATGTAGCTGAACATAGGCCTATCTTGACAAAAATAGCCAAAATACGTACGACCCCCGTTTTAGGTTCACACCCAAAACAGGTATAACATTCCCCAAAACGTTTGTTTTGTTTTTACTGTGCATCTGGTCACTTTGGAACTAGAGCGTCAAACTCACAGTAAATCTCCAGGAATAATTGCCAGGAAAAAAGAAGAGAAAAAAACGATAATCACGAGCGCCAATCTCAACAATTTGTTATATTTTTTATATTAATTCACGTACCATCTAATTACAAAATTATATTTGTTCTACGTTTTTTTGCTACATCAGTGCTCTTTCTTTATTTTTCCTTCAATTTCTTTCCGAAAAAAACAGATTTTGTGACCGAAGCAAATTTGAGGGACAACTCCCTCCCTGCTCCTAACTCCCCCGCCCGAACACCAATTATAATTGAGATTAGACTGGGAGGTCCCGAGTAAAAAATAAAGACGTGATATGCGCAATTTTACTATTTTGAACTGACAGCGTCTTTTAATTTATTTAAAAAGAACGTTGAGCGAAAAGTGGGTCATGGAAGTTCACCTGAAACAATGTCATCTTTCTGCGCGAACGGGTCTCGATCGATTCTGAGGTGGCAGCTGTACTGTACTTGGCGGGGGCTGTCTCAATAAAAAAGAATTCCGCCGACAATGCCTATGCCTTCCCACCCACGCATTTGCATAAAATGTCGGCGCCTTCTTTTACCGCCAATTCGCTTGCAAAGTTTCCTCTTGAAAGAAGCCGACAGAGAGCCTCAATGTCTGCCAATAACCAACGTGATCTATCTAGTCGGCACCGCTTCGGATTATTCGACACACATTCTCAGTTTTATTGGTTGGATTTTCCAGAATGTCGAAACGACGTCGAAAAGACGTCAAAGCGACAATTTCGTCGAAATTCGGTCGAACTTCACAGAAGGATTTCTTCGATTTCGACCAAGGCTGCGTTCTTTTCTTCGCCTCAACGTCGGATTATGACGTCGATTCGACCAACCATATCTCACTGGATTCCTCGGACCATTCCACAAGGCTGTGTTAAGTCTACTTGTAGGTATATATCAAATAAAGAAGAACGTACCTTCTCTTGCTGTTGCTGTTGTTTTAAGGCTATCGCCCTCTTCTTGTCTTTGCAGCGTTTGTTCTGGAACCAAACTCGGATGACCCGTGGCGATAATTGCGTCATTTCAACTAGCTGCTCCTTCATTAAGGCGTCGGGCCGCGGGTTGGCGTTGTAGCACGTTCTCAGGGTGTGGAGCTGCTTCTCGTTGAGGACCGTGCGCACCCGGGTCGGCTTGCCGTCCCCGGAGCTCTTCCCCGACCTGCCGCCACCGCCGCCGCCTCCGCCGCCGCCGCAACCCGACCCTTCCGACCGGACTTTATGCGACCCCGATTCCGAAGAATCTGCAACCAATCAGAAGTAATTTCCTTCCTTCCTTCATACTGCCCCAACTACACATCATTCAACATCTCTGCACAATCAAAACGCGGACAAAACTGGTTTAGGAAATGTCTCACTTGTTTTGGGCGTGAAAATAAAACGAGGTAGTACGTACTTCATTTTTCAAGATAGACCTACGCTCAGCCATAATTCAAAATGTCTCGGTGGTCGCTGTATATTTATATGACAAAATATAGGTCTATACCTTGACCAAAAGATACGTATACAGTACTATCCCTACTACGTTTTACTTCACGACCATAACAAGTAAGAACTCACAAAAAAGTAGTTTCCTTTTTACTGTGTGATTGCTTTGACAAAAGGTACAGTGAAAACAATCCTTACATAACCTCGCTTCACCTAACTTACGTAATTCAATGAATTTCAAAACAAATACCTCTCTAACCCAACCGAATAGAAACGACCGAATCAGCGACGCAAACTGTTTATCTTCCTCAAATTTAACGGCAATCCACCTGAGGATAGTAAGAGATATCCTGGCATGTGCTACGTTTTGAATCGCTCTCGAGATGAGTAGTTCAAATATGAGATCGAATGTCAAATTATCTTCACCGGTTAAAAACTTTTTTCCCTGCGCGTTTTCCCTTGCGTTCTCAGTGGAAAAAAAAGCCTCCTAACAGCAAGCTCTCTTAAATTCCCCCGTGCATTCCCTTAAAGAAGTACACTCAAGTCCAAGCAACAAGAATCACTCTTTCATAATTTAGGATTCACGAGCGTAACATAAAAGTTTACCATCGACAAAGTAGGGCGCTACTTTATCGTAATCTTGAAATACAAGAATGAATTACGTGCGCTACGTGAATCACGAATCGGGCCAGAGAGAAAACCACGCAGAGAACCACGCTTTGAGAATGGACTCTCTAAAGAGTGATCCACATAAGCTAACTTGTTAGAGCTGCGGGGCGGTTCAATCTCCTACGGTCTCATTGTCAGTTGACGAAAAATCTGAGGACTAAATCGGGAGGAGAAGAACGTGACCAGGAATGGCGAGACAAGAATAGAGGGTGCCCAATTTCACCCCCGAATGTCGTGGGAGCGTTCTCAGCTGACCAACACAAGGGAGAGAAATCCCGCAACTCTTCAGTACTGTCGCTTTGATTTCTCTTAAAGGATAAGTCGAAATCAGGAGGAAATGTCCTATAAGCCTTAGGTAAATCGCTTCACGTGGTCATTTCAGATTTTTTTGAGTCATGTCCTTAGGTTTCGCATCGAACGTGAATGATTGGCTGCACTGGTTAGGAAACACGCATTGCATGGGTAGCTGTAATGAGCGCCAAAAACCACAAGCGCCAATCCGTAACCGCCAAACGAGAAAAGTCGCAAACGCCAAAGGTCTTAACCGCAATACTAACCTTACCTAACCTAACTTAACCTAACCCAACTTAACCTAACTTAATATAACTTGACCTAACCTAGCCTATACGAACTTTGGCGTTTGCGACTTTTCTCGTTTGGCGGTTACGGACTGGCGCTTGCGGCGTTGGCGCTTAAGGTTTTTGGCGCTATCGAATGCCCCCCATTGCATCATGGGTTATTCTGATGGCTTTAACCGTGTTCCGCCGCATTTCCTCTGATGATACTTTTCGTCAATCATGCTGTTGCTTTACTGATTTGAACTTGTCACGCGTTACTCTTTGTTTCAAACTCTAGCATCTCTATTCTAGATTGAATAAGTGTCCCCTCCTGGATCTGATAAGGAAACCAAAAAGTGGGGGCGGGAATCGAACCCCAACACTCAGGTCCGTGGGCGAGTGCGGTAACCACTCAGCCACGTCAACTGTTCTTCTCCAGTTGGAAAACTATGGCACAAGTAAAGCTTGGAATCGACGCAGAACATGGCAAGTAGCACCGGCTATCCTATACAACTCGCGACTCGACTCTCGCGCCACCCACAAAAAGCACAATTTCCCGGACCTGGCTCAATATTTCGTGCTGAATTTGAGCTGTCGATCCCAACAACTCTCAAAATTTGTACTGCTACACAATGCGAGAAATCTTAACCCCTTTTTTTGATACGTCCTGGTATATAGCCTTGAGAGCAACAGCTGATAAAGTCGGTATGAGTGGTCGTAGGCCAGGCCTTAGCTGCTGTTATTATTGTGGCGAGTTGTCCAAGCGAGCGAAAGGCGGGCGAAAGGGGGTCCATGCATTTCCATCTAAGCCGGTCAACAAAGTTGAGCAAACATGCCTTGTTATTCCGCTTTGGCTGCGGACAAACAGCAGCGAAACAGAGCAGCGGGCAGCTTAAAATTCATCCCTCATCTCGACTTATATATTAAACCAGCCCTTATTATCAACACACCGCACTGAAATGGAAGCATTCAACACTAAGGCTATATCAGTAGTAAAGGTTGTTTTTCTCGTGTGTTTCACCCTGCTTCAACTTTTCAACATATAAGGATTAACAGCGCAAAAAAAGGTATTCCGAGGTACTTTTACTTAATTTAATAATACTCGAAAACAATATTTACGAAACTCAACGACTTTTCAAAGAACGGCCAACCCTCAGTTGATACCAACCTGATTTAAAGGAGCCTACAAAATACATAATATATACCCACACTCTTTTGAGGAAGTGAAAGTCTCTGAGATTCAGTGAAAATTCGCTGAATTTCTGTCAATATAGCACCAACGAAAATATTCAGTGATTCTATATTGACATAATCAGTGAATTTACACGTAATCGTACATCAAATCAAAGTTATTAACATCGACCCCATAAAATAAACCCTTTCTCCTAGCTTCCGGCGTCTCCAAAGAAAACAAGGGAACCCGAGATAACTATAAAAAAGGACTACGATCTTCCTACTTCAATTCAACCTGTCATTCTCCAAAGAAAATCGTTCAAAATTCAGAGTGCATTTCAAAAGCGTCAATGTGACGTCCAAAAGATGTTTTCGTCGGAGGGGGCCCCCGCCAGCGCGGCGCGCATCGCGCGGGCTGTGCTACCTGACATATCCATCAGATAGCCTCGGCCTCGTCGCGAATTCCTCTTATTTTCTCAAGATCCTCGGCCCCCGGTCAATCCAGCGTTAGTGTGTAATGAACAAGTCGCGTCACTTCTTCCAGTAGCTGACATGTTAAGATATGTCTTATTAACTCTTCCATTTTCACTTTGACATACAAGGATTAAGAGCGCAACACGCTGCTGCCTAAACAATTAACGGCCCACTCCACTCATTGGTGTAATTATGATTCGTCGGTTGGAGAAGGAGCGAAGCGAGTTGCCTCGTTTGACACTAGATGGCTTATCCGATGGGAGGCTGGCTGCCCGCGGTCCGCTGCCCCTCATTATCAATTCACAAAGTGCGTCCCTTGTCCGTGGACAAGGGTCCGAGCCGGGTACGAGCCGGGACGGATCCAGGCGATGGACAAGCTACTGGCCACCACTCTTGCCCAGCCCAGCCGAGCCCGGGCTGTCCACTAATGGATTGCGCGCACAGAGCAATAACACGCCGAGCGATATCAACACAACACCCTTTCTCTCACATCTTATCAAATATTTTCAGCTCTCACTAACTTTAGCGCCGTATATCCGCGCTGTGGCTGACTCAAAGGATTCTACATCATCCAAGTAATTGCTAGATATTTCTGAGAACAAAACTTCGAAACCGACCCGCATTTTCATTCACGATCCACTTTGTTTGCTTTGTTATATTACCAAAATTTAACTACACAGTAAGAGCAAACTCTCGCGTTGGGGAATGCTATACCTGTTTTGGGTATAAAACTAAAACAGGGGTAGTGCGTATTTTGGTGATTGTTCAATGTAGACCTAGTCACATCACTGAGAAGCTCTCGCCGAGACCTTTGGAATGATATGGCTGAACATAGACCTATCTTGAAAAATAACCAAAATACGCCCTACTCCCTTATTTTTCAAGAAAGACCTATATTCAGCCGCATCAATGGAAAGCTCTCGCCGAGACCTTTCGATTGATATATCTGAACATATGCCTATCCTGAAAAAGAAGCACAATACGTACCACCGCCGTTTTGGTTTCACACCCAAAACAGGTATAGCATTCCCCAAAGGGTTTTTTTTATTTTTGCTGTACAAATCTCACCAAGAAATAAAACGTGTTTTGAGTTATTTCTATCATTTACTCGTTTTGGGTTATGAAGGTGAAACAGATGTACCGGTAACTAGATTGGATCACTTTTGATGGTAGATCGGACTGCGGCGATAAGACGGGAACGTTCTCGCAGAGACCTTTCATTGAAAACATGTCATTAGCAACATCAGTTTAGTTTGACAACAAAGAAGAATTAGCGGTGCAGCCACGCACCCAAAAAAGGTGTTATTACCCAAACGAGGTACCGAAAATACTTTTATGAGTGCAACTCTGATTCAACTTGAAATCAACTGGTGTTTTGGACGTTAGCCACATAATCGCTTAAATAGGCGGTGATCGTCTCAATTTGAAACTTTCTTCAGAACTTGTGTGAGAAGTCAAGGTCCTAGAACCAATTTTTGGAAGCAACGTAATTCAGTTATCACTTTTTCATTTAAATAATTTTTGTTCGTTTTTCTTAAAGAAATGAATGGAATTGTCGAAAAATCCATTACACTCAAAAAGAATACAAAAAGGAAGAAAAAAAATACTTGGGAGAATTTTTATAGTTGTAGACCTGATCAATATAATGGGGCATTCGGCACGAGCCCAAACTATTGAAAATCAATTCCGTGTTGTCACGTCATTTAAAAACAACTAAAATAAAAAGAAGACGGGTTTTAAAAGAAACTGAACGCAAACATTTTCCCTTCTCAAAGTCACAAAAAAAAGACTGGTGTGTGAAGTGAAGAGTCCGAACTGTGATCGACGTCAAACTGCAAACAAGCCCGGAACAGCGTGGCCGCTCAACGCGGTCCGCTCCGGTCCGCTCCGGTCATTTACCTCACGCACTACACTAGACACGCCCTCTTCATCTGTTTCGTTGCTTGTCTGCTGCTCCGTTGCGCCGTTCGGTTTAATCTTTTTAAAAGCCACTATGGGAAGGGAAGGGGAGGAAACCCTCACCTCCCTTTCTAAAGCACGCCACGCCACACCCTTCCACGGGAAGTCCTTTGCTTTTCTTTTCTTTTTTTCGGTAGACCGACCGTCTCCGCGTTCCCGTCACTGACCAGGATTATTCTCGCGCACAGTTCGCGCAGTTCTGCTCCATTTCGAACAAAACATGACTTGGTCACAGTGACAAATATCTGTGACCCAAGCAAACGCTTTGTTTGCGGACGATACTAGTCTTATTTATACATCTAATGATCCTTATGAAATCAGCAGATTTATGCAAGCTGATGCAGACTGTTTTGCTGATTGGTGTCATCGAAATAAGCTCATTATTAATTCTGCTAAGTCGAATAATATCATCTTTCATAAGCCGTATTATGAAGATTTTGACCTCCCTCAAGTTACTATAAATGGTTCTCCTAT
>Ga0058701_10005200_pt1 | contig 10747 bp, 8 predicted proteins | sample AgamicOrMae_FD_97039 | JGI IMG/M metagenome (GOLD analysis project Ga0058701, IMG submission 97039) | Agave microbial communities from Guanajuato, Mexico - Or.Ma.e | ecosystem: Host-associated > Plants > Phyllosphere > Phylloplane/Leaf | place: Guanajuato, Mexico | collected 2012-06-04 | reverse complement strand
GGGTGTATCTATGAACATGTCGACGGGAAGCTTTTTATCCCAAGTATAACCTGTTCTTTTTGAAACTAGCAAAGTATAATAATAAACTGTTGCGTCCGGTTTACTTTTATACCCAAAAATACAGGTAAACGGCAACAGAGGGTATTCAATGATACCGTAGTAAGAAACTAATAAAAACACTCGTCATGGGTACTCCTACGGCATGCCCGTTTCGAGGACGAAATTAAAACGGATGGTCTTATGGTTATTTTTAAAGATTAACTTATAAATAGGGATATAAAACGAAAAAATCATGTAAATCCACCCAACGATACACCAATCGCTGATCTATCTTTCAAAACAACCAAATTGCCAAAAAATTGCTGTACGCGGTTTACCTTCATCAACGAAACAGCAGTAGATGTAGACAAAACGCGTATTCTTTTTTAAAGGGTACTTTTATCAGAGTACACAAAATAGTTTTAAATAATAAAAACAGACCACAAATGGTGGGGAAAATAATTTATTAAAAACGGGAAAAGAGGGAATAGGGGGAAGGGACAGGAGGTAACATCGATCTCCATTTATAATAAATTAATAAATAGGTACATTTGGCACATTGGTGGTTGACTAATTGGTATCGGGCGCATGTGCGCTGTATGCTAAGTCGTGCGCTGAGTTGAGACTCCTGCTGTAGTAGCCGGCGCTGGACGGGGCCGCACTTCCGGAGCTCCAGCCAGCGCTGGCTCCCGACGACCATCCTGACGCGGCGGAGCTTGAACTAGAACCGATGAGCTTCTGCGCGGCCAGGACGGCGGCGATGACGAAGGCGATCTTGGCGATGATGAGGGCCTTGACGGCCACGACGCCCAGGAAGCCGATCACGATGGGGACGACGGCGAGCAACTTAAGAGCGAGACCGGCCAGGATGGGTCCCATCATCTTCTTCATCTTTCCACGGCCTGTTGACAGAAACAAGGATATTCTTTTGACATTGGGAACTGATTATGATTTGAACCTCTCTGATCTGCATCAACCAATCCCTTATCGCCTTTGGTCACTGCATCTACAATATCTGCATAGTGTGTATTTGCTCCTTTCTTTCTTTTTTTAAGTGTGAGTCAAGCGAAGCGGCTTTTTGCAATCTTTCTGTATTTTATTTTCACTAATAGTTCTGATTGAAGTTTGTTTACCATTATTATTTACAGGTCCAAAAAAAATAATAATAGCACAATCAACGAAAAAGGCTATTCATAATTTACTATGAAACACAAAACTGTATCGAGATGCGATCCACTCTTCAAAAATGTTTGTAAACTATTCATTTCGTCCTCTCTCAGTTTCATTATCACTGCCAGGACTAATAAACCAACTTTTTACTCTTTGAGGAAAAGTCTTCTCAATGTTCGATGCGATATGAAAACCTCAAACAACAATAGTATTTCACATGTTGACCGATAGTTTACGTCAATATGCGTGCGAAATTATGTTTTTGTAAAAACTTGTTTGAAAATAGAATTTTGGCTATGATGGATCAACGATCGTGTTTTTGCATTGAGTGTTGAATATAGGGGCAAAAAGTGTTGCAGTAGTTGGAAACCTGGAATTTTCCCGGCTTGAACATTATGCCTGAAGCTGACAATATAAAAAATAAATAAAATTAAAAATAAATAAAAAAGTAAACGCTATGGTACGACCACTCATAAAAAATGAATATTGTTGACAAACCCCTTCGATTGTTCTCTCGTTCTGCATCAATAATTCATGAAACATACGATTTTTATTCGTCAATATCAAACTTCCTGATTAGACAGCAGCTCATATGCTATAGCATAATAAATTATTTCCAGAGTGAGAATAAAAAATGTACCTAAAGGGTCGTGCCTAACCTGAGATACAAATATGCTCAAACTAAAACAAAATGTCAATTTACATTGGGTTCTTTTGAATTTTAAGAAAGACAGAAAACCCTCTCAATTTTACAGTCAGCCTCTTTTTTTAAGGAACTTCTCTCAAACCAAACAGAAATAGGTTATCCTAAATGTATATTATTGCTATAAGTTCCATTCGTGAACAAACAGCGGAATGACGATGTTCCGGCGGCAACAGTTTTACTCAAAATCGATTAAAGTATCAGCTGAAAAAACTAATGTAGAATTGTCGCAATGGAAAAAATATCTTGAAACAAATGATATTGTTTTCAATTTTGTTTTTTACTTCGCATTCCTTCACGAAGGAAGTGCGAAACTTCACTTCACGTTAAAAAACAGGCTTGCCTCGATACCTTTTCCCTGATTTGACTTTGGCTCACATCTGTGGGGCAGATCGCCTAAGTCACTACCTATATCTTTGGTATTATCTTAATAATTACTTCAAAACTTTTTTCACATTTAACAACAATGTTGGCTATGCAAACGATGTGCACGAGTTTTTACAATTTTTAACAACTTGATCTTCGCGTTTAAGGCAAAAATATAGGTCATAACGTTGTCTTTCCACAAAATACTTTGTGTAAAGCCTCCCTTGTCGTAATAGCTGAGTGTTAAAGTTAGGACATTGGCTTTTACATTTTAAAAGCAATATTGAACCCTCTTGACCAGGCCAAACATTGGTTCTAGACTTTAAGATTGTTAAAAAAATATGTATATTACATTTTCCAGCATAGCATTACCCAAATTAGTAAGTACCATATCAGCTAGTCGGTGAAAGTGATTTTTACTCATAGCACTTTTAAAAAAAATAATTAGTCGCGAACATGAATGAGTAGTGCAGGCGTTGTTTGCATCCAGTAAAAAGTGATTCAAGCTTGGATGAAAAGACGGCCGGTGGTTATACCTGATGTATGCACGAGACGAGAAAAAAATTACGTTTGTACAACGTTCGCCTCGGGTGCTTTCAATGCTTGACTGGCAATCCACGCTGAGAATAAAAAGTTGCCTTTTGGGATGATAGCGAGCCATTTGTGCGGGAAGAGGCCGCAAGGTGAATAATACCACAAACTTTGCCGGATATGAAACCCAGCAAAGTTAGACATCCGGACTGCTAAGCTTTGGTTTAAGTTATGGCTTGTGTACGATTTTTTTTACTGCAAGTCGCTATTGGAATAGGATACATTCAGTCGAGAATACAATGTATGTAAAACTTTTATACACGAAAAGCTAGGCTATTATTGGGACGAAAATACGCATATACTTGAAGAAAGATCTACAGCAATGTTTTCATCAAGATTTTTTTCAATAAAAGATTTGCTTAAAATACGGAAATAGAGTGCGACAACGCTGAAAACTAGAAAGTAATCCTCTTTTTTTTGCAATAGACCAACAATCAAAAATGTACGATCAGCTTTAGACGATAAAAATAATACGCTCGTAAGAAAAAAAAACACCAAAATGTTTATTTATCATAACAGAACTTCTTTTTCGGGAGGTCTGAGGAGATTTGCTTGGCTCATCCTTAAAACTCCATTTAACAAAGCTGCCTTGATCTAGCAATGCATTTTTGATTGTCCTAGGAATGAAGACCGGGGCAATGACCTCAGGGATCTGTAATGAGGCGTTCAGTTTTCCTTGGCCGTTTCGTCCCAGTCCGTTTTTCTTTTTCGTCAAAGAAAATACTCCTTTGTTCGTTGACAGGCGGGCTTTCGGCGCCGCGCCGCGCAGCCGCCACTTTCACTGTTGCGGCCACATTATCAGTTGAAGGCGAAGACAGGCACCCACAACTCCACGCACCGCATTCTAATCACTCGTCACATTAATAGCGCATTGCGCGCACCTCTTAATTCGACATGGATTAAATTACTTTCGCTCGAAAGTAGGCCTTTCCAAACTTCTTAAATGCAGATCATAGAGTAAGCCTACTAAACCCCGTTCAGTACTCTGTGTCAAGTCTATATGTGAATATACGGTTGCAATAAAGTCTCCTTTATATAACTTTAGGGAAACCCTTAGAAAAGTGGCTTAGTGAAGATTACTAAAAATAGTAAAAATAGCTAGGAAGAGCAACAGCCAAACTTGGCAAGAAAACGCTAACAGGTTTTGCTAGTAAATGTTACTGTTACACTGGACTTTTTAGTAAACAGTAAACTTTCTCGTAAACAGTGATTACAGCCGTTTGCTGGCAAATCTGGTAATGTTTTTTAGCCAAATTGGCTGTCGCTTTTTTCCTTTTTTATTTATTTATTTTTTTATAAACTTTGCTAACACACATTTCTCAGTGAAGCTTTTAGTTTCGGGTGCAGTGCGAAAACACACCTGTATTTGAGGTAGTCGCAAACTTATTGTATGTAGGAAAAAGAGAGCGTAATGTGGTCAATTTTGAATATACCCCTATTAATTACCACATCAAATGAAAGCTCGTGGATAGGCCCTTCACAGTGAAATTTAACACCCATTTTAGGAAATGCTATACCTGTTTTGGGTGTGAAACTAAAAGGAGGGTGCGACGTATTTTCGTCATTTTTCTGCATAGACGTATGTTCAGGTATACCAATGGAAAGCTTTCGCCGAGACCTTTTGAATGATATGGCTGAACATCGGCCCATCTTGAAAAATAACCAAAACACGTACTACCCCCGTTTTAGTTTCACACCAAAAAATAGAGAACTCCCTGAAACAGGTGCTTCATTTTTACGGTGTCATTTGGAAAAAAAATCTTGATTTACCTTCATACAAAAAAAATCGTGGGAATACTTAAAACCGAATTTGTTTTTACAGTCAAGTTCCCATCTTTCTGTTTTGAAAACTAGAGTTTTAGTAAATACGCCTTATATTCGTTTTATCTCTATGCTATAAACAAGCATAAAAAAGGGTGTCTATTGACCCGACTGCCCCATATAAAATGTATTGGGTGGGCTCCATGCGTTCAAGTTACCTCCCATCTAAAATGCATTAGGTTGGTTACGTGCGTTCAAGTCTCCCTATATTAACGCATGTCGGTTAAATGGCACCCCCCCAAAAAAAAAGTTCACGTGGGTCGTGCGTGAGTGTTGATTATACACTTACGTATGATGATATGCCAAATCCGTTGATGTTAGTCTACAAACTAACTGCTCGTGATTGTATCAATATCCATTGAGATATAGGTTTACTTGATCTTCATGCTTTTGATTCTTGAACCAAGGTAAGTAGGCATTAGGATTATTTTCGGGGTAATTGTCTCCTCCTCCTCCTCCTAATTTGTATCCTCCCAAATGCAGTGAATCCTCAAAATAAAACGCTATATTCATATTCACCATGACTTACAGTTAGTACAGTACCTACATCTACAAGCTTTGACCGTCCCGTTCGAGAAGACGTTTGTGATGGTTATGGAAACGTTTTCTCGAGCTGGAGGGTTGATGCTTGTAGGTACTGAACTGTTCACCCTTGTTGAGAAAAAGGTCCCCAAAAATGGTTTGAACAAAACCTTCATCACGAACCAGTAGCCATGCAAGATTTATCGCTTGTTCATTTGTAATTTTCGGAAAAACTTGATGTCTGCTTGTTACTAGGGAAATCTTTTCGTTTTGGGTGATGCACGATAATGAACTCGGTCGTTCTACTTTTCTTTTACTGCATCATTAATAAAGACAATCATATTTGAATGTAACGGTTTATTAAACCACGATACCTGACAGGGCTCAACTTGACAACTTATTCTAAACTGAAAACCATGAAAATATTCCATGCTACGATCCCTGGAGCAGATTGTCTGAATTGGTCTTAACTACGATCCGTGGAGCATTGTCTGAATGGGTCTTAAGAAGGCTCCGTATATACACCAAATCAAGAATTAATTATAAACCGAAAATTTTACTCAGCGTGTCAAGAAACTGCTTCGTAGGTCTAGAAGATTTGGCTATCAGTGAATGGACCACCACTTCCTCTCAAAGAATCGCCTTAAAATGAGTTTTACCGGATCTTCGAAATTGACAGCATTCGAAATTACTATTGATGAGAGAACGCTCCAATGATATTACATGACGAAGACTTGAAAGCGTTGATTTGAGGAATGATTAGATGGCAATGGAAAAAAAATAGCTTTGAATAGAACTGAATGACAAGTTCAACGAAAGTCAAGGTGGTAATATTCACACTTTCCCCGAGATGACACTTCACTTTGAGAGGATAACGTATAGATAGATGACAGAAAGGCGTTTCATGCGAGTTAATAACATACAATCTAGATCGGAAAGCAGAAAGGCCATTCAAGTTGACACTGCCATTCATAGCGTGCTTTTCATAAATAAAAATTAATTTAAGGAACAAACTTTCTCTGAGACACAATTCTCCAGACGACAGTATTCTTTAGTAAGTTGAAGCACCAACGACATCTCAGATAGGTTGAAACCCGTTATGAGGAAATTGAAAATAAAACTTTGTGAAGAAAAATATTGTTTGAAAGTAATTTGACGAGGCATCATTAACGATAAGAATTCGCCGAAACAAAGTAATGAGGATAAACTCATTAAAAGCCTGCTTGAGATGGAGTAGCACGTAGTCTCGGTTACAAAAACGATCTATGCTTGCCTTGTAAAAGGGTATAAGGTGTCGTCCGTAACTAGATTTTTTTTTAGTTTCTGTAGCGCGAATAATTGTTGCGTAGCTGGAAACAAAGGTCATACCATAACGAAATATTAACACCGTTAAATTTGCTGCTGCTGTGTAAAAAAATATGAACACAAATCAAACAAAATAGCTACGAAAAAAACTGACAGTATTAATCAAACGGAGGAACTTACGCATAGTGAAGATACAATGATGATCAGATGTGTCGCATCGAACGCTTGCCTAATTATAAAAGGTAAATAAACCTTGACAAAAAAGTAATATTATAAAAGAAGAAAATTCCAGTTCCTCCCAGTATTAATTAACGGAGAAAAGTCTTGGTTAGAGTACATTTTAATTTATCTTTTTTATAAAGGTGAAACCAGAGATTAGGACTATGAAATCTAGACAGATGTATCCAAAGACGCTGCGTTGAATGACGTTAGATTATATTGCGAATCGGTTCGTTTATGTGAGGCTTCATAAATTTGTGGAATAATAAATTGAGTTAGGTGACTATGAGACTTTCTTGAACGGTCTCAATAAAATAATAAGCATATCTTACGCATTAAATGGCATAGTTAAAGGCTAAAACTTAAAGAGGCAAACTCTTTGAGTGATAAAAAAAGAATAGAATAATCGGGAGTGTCTATTTAAATGCGATGATTTAGAAACTAAGACAAGAATATTCGCGAAGAATCGTCACGGAATAGGCCTTTGTCAAAATTTTAATGAAAAAAAAATCGTTGGCATAAAAAAATACTGACTTTTTGTTTGGTAGGAGGACATGCCAGATGTTCCGAACCCGACGTAATGTCTTTCTCCATGATTTCTGCATTGTCCACTTTTGTAGATACAACCAGCTTTACAGGCATGCTCGCCCGGTTGCCTATCACCAACCTGGACAGTGGTTATGTAAGAGAAGCTGTTGAGGAGGAATCCCCTGAGCGATCGAGCGCGTCTTTCCGCGAGCGTCCCTCAAGATTGCTGACAGATTGCCAGGAGGAGATGTGTATTTATTTGCGCGTTGGAGAATGTGTCGGGTCGGTGTCCAACGAGTGTTGGCTTTAGTACTTGTTTGGGTAACGGTTTGCAGAGGCGCACCGGCTGCTTATTGGAAATTGTTTGAACTTTCTTCCGAAGGACTGTTGACGGAAGAGAGTGTCACGCCCCATTTACAAGTGGTACAGTCCACTGGAGCCCCGATAACTCAAATTCTCGCCAATGCAAAAATTGTGTTTTGCTCAGCGTTCAAGTCTCCGAAGAATGAATTGATCCAGGCGCGGTTTCACCGAGATTGCTCGAGTGACAAACAAGCACGGCAAATTTTAGACAGTCAATAGGAGTGGTAGCGAAGCGAGGCACAAGACCGGTCAACTAAATGAACTCAGAAAATCCCTTAGAAGAGCCCAACCTAGCCTAAGTTATCTTAAACTCCGCGGTCTCATATTGTAATGGAAAACTAGATCGGGGTTGAACACAAGAGTTAGTAAAACAGACCTCTCAAATTTTGAGGGTTTTTTAAATGAAAAAAGGGTGTTGCTATTGACCCGACATGCATTAATATACGGAGACTTGAACGCACTGAACCAACCTAATGCATTATGGGAGGTGACTTTAACGCACGGAACCCAACCTAATAAATTTTAAATAATCGTCGGGTCAATAGGCACGCCCCCCAAAAAAAGAAAGGGTGTTGCTACGGACCCGATATGCATTAATATAGGGAGACTTGAACGCACGTAATCAGCCCAATTCATTCTAAATGGGAGGTGAGCCCGAACTAATACGTTATTTTAAATAGGGCAGTCGGGTCAATAGACACTCCCAAAATAACAAGTGCGCGGCATAAATCCAGACTACCAAGTGTGTTACAGAGTAACAAGTTTTTGTGATCTAAATTAAATCAAACATTTCGATTTCAAGTAAACTTTTGACTTTGAGAGATCTAAGACTGCTCAAAAGTTTAGTTCCCAGGAAAAATGACGCATTTCTTTGTTGAGACACCAAACCTGTTCTGGTTGTGATGCCCTTTTAAACATGGAAATATCTTACATTAAGTTTTCACCTATAAATTAATATTGATACGAACATTAGGAATTTCAAAGACAGTAAAAGGACAGAACAACCAAGATTACAGCGAAAAAGGTGAGTAGTTTACAATGCGTCATGTCTATTACGTTATCTGAAAGGAAGCAAAACCTCAGAGGGCAGCTTATGCTCATGTTTTTGGTTATTATATTCGAGTACTCTTGGTCTCTTAGCTGCTCGGTCGAAGTCTCTTGTCCATAAGAGGCCGGACGGTAAAAGAAGTAATTGTGTGCGAAGGATAATAGTAGTACTGGTCTTAACTGTTTGCATCAAATACCTACACGTTCGTTATCTTTGATGAACATATATGATAATCGAGCTCAGGTTTTCACGTTTCTAAAAATGTGGGCTAGAGCCCACGTGTATAAAGCAATGGAAATGTGATTGATCTGAAACCCTACAGAAGAGATAGTAATGGAGGCACGTGATTTACCATCTGAACAAATAGTTCTGCGCTTAAGAAGGGCTGTTTTGCTATTTCTCAAACCAGTAGAAACAATCATTATCAGCGTGATGATAACAATCATCACAAGGGCGGATCCAGAGCCGTCGTAAGGGGGGGGGGGCAATTTTCCTCGGCGCGCTATTTGGTTGCCTACCTTCGGGCGTGAACCCACGATAACGATTTTACGTTGTTAAAAGGTAAACTTCAAATGCCAATGCCTTCACGCGCTCTTCAGGCAATGTTTTAAATATCAAAATTATTCAAACTGACTATTTTTCTTTCTTTCATTCCTTCCTCTCTCTCCTCTTTCCTTTTTTTTGGCCAAGGGGGGGGGGGGCAATTGCCCCCTTTGCCCCCCCTTGGATCCGCCCTTGAATCATCATGACATCTTGGATAGAAAAAAGCTTTCTTTGATATGAGTTGCGGGTACTGAATTTGTTCTGAACTCAAAATTATGTAAGACTATTCGGACGCAACAGAGATCCTTGCCGGCTTTCACTTATCTAATTTGAGGATCTGAGATTTTGCAAAGAAAAGTGTTTTGGGGTATAGCCATTGCTGGGCGAATTATCTTTCCAATGCGCTCATTCTCATTTCTGGGTTCTCATTCTGCCATGCGGAAAATAGACGCGCATGATAAATAGACATCAAAAGTGAGATGAACAGCATTTAAACATTCGGAGAAAAAGTTACGTAGCCTGATGCGTACATAGAGTGCCATTAATTCAGTGAGTTTTCTTAGGGTTGGCGAATTGGATTGGGTTTATCTGATTCAACCTTTCATTGCATTATGTGAATCAGCAGTGTAAAACTCAGACTAAAGGCGTGGGTTAATCTGAGTTCAGCTAAGTGCTGTGTGAAATGCTCTACTCACATCAGCTTGGCGACCAAGGGTGAGTCTCAAGAAGTAGACGACTTTGCCTTTAAAATTTGCGCTGTAAGACCCTGATTTCTGAGTTGTGCCTCCAAAGTTTTTGCGATTTATTGGCTATCCGTATACGTTTTCACGAACGAACTTTATTCGGTAAATATCTGAATGAATCGGAGCTTACCTTCTTCCAGAGCTCGTGCGACTGAGGAAGCCTCAAATTTGGGCATCTTGAGTTGGAGCGAGTGGGTCTCTGCAAGACGAGCTGCGGCGTCCAAGACCATGTCCACAACCCTTGCGTTTCGGCTGGCGGAATCGGCGGGAAGGGAGCTCTGCAACTCGGCTTCGGTAGGAAGGTTGCGAGCGTCGCGGACGGCGTCGGTGCGGACCAGGGTGACGGCTCCGTCCAGGACGGCGATGTTGCCCGAGCGGGCTAGTCGCTCCATAGTGGTGGCGGCCTTAATCCCCAAGCACACGGCCATGTCGGCGGCCTCCACGGTGCTGCAGTGGTCCACCGCCCGGGCGGCCATGGTCCACGCGTCGCCGACGTTGACGTTGGCGTCGGGGACCGGCGCCGGCATGGGCGCGGGCACACCGCAGACGAGCGCCACAGCGGCGGCGAACGTAACACAACGTAGGTAGCTCATGGTTTCGGTTCGGTTCCTACACGCTGACTTCCTAGAGAGCACTTCACACACACTTCACTCAATGGTACAGACCGCAATGGCTGTCCGGTGGCCGGACAGGCTTATATGAGCAACGAGGAAAGGGGTACCTTTTGCGGGCGTGGCCCTGCCTGTTTACTCATCACAATACCGGCGGGCCCGGCCGGCCGGGGGG